>Ga0156243_1006_pt1 | contig 11478 bp, 21 predicted proteins | sample RifCSPlowO2_12_FD_107890 | JGI IMG/M metagenome (GOLD analysis project Ga0156243, IMG submission 107890) | Elusimicrobia bacterium RIFCSPLOWO2_12_FULL_59_9 | reverse complement strand
CCGGCCGCGCTCGCTCCGGCTCCATCCGTTCGCCATTGTGGCGCAAAGGCGGAGTGGTTTTCGGCCCGAAGCACAGATCCTACCGGCAGGATTTTTCCCAACGGAAGCAGCGCTTGGCCCTGTGCCATGCGCTTTCGGCTAGGAATTTGCAGGGAGATGTGGTGGTGATCGAATCCTTGAGCCTGGAAGCCGCGAAATGCGGCGAGATGGCCAAGGCTTTGGAACAGCTTCGCGTTCCTTTTCGCTCTTTGTTGGTGATGGATAAAATCGAGCCGCGCCTGGTTACGGCGTCGAGAAATATCCCCGGATTGAGGTTGGCGCGAGCCGCCGATTTAAACGCGTATCAGGCCCTCAACGGCGCGAAGGTCGTTTTCACGAAGTCCGGTTTGAAAGCGCTCGAAAATCGGGTGAGCGGGACGCCGGAGTAAATCCGGCTCTTTTGGCCCGCTGCGCGCCGATCCCCACGGCTTCACCTGCCTCCGGGTAATGCCTGCTAGCGGCAGAGGAGACGGCTGACCTGCCTCGGCGGTTTGACGAGAGGCGAGGGATTTGTCGTGGATGTTTGGGTTTGGGGATTGGCGCGATATTTTATATAATAAGCAGGTTCTGCCTTTTGAAATTGGGGAGTTGAAATGGCGCGCGAAGATTATTATTGGATACTCCAGAGACCGCTGATTACGGAGAAAAGCACCTGGCTTAAAGAGAAGTTCAACCAGTATGTTTTCCGGGTGCATGCGGACGCGACGCGAAACCAGATCAAGCAGGCGGTGGAAACCCTCTTTAAAGTGGAGGTAGAAAAAGTGCGCACGGCCACCATGCCGGGCAAGATGCGCCGCCTTGGGCGGTTCGTCGGCAAGCGCTCGGATTGGAAGAAGGCGTTCGTGAGGGTTAAGTCCGGCCAGAAAATTGATTTGGCCTCCGAGGCGGGAGGGTGAGCGCAAATGCCGGTTAAACAATTTAAACCCTACACGCCCTCTCGGCGGCACATGCTGCTTCCGGATTTTTCGGAATTGACGCGCGCCGAGCCGGAAAAATCTTTGACCGTCGGCCTTCGCAAAAAGGGTGGGCGCAACAACACCGGCATGATCATGGTGCGCCACCACGGCGGCGGCCACCGGCGGCTTTACCGTCGCATCGATTTTAAGCGGGGAAAATCCGGCGTGCCGGCCAAGGTGGCGTCCGTCGAATACGACCCGAACCGGAGCGCGTATATCTCCCTTCTGCATTATGCCGACGGTGAAAAGCGCTACATTTTGCATGCGGTGGGCCTGAAGGTGGGGGACACGGTAACTTCGGGTCCCAAGGCGGATATCAAAGTCGGCAACGCCCTGCCCTTTTCTGCCATTCCCGAGGGAACGTTCGTCCATAATATCGAGCTCATCCCGGGCAACGGGGGACAACTGGCGCGTTCCGCCGGCAGCCAGGCGCAGTTGGTGGCCAAAGACGGCCCGTATGCCCAGGTCAAGATGCCCTCGGGGGAAATCCGGATGTTTCCGCGCGAGTGCATGGCGACGATCGGTCAGGTGAGTCATACCGACAACGACAGGATACATCACGGCAACGCCGGCCGCAAGCGGCGCTTGGGCATCCGGCCGACCGTGCGCGGCGGGGCCATGAACGCCGTGGACCATCCCCTCGGCGGAGGCCGCGGAAAGTCCAAGGGCAACAACCACCCTCAATCTCCTTGGGGTACTTTGGCCAAAGGGGGCAAGACCAGGAGTCCCAAAAAGGTTTGGAATTGGATGATTGTCAGGGACCGCAGAAAGGCCGTGCAGGGCGGGGTGTAATAGAAAAGTGATCAAGTGGTCGAGTGATCTAGTGGTCATCGCCACGCATGGGTTTGACTGATCACTGGACCACTCGATCACTAGCGTTAAATTCGTTTTGGAGAGAAACATTCGATGGGCCGATCAACCAAAAAAGGGCCGTACGTGGACCTGAAGCTGCTCATGAAAGTCCAGCGCGCCAAGGAAACCGGCGACCGCAAGCCGATAAAAACCTGGGCGCGCGCGTGCACCATCGTGCCCGATTTCATCGGCAGCACGTTTTCGGTGCACAACGGCCGCAAGTTCCTGCCGGTTTATGTCACCGAAGAAATGGTGGGCCATAAATTCGGAGAATTTGCCTTCACCCGTTTTTTCAAGGGGCACGGCATGTCCCACACGAAAGAAGCCGCCGAGAAAACTTGATCTATGGACGCCGTAGCGCACGCCCGTTTTCAGCGTTTTGGCCGCCGCAAGGTGGCCCAGGTGCTTTCCCAAGTCCGCGGCAAGACCGTCGGCCGGGCCAAGGAGCTGCTTCCCAACGTTCCGAGGCGTTCGGCGGGGATGGTTGAAAAGACCATTCGTTCGGCCGCGGCGAACCTGATGGTCAAAGCCGGCCACAAGCTCGATTTGCAGTCCATGTGGGTGAAGGCCGGATGGGTGGACAAAGGGCCGCTCAAAAACCTCAGGCGGTTGAGGCCGGGACCGCAGGGGAGAGCCTTGAGTTATCGGCGCAAGATGTGCCATTTGACGATCGTGGTGTCGGATAAAAAATAACGGAGCGTTTTAGGAGCGACAGGCGTGGGACAGAAAATTCATCCAAACAGCGTACGAGTGGGATACATTCGAGACTGGGAATCCCGTTGGTTTTCCCTCAGGGAAATGCCGGCTTTGATAGGGGAGGATTTCCGGATCCGCAAAATTATTTTTGACCGCTTTCAGATGGCCTCCGTCTCGTGGGTCGGCATCGAGAGGGCCGGGTCGTATCTGCGCATCAACATTCACACCGCCAGGCCGGGAGTGGTCATCGGCAAGCGGGGCGCCGACATCGAAAGCCTGCGCCATGACTTGGAGACGATGACGGGAAGGAAGACCATCATCAACGTCATGGAAATCAAGCAGCCGGAGCTCGACGCGCGGCTGGTGGGCCAGGCGATCTCTTTCCAACTGGAGCGGCGCATCCATCACCGGCGGGCGATGAAGCGCGCGATGGAGCGGACCATGGGGGCCGGCGCCTTGGGCATCAAAGTGATGGTGGCGGGCCGCTTGGGCGGCAATGAAATCGCGCGCACGGAGTGGCTTCGCGAGGGGCGCGTGCCCCTGCATACTTTTTCCGCCGATATCGATTACGGTCTGACCGAAGCCAATACGGTCATGGGAAAAATAGGCATCAAGGTTTGGATTTTTAAGAAGCAACTCTTTAAGAAAACGACGAAGGAGCTTTTGGAAGAGGCGCGCAAACAGGGCACCGCGGAGGCCTTCATCGCGGATGCGGCCGCGAAGGACAAGCAGGCAGCGCCCGCCGCGGCGGCCGATCCCGCCTTGGAAGCGGCTCCACCCGTCGCGGCGCAGGAAGTCCCCGCCGTGGAGAAAGAATTGGCTCTGCCTGAGCCGATAGACTTCCAGGCGGCGGATCGCGTTGAGGCCGATGTCCAAGACGCGCAGGCGCCGCCGGCCGAAGTTCAAAATGAGGAAGAGGAGTAAGGGCCCCCATCTGCCATGTTGATGCCAAAGCGAGTCAAATATCGCAAGCCTCACACCAAGCGCATCCGGGGGAGCGCCAAGAGAGGCGCTCGTCTGGCTTTCGGCGAGCACGGCCTGAAGGCTCTAGGTTCGGCTTATATCACCGCCAGGCAAATCGAGGCGTCCCGGGTCGCTATAGGCCGCTATTTAAAAAAGGGCGGGAAACTTTGGCTGCGCATTTTCCCGGACCACGCCATCACCAAAAAGCCCGCGGAAACCCGGATGGGAAAGGGGAAAGGGGCTCCGGAAGTTTGGGCGGCGCGGGTCAAAAAGGGCAGAGTTTTATTCGAGTTGGACGGTATTCCGGTGGAGATGGCCCGCGAGGCCTTCAGCCGGGCGAATGCCAAGCTTCCCATCCCCACCAAATTTATTTCCAGGGGCGCGCGCCAGGCCGTTTAAGGGAAGCGGAGCGGAGGGTTCAGTGAAAGGAAAGCAGAGAGAAGAATTAAAAAACCAGCCCCCCAAGGAGCTTGCGGTGCAGTTGCGCGAGGCCCGCGAAAAGCGGTTCAAGCTGGGTTTTCAGCAGCGCGTGTCCCTTTTGAAAAATCCCCTGGAAATCCGGGAAACCCGGCGTAATATCGCCAGGCTTAAAACCTGGATCAGGCAAAAAGGATAGGGTGCCAAAATAATGCAGACAAAGCCAGCAGGGGGAGCGCAGCCGGATTCCGCTGCGGATCGAAACAAACGGCATGTTTTGCGCGGGATCGTCGTGTCGGACAAAATGAACAAGACCCGGTCCGTGGTCGTCATCCGCAAAGGGCGCCACCGGCTTTACCGCAAAGTCCAGACGAAAAAAAGCAAATTTTACGTGCACGATGAAAACAACCAGTCCAAGCAAAACGACGTCGTCGAAATCATGGAGACGCGGCCGCTCTCCCATCTAAAAAGGTGGCGGTTGGTGCGGGTCGTGGAAAGGGCGCAGCAGGGGTAGGAGTTCAGGATGGTCCAATTAAGGTCGATTTTAAACGTCGCCGACAATTCCGGGGCCAAACGGCTTCAATGTTTTCACGTCATGGGCGGCAGTTGGAGACGTTATGCCCGCTTGGGCGATATCGTGGTTTGCTCCGTCAGGGAGGCGCTGCCCAGGGCGGCCATCAAAAAAGGCGACGTGGTCAGGGCGGTCATCGTCCGCACTCGAAAAGAAAGCCGCAGGCCGGACGGATCGTATGTGCGCTTTGACGACAACGCGGCCTGCATCGTCGACGCGGGAGAGCCCAAGGGCACCCGCGTGTTCGGTCCCGTCGCGCGCGAGCTGCGGGACAAAAATTTTCTAAAAATCATTTCGCTGGCGCCGGAAGTGGTATAGCCGCCGGCAAGGGTTTCGCATGCTCAACATTCGAAAGAAAGACATGGTCCTGGTGATCGCGGGCAAGGACAAGGGAAAAAAGGGGGAGGTGCTTAAGCTGCTCCCCGCCAAAAGCCGCGTGATAGTCTCCAAAATCAATATGGTGACCAAGCATCGCCGGGCCCAGGGCGGGCAGCCGGGCGGGCTTCAGAAACTGGAGGCGCCGCTGCATCTTTCCAACCTCATGCTGATGTGCCCCAAGTGCAAGCAGCCGATGCGCCCCAAGCGCGACGTGTTGACCAGCGGTGAAAAAGTGCGCTTATGCCGCAAGTGCGGAGAAGTGATTTTATGACCGAAAAAAAACCTGCCGCCCAGTCCGGCGCCTACGTGCCGCGGCTCAAAGAAGCCTACAAAAATGTGATCGTCGCCGAGATGATGCAGCGCCACGGGTATGCCAATCCCTTCGCCGTTCCGCGCTTAAGAAACATCGTCGTCAATATGGGCGTGTCGGAAGGGAAGGACAACGTCCAGGTTTTTGACGCCGCCCGCGGAGAGCTCGGCGTCATCACGGGCCAGTTGCCGCGCATATGCCGCGCCAAAAAGTCAATTTCAAACTTCAAGCTGCGCGAAGGAATGCCCATCGGACTGAAGGTGACCTTGCGGGGCGACCGCATGTTTGAATTTCTCGATCACCTGATATCGATGGCCATTCCCCGCATCCGGGACTTCAGGGGATTGGACGCCGCCGGCTTCGACGGCCAGGGCAACTTTAATTTGGGGATCTTGGAGCACCACATTTTTCCCGAGGTGAATTTGGAAAAATCGCCCAAGGCGCGCGGCATGAACATCTCCTTTGTGACCTCCGGCGCGGACGCGTCCTCGGCCAAGGATCTGCTGCAGCTTTTGGGAATGCCGTTTAAGAAGCCCAAGGATAAGGATGACAGGGACGATTAGGAGCGCATATGGCGACTCTCGCGTGGGAAGCTAAAACCAGAAGGCCTCCCAAATACGCGGTCCGGCACGTCAACCGCTGCCAGACTTGCGGTCGTGCACGGGGATATTACCGGGACTTCGGGTTGTGCCGCATCTGTTTCAGGAAATTGGCTCACGCCGGGCAGATCCCGGGCGTGCGAAAATCAAGCTGGTAAGGCCGGGGGGTTCCGGCGAATCGCCGTTTGAGGTTTGATCCATGGATACAATCGGGGATATGCTGACGCGGATTCGGAACGCCAACGCGAAGTTCAAGGATCGCGTGGACATTCCTTATTCCAAGATCAAATTGGAGTTGGTGCGCGTTCTCAAGGATGAAGGTTTTATCGCCAATTACAAGAGCCTTTATGTGGACCGGCAGCGGGGAACCATCCGCGTGTTTTTGAAGTACACCCCTCAAAAAGAGCGGGTGATCCAGGGGATTAAGCGTATTTCCAAGCCCGGGCTTAGGATTTACCAGTCTTATAAGGAGCGGATGCGCGTTCCAGTGGGGTTTGCGGTTCCGATTCTGACCACATCCAAGGGGTTGATGACGGAAAAGCAGGCCCGCACGCAAAAGGTCGGGGGCGAAGTCCTTTGTCTGGTGTGGTAAGGGGAGAGGGGAAAAAAGATCCATGAGCCGTCTGGGCCGACAGCCGATTGCAGTTCCTTCCAAGGTCGAAGTGCAGATCGAGGACCGCGTCGTTCGCGCGAAGGGGCCGTTGGGCGAGCTGTCTGAAGCGCTGCCGGAGGCCGCCCGCGTGGAGTTGAAGGACGGGAAGCTTTTGGTTTTCATCGATAATCTGGAAAAAAACAGCGCCATTTACGGAACCACGCGCATGCGGCTTGCCAATATGATTCATGGGGTGGCGGAAGGATTTACCAAGAGCCTTCACATCGTCGGAGTGGGCTACCGTGGCCGTCTGGAAGGCGGCAAGCTGATATTTCAAATGGGGTTTTCGCATCCGGTGGAAGTCGAGGTTCCAAAAGATTTAAAGGTCGTGGTCGGCCCCAAAATGATCACCTTCGACATTTCCGGCGCCAGCAAGGAGCAAGTGGGATCTTTTGCGGCGCGAGTCCGCGGCCTGAGGCCTCCGGAGCCTTATAAGGCCACCGGCCTCCAGTACGTGGGCGAGCATATCTTCCGCAAGGCGGGCAAGGCGGCCGCCGGGGGCGAGGGCAAGAAATAATGCCTAAATCGAGCAAGGAACGCTACCAGTTTCGAAGAGCCAGGGTCAAGAGGATTCTCGGCCGCCAGTTGGAATGGCCGCGTTTAAGCGTTTACCGGAGCCTGCGGCATCTTTATGCCCAGGTCATCGACGACAAAGAGGGCAAAACGTTGGCGTTCGCGTCGAGCCTTTCCAAAGAGATCAAGGCACGGTTGAAATCAGGCAAGAACAAAGACGCCGCCAAGCTTGTGGGAGAATTGGTGGCCAAGCAGGCCCTGGGGGCCGGGGTTAAGCGGGTTCGATTTGACCGCGGGGGGCGCTTGTACCACGGCCGCTTGGCGGCTTTGGCGGATGCCGCCAGAAAAGAGGGACTGGAGTTTTAATTTATGCAAGAGGTTAAAGCTGAAAAAACGGAAAAGACTCAAGATGCGCCGCCGGCTGAGGAAAGAAAATCCGGCCGGTTGAAGCCCTCCTTCAGGGGCGGCGGCGCGTCCGGGGCCGACTCCGGGCTGCAGGAGACCGTCGTGACCATCAACCGCGTCACGAAGGTGGTGAAGGGCGGAAAAAGATTTTCTTTCAGCGCTCTGGTCGTGACCGGCGACAAGCACGGGCAGGTGGGGGCCGGTTTTGGGAAGGCGAAGGAGGTGCAGGCGGCGATCAAGAAGGCCTCCGCGCACGCCAAAAAAAATATGTTCAAGGTCCCGATCTTTGACGGGACTATCCCGCATGCGGTGGTGGGCCGCTTCGGCTCCGGGCAGGTGTGGATGAAGCCCGCCTATAAAGGCACCGGCGTGATCGCGGGGGGCGGGGTGCGGGCGACTTTGGAAGCCGCCGGGGTCACGGACATTTTAACCAAGAATCAAAGATCCTCCAATCCGTTCAACATGGTTTACTCGACGCTGGCGGCCTTGAAGTCGCTCAAAACCAAAGAGGAAATCGCCGCGATCCGAGGCCGGACATGACGGCGGGCGAGAAAGCGCGGACGGGACTGTGGAATTTATTTCCCACGACCGGGGCGCGCCAGCGGCGCCTTCTCCTGGGGCGCGGCCGCTCCTCCGGCCATGGGAAAACTTCGAGCCGGGGCGGAAAGGGGCAGTCCGCCCGCACGGGATCGAGCAAACGGCCCGGCTTTGAGGGCGGGCAAAATCCGTTTTTGCGGCGCATTCCGAAGCGCGGCTTCAGCAACCGCGCTTTCCAGGTTCGCTACGGCGTCTTGAACCTTTCGGATTTAGACGGCGTTTTTTCCGCCGGCGATGCCGTCAGCCGCGACGTCCTGCGCCAGCGCGGACTGATCGGAAAAAATCAGCAGGTCAAGATTTTGGCCGGCGGCGAGCTCAAGAAGCCTTTGAAAATCGTCGTGGACGCTTTTTCCCAGGACGCCAAGAAGAAGGTTGAGGCCGCAGGCGGGACCATCGTTCTGTCCGAAAAATCCAGCCGCACAGCATGTTAGAATCAGCGACCGACATCGTTAAGATCAAGGCCTTAAGAAACAAGGTCTTGTTCACTCTGGGCTGCCTGGCCGTGTTCCGGGTGGGCGCCGCCATTCCGGTGCCCGGCATCAACACCGAGGCCGTCCGCAATCTTTTCGCCGCGCATCAAAACACGCTTTTAGGCTTTTTGGATATTTTCTCGGGCGGCGCCCTGGGTCAGTTTTCCATTTTTTCCATGGGGGTCATGCCTTATATCAACGCCTCCATCATTATGAGCCTTCTGCAAGGCGCTCACGTCGTGCCGTATTTGGACCGCCTGGCCAGGGAAGGCGAGCTTGGCCGCCGCAAGCTCAACCAGTATATCCGCTACTTGACGCTGGTGCTGGCCGCCTTTCAGTCCTTCGGCCTGACCATCGCCATGAGCAATATGCCGACGCCGGGCAATATACCGGTGGTCAGCGATCCCACCATCGGCTTTTACTTGATGACGGTGCTGACGCTGACGACCGGCACGGTGTTCATCATGTGGCTGGGGGAACAAATCACGGAACGAGGCATCGGCAACGGCGTTTCTTTGATCATTTTCGCCGGCATCATCGACCGCCTTCCGAGCGCGGTGACCAAGGTCATTCAACTTCTGCGCTTGGAGGAAATCAGTCTCTTCCAGACGCTGTTTATGACCGCGATGGTTTTGATCGTCATCGGGCTCGTGGTTTGGCTGGAGACGGGCCAGAGGAAAATCCCGGTGCAGTACGCCAAACGAGTGGTGGGAAGAAAAATGTACGGCGGGGCGAGCACCTATTTACCCCTCAAGGTGGATCAATCCGGCGTTATCGCCGTGATTTTCGCCGTTTCCATCCTGGCGGTGCCGATGACGCTCATTCAGTTCGCGCAAGCCTCGCCCTGGGCTCAAAAAATCCAGGGTTTCATGACCAGCCAGAACATGTTTTACGAGATGATCTACGTGGGGCTGATCATTTTTTTCTGCTACTTTTACAATTCGGTCAGCATCAATCCGGACGATTTGGCGGAGAATATGAAAAAATGGGGCGGTTTTGTGCCGGGAATCCGGCCGGGTCCGCCGACGGCGCAATATATTCAATGGGTCATGGAGCGCATCACGCTTGTCGGCGCCCTGTCGGTGGCCGCGCTGGCCGTGCTTCCGGACCTGCTTCGCAACTGGCTCAACGTGCCGTTTTTTTTCGGCGGGACCTCCTTGCTGATCGTGGTGGGGGTCGGATTGGACACGATAGGACAACTGGAGGCGCATCTCATCATGCGCCATTATGAGGGGTTTTTGAAAAAAGGTAGAATTAAGGGGAGATGGTTCAACGTCGGAGCGTAAACGGCGCCGGCTAAATATGAATTTGATCATTTTGGGGTATCCGGGATCGGGCAAGGGCACGCAATCCAAGGCGTTGGCGCAGCGCTACGGCATCGTCCATATCTCGACCGGCGACATTTTGCGCGACGCGATCGCGGCCAAGGGCGCTCTGGGAGAGCAGGCCGCCTCCTACGTCAACGCCGGCCAATTGGTGCCGGACCAGATGATTTTTGAGATACTGCGGCTGCGGCTCGACGGCATTTTGTGCGAGCGGCCAGGCGGGGCGCCGGGTTTTTTGCTCGACGGGTTTCCGCGGACGCTGCCGCAGGCGCAGGATTTGGACCGGTATCTGAAACAGCAGGGCCGGGCGATCGATTTGGTCCTATTTTTGGATTTGACCGAAAAGGAGGTCGTACGCAGGCTCACCAGCCGGCGGATGTGCTCCGCGTGCGGAACTCCCTACAACCTGGTGTTTCGTCCGCCGAAGAAGGACGGAGTCTGCGACGCGTGCTCCAAAGCGCTTGTCCAGCGCGAGGATGATATGCCCGGCACCGTGCAGCGCCGTTTGGTGGTCTATAAAGATTTGACCGAGCCCCTGGCGGCTTATTACAAGTCCAATGAGCTTTTTTTCCGGGTGAACGCGTCTCAAAAGCCGGAGCAGGTGACCGAAACCATTGCCGGCGAGATCGGGACTCGCCTGTTGAAAAAGGCCTGAAGCGTATCATGGATGCGGTGGCTGGATCAATCGAACTCAAGACCCCCAAGGAAATCGGCTGGATGCGCGAGGCGGGGCAAATCGTGGCGCGCACCTTGAGCCTGCTGGAAGCCTCCATGCAACCCGGCATGTCCACTTGGGATTTGGACCAGATCGCCCGTCAAGAACTTGAAAAATCGGGCGCCAAGGCCGCTTTTTTGCGCTATCGCGGCTACCCGGCGGTGTTGTGCGTTTCTGTCAACGATGAGGTGGTTCATGGAATACCCCGCAAGGACAAGATCATCCGCGAGGGAGATATCGTCAGCCTGGATTTCGGCGCGGTCGTCAACGGTTTTTACGGGGATGCCGCCATCACCGTGGGGGTGGGAGCAATTTCCGAGAAGGCTAGCGAACTCATGAAAATCACGGAAACGGCTTTGGTGAAGGGCATCGCGGCGGCCAGGCACGGCGGACGCATCGGCGATATTTCCAACGCCGTGCAAACCTACGCGGAATCCTTCGGCAAGTCGGTGGTTCGCGAATTTATCGGGCATGGAATCGGACGCAGGCTGCATGAGGACCCCGCCGTTCCCAATTACGGCCCGTCCGGCCAGGGCCCCAGGCTGGCCGCGGGGATGACCCTGGCCATCGAACCCATGATCAACGACGGCGGCTCTTCGGTCCGTATTCTGGAGGATCAATGGACGGCGGTGACGGCGGATGGGAGCCTGTCGGCGCATTTTGAGCACACCATCGTCTTGACGGAGTCCGGCCCGGAGGTTTTGACCAAACGCTATGCCGAAAAATGACAGCATCGAGGTGGAGGGCAAGATCAAGGAAGCCCTGGGCAATGCCATGTTCAGGGTGGAACTGCCGGGGGGCAAGCTGATCATCGCGCACATCTCGGGAAAAATGCGGGTGCATTATATCAGGATTTTGCCGGGGGATACCGTGAAGGTCGAGTTGTCGCCGTACGATTTGAACCGCGGACGCATCATCTATAGGAAGAAGTAGCGGGTTGCCGGGGAGGGCCCCAAGCGCATGAAAGTTCGAGCCAGCGTCAAGCCGATTTGCCAGAAATGCCATGTGGTTCGCCGCAAG
>Ga0156243_1025_pt1 | contig 11527 bp, 10 predicted proteins | sample RifCSPlowO2_12_FD_107890 | JGI IMG/M metagenome (GOLD analysis project Ga0156243, IMG submission 107890) | Elusimicrobia bacterium RIFCSPLOWO2_12_FULL_59_9 | reverse complement strand
CAAATCCGCACTGCTGAAAGTTACCTGAGGTTTTGGGCGCTATGGCCACGCCTTGGAATCAGCTTTTTTAAATGCTAGTTTCGGAGAGAGGTCCGCGTCCGGTACAGCCGGGGCCGGGGGCCTTTCGATCTGCCGCCATGTTTTCACTTCACTTGCTCTTGATCCTAATGTTCCTTGGCCGTTCTCCGGCTTTGGCGCAGAATTTGCCGCCTCCAAAGGACGCAGGGGTGCTTTTGCTGGCCGAGGAGGGCGACCGCCGCTGGAACCTCAGTTTGGCTGAGATTAAGAAAAGGTTGGGCGGGAAAGCGCCGGTGGAGGTTGTGATCGGCAGGCAAACGGCCAAGGAGCTTCAAAGGTGCGTCGACCGGCTGGCGCGGCGCTCCGTCGGCAAAATCGTCGCCGTTCCTCTTTACCTTTTTTCAAACACCGATGATTTGGAGCAGATGCGCTACGCTTTGGGGTTGCGCCAAGAACCCTCCGCGTCGCTGCTGCAGACGATGGGCTCCAAAGGCCGGGTCGCGTCGCTTTCGTTGGCGCGCGTCGAGACGAAGCTGCCCATCGTGATGACGCCGGCCCTGGAGGATCATCTTCTCATGGCCGATATCCTGGCGGCGCACGCCAAAAAGCTCAGCCGCCGGCCAAAGCGGGAGATCCTAATTCTTGTGTCGAGGGCGGGCGGCAGCGAGGAAGAAAACGCGCGGCGGTCCGCGGTTCTCTCCCGCTTGGCGCCGGGACTGCAGAAGGCGGCCGGCTTTAAAGAAGTTCAGGCGTGGGTGATCGATGACGCGGGCGACCGCAAAAGCTGGCAACAAGAATCGCTCCAATTTCGGGAAAAGGTCGTGCGCCTCGGCCGCGGGAGCGACGTGCTGATGATCACCTACGCGCTTCCCGGAAGCGGGCTTGAGAGATCGATCAAAAAGGCTCTGGAAGGCTGCTTTTACCGCTTGGACGGCGTTCCCCTGGCACCCCACCCCAACTTCGCCGATTGGGCGGCCCAATCCGTCGAATCCGGAAAGCGTCTCCCCGACCAAAGGCGCTACGTCCAACCCTACCGTTCGTCCGCGCCCGAATAAACTCGCCCACTCTGTCACTTTACCACTCTCCCCTGCCACTTGATCACTTGCCGTTAATGAGGATGATCCCCGTGTTCGTGGCTATGACCGGGGGGTGTCTTCTTTTCCGGCGCTTTGCCGGCCGCCTCCGCGGCGGCGACGGCGGCCGCAGCCGGTTTGACGGCCGCGCCCTCCACAAACACCATCCGGCCCCCCAAGTCTCCGTTTTGAAGCACCAGCAGGACCGCGAACGCCAGCGCGGCCAGAAAAGTCCATACGGCCTTGGGTTGATGATCCGTTTGCCAAAAACTCCATAACCCCAGGACAAAGGATAGAACCACCGCGCTGTAACCGATGGTCTCGTGCGTCTGCATGATGTGGTGGATGGTTTGGTTGTGCGGGAAGCTTCCTTCGGCCATGCTGCCGGTCGCCGCCGCCGCCGCGCCCCCCGCGCACGCCAGATACAAGCAAGCTCTGCCCGCCGCGCTCAAAGAGGCGTTTTTAAATACGGCTCCCAGAAAATAAAAAAGCAAGGCGCTCGGAAGCAAGGCGATGGGGAAATGAACGAAGGCCGGATGGAGGTTGTAAACCTCCTTGAGTCCGCTGAAGCCAAGCAGTGAAAAGTCCATTTTTCCTCCTTTCTCAATTCCCCTCAGATTGTTTGGTCATCGCGCGTGCGATAGATGTTCCATGCCCATTCCTTTATCATCATGCCGATGTTCCGGAGGCGCGGGGTTCCGCTCTCCAGGCGAGCCGGGATGGTCATGCGGCGGCTTCGGGGGTGATGGTTCGTGATCGCCCGGCGGGCCGGGATGGCCGGGGGGATGTTCCGGAGGTTTGGTTTCTTCTCTTCCATGACCCGGCGTGGGGCGGTATTGTTCCGCGCGTTTCTTGGCTTCCTGCAATTGTTGGGGGGTCAAGCTGGGTTCAAGCTTTGTCATCGCTTCGTGAGCGCGCGCATGCCTTTTCTCCATGGCGAGAAGGTACCAGGCATAAGCCTCAACCGGGTCCTTGGGTATTTCATGACCTTGGTCATACATGGATCCGAGCAAGAAGAAGGCCGCGACGCTGCCCTGCTCCGCCGCCTTTCGAAACCAACGCACGGACTGTTCGCAGTCCTGAGGCAGATGATCCCCGCGGTGAAATATCGCCCCTAAAACGACCTGGGCTGTCGTCGATTTCAGCATGGAAGCGGCCAGCCTTATTTCCGCCAGGCAAGCCCGGATGCCCGCCATACCTGCGGAAAAATCAGCGCCGCTGCCCATGCTCCTTTGGTATCGGTCCATCGCTATGGAGCACTCGATGGAGATGCCGTGGTCCCCGGCGTGTCCGGAGTCGCCATGCGCAGGCGCCTCATGTCCCCGCCGGGGATGGTCCGGCGAACCATGCGATGGTGAAGAGTGCCCCCCATGAGACTCTTCCGAATTGTCGCCGGCTGAGACTCCATGATCTTCATGGACGCCTCCGGCGGCCGGTGAGCCGCCCGAACCGCCACGGGAATGCCCCAAGCCGCCGCTCAGCGGCTGGTGGCGGCTTTCGTGAGCGAGCGCCGCCGCCAAGGAGCGCGATGCATCTTTGTCGCCGTCTGAATCCCCGCCCGGATGCCCGGCATGATTCTGCGCGGATCCGTTTTCGAGCGCCATGGCTCCATGCAGATGGTCCGCCGCATGGCCCGTTTGGGCGGCATCCGGCGCGTTGGGGATGTTCGTATGGGAATCGCCATGGCCGGAATAGTTTTCCGTTTCACCGCGAGTTGTCTTGTGCGCGTGACCGACGCTGCCCAAGTCATGCGCAGCTGTCGGATGGGGCCGGCGGGGGGAGTAATTTTCTTTTTCTTGCCCGTGGCGATGGTTTTGGCGGGTGGGGGGACTTGCGGCTGAGAGGGCTAACTCCTCGTCCGCGCTGCCGTGATCGAGATGTTGAGGTTCTGATTCCTCGCCGTGTCCTTGAGGCGCCGATTGCTCCAAAGGCGTTCGGTGATGCTCATTGTGCCCGATCTGGGCCATTGCCGCGGATTCATCGTTTGTCTCCGGCATAGCTCCGTGATCGGCATGTGTGTAGGGTCCGTGCCGAGAAAACCGCTCGGGCGCGTTTTTTCGGTCCCGAGGCGGCTTCAGGGCGGCCGACGCCGATTCGCGCGACGGCGCTCCCCCGCCAAGATCGCGCGGCATGGAGCTTCGGTCGGTGACGGGGAACCGCCCCGCCTCCGACTTCAATCGGGGGATGGCGCCCGGACCGATCTTTTCCGCAGCCCACGCCGCCGTGACAATCATGGCCAACAAAAAAAACCAAAAGCGCCATCGGCGATCTTCCCTCTTTTCCCCGGGATTGTTTGTGCCCGACATATACAGCCCTCTTGGCCGATTCGGCCCCGCCCTGCCCACTGGTGTTCCTGTTATTCTAAGATGGTCATTGTTGTTTCTGTAATGTCATCCCGCATTTCGGGCACCGTCCATCTGAGGTCATCGGCCCGCGATAATCCCCCATCGGGCAGGCATAGACCGCGGTCTGCTTCCGGGCGCGGGGCTTTTGCTTGGCCCGGGTGGTTTCTGATAATTGGTCCTTCTCCTTGAGCAGCTTCTTTAACTTGGCTTCGAGTTTGGCGCGTTTCTTGGCGGGGATGTTCGGGTCCTCGATCTGCCGGTTGATCGCGTCGATCTTTTCCTGCAGGTTGGCCGGCTGATCTTCCCCTTGGCGTGCCAAGTTTTTCTTTGACTTGGCTGGGCCGGTTTCCAACAGTTGATCCTTTTCCTTGAGCAGCTTCTTTAACTTGGCCTCGAGTTTGGCGCGCTTCTTGACGGGCATCTTAGGGGCCTCCAGCTGCTGATCAATCACATCGATCTTTTGCTGAAGATTGGCCAGCCGAGCCTCCCATTGGCTTGCCAATTCTTCCTTTGACTCGACGCCAGGTTCCTGCGCGGCCATCCCCCCGTTCCCTTCATGCTGGCACCACGCTCTATTGCTCCCAACGCTTGCCAGGCTCAATAACAGCAGCGATACGGCGAACGGTCTCATCGTCATTTCCCTCCCGTGTTGGATTGACCCGGCGGCAAGCTTACGGTGAATCGGCGCAAATCAGAGGTTTTGATATCCGCGCCGCCTTCGTGGATTCGAGCGACCGCCTTATGCTCCCCGGGCCCATATGCTTCCCAGTCATGCCACCACAAACCCATTGATTCGCGGCAGGCCAGCCATTGCCCGCCGTCGATCGACAACTCGACGCTCGCGGTTTCTGGAATGGCGCTCACTTGGAATGTGTAAGTCGAATGGCCGACCACTTCTCCGTCCTTGGGATACTCGATCCAGAGCGATTTAAGGCCAGAAATCTCCTCAACCTTTTTCATCACGGCCGCGGCCGATTTCGATTTATTCTTCGCCATGTTTTTTCCTCGATCAGGGGTGATGCTCCGTGTGCGGCGCATTCACGCCGGACACGGGCTCCGTCGATTTCTTTACGACGCTTTCTTGAGAGGTCTCCTGTTCGTCATTTTTGCTGTGTTTATGTTTTCCATGTCCCATGAAAAGCATGCCTCCCATCATAACCACCATCATCACGACAGCGATTCCTATCACCATATTATTTCCACACCCCCGTTCTTCATTCGTTATGCAGAGCGCAGGCCGGCCTTTGTTCATAATGCAATCCCTTCAGCAATCGTCGATTGCTGATTTCGCCTGGAAAGTGGGCGTCGATTTTTTTTGCAATCGGAGTTGTTGCCGATTCGGGCCCATGCGCCAGGGGAAAGCATCGTCCGTTCTGGAACTCTATTTTGCAAGCGCCTAATTTCCAGACTGCCACGGCGCGTTTCTCTTTGCCGGTCATTGTTTATCTCCAGCGGCGTTCAATTCAGGGGAGGTTTGCCCCTCTGAGAGAAGACTCCGCCACAGCGCGCGGAACTTTTCAGGACCCATAGCCGAAAGATGATGGCGGAAGACGATGCGGCCGGAAACAGAGACGAAGAATAGATTATGGAGCGGGCAGGCATTGGGCGGATGCGGCAGGCCCAACCGCCAACTCACGATATCCTCTGGGTCAAGCAGCAGCGGGAAGGAGCAGGAAGGCCCGACCTGCCGCGGCAACGGGTCATCGATTTTTAAGATGCTTACGGCCAGGATGCGGATGCGATCCCCGGCTTCTTGTCGAAGCTCCTCAAGCAAGGGGATTTTGTTCCGGCAGTCCTCGCACAGATTGGTGAACCACAACACCGTCAGCTTTTTGGCCGGGTTTTCCAACAAGGCGTGCCGGGCGCCGGCCAGGTCGTTGAGCGCAAAGTCGGGGAAATAGGAGCCCACCTCCCCACCCTTTTGCCATCTCGCCCGGAGCGGCCACGTTAGTTTCCACAATGCCATCTTGAGATTCATGGCGCATCTCGCAGTTCCACGTTCATAACGACGGCTGCAAGTTCCAGTTCCATAAGCGTCTCCCAAACGCCGTTGAGCGGCAGCGATTCATCTCGTCCATAAGCCTAATCTGCCGCAACGTGCTTCTCATCCATGCCGCCGCAGCCATTCTTGGAGAAGGGCCGCGAGCAGCCTCCTGTGTAGCAGGCATCTCCGCTGAAACCCGTGGGATTGATAAATGCCATCCACCGAAGGACTTCCTGCCGCACCTGTTTCGAGGAGTATTTTCGTTCCGCGATGAGGTGGTGAGAGAGGCCCCACACTCCCTTAGCAAGGTTGCAGGGGCAGCAGCAGGTCGCGATGGAGTAATCCTTGCAGCACGGCGCCGGGATCGAGCCGAGGACTTTCGCTTTAATCTTTCTTTGCGTGGCGCTGAGCTTAATGGTTTTGTTGTAGCGAATGAACTGCTCCGTCTGGGCTTGCGCATCGTTGAAAATGAGCGGTTCGTCCTTTTTTGAAAGTTTCTCGGCTTGCGCCGCAATCCCGGACGCAATGACAATCGCCGTCATGCCCGCCAGATACAATCTTGTTTTGTTCATAGGACCTCCCTAATGACTTTGTAGCTCCGGGATGGGGAGCGCGCCGACGTCCACCGTTCCCTTTTTCATCTCGTAGTGCCATTTCCATAAGAAAAAGATTGGGGGATAGACCAAAAGTTCCATGATGAAACTCGTGAAAAGCCCCCCGACCATGGGGGCCGCGATGCGCTTCATGAGGTCGGCTCCCGTTCCCAACGACCACATGATGGGGACCAGGCCCATGAAGGCGCAGGCCACCGTCATCATTTTGGGCCGCACCCTTTTCACCGCGCCGTGGATCACGGCCTCCTCGAGCTCCGCATAGGTCCTCATCCTTCCCTGCCGGACCATGTCGTAATAGGCCAGGTCGAGGTACAGGAGCATGAAGACGCCAGTCTCAGCGTCGAGACCCATAAGAGCTATCATGCCCACCCAGACCGCGATGGAGATGTTGTAGTCCAGCGCGTAGAGCAGCCAGACCGCGCCGATGAGCGAGAAGGGGACGGCCAGCATCACGATGCCCGTCTTGACCCAGGATTTCGTGTTCATGTAGAGCAGGAACAGGATGATGAAGATGGTCAGCGGCAGCACAACCTTAAGCCGTTCCTTGACCCGCGCCATGTTCTCGTATTGGCCGCTCCACTGGATGGAATAACCGGTGGGGAATTGGATGCTTTGGGCCACCTTCTTCTTGGCGTCCTCAACGTAGCCGCCGATGTCGCGGCTCGCCACGTCCACGTAGACGTAGCCTGCAAGAAGGCCGTTTTCGTTGCGGATCATGGCGGGGCCGAGTGTAAGCTTAATGTCCGCGAGCTGGGCCAAGGGCACCTGAGCGCCGCCCATGGTAGGCACGAGCACGCGCCTGAGTTTGGGGAGGGTGTCGCGCAACTCCCGGGCGTAGCGGACGTTGACCGAGTAGCGTTCTCGGCCTTCCACCGTCGTTGTGACGGGCTCGCCGCCGATGGCCGACATAATCACCATCTCGGCTTCTTTGATGGTCAATCCATAACGCGCAAGCTCCTCGCGCTTGAGATCAAAATCCAGGAAATAGCCCCCCGCCGTCCGCTCCGCGTAGACGCTGCGGGTGCCCTCGATGCCCTGAAGGACTCCCTCCAATTCCGTGCCGAGCCGTTCAATCTCCTTGAGATCGCCCCCAAAAATCTTGATGCCGATGGGCGTGCGCACTCCCGTCGTCAGCATGTCTATTCTGGCCTTGATCGGCATGGTCCAGGCGTTGGTCACCCCCGGAAAACGCATCTTGGCGTCCATGTCCGCGACCAACTCCTCCCAACTGATCCGGTCATTCCAAATGTGCCGAAGGGGCCCTTGCAGAAGCTCGGGCATCCAGGCGGAGTACCAACGCTCCTTCTTGCGCCACTCTTCCCGCGGTTTGAGCACGACGGTCGTCTCCATCATGGAGAACGGCGCCGGGTCCGTTGAGGTCTCCGCGCGTCCCGCCTTGCCGAAAACGCTCTCCACCTCGGGAAAACTCTTGAGGATTTGATCCTGGGTCTGCAGCAGACTCTGAGCCTCCGTGACCGAAATGCCGGGGAGGGTTGTCGGCATGTAAAGGATGGTGCCCTCGTTGAGGGGGGGCATGAACTCCGAACCGAGCTGCATATAAACGGGCAAGGTCGTCAGAACCAACAAAACCGCCGCGACCATCGTTTTGTAGGGATGTTTTAGGACAAAGCGGCAGGCGGGCTCGTAGAACCGGAATAGCACGCGGCTGACCGGATGCTTCTCCTCAGGGTAGTATTTGCCGACCGCGACTTGGTTCACGAGCCAAGCCAGCCATGCCGGGCGGAAGGTAAAATAATCCATTCGGGAAAACATCATGCGCACGGCCGGGTCGAAGGTGACCGCCAGAATCGCCGCTATGGCCATGGCAAAGTTCTTGGTGTAGGCCAAGGGCTTGAAGAGACGCCCCTCCTGGTCCATCAAGGTGAATATCGGCATGAAAGCGACCGCGATCACGAGCAGCGAGAAGAACACGGCCGGGCCCACCTCCTGCAAGGCCTTGAGGCGCACCTCGTGAAAGTCGCCTTTGCGCCCGCCCTCGATCCAGCGCTCCAGTTTCTTGTAGGCGTTTTCCACATCCACGATGGCTCCATCGACAAGTATGCCGATGGATATGGCGATGCCGGATATGGACATGATGTTGGAGGTCAGACCCATCAAGTACATGGGGATGAAGGTCAGAATGACCGCGACCGGGATCGTGACGATGGGGATGATGGCGGTCGGGATGTGCCACAAAAATATGAGTATCACCAGGCTGACGATGATAAGCTCGAGGACCAATTCCTCTTTGAGGGTATCAATGGACTGGTTGATGAGTTCGGAACGGTCGTAGGTGGCGACGACTTCCACCCCCTCGGGGAGCGAGGGCTTGATCTCCTTGAGCTTGGCCTTGACTCTTTCGATGACGTTGAGGGCGTTCTCGCCGTAGCGCATGACCACGATGCCGCCCACGGCGTCGCCCTCGCCGTCGAGCTCGGCGATGCCGCGGCGGATGTCCGGTCCGAGCGAAACCTTGCCTAGCGCCTTGACGAGGATCGGCGTGCCCTTCATGTCCCGGCCGACCACGATATTTTCGATGTCGGAGACCGACTTGGCGTATCCCCGGCCGCGCACCATGTATTCCTTGCCGGCGAACTCGACCAGGCGGCCGCCCACATCGTTGTTGCCGTCCCGGATGGCGTCCAGAACCTTCATGAGCGGTATGTTGTAGGCGATGAGCGCGTTCGGATCGAGATTCACCTGGTACTGCTTCTGGAAGCCGCCGATGGAGGCCACTTCGGCTACGCCCGGCACGGACTGGAGGTAGTAGCGCAGGTACCAGTCCTGGAAGCTGCGCAGGTCCGCGAGGCTGTGCAAGCCGCCGGTGTCTTTGAGCGCGTATTGGTATACCCAGCCGACGCCCGTGGCGTCGGGGCCCAGCTCCGTGCGCACGCCCTCCGGAAGCTGCGCCTGGATCTTGCTCAGATATTCGAGGACGCGGCTGCGCGCCCAATAGACGTCGGTCCCATCTTGGAAAATGACGTAGACGTAGGAAAATCCGAAGTCCGAGAAGCCGCGGATGGCCTTGACCTTGGGGGCTCCCAACATCGCCGTGACGACGGGGTAGGTGACTTGGTCCTCGATGATATCGGGCGAGCGGTCCCAGCGGGAGTAGATGATGACCTGGGTGTCCGAGAGGTCGGGGATGGCGTCGAGGCGCGCGTTTCTCATGCTGTAGACCGCGCCTGCCAACGCAGCGACGGTGAGGATGAGAACGATGAACTTGTTTCGAGCGGACCAGGCGATGAGTTTTTCTACCATGGTATTTCTCAGTGCCTATGCTCCGCCGGCATCTGTTGGCCTGCGGAGTCTTTCTTCGGCTTTTCGCCTTGCTTTGCTTTCTCGCTCGTTTTGGACATGGCGGCCTTGAGCCTGGATTCTGAGTCGACGAGGAATTGAGCCGAGGTCACCACTTTCTCGCCCTCTTTGATTCCTGAAAGGACCTCGTAGTAGCCGTCCGCCTCCCTCCCGACATTCAGCTCGCGGGGCTCGATGCGGCCCTCCCCGAGGTCCACGAAGGTCACGCTGCGGGTTCCGGTTTCCAGCACGGCCTCTTCGGGGATGGCCAGCTTCTTGCCCAGGTCCACGCGGATGCTGGCGTTCACATACATCTCCAGTTTAAGAAGGCTTTCCGGGTTGGGGACCTCCACCCGGACTTTGAGCGACCGGGTCTCAGCCGAGAGGATAGGGTCCACCGCCTTGATCGTTCCATGGAACTTGCGGCCCGGATATGCCGGCGTCGTCATTTCGACACTCTGACCGGACTTGACCAGGCCGATCTCATACTCGTAGATTTGGGCATACACCCATACCGTGCCGCCGGTGCCGCCGAGCAGGAGGTTGATGGACTGCTCGGACGTCGCGCCTTCCTGTATCTGGGCCTCCGAGAGGCCCATCTGCCGCAGCCGCAGAAAGGAAGCCCGCACCAGGGCTTCGCCGCGTTCGTGCACGTCCGGCCAGGGGCTGTCCTTGACCTTGTCCCGGGCTTTGACCGCCTCGCGGTACTCGGCCAGGGCGTTGTATAAGTCCGGGTCGTAGGCGACCCGGCCGCTGGCGCGCACGGTGATCGCCAGTTCGCGGCGCCGCACCGGCTGGGATCTCATCCCGATCATCTGGCGGCGCTCGGCCGAGATGACCGTGCTCGCCTGGCCGGGGACCGGCACCGAGGCCTTCTCCTCCGCGTACACCGGGACGTAGTCCATGCCCATCTCGTCCTTTTTGGGCGTGGGCGAGCTCACCTCCGGCCGCATCGGATGCCGGTAGTACAGGGGAGCCCCCTTTGATGCTTCCGCGGCCTCGGCCACGTGAGTGCCGCAGACCGGGCAGGAGACCTTCTGGCCCGGCTTTAAGGGCAATTCCATGAGGCAATTAGCCATATCGCACTTATGGAGCAGGCATATTTTTTTCAACGAAGCGCTCGCCTCCGGTTCCGGCGCGGACGCGGAGGTTTCTTCCATGGGGACCAGCTTCATGTTGCAGATCGGGCAATCACCGGGCTTATCCGAAACGTAGCTTGGATGCATCGGGCAGTAATACTTGGGCGCGGTCATTGTCTGCGCGCGGTCGTGGCCGGCGTGCCGGTAACGTCGCGCGGCATAGCCCATGCCGAAGACAATCGCCGCTGCGGCGGCGAGAATTAGGAATTTACGTTTCATGGAATCAGCCTCCTTCCCACCACGCGCTCCAAATCCGCCAAGCGTATTTGGTATTCGGCCAGATATTGGTAGTACTCGATTCTGAAATTGAGCAGCGAGCGCTGCGCGTCCAAAAGATCGAGGAAGCTTGATTTCTCCGCCTGATAACCGGCTTCGGCGACCTTGAGAGCCGCCTCGCCCTGCGGTAGGACGCTGGTGCGGTATATCTCCGCGAGCCGCTGCGCCGTCTGGACGCGGACAAAGGCGCTCCTTAAATCGGAGAGGGTCGTCAGACGCATGGCCTCAAGCTCCGCTTCGGACATCTCCTTGTCGGCCTTCGCCTCGGCCAGCATGGCCGCGGGCTTCCAGAACCATAACGGCAGGGACAGTCCCACCATCCCGTCCTGGGTCGTGCCGCGCATGGGGTCAGACCGGCGGCGGTACTGGAGCATGAAGTCCGGGAGAAATTCGGAACGCGCCAAGGCCAAGGATTTGCCGGCGCGCTCGGCTCCGAGTTGAGCCTGGCGCAGTTCCGGGCGGTCCGCGAGGGCCGCGCTCTCCAGATCATCGAGCGTCTCCATGAGCTTTGGAGAGTCCGGTTCGGCCGCTTCCGCCAGGGGCGCTCGGGCTTGGCGGGCCAAGAGGGCGTTGAGCATGGCCTGGGCCGATTCCTTATCTTGGCTCAAAATCACGTTCATGTTGAGCATCTTGGTCAACTCCACCTGGGCTTTGAGCGCATCCGATTGGCTGGCGTGGCCGGCCGTGTACTTGGACTCGGCCACCTTGGAAAAGCGCCGCATCAGATCGATGTTCTCGTTGAAAATCTCCAGGCTTCTTTGGGAAAGATAGAGCATGGAGT
>Ga0156243_1144_pt1 | contig 11570 bp, 12 predicted proteins | sample RifCSPlowO2_12_FD_107890 | JGI IMG/M metagenome (GOLD analysis project Ga0156243, IMG submission 107890) | Elusimicrobia bacterium RIFCSPLOWO2_12_FULL_59_9 | reverse complement strand
CGGTTGGAGAGCTCGCCCCGGGACGCGGCTGAAAGGAGGCGGTTGGCGGCGCGCAGGGTTTTTAGAAGCTGCTGCGCGTCGGTATTCTTGGTGGTCGCGGGTTTCATCACCAATAGCTTACTAAAATCGGCTTTTCTTGTCAGCGTCGGTTTGGTAGACTTCTCCCATGGAACTTAAAAAACTTGGATATTCTTCGCTGATTCTGTGTTTTTGCTTCTTCATTTCCGGCTGCTTCCTGAAACGCCTCAAAAAGACCGCCGCTCAGGAGGTTTCCCCGCCGCCCCTTTTTTTGGCGGAGGTCTCAAGCCCCGCCGCCAAATCGGAGGCGTTTTCCGTCGCGCCTTCAACCTCCGCCGCCGGGGACAGCGCCAGCCCCGTCGCAGCGCTCCGGGACGAAGAAAGCGCCGGAGGCGCGCATCGAGGCGCCTCTCCGTCTTTCGCCCCGTTTTACGTCGACTTCGAAAGCCTGATAGGCCGCTATCTGGAAGCCCTGGTCCAGGACCCGGGGCTCAAAGAGGCTTATGGCGGGTTTTACTCCAAGCAAAATCAGCCGCTCAACCGCGTTTGGTCGAATTTTAAGGGCGCAGTGGACCGCCTGGGCAAATTGATCGCCCTCTACCCCGGAGCGGCCATCGGGATGAGCGCTTACCAAAGCGTGATCGCCAAAGAAAATCTGGTCAAAAAGAACATTTCGGACGAAGAGAAGGTGGCCGTGTCGGTCCAGCAGGATATTCACTTTGCCATCGAGCATGTGGCCCGCTCTGCCGGCGTGCAAGCCGTCTACGACTCCGGCGCCGCGCGCGCGCTTTACCTCAACCCGGAGTGGGATTTGACCCTCCGCGTCTTGGATGCGCTGGTTGGGGCCAAGAAACGGCAGCTACAAACGGCGGCGACCCATCCTTCCGCCCCGTCCCAATAGCTTGAAAGGAAGTGATCAAGTGGTAGAGTGGGGGAGAAGATTACGGTGAGCCCTTAGGACGCGCCGCAGCCGGTCTTTTGTTGGTTGTCACTTTATCACTCTACCACTTTACCACTGCAGTTGAATGGAATCTACCGTCTCGGCCAATCGGCCGGGACTGGGGAGGGTGGCCGGTTTTTGGGTCCGCGGTTTGGCAGGGGATTGCAATGGCGGGATTTGAGACGCCAAAGCTGAAATTTTTGTGACGTCCTCGCCCCGGCAGCCTCCGTCGGGACAGACCTTGGAGACGCGGCAGTCGCCTTCCTGCTCATAATCGGTTTCGCCGCGGACAAGAATGCCTTCCACGCGGCCGTTCGCCGCGTTGAAAACGGCGCTGCCTGAATTTCCGCCGTAGGTGTCAAGATTGGCGACGAAATAGCCTTTGGGAGACGGGTCTCGGACCGTGGCGCCGCCGGCCACCTTGGTCGGAAGGCCGGCCGGATGGCCGATCACGAAAATCTTGGCGTCCTTTTCAAGTTTTCCGGTCCGGTTGAGCTTGAGAGGCGCATGGTTGGGGACTTTGCGTTCCAGGCGGACCAGGGCCCAATCGGCGCCGCTGTATTCCTCCTGCCGGGCCACCAGTTGGGCGCAGCCATAGACCTCTTCGGCCGGCACGGCCGCCGGATAAATCCCCGCTTTGCTGACGCCGAAGCCGAAGACGAATTTGGCGCCGGCGCAGGCCTCCTGCGACCGCACGCAGTGTCCCGCGGTCATCACCAGATCGGGTCCGACCAAAGACCCCGAGCAAAACGCCCCCATCGGTTGATCGTAGAAAGGCTCTTTGAGGCAAAGGTTCATGCTTTGGCCATAATGGGAAGTTTTCAGGAGCGCCTTTTGGCCGGAAGGATCGGGCTCCACATTCGCAGCCTCAAAAAGAGCCACGGTGGAATCGGCGAGCTGCATCAGCCGCGGGTTCTCAATTTGATAAAGGTCCAAGCGTCCGTCCTCCCCATAAATGACTTCCGGCTCCGGGGCGGCGGTGACGGCGGGAAGGCGAACCGTCAAAAGAAGCGAAGAGCAGATCAAAAGCCAGAAAGACGTTTTGCGGAGTTTAGTTTCCATGCAGCTATTAGATAATTTTTGACCGGCATTTTCAAGAGAGAGTTGCAAAATAGTTGCACGATGGCGGGGACAAGGCGGAGATCGTCCTTTACAATTAGAGAGAAGGGCGGAGGCTGCCTATGACGGCGGAAACCAACCAGAAGTTCGTTCGAAAGGAAGCGGAGGCTTTTAGGATCGTTTCCCAAGGGCAGGTGGAGACGGTCGTGGAATTGGTGCTGAGGCATGGGCGGGCTATGCGGCAATACGCCGAACGCGCCTGCCGCGACGGCGAGATCATATCCGTCACCGACCTGGTGATTTTTTTGAGACGGCGCATCAGCGAGGAATCTGGAGAAGGAGCAGTACGAAAAGAATTTTGAAACCCAAAGTGCTGGTCGTCGACGATGAGGGCATGATCCTGAGGTTGTGCGAGACGGCGTTTCGCCGGCTGGGAGTGGAGGTCCTTTGCGCGTCGTCGGCGGATGATGCCATCGGGAAGGCGGCGACCGGGGTAGACTGGGTGCTCACCGATATTTTTTTGGGGGACAAAGACGGAATTTGGCTGGCGGAGCAGCTTCGCGGGCTTTATCCGGGCTTGGAGATCGTGCTCATGACGGGCGACAGAGTCGGGACGGAAATTTTGAGAAAAATAAAGACGTTGAAGCTTTCTCTCATCACAAAGCCGTTTGATCTTCAGGAGTTGGAGGATATGGCGCGAAAGTTCGGGCGTTCATGACGCCGGGGAAACATCAGGCAGAGGAGGCTATCGGATGAAAAAGCGAAGACTGCTGATTGTGGACGACGAGTCGGGCTTCACCCGGACGGTCGCGGCGGTCGTTGGAAGCAGTTTTGAGGTTTTTGAGGCCTTGGACGGCCGGAGCGGGCTGGAGGCGGCCAAAAGGAATCTCCCGCAGGTCATTTTGCTCAACGTCATGATGGCCGAAATGTCCGGGCTGGCTATGCTGCGGCAGCTTCAAATGGACCACCGCACGCGCCATATCCCGGTCGTGCTTTTGGCGCCGCAGCATTTTAACGTGAGCACCCTAGAGATGTTCCGGCAGGAGATCAACGTGAGGGCTTGCCTGCGAAAGCCCTGTCAGGCCCAGTCGCTGGCATGCGAAATCGGCAAGGCGGCGGCTTGAAAACCGGTCGGGCCGGGGCTATACTAATGCCAGCGCCGGTTGTGGGACCGGAAATAACCATGAAGCGAGCGACCATCCTGCTTGTTGACGACGACGTCAAGACGCAGCAGCTCATCAAGCGCATCTTGGAGCTGGAAGGATATCTAGTGCGCTCGGCTCCCAACATATTCCGGGCGCAGGGGGAAGTTGCGCGCCACCCGCCCGATCTGGTCCTGTTGGACCGTAGGCTGCCCGATGGAGACGGCGCGGATTTCTGCAAGGAACTCCGGGCGTCGGACAACACCAAAGGCATTCCCGTTATTTTTCTTACGGTCAAAGACAGCGCTTCGGACCATGTCGCCGGCCTTGAAATCGGAGGGGACGACTATCTTCCCAAGCCGTTTTTTCCTGAAGTTCTGGTCGCCAGGGTGGCGGCGATGCTGCGCCGGGCCAAAAGAGTCCCCGAACCGTCGCAAATTTTGACCGCCGAAGGCCTCCGGCTGGATATTCAACGGCACGAATGCGTCGTGGACGGAAAGCCGGTTCCGCTCTGGCCCAAGGAATTCGAGCTTCTTCAGATTTTTATGGAAAGGCCGGGGCGATTGCTCAGCCGGGAATACTTGTGCGAGCGGGTGTGGGGCCACGAGTATATGGGGGGATCGCGGGCCATCGAAACGGCCGTTCAGAGACTCCGGCACAAACTCGGGCGGCGCGGGGATTTGATTGAGACGCTGAGGGGCTATGGCTTCAAATTTAATTCAAACCCATAGGAGCGCGGGTCAGAGCGGCCGTCTGGTCTGCGCCGAAGGGCTTGGAAGCCGCGAAAGGCGAAGGATGTACCAGAACCTCGCGCACGCTTTCCGAAATCCCCTGGTGACCCTGACCGGCAACCTTGACTTTCTTTTCCAATATTCCCGCGGATTGACCCCCGAACATCAAAAACAGCTTGTGGAGGTGCGCGACGCGGCTCTGCGGATGCACCAATTGGTAGATCACTTTCTGGACGTCGCCTCTTTCGACCTCGGCGCGGTTTCGACGCGAGAATCCTCGGTGGAATTGGCGGGACTCCTCCGGCGCTGCGCGCGGGAGATGCGGGCCTGGGCGCGCGCGAGCGGCGTCAGGTTTCAAATCGCGCTGAAATCCGATCCGGTTTACGTCAAGGGCGACGGCGCCTGGCTTTCGTCCATGATTCGCAGCCTGCTGGTTTACGCCGTTCTTTCAAGCTCCAAAAAAAACGTGCTCCGGGTCGAGCTTTGCGCCCGCGCCCGGCACGCCGTCCTCGCGGTGGAGGATAAGGGGCTCCAGCTTTCGGCCAATGCCGGCAAGATTTTCAGGCCGTTCCTGATTCCCAGGCGCCCCGCCGATGGATCGAGAAGCGACGCCGGAGGCGGCTTGGAGTTGGCTCTGGTCGAGCGCATCGCCAAGGCCCACGGAGGCGGAGTTTGGGCCAAGGCCTGCTCCTCCGGAGGAATGCAAGTGGGGGTTCGCCTGCTCCTCCAAAACTCGCCCTCTCGCCGCCCGTAGCCCGAAAACCGCAGTTGCAATCTCTGTCCCGCCTGAAAGTACTGTATAAAATTATGCAACTGCGGTTGCACCTGCGGTGCCGGACAACCCCGTCGCTGTTTTACAGCGACGGCCTGCGGGCGAATTCCCCATTCGGGAATTCGGGTTAGTTCCCCGCTTGACCGCCGGACAATTCCGCACTTGACAAATGAAGGATTGTGCCTAATAATATAGGTAGTATAATTATTATAATATAAATGCAAGACAGGTTTTGCGGCGGCGGGGGTTTGGCGGGGAGATGAAAAAGCGCGCGGGCGGAGCGGATGGGGCCGGCTTGAGAATTCTGGTTATGGAGGATAAAGCCGGGGAAGCCCGCTGGGTCGGGGAGCTTCTATCGCAAGCTGCCGGCAAATGTCCGGATTATTGCGATATGGAACTCATGGCCGGGGAGGACGGCCCCGTGGTTTCGTCGCGCCTGTCGCAGGCGGGCGTGAACGCCGTCCTTTTGGACGCGTCCGTCTCAAAGTCCCGCTGCCTTGCCACCCTCCAAAAGCTCGCGCCGGCGGTTCCGCAATTGCCGGTCATTGTCTTGACCGATCAGCAAGACGAGTCCATGGTCGTTGAGGTTTTGCGATTAGGGGCTCAGGATTGTTTGGTGAAAGGCAAATTTGACGGCCATTTGCTTATCCGGGCCCTGCGCTATGCCATGGAGCGCAAGAAAGCGGAAATCGCCTTGAGGCGCAGCGAGACCATGTTTCGGGATTTTGTGGAGAATGCGGAGGACCTTATATGGCAGGTGGATGTAAACGGCGCTTATGTCTACTTAAGCCCCAACGCGGAGTCGATTTTGGGCTACGCGCCCAAGGAGCTTCTCGGCAGATCTCCGTTTGATCTGATGCCTCCGCGCGAGGCGAAGCGGGTCGCTGGAATTTTTGCGAAGGTGGTCAAGGAACGCAAGGCTTTCTCGCTTTTGCAGCACGCCGCCATACGCAAGGACGGAAAGTTAAGGACCCTGGAATGCGGCGGAAAGCCGGTTTTTGACGAACGGGGCCGTTTAACCGGCTATCGGGGCATCGACCGGGATATCACCGAGCGCAGGCGCATAGAGGAGAAGCTCCAGGAAAGCGAGGGAAATTTTCGCCGCTTGGTGGAGCAGGCGGCGGACGCTCTTTTCCTGCATGACCGCCGGGGAAATTTATTGGACGTCAATCGCGCCGCCTGCGACAGCCTGGGCTACGACCGGGGGGAGCTTTTGCGCCTGCCGGTATATGATTTGGAGATTGGCCTCTCGCGGGAGGCTATGAGCCGGCTTTGGCAGGAGCTTCGCTCCTCCGGCCCGCGCACGGTGGAAGGGGTTCACCGCCGCAAGGACGGGACCGTTTTTCCGGTGGAAATGCGCCTGGGAATGTTCGAGTCGAAGGAGGGGCCCCTGGTGCTGGCCATGGCGCGGGATATCACCGAGCGCAAACAGGCGGAGGCTGCGCTCAGGGAAAGCGAGGAAAGGCTCCGGCAGTCCCAGAAGCTTGAGACCGTCGGGAGGCTCGCCGGAGGCATCGCCCACGACTTCAACAACCTTCTGACCGCCATTGGCGCCTACAGCCGGTTTTTGCTGGAGGACCTTGAGCCCGGCGACAAGCGCCGCGCGGACGTGGAGGAAATCCGGCGAGCGGGCGAGCGGGCCGCCGGCTTGACCCGCCAGCTTTTGGCTTTCAGCCGCCGGCAGGTTCTAAACCCCGAGGTGCTGAGCCTCAATAGCGTCGTGGAAGGCGTCGAGAAAATGCTGCGCCGCACCATCGGGGAAAACATCGAATTGGTTGCCGCTTTAAGTTCCGATTTAAAGCCGGTGCAGGTGGACCCCGGGCAGATGGAGCAGATTATCGTCAACTTGGCCGTCAACGCCCGGGACGCCATGCCTCACGGCGGCAAGCTCATCCTCGAAACGGCCAACGTCGAGTTCATGGAGGCCCAGGATTATGGGCAGTTTAGCGTTCCCGGGGGCCGCTATGCCATGCTGGCGGTCAGCGACACCGGCGCCGGGATGGACAAGGAGACTTTGTCGCATCTCTTCGAACCTTTTTTCACCACCAAGGAGCAGGGCAAGGGGACGGGCCTGGGGCTTTCGACGGTTTACGGCATCGTCAAGCAGAGCAAGGGCTATATTTTGGTTTATTCCGAGCCCGGCCAGGGCTCGACCTTCAAAATTTATCTTCCCTGGATTTCGGGCGCCGTGCCAAGCCATCCTCCGCCGCAACAACCATCGCGCACGCTTGAGTTGGAGGCTCCGGTGCCGGCCGGCGCCGCTCCGTGCGCTGCCCCATTGGCAGCCCTTTCGTTAAGCTCAGGGACGATGGAAATCCCAGGGGTGCGTGACGAGCCGCGGAAACCGGCAGTTCCAGCGGGGCGCGAGCCGGAGACCATCCTTCTGGTGGAAGACGATCCGGTCGTCTTCAGGCCGACGCTGCGCAGTTTGAGGCAAAGCGGCTACAACGTGCTGGGATCGTGCAGCGGCGAGGAAGCGCTCGAAATATGCCGTCGCTGCGCGGACAAAATCGACTTGGTCATCACCGATATGGTGATGCCCCGGATCAGCGGAAGGGAGTTGGTCCGGCGTTTGTCGGCGCTGCGGCCCGGATTAAAGACGCTTTTTATTTCAGGTTATACCGATGAGGCCGTCTTGCAGAGCGGGGCGCTGGCGCCCGGCACGCCGTTTCTCCAGAAGCCCTTCACGCCGGCGGTCCTGGCGCGCAAAGTGCGCGAGGTTCTTGATTCAGCTACTTCTCAAACTTATATCCCAGTCCGGGAACGTTGACGATGTACTCGGCCGCTTTGGGGCCCAGCTTTTTCCGCAGGCGGGAAATGTGGGTCTCAACGGTATGCGGGTCGTTGTAATCCGCCAGATCGTATCCCCATACGGTTTCCAAAATAAAACCGGCCCGAAGCACCCTGCCGGCCTTCTCCACCAGCAGCGCCAGCAAGTCGAACTCCTTGCGGGATAAGGCGACCGTTTTGCCGTTGACTTTGACTTCCCGCGCTTCGGGATCGAGCTCGATGCCGCGGCTGCGCAGCTTATCGGCGATGGGGTCGGATTTTTCGTAACGGCGCAGAACGGCGCGTATGCGCGCCAAAAGCACCTTCATGGGAAAAGGCTTTAGGACGTAGTCGTCGGCCCCTCCGTCCAAACCCGCCACCACGTCGCCTTCCTCTATTAAGGCGCCGGAGATGATGATGACCGGCAAGTGGCGGGTGGTTTGATCCTTTTTGAGAATCCGGCACAGCGTGTGCCCGTCCAAACCCGGCATTTCGGCGTCGGACACAACCAGGTCGGGGGCTGATTCCTTGGCCAGCATGAGTCCGTCCGAACCATCGGCCGCCGCGACGACAGAAAAGCCGTTTTGAATGAGATATTTCTTGATGGCTTCCCGCAGGCTTTGGGAATCGTCTATGAGGAGTATTTTCTTAGGCATAGTGGTTCAGTGGTCGAGTGTTCCAGTGATCGAGTGGTCGATCCACCGCGTTATTATAGATTTTTACGCTCCTCCACGCATCTTCCAGCGATGCTTGCCGCAGAGCGGCGGCTGGGTCTTGCGGGAATGGCGTGTGTACCCTGCCGCAAGGTGTGAGCAAAAGTTGAACGCCGGTTGAATTCGGCCTGAACGCCGGCTGTTACAACATTAGTGAGGAGGGAATATGAAAACAAATTTGAGAGCGATTGTTTGGGCAGTGATTCTGGGTTTGATCGGCGAGGCCGCTTGGGCCGGCGGCTATGAAACCCTCGCCAAGAAGCTGTCGCGCGACGCGTCCAAAGCCGGCGTGGAGCGTTTGGCCGTTTTGCCCCTGGTCGCCATGGACGGTTCAGACACCCAGGAAGGACGCTATATCGCGGAGCAGTTGACCACGCAAATGGCACTTTACGGCAAGGTCAAAGTGGTCGAGCGCTCCCTGATGAGAGCCGTCGCCTCGGAGCAGACTCTGGCTCAGACGGGGGTGATAGACTCCCGGAGCCTGGGGCAGTTGGGCCGGATGCTTCAGGCCAAGGCGGTGGTCACCGGCTCTTACGTCGGTTTGGGCGATTATCTGGAAATCCAAGCCCGCATCATCGATATCGAGACCGGGGTCGTTCTTTCGGCCCGCCGGCTGAGGGTCGAAAGAGAATGGTCCCCCAGCCGCGCAGAATCCGCGCCGGCAGCCAACAGCCGGATGGGGGCCCCCCTCTGGGGGACCGCGGGTCCCCGCAGCTCCGCGGAGGGGGACAGCCGGATGGGGGCCTTGCCCGTCTCTTTTCAGGCGGAGGAGCGGAGCTACGGCGTAGAGGCGGATAAATGCGCCCCGGCCCGCAAGAAAGTCGATGAGTTGGAAAAAGGCGTTTTGGATCTTAAGGCGCGCTATTGGGTTTCGGAGTTCAAGAAAAACGGCATTTCCGCCGACAATCTAAAATTGCCGGGCTCTATCATCACCGACCCGAAACTGCGTTTGCGCTTCTATCAACTGCTTCAAAACGCCTATGCCAAGTCCTCTCCCCCGCTCGACGAAGCTGAGATGAAATGGCTCAACGCCGTCGAGCGCAAGGCGTTCGTGTTGTACTACGCCTGCGATTTAAACGAGGAGGCCCTATGACCGAGCAGGGGTACCCGCAAAGAGAGGGAATAAAGTGATCCGGGAAGATTTGAAAGAAATATTCGAGCAGCGCCGATTCGGAGCGCAAAATTACGAGGCGCTTCTGGTCGGCTTTTTGGCGGCGGCCGCTTTTTTGATGCGGGGGATGCCCGTCGCCTCGTCCCGCTATCTTTGGTGGCTTGGAGTTGCTTTGGCGGCGAATCTCTTGCTCCTGCGCCTTCACGGCCGGCATTCAGGTTGGCCCCCTCCGATGAGCTCCGGGGGCCAGCGGTCCCGGAACAGCGCCTCTGGCGCCCCAAGTGCCAGGAACTCTGGTCCTGGCCCCAGAGGGGGGCCCCCTTCCGGCTGGGCGAGCCTGATTTCGTTGGGCGTCAACAGCCTGCTGGTGGCCTATCTCATTGACTCGTCGGGAGGCCGGAGCTCCATGCTTTGGCCGCTTTTCCTCCTGCCCGTCTTCACGGCCGGATTTTATTTGCCCGGCTGGGCGATGCGGGCCTGCGGCCTGCATGTGGCTTTACTTTTATGCTTCTACTTGGAACCCCTTCGAGGCGCGGAGGCGTCGGCTTGGTTCGAAATATCGCTTAAAGCGGGCTTCCTGTTCGCGTCCTCTTATTTCATAGGCCGTTTGGGCGCCGGAGAGAGGCAGGCGCTCAAAATTGCTCAAGCGCGCCGCGAAGAACTCATAGCCCTATCGCGGCGTTGTCTGAGCGTCCAGGACAGTTTGGATGATTCCCGCAAGACTTTGACCCGTTCCCTGAGCGAATTGGGAGACCGGATCACCCTTATCCTCGGCGCCGTTCAACTGCTTCAGGAGTCCATGCCGCAAGGAGCGCCGGAGCAGGAGGATTTAAAGCGCATTCTTGAGGCGGCGCGGCAGAGCGGCGATACGGCGCGGAACCTGACCATTCAGGCGCATCTGTTTCATCCCTCAAAAGAGCAAAAACTTTTATTAAGGAGCGGATCATGAGCGCCGGCTTGAATTCTGGAGGTGAAATTCAGGAGAGCGCGGCGGCCCCCTCCGCAGTGCTCCGGGGACCCGGATGCGCCGGCCCTTTCGCAGAGCTCAAGGACGAAGGAAGCGCCGGTGGCGCGAGACGAGGCGCGGCGGCCCGCCTTCTCATCGTGGATGACGATCCCCAGGTCCGGGGGTTGTTCGTCCGGGGGCTGTCATAGCCGGGGCGCGTGGTTGAATCGGCCGCGGACGCCCACGACGCCCTCGGGCGGCTGGAAAGCGGAGTCTACGACGTCGTGGTCACCGACATCAATATGCCGGGCAAAATGGACGGACAGGACGTATTCCGCTGGATCAAGGACCGCCGCGCCTCCACCGACGTGATCCTGCTTTCGGGGGATCCTACGATAGAAAGCGTCCTGGAGGCTTTCCGCTACGGCGCTTGGGATTTTATCATCAAACCGGCGGCCATCGACGTTTTGCGCGCCTCCGTTTCGCGCTGCCTGCAGTGCCGGCGCAATATTGAAAGCATCCGCGATCCGGAGGACGTGCGCAAAAAATTCTCCTTCTTGTACCAACGGGTCAACGCTTTGGAGAGCATGCGCGGCACCTTGCGCCGCTACCTCTCCAAAGAGGTCATGGACAAAGTGCTCGGCTCCGCCGGCGCATTGGGGCTCAAGAGCGAACGCCTGGCGGCGACCGTCCTGTTCGCCGATATCCGCAACTTCACCTCTTTCGCCGAGTCCCGCCCGCCCGAGGAAGTCATCGCCACCATCAACTCGCTGTTTGAGCGCATCAACTCCGCGGTGGCCAAATACGGGGGGATTATCGACAAGCATACCGGAGACGGCGTCATGGCCGTGTTCGGAGCGCCCCGGCGGCAGCAAGATCACGCCGTCCGCGCCGTTATTTGCGCGTGGAGCATGGTGCGTGAGACGGCCCGGTGGAACGCCGAAAGGCGCCGGCGGGGCCTGGCGCCCTTGGAAATCGGCGTGGGCATCAATACCGGAGAGGTCGTGGCGGGCAACGTGGGCTCCTCGCAGCGCAGCGACTACACGGTGGTCGGCTCGACCGTCAATTTGGCCGCCCGTATTCAAGAGCGCGCCGAGGCCGCCGAGGTCCTGATGGGCCAAAAAACCGCGGCGGCGCTCGGCCCGAAGTTTCCGGTGCGTCCCCTCGGCTCCTTCGCGGTCAAGGGCTATTCTTTGCCCGCGGCCATTTTCAAGCTGCTCCATTCCGCGCCGGCGCAAGCCGCCCGGCTGGCCCCCTCCGCAGGGCTCCAGGGACCCGCGGTCCCGGAACAGCGCCTCTGGCGCCCCAAGTGCCAGGAACTCTGGTCCTGGCCCCGGACGGGGTCCCCCATCCAGCTGGAAACTCGCGC
>Ga0156243_1071_pt1 | contig 11574 bp, 10 predicted proteins | sample RifCSPlowO2_12_FD_107890 | JGI IMG/M metagenome (GOLD analysis project Ga0156243, IMG submission 107890) | Elusimicrobia bacterium RIFCSPLOWO2_12_FULL_59_9 | reverse complement strand
GATGGTGTCGTTGAAAAGGACCGTTTCCTGGCTCACGAGCCCGATGCGCGCCCTCAAGGACCTGGAATTCCAGAGCTTGAGGTCCCGGCCGTCGACCAGAATTTCTCCCGCCGTCGGGTCGTATAATCGCAGCAAAAGCTGCGCCAGAGTCGATTTCCCAGAGCCGCTCGGCCCCACGACGGCGACAATCTCTCCCTTGGCGATGGAAAAACTGACGTCTTTAAGCGCCAGGGTTTCCCGGGTGGGATAGCGGAAAGACACCCCGCGCAGCGAGAGGCCGCTCTTTAAATCCTCGAAAAGCGGAGCCCGGGGCGCGTCCATGACGGTCGTCTTTTCATCCAGAAGCTGAAATATCCTGTCGGCGGAGGCCAAACCCATTTGGAGCGTGGAGTTGGCGCGGGCCAGATTCTTGACGGGAGCGTAAGCGGCGAAAAAGCTTCCCAAAAACGCGAAAAACTCGCCCGGCGTCAGGCGCTCCGCGATGATTTCCTTGCCTCCGTAATAGATGAGCAGGGCGAGCACCAGGCTGCCGGCGAACTCCATCAGCGGGCCCGACAGCGCCGTCGCCCTCAAATACCGCATGATCTCGTCGAAAAAGGACCGGTTTTCGAGCTGAAACCTGCGGATGGCCCCTTCCTCGTAATTGAAAGCCTTGATGACCACCATCCCCTGCAGGCTTTCTTGAAAACGGTGGTAGATTTGTCCCATGACCTGCTGGCTCCGGGCGCTGGCGTCGCGCATTTTTCGGCCGAAAATCCAGAGCAGCGCCGCGACCATAGGCACGCTGAGAAGGGCCAAGAGGGCGAATTTCCAATGGAGATAAAAAAGGACTCCCAGCAAAACCACCACCGTCGCGCTGTCGCGCACCAAGTACAAAGGGATGAAATGCAGGCAGGACTGCAGCAGCGTCAAATCGTTGGTCACCCGCGAAAGGACCTCGCCGCTTTTCCTCTGCACGAAAAAATCCAAGGACAACTGGTGCAGCCGCCTGAAGAGCTCCTCGCGCAGCTCCTGGGTGACGCTTTGGCCGATCCAGCTCATCAAATAATTTTGGATATAGGCCGCGACCGTCTTGAGAAACACAAGAAGCGGCACCAGCGCCACCGCGAGCCACAGGATCCGGAAATCCCGCGAGATGAAGACGCGGTCGACGATCGGCTTGAGAAGATAAACCGCGCCGCCATTGAGCGCGGCGACCAGGCACATCGCGACTCCGGCTTGAACGAAGCGCCCCTTATAGGGCTTTAAAAAAGGCATCAGACGCCGGATGGTTCGCATACCGGGCTTTAGCGCCGCGCGGCGGCCCCCTTCGCAGAGCTCAGGGGACCCGGTTGCGCCGGTGGCGAGGCGGTCTGGGAAACGACCGCGTCCAAGATGACCTGGGCCGCGCGCTCCGAGCAGCCGGGGCTTCCCAAGAGCCGGCGCAGGCTCAACAACTCCTCCCGCATGCGCCGCAGGCGCTCCGGCGATCGCAGGATTTTGACGGCCTCCTCGGCGATGCGCGGCGCCGTGGCACCCCCTTGAATCAATTCCGGAACGACGGCTTTCTGGGCCAGAATATTGGCCATGGAGATGAACGGCACTTGAATGAGCGACTTGGCGATGCGGTACGAGAGCCACGAAAGCTTGTAGACCACCACCATGGGAATCCCCAGCAAGGCGTTTTCCAAAGTGGCCGTTCCGGAGGAGGTGATGGCCAGGTCCATCTCGGCGCGGCGCTCGTAATGGCGCGTCCGGCCCACGAATTCAAAATCCACGGAGGTGTTTCGCCGGTACTGCCGGAAGCTTTCCTCGGTCGAACCCGGGGGCGCGAATAAAACCGCCCGCACTTGCCGGACGGCCGCCGCGCCTCCGGCGCAACCGGGTCCCCTGAGCTCTGCGAAGGGGGCCGAAGCGTCGGCGCGGCTCAATAGCTCCACCGCCTTGAGGAAAACCGGCAGATGCCGCCGGATTTCCGCCGGCCGGCTTCCGGGAAGAAGCCCGATATTCCATACGGCGCCCTCGCCCCGGCGGGGCCCCGGCAAGCGCTCGACGGCGGGCAAAATCTCCAAAAGAGGATGCCCCACGAAGGTGCAGGGAACTCCCGCCTTGCGGTAAATTTCCTCTTCAAAGGGAAAAATCACAAGCATGTGCCGGACCAGGCCGGCGAGCCTCCGGATGCGTCCGGAACGGCTGGCCCAAACCTGGGGGCTGATATAGTAGAAGGCGTTCAGACGGCGTTTGCGGGCCAACTGCAAAACTTGGTGGTTGAACCCGTAAAAATCGATGGTGATGAGCGCCGCGGGCTTCTCCCTGTCCATCCAGCGTCCGAGCTTCCTTAAAAGCCCGGCCCACAGGGGCAGGCGCTTGATGGGTTCCCAAAAACCCGTGACACCCAAAGAGGCCAGGTCGTGCATAAACTCATCGCACACCTCCCGCATCATCGGCCCGCCGACGCCCGTCACGCGCAGATTTCCGGCGCTCCGCTTCAAGGCGCGGATGAGGTGAGACCCATGCAGGTCGCCGGAAGGATCGCCCGCCACAACCAGAATATTTTTTTTCATAGACTCAGCGCTTCAGGCGGCGTCTTTCAGCCTTGCTTTATTTTTTGGACGCGCCGCCCAGGACCGCGCTGGAAATGGAGCGGGTGAACTCCCCCAGATTGGCCCATGGCGGCGTGAAGGAGGGAACCGCGGGCTCCCGGGAAAGCTCGTGGCGGTCGAGCTCGTCGGTGATCTTAAGCGCCAATTCCAGCGCGCGAATCCCCGACTCGCCGCCGACCCATGGCTCCAATTTATGCTCCACGCAGCTTAAAAAGTGCGCCAGCTCCAAGCCGAGCGGCTCGGCCTTGACCAGCTTGGGATAAACCACGGCGATGTCTTTGTGCGATCGCACCTGCTCGGCGCTCTTGCGGTATATCTTGAGGGAAGCGTTGAGGTAATCCAAGGAAATATAGTTGTCCGGCTGAAAAATGCGGATTTTCCGGAAACGCTCGAAGGAGATGCGGCTGGCGGTCAAATCGGCGATACAGCCGGATTTAAACCGGATGCGCACGTTGGCGATGTCCTCATGCCCGGAGAGAAGGCGGGCCCCGACCGCTTCCAGACGCTCGATCTCCGAAGGCACCAAGGTCAGCAAAATGTCCAAGTCATGGATCATCAAATCCAACACCACGCCGATCTGCGCGGTCCGGGGATCGTAGGAGCCCAGGCGTCCCGCCGTGATAAAGCGCGGATTGTGAATATGATGAATCGCCTCCAGCACCGCCGGATTGAAGCGCTCGACGTGGCCCACCTGGAGAACGAGCTTGCGGGCCTTGGCCTCCTCCAAGAGTTTTTTGGCCTCCTCCAGCGACGCGGCGATGGGTTTTTCAATGAGGCAGTGAACTCCCGCTTCAAGAGCCTTGACGCCGATTTCCGAATGCAGCGCCGTGGGAGCGGCGACGACGACCGCCTCCACTTGTTTGAGCAAATCCCCGTAATAGTTGAAGGCCACGCAGTTGGTCCGCCAGGCGATCATCTGGGCCCGCCACAAATTCTTGTCGCAAACGCCGACCAATTCCGCCTGAGGCAATTTGCTCAGCACGCGGGCATGCAGGCTCCCGATTTTTCCGGCCCCGATCACCCCGACTTTTATGCGTTTTTCCATTGGACATTCCCCCCGGCTATGGCGCCATCGCGACCACCGCGACGCGGTCCCGGTCCGCGCGCCTCAAAAATTCCTCCCGGTCGAACAAAAGACTCCGGCCCGCCTCAACGGCCAAGACCGACGCTCCGGCCTGCTTCATCACCTCAAGGGTGGTCAAGCCGATGACCGGCAAATCAAAACGAAAGTCCTGCTTGGGCTTGGCGACTTTGACGACCGCCAGGCCTCCGCGCTCCGCAAGCAGCTTGGTGGCGGCGCTTTTGAGCAAACCCCGCAGCCCCGCGGCCGCCGGCGGCGAGGCGAGGCCGGCGACGGCGCCCGCCCGAAGGATGCAGGCATCCGTCCCCTCCATCGCCTCGACGGCCACGACGGCTCCGCCGCCGACGACGACCGTCTGCCCGACGTCCAGCCCTGAAAGCGATTTGGCCACCGTCCAACCCAAAGCGATGTCGCGCTTCTGCGCCGCGTCGGGCTTCAAGCGCGTGAGGACGCCGGGCGCCGGAATCAGATGCGACAAATACGTCGCCGATGAAATCAGCTCGATGCCGTCTTTCGCGAATTCTTTGGCGACTTCGCCTAAAATCGTATCGGTTCGCTTGTCCTTGAGCCTGGCCAGCATCTTGACGGCCCGCAGGTCCGGCCTGAGGTCGCCGAAGAGAGAGCGGTGCTGGACCTTTCCCGCCATCACGGCCTGCTTGACGCCCGCCTTCTTGAAGATCTGAATCGGTTTTTCGAGCTGGCCCAGCTTGAAGGTGTGCGACTCAGCCGCCAATTTTTCCACTTCGGCGGAGGTGATGCCGGAAAGCCCGAGGGCGATGACGTCGTCGCCTTTGCGGCGCGCTTCCTGGGCGAAAAGAACCGGAAATTGCCCGGAACCCGCTATCAGGCCGATGCGCGCCATGACCGAACCCCTCTCAGACGCCGGACGGCGTCCGTTCCTCGGCCCCCACGCTCGCCATGCGGGGACGGCAGACTCCCCGCTCGGATGCCTCGACAAAATCCAGCATGCGCGCGACCTCCGGCGCCATCGGCCCGGCGCGCAGGAAACGGACGGCCTCAGCCACCGTATGGGGAGAGAGAAACAGCGCCTTATAAGCCTGCTTCAACTGCGCGATGATCTCGCGCGAGACCTTGGCCCGGCGCAGCCCCACTAAATTAAGCCCGACCAGCCTGGCACGGTCGCCCTGGGCCTGGCAATAAGGCGGCACGTCCTGAGACACCATCGAACCGCCGCTGATCATGGCCATGGAGCCCACCCGCACAAACTGGTGCATGCCCACCAAGCCGCTGATGACGGCGTGATCGCCGACCTCTATATGCCCCGCCAAGGTGGCGCAATTGGCCAAAATTACGCCTTGACCCAAGCGGCAATCATGCGCGACGTGCGCATACGCCATCAGCAGGCAGTCGCTGCCGATCACCGTTTCCCCGGAGGCGGCCGTCCCGCGGTTGATCGTCACAAATTCCCGTATGGTGCAGCGCTCCCCCAGCACGACGCGGGCCTTCTCGCCCTTGTACTTGAGGTCCTGGGGCGCGCTTCCCACCACGGCGCCGCTGAATATCCGGGCGCCTTTGCCGATGACGGCGTGCTCCACCACGGCATGCGCCCCGATGGTGGCGCCCTCGCCGGCGCTCACGTCCTCCCCGATCACGGCGCAGGGGCCCACCTCGACTCCGTCCGCGAAAATCGCCGACGGATGGACGACCGCCGTGGGATGAATTTTGGATTTCATATTAAACCTCCGCTGGGCCTGAAAAACATGCCGCTACTTGTCCACCAAAGCGAACGAAAATTCAGCCTCCGCCGCCAGCTTGTCTTCCACATACGCCCGGCCGCCCACCCTTCCGGCGCGGCTGCCCGCGCGAAGAACGTCCACATGCAGCCGCAGCACTTGGCCGGGTAGAACCGGCTGCCGGAACTTGGCTCCGTCGATGCCCATAAAGAAGGCGAGCTTGCCTTGAAATTCCGGCTTCGAGAGCATCAGGACGCAAGCCGTCTGGGCCAAGGCCTCCAAAATCAATACGCCCGGCATGATGGGATGGCCCGGAAAATGTCCCTGGAAAAACTCTTCGTTTCCGGAAACGCACTTGATCCCGACGGCCTTCTTGCCTTCTTCCCAAATTTCGACCTTATCGACCAGGAGAAAAGGATAACGGTGGGGAACGGCTTTCTGCACGTCCTGGAAACCCAGGATTTTCAGCGGCGCCGGCTGCGCCTGGATTTGCTTGTTTTCGGTCGCGGATTCCATAGATTTCCTCCAGCCTGCGATTTCAACAAAAGTGGTCAAGTGGCAGGGTAGGAAAGTGGTAAAGTGGTAGAGTGATTACAAGCGCAAAAGCGACTACAGCCCGTCCCGTTCGCCTAAGCCGGAAGCTTGCCGTCCTCCCCTCTGCCACTTTACCACTATACCACTCTAGCACTTGTTCTCTTCCTTGCTTTTTCTTAGCTGATGGGCGGAGCGGTCCAGCATCCCGGCGAACTTCACGTTATGCGCGTGTCCGCAGCGGATGGCTTCCACCCGCAGCTTAAACAACGATCGTCCCACCAGGCTCAGGTCGCCCAAAAGGTCCAAGACCTTATGGCGGACGAATTCATCCTCAAAGCGCAAGCCTTCTTTATTGGTGTGAAATTTGTCCGCGCCGATGACGACCGCGTTCTCAAGCGAGCCGCCGCGGGCCAGACCCATGCTTCTTAAAGCCGCCAACTCGTGCTCGAAGCAGAAGGTTCTCGCGCTGGCGATCTGGTTGAGAAAGGTCTCCGGGTTTATTTTCAAATGGATCATTTGCTTGGGCAGCATGGGATGGTCATGCAGGATCGCGCAGCGAATCTCAAAATGATCCGAAGGGTAGGCCGTATACACCGCATAGCCGGAGCGGTAATGCACCTTTTCGGGGATTTTGAGATACCTTTTCGGGAAATGCGGCTGCGCCTTGATGCCGGCGTTGAGCAGCGCCTTCAAAAAAGGCATCGCCGAGCCGTCGGTCGCGGGCGGCTCGTTGTTGTCCATGAGGATGTCCAGGTTGTCGATGCCCAAACCCGCGCAGGCGGCCAGGACATGCTCGACCGTATGGGCCACGGCCTTTCCAATGCCCAAAGTGGTGCCGCGGGTCGTATCCACCACGTAGCGAACGCGCGCCGGTATCGCGGGGGAATCCGGCAAATCCGTCCGGATGAATCGAATTCCCATGTTGGCCGGAGCGGGCCTGAAGATCAGCCGGCAAAAATTGCCGGTGTGCAAGCCGACGCCCGACAAAGGCGCGGCTTCCCGTATGGTGGTTTGCCACTCCATGTTCAGTCCGCCTCCACTTTCTTTTGCAGTTTCTTTAGCGCCTCAAACATCTCCGGCAGACGGCCGATATGGCCGTGCAATTTCATCTGACGGCGGTGGGACCTAGCCGGAGTTCCAAACAGCGTCTCGCCCGGCGCGACGTCCCTCATGACGCCGGATTGAGCCGCTATCACGGCCCCGTCGCCTATCGTAATATGGCCCGCGATTCCCACCTGGCCCGCCAATACGGCGCCCTTCCCCACCCGGGTCGATCCCGAAATCCCCACCTGAGCCACGATGAGGCATCTTTTGCCGATTTGGACGTTGTGGGCGATTTGGACAAGATTGTCGATTTTAGTGCCTTCGCCGATGCGGGTCTGGCCGACGGTCGCGCGGTCAATGGCGACATTGGCGCCGATTTCCACGTTATCCTCGATGACCACGTTTCCGATCTGGGGAATTTTGCGGTGCTCGCCCCCGACCGTGGCAAAGCCGTATCCATCCGAGCCGATGACGGTCCCGGAATGCACGATGACCTCCGCGCCCAGGACGCAATCCTCCCGCACCACGACCTGAGGGTAGATCAGGCAGTTTTTGCCGACCTGAGCCCTGGCGCCCATGTAAACCTGGGCTCCCAGCACGGTTCCTTCCCCGATGCGGGCCCCCTTTTCAACGACCGTGAAGGGACCGACGCTGACCCCCGCGCCCAGGCGGGCCGCCGGATGGACCCACGCCGAAGGATGCACGCCCGAAGGCCGCTCCTTGGTCTCCTGCTCAATGACGCTCAAAATTTGGGCGAAGGCCCATTGGGGATGGTCCACTCGAATGCAGTTTGTCCTCGATGGCCGCGCGGATTCGCCGTTGGCCGGCCGGAAATCCCTCGGAACCAGGACGCAGCCGGCTTCCGTCGCCGCCACCAACGACCCATACTTCATGTTCCCCAGGAAGCTGACGTCCGCGGGTCCCGCCTCTCTTAGGCCCGCCGCGCCCGTGACCACATGCTTTTCGTCGCCTTCGAGCTCTCCGGAAACCAGCCGGGACAACTCCTTCAAAGTCAATCTCACGTCAATCCTCCTAGGAGCGCTAAAGTTCCTTGATCTTGGCCAGAGTCTTTTCCGTCAAATCAACCGCTTCCTGGCCGTACAAAATGGCGTTCTTATCGACCACCACGCTGATCCCCTCTTCTTCGGCGATTTCCCGGACGATTTGATAAATTTTCCCCAAAACAATCTGGATCTTGCGTTTTTCCAGCCCCTCCAGATCCTCTTTGATCTTGGCTTGAAACTCCGCCAGAGCCGCCGCTTTCACCTCAAGACCGCTCCTTTTGAGCGCGAGTTGCATCTCCAGAGACTGGACCGTCGAGGAAGTGGTCTGGACTTGCTGGCGCAAGTCCTCCAAACCCGCCGTGGAGGAGGAGGTCTTGACGGACGCCGCCGGCTCGGGCCGGCCCGATTGAGGCTCGGCCGCGGTCTCCGGGACCTCGGCGATAATTTTGCTGATTTCATCCTCCGCGCCCTGGCGTATTCCCTCCGCTTCCTTTTGGGCCGCTTGGCGGTCCGCTTCGCTCTCCGCCTGCGTTTGGACCGTTTCCGCCTCCGCCAGTTTTTGAGGAACATTGCGCAAAGAGCCCCGCGCTATCTGGGCCACGATCGTCTTGGCCGCCAGGCTGCTCTTAAGGTCTTTGAGCTTCTCTTTTTGCGGCTCCAGTTCGGCCTCCAGTTCCCCGATTTGGGACCTGAGCTTGGACACCTCGACCCTCTTTTTCTGCAGCTCCTCTTTGGTCTTTTTCACCTCGAGGTCGAAGGCCTCTTTGGCTTCGCGAGTCTTCGGAAATTCCTTAAAAACCTGCTCCATATCAATATAGCCGATGGTGCCGCGCTCCCCGCGAGCCTCGCGCAGCTCCAACTCCAAAGCGCGAGCGGGAGGCGGCGCCGCCGGCCCCAAAACGGCCAACGCCAAGAGCCCCACGGCGGCCCCGGACAACGGCATGCGTCCCCTAAAAAGCGATATTGCCGATCGCAAAGTGCACCTGCCCTTGGCTCTCGCCGGGACGATGGTTCAGGCCATAGCCCCAGTCGAGCCGGATGGGGAAAGCCGGCGTCGTGAACCGGATTCCAAATCCCACGGAAGATTTCAAATTGAGCTCCTCGTTGCCGATCTTAAATCGCACCGAGCTGAAATCCCTCCACACTCCCCCCACGTCCGCGAAAAAAGCCCATTGAACGATGGTGTGCTTCCTCTCCCTGGCCAGGGGAAAGGTGAACTCCATATTGGACACGTACATGACTTTGCCCCCGGTCGGCACCCCGACTTGACCGGTGACGTCGTAGCCTCGGACCGAGTCGGCCCCGCCGACGAAAAACCGGTTGAAAACCGGGATATCCTTCGTCGTGCTGAACCCTTTGATGAAGCCGGCGCGGTTGTTGATCGACCAGACGAAGGGATAATCGCCGACCGAAAAAAGCGTCTTGTAAAAGGCGGAACGGACTCCCGGCTGGTAATAATGCACGTCGCCGCGGAGGATGGGGCCTCCCGATAATTCGATGCTGGCGGAATTCCGGGTGCCTTCCACGGGATCCCAGATATTGTCGCGGGTATCGCGCACGAACTCCGCGGAAATGCTGGATGTGATGCTCGTGCCCGCCGTCAAGGATTCCCCGGCGATGCTTTGGGTGTCAAACACCGTCACTTTTTGGAAGGTGTAGGCGAAATTGGCGGCATATTTGTCGTCCTCAAATCGCGGCCCGACGCGGACGCTGCCTCCCTGCCGTTTATCCACGAAGCCGCTCTCGAAGTTGGCGAACGGCCTCACCCGGCGCGTGTTGAAGACGTCGAAACCGAGGCTGATGGGCTTGTCCCGGACCCAAGGCGTGGTCCAACTGATGGAAAAATCCTGCACCCTGCGTCCAAACTGCCAGGCCACGTTGGTGCGATAGCCCCTGCCCAGCAGGTTTAGATGGGTCAAAGAAAGAGTGCCGACCAGCCCGTTGAAGCTGGAAAACCCGGCGCCGGCCGTCAGCATTCCCGGCTTGCCCTCAAAGACTTCGAAAGTCAGGTCCACCTTGTTGAGATCCAGAGGGCTCGGTTGAATATCCAACTGCACATCGTCCAAAAAGCCCAGGTTCATCATCCGCTGCCGGCTTTTTCTTATTTTCGAGGCGCTGAACACCTCCTCCTCTTTCTGCACCGCTTCGCGGCGCAGCACGTACGTTTTGGTGGCTTTATTGCCTTCGACGTCGATGTGATCGACGTAGACCAAATCGCCCTCGGACACCTTGAATTCGATGTTGAGCCATTTCGTGACGGGATCCGTCAACTTTTCGGCGTCGACGCGGGCGCGCAAATACCCCTTGTCCGCGTATTTCTCTTGAATATTGGCGACGGTCTCCATGAATTTTTCCTGACTGAAAATCTTTCCCTGCCGGTAAACGATCGTCTTTTCAAGCTCCCTGGGGGAGTAGACGGCGCTGCCGCTGAAAGTCGTTTTCCCAAACCGGGATTGTGGGCCTTCTTGGAAGCTCAGGCGCAGGGTGTACTCCGTTTTTTCGGCGTTCATGGTCACCGACGAATCCGCGATTTCGAACTCGGTAAAACCGCGGTTTTTGAAATAGTCCTCGATCTCCTTCTTGTCTTTCTCGAACTGCTCGGCGTTAAACACCTTTTTGCGCCGGTTTTGCATAAGTTTCAGTATTTTTTTGGGCTTGAACGCGGTGAGGCCCGATAAAACAACCTCTTTAATCCGCGCCTGGGGCCCCTCCTCGATATGCAGAATCAAGTCAAGCTCGCGCGACTCGATATCCCGCCGCGCCTCCTCCCGCACCTGCGCTTCCCCATAGCCCTGTTCATGGTAAAGAGCCAGAAGCTTGGCGATATCGGCGCGCAACTTGATCTCATCAAACGGATCTTTCGCCTTCAGCGAAATTTCATCCGCCAATTTGGAGCGTGAAAACTCCTGATTGCCCTCAAACTTGATCTTGCGGATGCGCGGTTTTTCCGCCAGAAGGAAGGTTAACCGCGCGGGATGCGCGGATTTCACCGACCCCAAAAACTTGGGAGCGACGTTTCGGCCGGGGATGGGGGTCAAATCGACGGACACTTTATCGAAAGACCCCATGGAAACGAGGCTTTGGATGTCTTTGTCGGCATCCGACCGGGAATAGATTTGGCCCTCCCGGGCGCGGATTTGCTTGCGAATGGCCTTCTCCTTGACGTGGAAATTGCCGTCCATGCGGATTTCCCCGATCTCCCATGGCCCCTCGGCGCCGGCGGCGGACTCCAGATCGGGCGAAGAGGCCACCCCCGTGGAAGAGACGGGGGCATCGCTCATTCCGGGCAAGAGGGAGTTGCCGGTCATGCCGGGCTGGGTTCCTGAGCTCTGAACCGGGCCGGAGGAGCTAGACACGCCCGCCTCCTCCGCGGCCCGGGAGAAATCGGTCAAACCAAGGGTGGTCGCGATGGCAACACATAAAAAAAAACCCGTCTTCATCAATGGATGCAAGGGATCTTATGGTGACCTGCGCCGCCTGCGCGCCCACGCGCGGCTACGACGGGAAATTATATCAAATTTAGGCCGGCCCCTCAATCTTTTGCGCCCCACCCAAAACCTCAGGTAACTTTCAGCAGTGCGGATTTGGGACATGGGAGATCTAAAAAATCGAAAAAATCTCCCGTTTACGCCTGT
>Ga0156243_1171_pt1 | contig 12182 bp, 10 predicted proteins | sample RifCSPlowO2_12_FD_107890 | JGI IMG/M metagenome (GOLD analysis project Ga0156243, IMG submission 107890) | Elusimicrobia bacterium RIFCSPLOWO2_12_FULL_59_9 | reverse complement strand
TTCGTCCATGCCGAAGTCGTGGCGATGGAGAAGATAGTAGGCCGTCGGTTCATCCAGGCGGTCCGTGGCGGCAAGGTCAGCATTGCCGTCTTTTTCGCCGGCGAGCACGCGGCCGACGACGAAGTCCACCACCATGCGGCGAACATGGGTAAGAAACTCGCCCACCAACATTGGGCCAGGCTCGTTGGCTTTCTTGACGACGGGATGTTTACTGTAAGCTTCCAGAGCCGGACCTGTGGCAGCCCACACAAAGTCGGGGCCGCGGATGCCGGCGTCCCAAAACTCGCGCAGCATGGTGCGGATGTTCTGGCGCATGTCCTCAAGCACTTGGTTATCCCATCCGGGGCGAGCGGAGTCTGGACGCTTCTTGCAGACAAGCCAAACTGAAGACGCAAGAGCCGCCGACGTAAGTCCACGCATGCGACTTGGTTGCTCAGTTTGTATCGGCCAACTCCCCTCGACGATGAATCCCGCCTTTATCACGGAAGCAACAAGGGTCTCCCAGGCATTGGGAGATTTGTTGGCAAAGACAATCACAAGGCGTCCCGTCTCATTCAAACTGTCAAAGCATCGCCGGAATGACCTGGCCATTCCGTCTTCATAGGCCTGTTTTGATAAGCCCGCATCTCCTCCATGGCGAGTATCATCATCGATAAGCTCTCCATCATTGTTTTGAGAATCCCACTTCGGACCGAGAGACGACGCCATGGCTGTCGTGTGTTGAGGGGTCAGATCAAAAACCATCCGCCGCAGCCATATATAAAACCAATCCATCAGATCGGAATATGGAATAGCATCGTAATAGGGCGGGTCCGTAATTGCCAAATCAACCATGGGGAGACGAGACTGTGCGGAACCATGGAGAATATCTGGAGCTTCCATTTCCGCCGGAAGCTGAGCTAAAGCATCCAGCCCCGTCGCGATACGATTAATACACAGATCAAACGCACCTGCATTCTGGCCAATCGGATTGCCTTCCGCGAAATCCCATGTGATTTGAATGGCAAATCTGACCAGTGCATGATTGATCGTGTCCGCATCCACTTTCCATTGGACATTTACATTCGCAAAATCCACAAAACGATCCACCCCACAAGCCAAATACGACACGAGAACTTCCCGCCACTTAGCGGGATATCCTTTCTTGGACATTTCCAGACCAGCAGACCGCACACACTTGACCAAGACTCCAAGCGCAAGCAGCTGCCTTTTGGAAAACAAATCCTGCCATCGCCGAAGCCCGTATCCTTGGATAGAAAAAGCACGGGCAGCACCCCGTCCGCCACCCAATGGGGCAGATTCCGTGGGCAACCCAAAAGGCACGCCTAAAAACACTTTCGGAAGTTCCGCAACCACATCCGCAGCACATTTGATTTCATGCGCAGTCGGGATACGGTGTTCTTTGCCTTTGATTCCATCGACGATGGTCGCGGTTGGCATATAGCTCATTTTTCCCGCTTTCCCTTCGGTTCGAATATCATCCATGGTCATAATCGCGCCACAACATGGGCATTTCCCGCCCGAACGCGACATTGTGCCGGCTCCGAGCCGCTTGTCGTTTTCTCGGCGCTGCGCAGCATTGCCGCCCTTCGGTGGGACGTTTGGCTCGATTTCGAAGATCACTCCATCTTTTGAGCTGTTGGGCTCCATTTTGAGGATGACACGTTTTCTATCCGTCTTACACAACCATCGTGTCTTCAACAAGGGAACTGTAGCGCGACAGTTTTTACACTTGACCGTCCGCGCCCAAAGATAGGCCACAGTAGGCTTGGCAACCCACCGCGGATTAGTCTTGTCAGCCAAGTAGCCCTTGCTATAGTCCTTGTTCAAAGCCCTGATATCCGGCGTCCCATCTTTCTTAAGAGGAACCAGGCGCATGGGGCGTCTCTCAAATGGTTTAGGAAGAATACCGTCCTTTCTGTCCTTGCCCGTTAGCGGAAGAGGTTCAAAATCCGCATAAGTCGGATAAAACTTCGCCAAGTCCTTCCGCGCACGGTCGAGCACCCACTGGCCCCAAGCCCGCACATGCCAGGCGATATCAGCCTTCGGAGATCGGACTGAATCCTCTTTTTCCTGCATGAAGAAATCCTGGGAGAACTCTTCTTTTTGCCTCTTGGTCCACTTTGTCCGACCGATGAGTTGTGGGTGAGCCTTGTAGAAGGCCTCCATGAATTCTTCATTGTCGAGGATAAAATCCGGTAAGGGATGAGTCTGGCCAGCAAACTTCTGCGGATACTCTAGGGTGCACTTTAAGATAAACCATGCCACGGGATTGATGTCCACGGCCGTAACCTCGCAGCCCAGGCGCATGGCCTCCAGCGGAATCGCTCCTCCGCCGGCGAAAGGGTCTAAGACCTTGGGAGACCGACCGCCATATGCCTTGCGGATCTCTTTTCGGAACCATTCCAACTGTTCCTTATTGCTGGTTTCCCGTCCCCAGTGCAGAATGCCACCCTCGGTCAACTCTTTGTCACGCTCAATGACTTCCCCGTTAGGCATCTTCTTGCGCTCGATTTTCTTGACCAGCGTGCCGGCGATCTTCTCGCAAAGCTCCCTGCGCTTCTCCGGAGTCCCAGGGTCGGGTAGAAGCGTGGCGATGAGTGCCGCCCGACACGCCGCCAACGGTCGCCGCGCAGGCCAGATATGGAGGGTCGATATGTGCCCATGGCGGACATTCTTCTCATGGACCGAATCCAAGGAGGTCTGCTTCAACGGAAAAGCGTGTTCAATCAAACGCGACGAATCGGTAATGTTATTCTCCCAGTCCTTACAGATCCATCCAACCTACGATGCAAAAAGGATGCTATGGTCATAAGATCGAGTGCATCCTGCTCAGTGATGTTCCATGAAATCCGGGGGGCATGTGCGGTCGGATTCCGAAATGCGCCGAACATCCCTTTCATGAGATTTATCATCCCCGAGTGCTCTCCTCGCTCAGTCTCTGTCTGGAGCGTATTGAACGCCAAAAATGGGGTCCCGCCTTTCCCTAGGCCAAATGCGTGGTCAATGAGTTCTGCCCCATCACCGGAGAATCCACTTTTGCTACGGATTTTCTCGGCAACGCTCTTTGTCGCTTCCAGCACCGCATGAAAGCAGTTCTTATCCAGCAGTTCTGCCCGGCAGAAGGTCAGTACATCGTGATGAACATCGCGGCGCTGGAGAGCAGCCTTCAGACGACTCGCTCGTTCTTCCGCTTCACTGAGGGTACGGGCTGCTGTTTGGGAACGCAATTTCCCATCCTCACCAAGTTTGTAACCGCAAAAGGCCAAAACCTTATTGAGCTCGTCCCGCCTGGACTCAAATCCGCCGCGGTCACTGGTATATCTTACCGGGTCCATGGCACGATAAATAAAAGCTACAACCAGGTTGCCGCAGCCATCCTGCCGCTGGCGATTCTTAAGTGCCTCATAGAGCCGATGGCGTTTCGTATTCCCTGGAAAAGGGTCGCTTATGCTGAGGCCTGACAGAATGCGCCCGATTTCAGAACCTGTAAGACCGGCGGAGGTGTCCGCCAAAACATCACAGATGCTTTGAAGACGCGTCTCTTCGAAGATCGGAGTTGTCGCCATAGCTATTGGATGTTGATCACGAACTCGCCGCTCCGCGCAACACACTTGCCGTCTTTGACGATGAAACATTCGATGCAATGAGAACCTTGGTAGAGTGTGCTCTCCTTGCGCACCAAGTCGCCGATAAAAATTCCGCCGCGGAGGCCGTTGGCCATAACCGCATCCTGCCCCGTGTTGACCCACCTGCCAATAAACCTCAAAGGGGGCAGGAACACTTGTCACCGCCTCAAATCGTAGAGAAAAGCGCTTTGGCAGGGACCTCGAATTGCTCGTCAGGTCAAGCGTCCGGAAACCGTCCTTTGAGGCTCGAGCCGCAATGTCGATGTTGTATCGCGGGACTATCGGCCATCTTGGGGCTTCCCGATGCGGGACATTGAATCGAGACAGGGCTCTTGTCGCCGCGGAGACAATGCCTGTGGATACAGCCGCCCGAGATGTCCCGGCCGTCCTGCGGGCATATCTCTCCAGCGTCTGCTTTCCGAACTTTTTGCCGTAGCCCTCGACCAGCAGATCCCCAACCTTATGGATATCCCGAACATCCAAGACCTGGCGCTGAAACTCCTCCAGGCTCGCCAGCCACTCAAAGAAAACATCTCGCTTCCGCGGAGTTTCTGCCCACTTATCTGCGAAATTTTCTTCTGGATTGACAGGATTGGGCACCCACAATTTTCCGCCGCGGCTCTGGATACCGGCCTGCATCTTGGGAAGCATGCTTTGTAACGCTTCAAATGGGCCAGCTTCGTTGTTGTAGGCATGCCCAGCCAGGGTTGTTATGATAACCGAGATGGGCTTATCATCGTGGCCGTTGTACTTGACGTCACGGTGCCGTTTCAGAAGCTGGACAACCTTCTGCAGCGGGGTTCTTACTTTGTAGTCGGGGACCTGTTGGACATCCGCCCGCGTCTCCCCGGCAATCACCCTTCGCCGCTGCTCGAAAATATCTTTCATCCGTCGCTTGAACCATTCGAGATAGCCCTTTGGGTTGCTTTTTGGCCAATCAGGATATGTGTCCCATGTTTCCTTATCCGTGATGCAGATCGCATGTTTGGCTAGGTCCAATGGAACACCCATGGCGATAAGCCCCTGGTATTCATCCGGTATGGCCGGTAGGATATCTAGATGGAATTTTGACTCGTCCGCATATTGAATCGTCCAACAGCGCCGCCCACCTTCTTTGGGATCAAGCATGTGCGCATAGATTGGGCTTTCCTTGAGTCGGTTCCCCACCATCTCCTTCAGGCGTTTTTGGCTGACATCTTTTTTGGGTAAATTTAGCAGGCAGACAGCATCGACATCATATTCCTCGTTACCTTGAGGCTTTATGGCCGTGCCGAGAGCGAAGGAGCCCTGGGCATAGATTGCAGGGCGGAAACGAGCCAGCGCCGTCCCCTCCTCATTAAGCCACTTGCCCACAGCCTCATAGTGATTCGTGGCCTCCTCGTACTTAGAAGGGGGTACATCCAACTCCTCGGCTAAATCGTCGAGTATATCGTTCAGTTCACGCGTCCTGTCAGACCCGGCCATCGCCATTACCTCCGTTACGGGCTATTGCATTCAAATCCAAGGCATGGACAAACCCGCCCAGGTTTCGATTCTGGTCATAAATTCGTATTGGGAGATCTGCCTTTGGCATGAGTATCCGGCCAAACTCGACAGCGGTCGCCACCGGCACGACCGGAAAGACATGTAAAGTGGCCCCCTCACCATGACGCGCCTTGATACGATTCATAAGCGGTCGGACCGTCTCGCAAAATTGCTGAAGCTGTCGGCGCGACTTTAGAAAATCGTTGTGGGGTTCCCGGACGGTCAGCCGCCAGATCGTCGCCCCGCCCGTAATGACAGCAGTAACCCGGTCGTTGGAAATGGTCGCGCTCAGGGAAAGCACCAAGGCCGGCGGCCCGGTGACCGCGGCCGGCTCTTCAATCTCATAGTCAAAACCATCGGGATGATCGCGCCATTCCCAGCCCTGCGGCTCGCGGTGCAGTTGATAGACCTCGGCCGGGGAGATATCGGATAGGAGAGCCCCCAACAACATCAGGAGCGGTTGCGGCGCGACGGCAAAAACGGATAGATGCTGGATATTCCGGTCAGCCAGCCGCGGCTTTACCCGCTCATCGAACAATCGTCGCAGATTTTCGGCTTCGATGCGCCAGAATTCCGCATCCCGATCACGGAAGGCGTTGTTAGTCATGCCCAGGATAATCCCGCCTGGACTCGCGGGGTAGCGTTCCGGGATCATCGCTGCCACAGCCTTCTGGTAACCGATCGGAGAATCGTGCGCGCCAATATTGGCCCCGTAAAGAAGCACGTCGCTTTTCTTGTTGGGCTGAATAGCGGTCAGGGTCTCAACACGACTCTCGTGCGCAGCCTTCATCGTCTGGAGCCTCTCAGCGGGATGTTGGGCCAGTTGCTCCCGATCAATCAGCCTGTGATGGGTATCGCACAGAAGCATCAGGTTGGACAAATCCGCCGCCAGTTTGGGCGACAAGACAGCATCGCCCCTGGGACCATCAGAACTGTCGGCAACGATGTGGGCGATATAGGCACGGTTCATCTCGGCCATCGTGAGGTCGTCGTGCCATAGGGGCTGGTTGCAGCCATCATATTCGCAACGGCCGCCGGCCTTCACCCAAAGCTTAACGGAGATCTTCTCAGAGACGTGGGTCTGGGACATTTTGGTCCTATGCGATGGTTTTTAGAACGTCGCCAACGAGCTTGGCCCCCGTCGCCACCCTCAAGGCAAGATACTTCGCCTGCTCGACGGAGTCAGAGTGCTCCTTGATTACCCGAGAAGTCTCCCGGCTGTGATCGGACATGCTTTTCGCCAGCGGACCCAGGCGGCTTGGAGCGAAGGAGCTTTTCTTCGCCGCGACCTCAAGGTACAGCACCTTGCTCTCCAACGCCACGATATCTTTACCAATCTGGCTGATTTGGGTATCAAGCGCGTCCATCTTGTTCACGTCCGTTTCGGCCTTGAAGACCTTTTGCAGACGGTCATGCTCGGCCTTGAGGCCATCCCGCATGCTCTTCGCCGAATTTATGAGTTCTTTCATAGATCACTCCTTGATGGCGTTGAACGCGCCTTCCCAAGCCTTGAGTTTTTCCGCGACACCGCCCATCTTGGATTGGAGCTCCTTGGTTTTTTCGTCCACCTTCCTGGCGATGGTCTTAGTCTCGACAAGATTAAAGAGAAACGTCTCGATCGGCCTCTTGGCATCTGACTGAATAAATTTATCCAGCTCCGTTTGCGCCGCGGCCAGCGAATGGACCATATCCCGAATGGACGCCACCGCTTCGGCGCACTTCCCTCTTTCCAATTCGATCTCAGCGCGGAGATTCGCGATGTCGCTTTGAAGCTGGGTCGTCTGCTCGATCAAGGTCTGCATCGCTTCGGCTTCCTTCTTCGCTGCCAACTCAGGTGACTTTTCTTTGAAGGCATAGGCGCGGACCATGGCATCGGTGAAATTCTTCCTGATCCGCTCCTGAATTTCTCCTCCGCGCCTCTTGACGATCTCCTCCATCTCTATTGAGGCCTTGAAAGACTCATTGCACCCTTTAGCTAAATCCTGCTCCGCCAAGCTCCTTTCAAAAGCAGAAAGCATCTCGGCTTGCCGAGCGGATGCGCTCTTAATTTTAATCGGAACATGCGTGCATCCGACAAGGGACAATGTCATAGTTCCCACAATCAGCGCCTGGATGAAAGATGCCCTTCTCATAAATGCGTCCTCCAAATCAGAGTCATTCCGCAGATTCCATAACTTGCCGCGACGAAATCAGTACACTTCCCTTGGCCCTGGCAAGCAAGCTGCCGAAGGGGTCCTGCACCCGGACTAGCCGCAGGTTCGGGGTGGCGCAATCGTAGACGGCGTAAAGCCAGTACGCCTGCCGCATGTTGCAGGCCTTGGCCCACTCGTTGGCCGAAACTTCAATCTCGCCAGTGCCGGCACGGCCTTTGACCTCGATGGCCCGCCTCTCATTGCCGGGCCTGATGGAAAGCAGGTCGAAGCCGGGATTATCCGGAAGCCCCGCCAGCCGCGCAAGCTCCGGCTTATGGATGTCCTGGACAGTAGCCCCAGCCACCCCCTCGAACGTCTGCGCAATCTGCATGGTCAGCACCCGCAGTCTTGCTTTATCCTTCCGAGCCCGCGGCGAACCTACTCCTGGCCGCATTCGCGATGCGGCCCACCCATCCCGTGACGCCGATTCCGGCGGAGAAATCCTTGCCCCAAATTTCTTCCAGCGCCGGCACGAGATCGGCCCCTGAGCCAGGCCGCATGCCTTGGTATCGCTCAAACATGATTCGGGCCATGGCTCTGAAATGCCTCCGGTCTTTGTCCGATTTACACATCGCGCTTTCCACCTTGGGCAGTTCCTCCACAACGAACTCCTTCCCGGCTACCGCCAAATTCCAAAAGATCATGCCGAAGCTGAACGCATTTTCGACGGCCTTGGGATCGTTTCCAGCCGCATCAATGAGCGGCTTCGCGAAATCGGTCATACGCGCCATCGGCCCTTTTCCCATCTGCGCGGGGTCCACGAAATCGGCGGAGTTGTCCGCCCCCGCAGGCATGCCTCTCTCAACCTGCGGCATGCAGCATTTTTTGTATTTGCGGCCGGAGCCGCAGGGGCAGGGCGCCTTCCTGGAAATCTCCCGCAAGGACGCCTGCTTCAGGGGAAAGGTGTGTTCAATGAGTCTGGGTTTATCGGTCATCGTGTTGTCCCTCTGATCCGGCCTTGGTCAAAGCCTCGCGCCCCTTGCCGGTGAGACGGTACTTCTGCAGGCGACTGTTGGGTTTGTCTGGGATCGTCAGTTCGACGAAATGTTCATCTACAAGGCGTTGGAGACCTTTCTTGAAGTTCCCCGTCCGGTTCCGGTAGCCCGCAACAGCCAAGAGTTCCTTTCCCGTCTTGTCGCCCAGAGAACATGCGGACAGGATGCTTATTTGCCATTTGGGCAGTTCGACTTGGGCCTCTTGGGCCTCGACTTGGGCCTTGGCTTGCGGGGCGCCGCCGAACATGGCCTTCACCAAGTCCGACGCCATATCCACCTCTTTGTCCAGTTCCGGGATGAAGAACTCGAAGGCCTTTCCGGCCCGGTCGTTCTTGTAGGTGGGCGACGGATGGCCGAGTTTCCGCCAGGCATCTCTCATCATGCGCAAACCCGTTCCCGCCTGCTCGCACATGGCGATACGCCGCATGGCCATCGCGATGGACGGGTTGCGGACTTCCTTCTCGCCGGGTTCCCATAGGCGGGAGTCGTCGCCGAACACATCGCCCGGATTCCAGAGCTGGATGCCGTCGCGGAAGAACTTGATGGCGGCCTTGCGGGAGTGATCGCCGTAGTCCTGGTGGATCAGCAGGTTGACCGCCGCCTCGCGGAAGACCCGGAAGCCGGGCGGATCGTCGCGCCGGCCAAGCGTCACGGGGTCGATATCCCGGAACGGCTTGGGCATGAAGAACCGGTACTTGGTGACCAGTTGCTCCCACGCCTGGATGATGTTGTCCTCGCAGACGATCCGGTCAATCCAGCGCGTCTCCGGCATGGCGTCGCCTGTGGAATAGCCAAGAAACTGGACATCCAGCGTCGGACGGGGAATGATCTGGTGAACGGCCAGAGACGACCCGAAGAGCATGACGGCCGCCCGGGTGGGGAGGAACCGCTTGCCATCCTTCAGCAGGAAGCCCCAGTGGTAGAGGAAGTCCCGATCCGACTGTATGGGATCAAAGCCGGTGTTGGCCTGATGAAAGCGGTCCCGATACCACTTCAGACTGCCGGAGTGGAAGACGTCTTTGAACGGAACCCGCTCGAACGGCTGGCTGTCCCACCGGTCGGCGGTGGCGTCCCGCAGCATCCGCTCGATGTCCTGCATCTGGGCCTTGTAGTCGCCGCCGCCTTTGCGCAGGAACGTTCGCCGGATGTCGCCGTCGAGATAGACGGGCTTGCGCGTGCGCTGGTTCTCGGCGACTTGAAAGACCAGAACAGTCTTGCCGTCGACGTCCAGTCGATGCTCGGTCACCTGCACATCATGGTTGATCTTGGCGTCGGCGTGCAGAACCGAGACGAAGTCGTTCTGGACCTTGTCCGGCTGTTCGACACCCGTGATCTCGTAGGCTTCGCCGCGCTGGGCAACGCCGAACACCATGCATCCGCCGTGGGTATTGGCAAACGCAGAAACGGTCTCGAAGGCGGACTTCGGAACATCCGTGCGAGCTTCCTTAAACTCGACGTCTTTCCATTCACCTGCCTTGAGCAGCTTGTTCAGTTCCTCGAGTTTCATGCGCCAGGCCCCGTTTCGACGACTTGGATTGGCTGGCCGGCGTACTTCGCCTTCACCCTCGGCATGCTCTTCAGGAAGCCGATCCCGCGCTTCCTCGCGGCCGGCGCTCTCTTCCCTGCCGCCTTCTTCAACTTCTTCGCTTCCCGCCACGCGGTGCGGGTTGCCTCCTCGAGCATTTCGACTTGCAGCGCACGCCCGATGCCGTTGAGCGAAGTGTCGCATGGCGAGTCGTCATCGTCGTCATCGATGCCGCTGTCTGTTTCGTGCCAGATAGACCGCCGCTGGGCGTCCGACCAGCCGCAGTAGGCCCGCGCGATGGCCTTCACAATGGCCTTGACCTCGCCTTCCGGGAGGCTGCCATGCTCGGCGATGATACCGACGACGCGATCCCAGATGTTGGGACCACCGCCTCCGGATGCAGGCCGACTCCGGAGAATGCCGATTACGTCGCACACCCCTTCCGCTAGGCCCATGTAAGGGCCGAAACGTTTCCAATGGGCCGCAATTTCGGCTCGTATGGCATCAACCCCTTCCTGGGCGTCGCTGCTTCGAGTGACGCGGGTCACGCGACTTTCCTTCCGCGCCGCGAGCGACCGGCCCGGTCCGGGGCCGGTTGCGAGCATTTGTCGGCGAATGCGCGCAGTTCCAATGCCGCCTTTGGGTGCGCTTGGGCCGCACGGAGGGCCGCTACGGCCAGCATGCGGCGCTGCTCCCTGTTCAAACGCGCTTTGGCCAGGATATCCAGCACGTCATCAAATCGGCATGTATCATGGGCGTCGGCCGCGTAAGCGTCCAGCAGCCGCGAAGCCGAATCCTCGATTGGATTGCCCGCTTTCTTTGCCAGGGTCCATGCCTCTTGCGCGAGATCCGAGCAAAACATGGCAAGCTCGCATTCATCATGGACGTTGTTGAATATGGCAGGGATCATTTTGATGAAGCGCCAAATCAGATCGAGGGCTGCGGCAGGCGCAGATTCACCCAGGGAATGGATTTCGTCCAGAACCTGGTTGAGATCATCCATGTAGGAGTCCACTTGATTCCATTCGACGAAGTCGACCTGAAGGACTTCATGGATACTCGACCGTATTCTGGCTGCCGACTTCATGGTATCGCGCGGCTTCATCCGCGCCTCCGCGCCGCCCGGCGAAGCGTGGCCACAACGGTGCGGGAATCCACCTGGAATTCCAACGGCGGATTTCCGTTGCGGGCCAGCGCCTCGCGCGCGATCTGAATGCCCACGCCGAAGTGTTGCGCGTATCCCAGGCAGCGCATGGCTTCGGCCAAGTGCGGGTTGCGGTAATCGTTGATGCCGGGATGGCCGAAGTTCTCCGGAGTTATCCGTCCGTAGGGGCCACCCGGGCTGATCACCGATACGCGGTCGCTGTACCAGTAGATGCGAATGGGCGCGTTCGTGCCCTCGTAAATACGGTGCATCACGGCGTTGCGAATAATCTGCTGAAGAGCGGGAATCGGATAGTCCGGGTCCCGTCGTTCCTTGTCGCCGGAGGTGATGTCCACAGCCGTCATGACGTGAAGCGGGAGCAGTTCGTCGATCTGCTCCATCTGGTGCGACAGGGGTCCCTTTATATCGTGGCTGGTGATTACTTCCGATGCCAGATCCTCGCCCGCCAAGCGCAGGAATGAAACCCACGCCATGGGCAGATGGCGGGCCGGCTCCCTGCCGATGACGAGCATCCCCATGATGGTCGGGACAGGGGGAGGACCCAGATCAATGATGCGCAGCGACGCCATTTGTGTTTCCGGCTCGCGCTTGTTGTCGGCCAGCGCCTCAGCGCTAACGGCCGCAGGCAGGTACCGTGCGCGGAACAACTGCGCGTCAAGGTCGCCGAGGTCGGCGTTGAGCAGAGGTCGAATGTCCGCCGGCGCGTCCCGATAGCGCCGTCTTTCAGCGAGGATCCGTTCTTCCTGCGAACTTGCAATCGCGCGGCGTGAACCGACTCGCACCCAAATCGTTCCTTTAAAACGAACCGGCGGCGCGTCGGCCGGTTGCACGACCACCACCGCCATTTCGCAGCCGCGCAAAACCTTTTTCTGTACCGTTATGGCCGGGATGGGCAGGATGTTCCCGTCCGAGCGCATGTCGGAAAGCGTCCGGAGCAATTCATCCGTTATCGGCAAACCGGCGCAACTGCCATCGTCTTTGGCTCCAATGAACACCACGCCAGGTTGGTTGTGACCGGGCATGTCGTTGGCGAAAGCGCAGATGGCCTGCCTAATTTTGACGGAATCGGCGGCGGATGCCTTTCGTTCCACGAGATCCGACTCAATGTAACAACAAAGTTTTTCAAGTTCTTGGTCTTCCATGGGTCATTCT
>Ga0156243_1044_pt1 | contig 12338 bp, 10 predicted proteins | sample RifCSPlowO2_12_FD_107890 | JGI IMG/M metagenome (GOLD analysis project Ga0156243, IMG submission 107890) | Elusimicrobia bacterium RIFCSPLOWO2_12_FULL_59_9 | reverse complement strand
AATCCGGGGGATTCCGGCGCCGCCCCCGTTTTAAAATGGCGGCACCCTCCCTCGGTAAGGATGGGCGAACCCCTCTGGCCTTTTCCAGAACGCATCGAGGCTGGCCCCTTGGTTAACTACGGTTACGGCGATGAGCTTTTTTTGACGGTCCCCGTGAAATGGAAAAAAACCCCGGCAAAAAGCATTGTCTTTGATTTGAACGCGGAGTGGCTGGTATGCAAGGAAGAATGCATTCCCGCTTTTGGAAAGTTCAAAGCGATTCTTCGCGTTGAAGAAAAAACAAAACCCAATCCGGCATGGCGGGTAGCGCACGCACGCGCCCTGCCGCGTCTGCCCCGGAAAAACTCCGGGTGGCGCTTTGAGGCTTCCCGAGAGGGCGAAACGCTTCGCTTGCGCCTCCACCCCCCCGCTGGAGAGCCTGTCTTTGAGAGCGTTGAGTTTTTCCCGTATGATGGCTCCTTGCTGGAGCATGCGGCCCGTCAAGAAATAGAATGGGTCAAAAATCGCATAACGCTCGGCCTTCGGGCGGTCGCGGAAGCGGCTTCCATTCCCGAACGCATGACGGGGATTGTCGTCGTTGATCGCGCTCGCGCCCATGAAGTGGACGTTGCCGTGAAAAAGGCCTCGTCCTCTTTGGCGGCGCTGTTGGGCTTTGCGTTTTTGGGCGGGCTGCTCTTAAACCTCATGCCGTGCGTGCTGCCGGTGCTTTCCATCAAAGTGCTCGGCTTCTTGAGATATTCTCAAGGCGAGGCGCACGCCCGGATGCAGGGAACGCTTTTTGCGGCGGGCATCCTGGTTTCGTTTTGGGTATTGGCGGGCCTCTTGATATTCTTGCGCGCTCTAGAGCAAAGAATCGGTTGGGGTTTTCAACTGCAGTCGCCCGTTTTCCTTTCTTTTCTGGCCGTTCTTTTTGTGGTTTTGGGCCTTAGCCTGTTTGGCGTTTTTGAAGCGGGCGCGAGCCTGGGGCGCGCGGCGGGCTGGACCCATCATCTGCGGGGATGGCGCGAGCCTTTTTTCTCCGGAGTGGTAGCCACTTTGGTGGCGACGCCCTGCACGGCGCCCTTTATGGGCGCGGCCATAGGCGCCGCCTTAGCACTTCCGGCTGCAGCGGTCTTCGCCGTCTTTTCCGCCTTGGGGGCGGGCATGAGCGCTCCTTATGCGGCGTTCACATTTTATCCGAGGGGCCTGCAGTGGCTTCCGCGCCCCGGAGCGTGGATGCGGACCTTAAAGGAAGCCCTCGCATTTCCTTTATGGGCCACTTCCGTCTGGCTATTGTGGGTCTTGGGCCGGCAGATGCATTGGGCCGGGCTGGGCCATGCCGCCGCCGCGGCATGGAGCATCGTTCTTGCGGCCTGGCTTTGGAAAAAATGGACGTTGCGGCCCATCAGGGCGGCGGCCGCCGTTATCGCGTTGACCGGAGCGGGAGTTGTCCTTATGGCCCGTCCTTCCACGCTGGCTTGGGAAACTTATTCCCAGCCGGGTCTTGAGGCCGCCCTCAGCCGCGGTCAGGATGTTCTTGTCAATTTTACGGCGGCGTGGTGCGTCACCTGTCAGGTCAACGAACGGACGGTGTTCAACCGCCGCAAGGTCCGCAAAGCGCTGCAGCGATCGGGCTTGGTTCTGATGAAGGCGGATTGGACTTCGCGTGATGCGGAGATTGCGTCGGCGCTGGAACGCCTGGGTCGAAGCGGAGTTCCTCTGTACGCGATTTTTTCACCGCAAGCGGCGCCGCGCTTGCTTCCCGCGCTCTTAACGCCGCGGATGTTGATAGACGCCGTGGAAAACGGCGACGGGAGCCGGCGGTATGGGATCAAGGCCGCGACGGATGAAAAATAGGATATAAAAGGGGGGAAAATGAAAAATGAATTGCGAATTCTTGCCTTAGCCGGCATGCTGGTGGGGGCGTGCGGGTTCCACGCGGGTGAAGGCGCAGTCAAGGTGGGCGAACCGGCGCCTGACTTTGCTCTGTTGGACTCCAACGGCGCGGAGCGAAAGCTTGCCGATTTCAAAGGAAAAATCGTGGTGCTCGAATGGCACAACCACGAATGCCCATACGTGCGCAAGCACTACGCCGGCGGCAATATCCCCAAGCTTCAAAGAGAGTTCACCGGCAAGGGGATCGCGTGGCTTTCCATCATCTCTTCCGCCCAAGGCAAGCAAGGCTATGTCAATGGGGAGCAAGCCAACGCCAACATGAAAAACGCCAAGGCCGCGCCCACGCATGTTCTCCTGGATCCCAAGGGCCGGGTGGGCAGGCTCTACCGCGCCAAAACAACGCCGCATATGTTTGTCATCGACGCCCGGGGGATTTTGCGCTACCATGGCGCCATTGACGGCATTTCTTCGGCCGATCCCGGCGACATTGAAAAAGCTGAAAATTACGTTGCGAGCGCGCTTAATTCCGTGATGGCGGGCAAGGACGTGAAAAGAGCCAAGACCAAGCCGTACGGGTGCTCCGTCAAATACGCCAAGTAGGCGGTGCATGGGCCGCGCGGCCAGGCCTGTCGAGATTGGCGAGGGCCCGCGGATTTGAAAAAGAGCTGAAAATCTTATATGGTATTGATTGATTTGGGGGCGCTTGAAAAACCGGGACGTTATCTGCCCGGACATTTTTGATTTTAGAAGCGGGGTGAAGCTCATGGTCCAATCAGAGCAGAATCAGTCCCAGACGGGGGGGGCCGGGGACGCGTCCGGCAAGACCGTCCTGGTTGTCGATGACGATGACGCGGTTTTGGAGCTTTTGGAGATGGTCGTCCAGAAGGAGGGCTTCCGCTCCGTCACGGCGACCGACGGCCAGGAGGCTTTGGATAAAGTGGCGGCGACGAAGCCGGACCTCATCTTGCTTGATTTGATGCTGCCGCGGTATGGAGGCTTCGAGGTGCTGCGCCGGCTTCAATCCGGAGAAACGGCCCATATCCCCATCGTGGTCGTCACCGGGTTCTATACCGACCGTTCGACCGCCGAAATGATCCGCCAGGAATCCAACGTGGTTGAATTTTTGGAAAAGCCGGTCAAACCGCTCCAACTGGCCAACGTTCTCCATAAGATTTTGATGACCAGGCCCGTAGCAGCGAAAGCGATCCCTCCCGAAACAAAATAGCGTTCCCGTCCGATCCTGTTTTATGGCGGCATGGATGCAAAATAGATGGATTCGCGGCGCCGGGATGATTCTCGGGACCCTGGCCTGCCTGTACGGCATGGTTTACGCGGATTTGGTCCTGCGCGCCAGGTCGGCCTATATGCAGGGCGAGCGCTATCTTCGCTGGCATGATCACCCGGATGAAAAGGCGGCGTTTTTTGAGCAAAAGTTCGCGATCAATAAAGTCAAGCTCGACAAAGAACTGGCGGCCGGCGCCCTGTCCCGGCCGGAGTATGACCAAAAACTGGATTTGATTCGTTTTGAGCAGGAGGAGGCGGTGCGGGAGAGCTCCGCGAAGTACGCCTATATCTGGCACCAAACCGCCGTCGAGCTTTTTTCCCCTCCCGAAAGTCGTTGGGTGCAGCTTTCCCGGCAGCGCATGCGTCAAGCCAAAGAGCTTTGGGAAAAGGAGCTGCACGCCAAAGGAATTCCCTTCAAAGATTATATGCTGGAGTAGGGGGAAGTTTGAAGTTCATTCTGGCTCTGCTCCTGCTTCCCACGGCCGCCGTCTCGCTGGTTTCCTGCGTCCGGCTCCTGGCGCCGCTCGCGCAAGGCAGTTCTTTCTCCTGGAATTTTCTCTGCGGCTTGGCCGCTTATCCGGTCGCGCATTACTTCTGGCACAGACCGACGAGGCTTTATGTCTTGGGACACGAGTTGTCCCATGCCGTGGCGGGCTGGTTGAGCGGAGCCAGCGTTCATAAGATTTCGGTCAAGAAATCGTCCGGGCACGTCGTTTTAAGCCGCAGCAACGCCGTGGTGGCCTTGGCGCCGTATTGCCTGCCGTTTTACAGCGTTTTGTGCCTTCTTCTTTTCCGTTTGGCGGCTTTTAAATTCGATGTCTCCCCTTACCACCCCTATTTCCTTTTTGCGATGGGGGCGACTCTCGCCTTTCACATCGTGACGACCGCCGAAGTGCTTTTGGGGGAGGAGCAGCCCGATCTCCGCCAGGCCGGCGGCGTTTTTTTTTCCTTGGTCTTGATCGTGGCCGCCAACAGCCTTCTCATCGCCGCGCTATTTAAAGTCCTTTTTCCTCAGGCGGTCGATTTAAAAATGTTCGCGATCCGCGTGCTGATGCAGACCGGCTTGGTTTGGACCTGGCTGGCCCTGAGGATGCGGAGCTTGGCCGCCTGGGCTCTGCGCGGAGATGGAAATGGATGAAAGTTTGATCTTAGAAATCAGACGCAAGCTCTTTCATTTGCTCATTCTGGGTTATGCGGCCCTCTACTTGCTCTTGGGCCGCTCCGCCGCCGCGTGGACTCTGGGCTTCTGGGCCGTGGCCGTGGCCTTCATCGAGTGGCTGCGCTTGAGGTCGCCGCGGCTCAATGCGCGGATATTCACGTTGTTTGGGGCCGTCGCCAGAAAGGAAGAAAGCAGGCGCTTGAGCGGGGTGGTATTCACCTCCTGGGGCTGTTGGCTCGCCGTTTTATTCTTTGGGGAGCGCCCGGCGGTGATCGTCGCCTCGCTGGCGTGCCTGGCCTTCGGGGACGCCGCCGCGGCGCTGGTGGGCAAAACGATGGGCAGGCATTTGTGGCCGTCGGCGGCGGGCCGCCGGAAAAGTTTGGAGGGCAGCGCCGCCTGTTTCGCGGCCTGCCTGTGCATCATCCGGGCGGCGGGCTTTGCCCCCGCCGGAGCGCTCGCGGCCGCGGCCGTTTGCACCCTTTTGGAGGTTTTGCCGCTCCCGCTCAACGACAATTTGTGGATGCCGCTTGGAACCGCGGCGGTTTTGACGGCGCTTGGATAATTTCTGGAACGTGAAACAAACTAAAAAACAAATTCGTTTCTCGCTTAAGCGCGTTCTTTTTGGGGCCGCCGTCGGCGCGAGCGCGGCGGCTCTGGGGGCGGGGTACGCCTTGGAACGCGCTTTTTCACCGCAGTATCTGAAATTTCTTCTCATCGAGCGGCTTCAGGCCGCTCTGCAGCGCTCGGTCAGCGTTGAGGAAGTCTCCGTCAGCCTTTTTAGGGGACTAAGGATCAAAAACCTCCGCGTCAATTCGCGCTTGTTGCCGGGCTTGCCTCCCAACCGCAAGATGCTGACGGCCGATCTTTTGGTCGCGCGCTTTCAGTGGCTTCCTCTTTTGTCGGGGAAGCTGGCCTTGGACAGCTTGGAGGTGCATGCGCCCCAGGTCACGGTGTACCGGCTGAAGGACGGCCAATGGAGCTTCATGAATATTTTCAACTCCGGCGATCCGTCGTCCCGCCGAATTTCACCCGGCGTGTTTCCCGGCCTCAATATCAGCAATATCCGCGTCTACCATGGGGGGGTCGTGGCCGAGGATCGCATGCTGGAGTCCCGCTACAGCTTCAGCCGGATCAACTTGAATCTGAGGAATCTGCGCATCGACGGCCCGGTGACCGTGCCACTCTCTTTTGACATGGACAGCCGCTTGCGCGGCAAGGAGTTTCGCGGCCGGGTTGATCTGCGGGCCAAAGTCAACTTGGCCGGGCTTAACTGGCCCGAGGCCGCCGCCGACGTCGAAAATCTCGATATCGAGACCGAAGGCGTCCGCCTGGAAGCCTCCGGCATCGTCAAAAATTTCAAATCGCCGGCGGGGCGCTTATCCATGACGGTTTTACCCACGGGAGGCCTTTTGTCCGGCCTCGCGGGGCTCCCGCAGGGAACCGAGATTCCGCAGACTTTGGTCGAAACGAGCTTTTTTTGGGTCAGCAGCACCAACGTGCGCCTGCCCTCCTTTTCCCTGCGAAACTCGGAGATGCGATTGCGGGGGTACGGCGATTTCCACTGGGGGGAAGACCCCAAGTTCAAGGTGGAGCTGATCCACGGCGCCGGGGACCTGAAATCCTGCGCCAAGTATTTTCCTCGCCTCGAGATTTACCAACTGAGCGGCGCGGCGCAGGCGAGCTTCGTGTTGACCGGCTCCAGCGGGACCTTAAACCTGGAGCAGGTCCGCGTTCAGGTGGACCGCGGCTCGGCCCAGGTTCGCGGGCATCGTTTTCAAAGAGTCTCTTTGGTTTCCTTCCTCGACGGCCGCGATCTTCATATCCAGGAGCTCAAGGGCCTATGGAATGGAACCCCGTGGGGCTTAAACGGCACGTTGTTCCGGTTGCCGGCCCCCTCGCATATGATCTTGCACGCGCGGACGGCAAACCTAAAAGTGGCTGAGCTGAGCGCGATGATCGGCAGCTTGACGGGGGATTCGCGGCGGCGGGAAAAAAAGAACATCACTTTAAAAAAGATCCTCTCCTATAAATTCGCTCTGCCCCAGCGATTTCCGGACATTTCCGGAGATTTAACGGCCGGGAAAGTGACGCATCCTTCTTTTACGGGCGGGCCGCTGAATTTCCAGTGGAATTTAACGGGGCTTGAGCCCGGCCTGGAGAAGCTGGCCGGAGGCATCCGCTACGAGCTAAAAAAGGGCAAGGTCTACAAGGTGCCGGAGCTCATCGAAAAACACATGCCCGTGCGCCTCGTGTTCCTGCCCTTTATGATTTTAGACGAGATCAACCGCAAGGGGAGCATGGGCAAATGGAGGCTCGAAACGTTTGATTATGACAGCTTCCGTGGCGATTTTAAATTTCAGTCCGGCAATTGGAAGGTTGAAAACTGCGCCATCGACGCGCCGCTGGCGTCCATGCAGGCTACGGGTTCCGTGAACCTGGTCAAGGAAGATTTGGATTTGCACGTGATCACCACCAAAAAGGAAAGCCGGGGAATGATGAGCGGGCCGGAAATTTTCTCCGATGAGAAGGGCAATTTGTCGGTGGCGTTTTTCCTATACGGACCGATTCTCAAGCCGTCTTGGCGGCTGGATTGGAGCAAGAAACGATGACAGCCCCGCCAAAAACTGGTAGAATGCGAAGGGTTTTCAGATAATGACGAGGGCAAACCAATGAACGGATTATCGAAATTCGACATGATGGGGTTGTTGGAGGAGCACGAAGCGCTGATGTCCGGGCATTTCGTCCTGGCTTCGGGTTCCCATACGCCGACCTTCATGCAGACCGCCGTCCTCCTGCAGTACCCTAATTTGGCCGGAAAAATCGCCAAGGCTTTGAGCCTGAAATTCCCTCAGCCGGTTGACGTGGTTCTTTCCCCGGCCATGGGCGCCGTCATCATCGGGCAGGAGGTGGCGCGGGTTCGAAAAGTGCGCGCCATGTTCACCGAACGGATCAACGGCGTCATGAATTTAAGGCGGGAATTCAAGCTGCAGCGGGGCGAGCGGGTTCTCGTGGTCGAAGACGTTTTGACCACGGGGCGTTCGACGACCGAGGTGGTCAACCTGGCCCGCGCGGCGGATGCCAAAGTCATCGGAGTCGCCGCCATCATCGACCGTTCCACTTCTTTCTTGCCTTTGAAAGTTCCGGTGCGCGCCTTGATCTCCTATCCGATGCAAATCTATCCGTCCGGCCAATGCCCTCAATGCCAGGCGAACGTTCCGTTGACTATGCCGGGCCAAGGCTCCCTGCGGGAAAAGCCGAATTTAGGGCTTTAATTTAGTCCACCGCGATATATCCACCAGTGGTAGAGTGATCGAGTGGTCAGTGGTCGAGTGGAGCGGCAGAAAGTGCTCGAGTGGTCGAGTGAGGGGCCGGTCCTTTGGTCGAGACGCGCAGTTTGGGCTGCAACGATAGGTGTCGTTCTTATCACTTGATCACTGACCACTTGACCACTTGACCACTGATCACTGATCACTGATCACTGACCACTTTTCCCCTTCTTCATGACCCCCATTTGGATTCTATTCATCTGCCGCGCCGTTCTCGTCGCCGGATTCGCGCTTTCATTTCCTTTCCTGGCCCTGTATTTAAACCACGAGCGCGGAATCTCCATGGGCTGGATCGGCGTTTTTGTGGCGGTCAATATGCTGGGCCGCGCCTTGGGACAGCTTTGGGGAGGCCGTCTGGCCGATGCATACGGACGCAAGCGGGTCATGGTCTCCGCCCTGTTTGGCCGCGGCATCTTGATCTTCGGGTCCGCTTGGCTGATTTTTGAGCGCGCGCCCCTCATGCCTATCGTCGGCTCGCATATTTTACACAGCTTTGTGGGAAGTTTTTTTGAGCCGGCGTCGATGGCCTGGGTTTCGGATATTTACAAGTCCCACGAAAGGTCGTCGGCCTACAGTTTTCTCAGGGTCGCCGCGAACATCGGCTGGGCGGTGGGCCCCGCTTTGGGCGGGATATTGGCTTCCCACTCCTATGCTGCGGCGTTTCTGGCGACTTCGGCCCTGACGTTGTTGTGCGGGGCGCTCTTATACGGCTGGCTGGAGGAAACGCCGCCGTCGGCGGCCCGAACCCAGGCGGCGGGCGCCCATACGCCGCGGCTTGGAGCCATTTTGGCCGATGAGAGGGTATTTCGATGCTGCCTGCACCTGGCGCTGCTCTCCGCGGCGATGGCTCAAATCATCGTCACTTTTTCGGTGCATTGCGTACGGTTTGTGGGCCTTTCCGAATTCCAAGTGGGATTGCTTTTTTCAATCAACGGTTTGTGGGTCGTGTGCCTTCAATACTGGATGACGCAAAAACTCATTAAATTCCGCTTGACGGGGTTGATGGGAATCGGCTGCTTGATACTGGCCGTCGGGTTTGGCATGATATCGTTGGCTCATACTTTCGGGTGGTTGGCGGCGGCCGTCAGCGTCTACACCTTGGGGGAGATTCTGGTCGCGCCCAGCCAGACCGCTTTGGTGGCCAATATGGCGCCGCTGCACGAGAGGGGGCGTTATCTGGGCGCCGCCGGTTTGGCGCAGCAGGTCGGCGGAGCCGCCGGGCCGCTCTTGGGCGGCTTGGCCTTGGAGGCGTTGGGCCCGCGCTGGCCCGGGGGACTTTGGGTCATCGCCGGCGCGGCGTGCTTGCTCTCAGCCTGGCAGTTTGAAAGGTTTAAAGCGCAACTGACTCCGGCGGAGGACGGGCTTGGATTTCCCCTTCCGGTTCGCCAGGGGGAGGGGGCGGCATGACGGGAAAGAGGGAAGTGGCATGGGGGGAAGGTGGTAGAGTGGTAAGGTGGCAGAGGGGAAAGTGATTGAGTGGTCGAGTGGGGAAGGGGCAGAATAAGAATGATTGAACGATACAGCCTCCCGGAAATGCGGCGGATTTGGTCGCCGGAAAGCCGCATCCGAAAAATGATCGAGGCGGAGCTCGCGTGGCTGGCGGTGACGGCCCGCGCCAAGGGATTTGAGATCGCCGCGCCGGTCTCAGCGGAGGCGCTCGCGCGCCGGGTCACCATCCGGAAGGTGCGGCGGCGCGAGACGCGCACCCGCCATGAAACGGTCGCTTTTTTGGAAATCCTTCAAGAGAGCGTCAGGGATAAAAACGCCGCCAGGTTTCTGCACTACGGCCTGACCTCCCAGGACATCTTGGACAACGCGTTGGCGCTCCAAACACTGGAGGCCTTGGGGCTTTTGATTTCGGATTGGAAAGCCGTCGCGGCGGAAATCCGGCGTTTGTCGCGCAGGCATCGCGGCACGTGGATGGCGGGCCGAACCCACGGCGTGCACGCCGAGCCCATCACTTTCGGCCTGAAGATGGCCGGCTGGCACGCGGAGGCTTTGCGAAACATCGCCCGCCTTAAACGGTCCGCGGAGGAAATGGGCTACGGAAAATTTTCCGGAGCCGTGGGCCTCTTCGGCGCTTTGGGGCCGGCCGATGAAAGAAGGGCTTTGGGCCGGCTGGGACTCAGGCCCGAGCCGGTGGCGACCCAGGTCATTCCGCGCGACCGCCATGCAGAGTGCATGGCGGCGCTCGCGCTTTCAGCGATGGCGCTGGAGCGCTTCGCCACCGAGATTCGGCATCTGCAGCGGACCGAGGTTTTGGAGGTGGAAGAGGCCTTTCACCTCGGACAAAAGGGTTCCAGCGCGATGCCGCACAAGAGAAACCCGGTTCTAAGCGAGAATATTTGCGGTTTAGCGCGCTTGGCGAAGGCGCAATCATCGGCGGCGCTGCAAAACGGCAGCCTCTGGCATGAAAGGGATATGAGCCACTCCTCCGTCGAGCGCGTGATCTTCCAGGACGTATTCCTGCTTCTGGATTTCATGCTCGCGCGCTTTCGGGAGATATTGTCCGGACTGCGCGTCGACGCCGGACGCATGCGGCAGAATCTCCACGCCCTGCGGGGGCTGGCGTTTTCAGAGCGGGTGCTTTTGGCGTTGATCGACGCGGGTATGGACCGCAAGTCGGCCTACGGCGTGGTGCAAAAAAACGCCATGCGCTGCTGGAGCGGGCAGGCCCATTTCAGCGAGGTTTTAAGGCGCGACCCTGCCGTCCGCCGCCGGCTTTCCGGCCGCGATCTGGCCCGGTGCTTTGAGGCCGAAGCGGCCGGACGCCGCGCCGAGGCGATCATGCGCCGAGGGGGGGTAGGGTGAAGCCCTCGCTGGCGGCCTTGCTGACCGATTTCGGCGCCCGCGATCCCTACGTCGGCGTCATGAAGGGCGTGATATTGTCGAAGTGCCCGGCCGCCCGCATCGTGGATTTGTGCCATGGGGTGCCGCCTCAAGACGTCGCCGCAGCCGCGTACGACTTGATGACCAGCGTCGCCTACTTTGAGCCCCGGACCCTTTTTGTGGCGGTGGTCGATCCCGGCGTCGGCACGGGCCGGCGCGTTTTGTGGGCGCGCACGAAGCGGCATCAATTTTTGGGGCCGGATAACGGCATTCTAAGTTGGGCGGAGCGGGTGGAAAAGTTCCAAGAGGTGCGCGAGGTCACAAACTCAAAATTATTTTTGCCCGCGGTGGGCTCCACTTTCCAAGGGCGGGACGTGTTCGCGCCCGTCGCCGGCGCGCTGCTTCAGGGCGCGCGGCCCGAGCGCTTGGGGCCGCCGGCGCGCCGCTGGGAGCGCCTGGCGTTTCCCGCCCTCATGCGGCGGGGAAATAAGATTCTGGGCGAGGTCATCGCCGTCGACCGCTTCGGCAACGCGGTGACCAACCTCGCCTTCGCCCAGGACGCGGCCCGGCGGGTGTTTTATTGCAAGGGAAAGTCCGTGGGGAGGCTCGCGGCGGCTTATGCGGCGGCGCCTGCGGGGAGGCCGGCGGCGGTGGTCGGCTCCTCCGGCTTTATTGAATTGGCGCTTCGAAACGCGAGCTTTGCGGGCCGCCGGCGCGTGCGCGTCGGCGATAGGGTGGAGGCCAGATTGCGATGAGCGCTCTCGTCATTTTGAAAAAACACGAAGACAAAAGAATTATCCAGGGACACCTCTGGGCCTTTTCCAATGAAATCCAAAGGGTGGAGCAGCCGGGAGAGCCCGGCTGCGTGGCGGAGTTGCGGAGCTCCGAAGGGAAGCCGCTTGGCGTCGGATTTTATCATCCGCACAGCTTGATCGCCTTCCGGCTGCTGGACAAGGACCCCCAGGCCGTCATCGGACGCGAATGGTTCGAGCGCAAGATTTCCGATGCCCTCGCGCGGCGCGGCCGGCATTATCCCGGAAGCCGCTCCTTCCGGTTGTGTTTCGGAGAATCCGACGGGCTTCCCGGACTGGTCATCGATCGATATGATTCCATCTTGGTCCTGCAGGTCCTTTCGGCCGGCATGGAACGCTGCCTCGGGCACATCGAGCAGGCCCTGGGAGCTTTGCTCAAGCCCCGAGGCATACTTCTTAAAAATGACGTGGAATCGCGGCGCTTGGAAGGTTTGCCGCTCGAGGTCCGGATTTTAAGCGGCGAGGTTCCTGAGACCGTTGAGTTTGAGGAGGATGGAATCCGCCTGGCTGTGTGCCCGCAGAAGGGGCAGAAGACGGGATATTTTTTTGATCAACGGGACAACCGCAGTTTTCTGCGTCCCTATTTCAAGGGAAGAAGGGTTCTGGACCTCTATTGCTACGTCGGAGGTTTCGCCTTAAACGCCGTTTTTGCGGGGGCCGCGGAGGTTTTGGCGGCGGACAGCTCCGCCAAGGCGGTCGAGTTGGCCAGGCACAACGCGAAGCTCAACGGTTTTCAAGACAAAGCGGCGATTCAAAAGGAAGATGCCGCCAGGATGCTGGAGGCTTTCAGCCGGGGCGAACTGCCGTTCAATCCGGATATGGTTGTTTTGGACCCTCCCAATCTGGCGCCGACCAAAAAGTCTTTGGCTCCGGCGCTGCGGCTTTACGCCCGCCTCAACACCATGGCTCTTTCCGGCCTGAAGACCGGGGGGCTGCTGGCCACGGCCTCCTGCTCGCACCATCTGCCGCGGGGGATGTTCGCGGAGATGCTGCGGGAAGCGGCGATGCGCGCGGGGAAGACGGCGCACCTCGTGGCGCTGCGCTCGCAAGCCC
>Ga0156243_1160_pt1 | contig 12535 bp, 12 predicted proteins | sample RifCSPlowO2_12_FD_107890 | JGI IMG/M metagenome (GOLD analysis project Ga0156243, IMG submission 107890) | Elusimicrobia bacterium RIFCSPLOWO2_12_FULL_59_9 | reverse complement strand
CAGAAGCAGTGAGTTTCTTCATTTATGACCCGGGCCCGGGGGATTCCGGAGACAGCTAACTTAATCGATCCTTCATCTTTATGAGATTTTGAGTTATGTATGCTGTCCCCAGAATTCAGTGACTGACCCCTTTGAACCTGTTCATCAACCTTCAGCCTTGCCCGCCGGAGGCTCCCCCTTTCCGAGTTTCAGAGAGTCTGCTCCCTTATTGAAACTCTTGCCGAGGTATTGCTCTCCCACCCTTGTTAAGAAGGCGCGGACCGCCGTGTTTGCTGCGTCTGAACTCGCAAAGTAATTGGCCATAGCCGCGGCAGCTAACGAAACTGTAGAAAAACTCTCATTTTATCCCGCCGCGCCCCATGGGTTGGGGATTTTGAACGGCGGGCACCCAAACGCTCTCCCTTCAAGTCTAGCTCGGTTTATCCGGAGTTTCAACCCCTTGCCCGGTAATCGCCATACGCATGCGGCAGCCGTCAGTCCCTCTTAGTATTCGGCTTTAAGCCGGTGCAGGAAAAGTCCAAATTATCTGGAAGCCTTTGGAAAAATCGTGTACAATAAAATGCCTTGCCGGAGTGCGGCGACGTGCGTCGGGCGCGGCCTATCCGGCGGCATGGCCCGCCGAACCTTAGTGGGGTTCAGCCTTCCTGGTCCCGCAGGGACCGAAGGCGCCGAAGGGGGCAATCGCTGTATCGGGAAGGCGATTGCGGGTTTTTGCCGCCTCCGGTGGAGGAAAAGCGCCAAGGTGGCGCGTCAGGTGAAAACCCAGGGTCTGAATGAGCGCATACCTTAGGGTCGTGCGCGAATGAGGACAAGCCCCTCGGGAAGCGCAGGGCGCTATCCGGCGGCATGGCCCGCCGAACCTTAGTGGGGTTCAGCCTTCCTGGTCCCGCAGGGACCGAAGGCGCCGAAGGGGCGGCAGCCCCTCGGGGAGCGCCCCCGCGGCTATCCGATGAAGCGGGGGTCTTCAGACCCGAGAACTGAGCGCAGCGAGGCTCGCAGGGCGCGACAGGTGGGCAGTTAGCTCAGCGGTAGAGCGTTCGCCTCACACGCGAAAGGTCATAGGTTCGAAACCTATACTGCCCAATGTTTTAATCCGTTTTTCTATATTTTCTAAAAAGGACTAAACCATGCTCCTCTGGATTTTAATCGCCGTGTGCGCCGCGCTGATCGCCGCGCTGACCTACGCCTTGAAGCAGCTCTATGCCCTCAACAGCGGCGGCTTGGAAGCCGCGGAAGACCCCTCCGCGTTTGCAGGCCCCCAGATGGTGCAGAAGCTCGAGGACTTGGTCGCCGCGCTCTTAAACCTCCACGAGGTCGGCATGTCCTCCACCGGCAGCCTGGACAAGCCCGCTTTTTGCAGCGCCGTGGTCGAGGAAGCCACCAAACTCTTCGGCTCCCAGCGGGCGTCCTTGATGCTCTGGGACGACAAAGCGGGCGCGCTGACCATGCTCGCCGCCAAAGGCATGGCCATGAAGGACTTCGAGGATTTCAAGCTCAAGCCCGGCGAGGGCATCGCGGGCCGCGCCTTTGAAACGGGCGAAAGCATCTACGTCGGCGATCCCGGCCACGACACGCGCTACATCCCCAGCCGGCCGTCGCCCAAATTTCCCGAGCCTTTCGCGGCCGTGCCCATCAAGGTGAAAAACAAGCCCATCGGCGTCCTCAACATCCACGCCACCGGCGCGGCGCCGGCCATCAGCGCCCAGGACCTGCAGTGCCTCAACATCCTCGCCGCGCAGACCGCCGTCACTTTGGAGAATCTGCACCTCTATGACGATCTTCAGACCTTTTACCTGGAGATGGTGCAGACCCTGGCGCGCACCTTGGACGCCAAGGACAATTACACCCACGACCACTCCAGCCGGGCCAAGAGCCGGGCGCGGGCGCTGGGCGAGGAGCTCAAACTCCCTCTGCAGATGATCCAATACATCGAGTACGCCTCGCTGCTGCACGACATCGGCAAAATCGGCATCGATGAATCCATCATCCGCAAGCCCGGCAAGCTCACGCCGGAGGAGTACGAGGTCATGAAAAAGCACCCCGCCCTCGGCTACCAAATTCTCGCCCCGGTTAAATTTCTTGGACCCGTCGCGGAGATGGTGCTCTATCACCAGGAGTGGTACAACGGCCAGGGCTATCCGGAAGGGCTTAAGGGCGAGGAGATTCCCTTGGGCTCGCGCATCGTGGCCATCATCGACGCCTGGGACGCCATGACCTCCGACCGCCCTTACCGCAAAGCCCTGCCGCGCGAAACGGCCATCGATGAGCTGCAGAAGGGCGCCGGAACTCAATTTGATCCCCGGGTGGTCGAGGCCTTCCTGCGCATCGAGTCGCGCACCCGCAGCCCGGCGGAAGATCACGCGCAACACCACGAGCACCGCAACACGCACGCCGACGCGCCCGTCGCCGACGACCATACCTACCACACCTGAGCGGTTTGCATGCTTCATATCGTGGCCACCCCGCTCGGCAACCTGCAGGACATCACCTTGCGGGCCTTGGACGTTTTAAAGCGCGCCGACGTGGTCTACTGCGAGGACACGCGCCGCACCCGCCAGCTTCTCTCGGCCTTCGATATCCACAAGCCGTTGGAGCGCTACGAGGAGCACAACCCGCGCTGCCTGGACAAGCTGATGGAAACGCTCAAGGCCTCCAAGGAGGTCGCCTTGGTTTCCGACGGGGGAACCCCGGCGGTCTCAGACCCCGGCTGCAAAATCGTCGCCCGGGCCCGCGCGGAAGGCCTGTCCGTCGCCAGCCTTCCCGGCTGCTCGGCGGTCGCCGCCGCGGCGGCGGGCTGCGGATTTCCGGCGGACGCTTTCATTTTTTTGGGTTTTCTGCCCCGCTCCAGCGGCCGCCAGAGGAAAATCTTGACGCAAGCCGCCGCCTTCGAAAAAACGATGATCCTATTTGAATCGCCGTACCGCATCGTCAAGACCCTCGGCCTCTTGGAGGAGGTCCTGGGAGCGCAAACGCCGGCGGCCCTCGGGCGGGAGCTGACCAAGCTGCATGAGGAATGGCTGTGGGGAACCGTCGGCGAGATCAGGGCGCAGCTCGCGGCCAGAGCCGGCGTCCGCGGCGAAATCACTTTGGCCTTAAACCCCAGAAAGGACCCGGCCCCGTGAAGCGCCGGGCCCCGCCCGCCGCGCTTCCCAAAATCTGGAAAATATCGCGGCTTCGCCCATCCCAGATGGAGGCCCTCGCGCGCGGGCTCAACGCCGGCAAAATCATGCTTTTTCCGACGGACACCGTTTACGGCGTCGGCGGCAACGCGTTCTTAAAAGAGGCGCATGCGCGCCTCTTCGCCCTCAAGAAACGCGCGTCTGCAAAACCCCTGCCCATTTTAGTAGAATCAACCGGACGGGCCAAGAGATTGGCGCGCCGTTGGACTCCGGCGGCCGAAGCCTTAAGCCGCCGCTTCTGGCCGGGCCCGTTGACGCTGGTTTTTTGGGCCTCGGCCGAGGGCCGCAAAGCGGTCCAGAAAAGAGCCACCATCGGGCTCAGAGTTCCCAAGCACCGCGCTCTGCTCAAGGTTTTGAAGGCGGCCGGAGCGCCGTTGGTCTCAAGCAGCGCCAATCTTTCGGGCCAGCCGGCCGTCCGGACGTGCCGGGAGGCGCTGCGCGCCTTCGGCTCCGGAAAACCGGGCGAGCGGGTGGACTTTATATTGGACGGCGGGCCCTGCCGGGGGCAATCCTCCACGGTGGTGGACCTCACCGCGAGCCCGCCCAAAATCCTGCGCGCCGGCAGCATCCGGCCGGAGGCGATAGAGCGGGCCCTGGGCTCGCGTAAAACTTGACACCGGAGGCGGGCATGCGGATTTTATTCGTCTGCACGGGCAATAGTTGCCGTAGCGTCATGGCGCATCAACTGCTCAAACGCATCATCCGGACTCGCGCCCTCCAGGACTGGCAAGCGGATTCCTGCGGCCTGGCGGCCAACCCGGCTTTCCCGACTCCCCCCCACGTCAAAACCGTGCTGGCCCGCGAAGGCATCGCCGATTTCGAGCATACCCCCCGCCAAATCACCGGCCGCCTGGTGGAATGGGCCGATTATGTCCTCGTCATGCAGGAGGACCAAAAGAAGGCCGTCGAGCGGCGCTTTGCCTCCTCCCGCACGCCGGTGGCGCTCCTGCGCGGCCAAGTGAATCTGCCTGAGCCCGAAATCGAAGACCCGGTCCATCTCCCGCTGGAAGTATATGAGCGCTGCTTTGCCCGGATCAAAGAAGCCGTGGAAACCTTGGTGAAAAAATATGAAGCCAACTCTAAAAAAGCTGGATCCTGAAGTTTACAAAGCCATCCGCGGCGAACTCGACCGCCAAAACGACACTTTGGAGCTCATCGCCTCCGAAAATAACGCCTCCGAAGCCGTGCTCGAAGCCCAGGGATCGGTCCTCACCAATAAATACGCGGAAGGCTATCCCGGGAAAAGATATTACGGGGGTTGCCGCTTCGTCGATATCGCGGAAAATCTGGCCATCGAGCGCGCAAAAAAATTGTTCCAGGCCGAGCACGCCAACGTGCAGCCGCATTCCGGCACGCAGGCCAACATCACCGCCTACCTGGCGCTGCTCAAGCCCGGCGACACCCTCTTGGGCCTCAACCTCGCTCACGGGGGCCATTTGTCGCACGGCCATCCCCTCAATTTTTCCGGAAAATTTTTCAACGTCGTGGCCATGAACGTCCGCCGCGACACGGAGCTCATCGATTACGACGAGGCCGAGGCTCTCGCCCAGCAGCACCGCCCCAAAGCCATCATGGCCGGCGCCTCCAATTATTCCCGGTGCTTCGACTGGCAGAGGTTTAAGCAAATCGCCGACGGCTGCGGAGCGGTTCTCATCGCCGACGTCGCCCACTACGCCGGGCTCATCGCCGCCGGCCTCTATCCCTCGCCCGTGCCCTTCGCCCAGGTGGTCACTTCCACGACGCACAAAACCCTGCGCGGCCCGCGCGGCGGGCTCATCTTGTGCCGGCAGGACTTGGCCGCGCAAATCGACAAGCTCAATTTCCCCGGCAACCAGGGCGGGCCTTTTATGCATGTCATCGCCGCCAAAGCGGTGTGCTTCGGCGAGGCTTTAAAACCGGCTTTCAAGCGCTACCAGGGCCAGGTCGTCGCCAACGCCCGCGCCATGGCCGCGGCCCTCCAGGACCTGGGGCTGCGCATCGTCAGCGGCGGGACGGACTGCCACCTTTTTTCGGTGGACCTGCGCTCCAAAAAAATCACGGGCCGCGACGCCGAGAAGCTCCTGGAGGAAAGCGGCATCACGGTCAACAAAAACACGATCCCCTACGATCCCGAAAAGCCCTTCGTCGCCAGCGGCATCCGCGTCGGCACGCCGGCCCTGACCACGCGCGGCATGAAGGAAAAGGAAATGCGCCTGATCGCCCAGTGGATCTCCGACGCCATCGATCACCGGGACAGTCCCGCCGTACTAAAGGACATCGGCCTCAAGGTCCGGAGCCTTTGCCGCAAGTATCCGATTTACGAAAATTACCGCAAGAGGCTCGGGTGAAGAAAAAATCTTTCGCCGAAATCGGCATCATCGGGGGAAGCGGCCTCTATGAAATCGGGGGCGTGGGCGACGTCCGGGAAGTCCGGCTCAAGACGCCCTTCGGCAGCCCCTCGGACGCCGTCGTGCTTGGAACCCTCTCCGGCGCCCGCTGCGCTTTTCTGCCGCGCCACGGCAAGGGCCACCGGCTGCTGCCCACCGAGATCAACTACCGGGCCAACCTCTACGCCCTGAAATCCTTGGGGGTCCGGCAGGTCCTGTCGCTGAGCGCCGTGGGCTCGCTCAAAGAGGAGCTGGCCCCGAGGCATTTCGTTTTTCCGGATCAACTCATCGATGAAACCAAAACGCGGGCCTACACCTTTTTCGGCGGCGGCGTCGTCGCCCACGTTTCCCTGGCCGACCCCTTCTGTCCCGGCCTGAGCCTGGCGCTCTTCGACGCCAGCCAAAAATTGTCGCTCAAGTCGCATCTCGGGGGCGCCTACATCTGCATGGAAGGCCCGGCCTTTTCCTCCCGCGCCGAGTCCCAGGCGCATAAAAAGATGGGCTGCTCCATCATCGGCATGACGGCCAGCCCCGAGGCCAAGCTGGCGCGCGAGGCGGAGATGTGCTACGCCGCGGCCGCCATGGTCACCGATTACGACGTGTGGAAAGACGACGACGGCGTCAACGCGGCCGAGGTTATGGCGACTTTGAAGGTCAACTCCCGGAACGCCAAGCGCCTGGTGGCCGGGGTCCTGCCCGCATTGCTGCAAAGACCCGCCTGCGCCTGCCAAAGCGCCTTGAAGGCCGCCATCATCACTTCGCCCCAAGCCATCGCCCCGGGCATCAAGAAGAAACTGGGACTTCTCATCGGAAAATATGTCTGAGGAAAACGCCGGCCTCGATCGTTACCTCCGCCGCCTTCCCAAAGTGGACCTGCATTGCCACCTGGACGGCGCCGTGCGCACCCGCACTTTGCTGGAGCTGGCCCGGCGGCAAAACATCCCCCTTCCGGCCGACAACGAACGGGACCTCAATCGCTTCGTCCAGGTCACGGCCGCGTGCCGGTCTCTGGCGGAATTTTTGGACGCTTTCAACCATATCGTCCCCGTCCTGCGCTCGCCCGAGGCCCTGGAGCGCGTCGCCTACGAGCTTTGCGAGGACTGCCGGGCCGACGGCATCCATTACGTCGAGGCGCGCTTCGCGCCGATGCTGTGCGTCAAGCGCGGCTTTTCAGCCGAGGAGGCGCTTTCGGCCGCGCTGCGCGGGCTGGAAAAGGGAAAGCGGGATTTCGGCGTTCAAAGCGGCCTCATCGTCTGCCTGCTGCGCAATCACAGCCCCGAGGAAAACCGCGGCGCCTTCAACGCCCTGTGCCGCCTCTTTGGCCGCGGCGCCGTCGGCATGGATTTGGCCGGCGACGAAAAACAATTTTCTACCAAACTTTTCGCCGATTACTTCGAGGAGGCAAAATCCAAGAGCATCCCGACCACCTGCCACGCCGGCGAGATCGAGGGCGCCGAGAACCTGAAAACGGCCCTGGAGCTTGGCGTGGACCGGATCGGGCACGGCATCCACATCCTGCAGGACGAAAGCTGCGTCAACGCGGCGCTGAAGGCCGGCATTCCCCTGGAGATCGGGCTGACCTCCAACGCTTACAGCAAAGCCGTGCCGAGCCTGGCCCGCCATCCGCTGCTGCCTCTTTTTAAGAAAGGCTTGACCGTGACCTTGAACACCGACGACCGCGGCGTGCTGGGCATCGACCTGACGCACGAATACCGGCGCGCCCTCGAGCTCGGAATCCCCGTCGAGGGGCTGCAAAAAATATCAATCAACGGCGTGCGCAGCCTATTCGCCCCTCCCGCGCTCAAGTCGCAGCTTGAAAGACAATTCACGCAGGAAATGGAGAAACTTTATGCAAGTCCATAAATGGCAGAAGAAGCTGATCCATGAAGCCAAGAAGGCGCGAAACCTCGCTTATTGTCCGTACTCGCGCTTCGCGGTCGGCTCCTCCGTCTTGACCCGCAGCGGGAAAATCTTTTCGGGCTGCAACATTGAAAACTCCTCCTTCGGCCTGGTCATCTGCGCCGAGCGCACGGCCATCTTCAACGCCGTCTGCAAGGGCGAGCGCGAAATCCAGGCCATCTGCGTGGTGGGCCGCACCGCTCTTCCCTGCGGCGCCTGCCGCCAGGTCATCGCCGAGTTCGGCTTGGACATCGACGTGATTTTAGCCACGCTGCGCGGCCCGCAGCGCAAGGAAAACATCGCGACCTACAAAATCGTCGAGCTTCTGCCGCATCCCTTCGACCCGATCACGGCGGGGCTGCTCAAAAGGCTTCCCTGATGAAGACCGCCGAGCTCAAGGAAATCATCGATTGGATGAAATCCACCGACCTGCTGGAGGCGACCTGGAAACCGTCGGCCGCAAAAAGCGGGGCCGGCTTTTCCATCCAGTTCGACGGCCCCGCGGCCGCCGCCGTCTTCCCGAAATCCAGCCTGGCCGCCGTCACCTCCGAGGGCGTCGGCCTTTTTCGCTGGGCCGAGGCCGGCCGCAAGGCGCGGCCGCTTTCCAAAAACTCCCCCGTTGAAAAGGGCCAAACGCTGGGCGTTCTGGAGGCCGGCAAGCGCCTGACGCCGGTCAAAGCTCCCGCTTCGGGCCGCATCCACGACACTTGCGTGGAAGAAGGCCAGGTCGTCCAATACGGCCAGCCGCTTTTTTTCATCGAACCCAGTTAATGCCCGAGCCCGTTTCCACGGAGGAATTCCGGCCGCGCCTCTCGCCCGCCGCCGCAAAGCTTCTCACCGGCGCCGCGCTTTTGACCGCTTGCGCCGCGGTCTTCATCGGCGGCTACGGCTCCCGGCCGTGGACCGGGCTCTCTTACGCCGTCGTGCCGCCTTTCTGGCAAATGACCCCGGCGGCCTTCTGGGGCCATTTGTGGCGTCTGGCGGCGGTTTTTTGGTTCGCTTGGATTTTGACGGCGGCGGGCCGGCGCGTCCTGGCGGCCCTGCGTTTTGATTGCCTCAACCCATGGGAGGAATTTTCGCTGAACTTCGGCTTGGGAGCCGGACTCGGGGCCGCGCTGTTTTTTCTTCTGGGAATTTTGCATCTGCTTTACCCCGCCCTTCTGGCGGGCATCCTGGCGGCCGCGAGCCTTCCGGCGCTGGCCGAGGCCCGTTCCTTTTACAAACGCTGGAAACCGCCCTCTTCCGCGCCGTTTCAAGCGCGCCTTTCCGCATCCGGCTGGGGCGCGCTGATTTTCTTTCTGGCTTTCTTCCTGCAGTCGCCCCAGGCCTTCATTCCGGAAACCTTTTACGACGCCCTGGAGTACCACCTCGAGCTCCCCCAGCTCTATTTGCTCCACCACGCCGTCGTGCCGACCCCTGAAAACGCGTTTTCCGGGATTCCGGGAATCACGCAGATGCTCTCCGGCTGGATGCTCGCCTTGGACCCGTGGGGGGTCGCGGCCCAGCTTCTGCATTTCAGTTTCGCTTTGTGGATCTTTTGCGCCTTCACCGGTTTGGCCAAGCGTCTGGGCTCAGGCGCCGCCGGACCATGGGCCGCGGCGATTTTTTATTGCGTTCCGGCCGTCGCCATCGAAAGCGTGCGGACCTCGGTGGCCCTGGAGTGGGCGCTTTTTCAGCTCCTGTCCGCGCACGCGCTTGTGGCGGCCTTGGAACAGGACCGGCCGCCGCCCGCCAGGCGAAACGCGCTCTTCTTGAGCGGACTGTTTTTGGGGCTGGCGATGTCGACCAAATACCCGGCCTGGTTTGCTCCCGCGGGCTTCATCTGGGTCTGGCTCGCCGGGCGCAAGCGCCCGGACTCCCTCCGCCTGGATTTCCGGGAGCTGCTCAAAATTTTCGCCGCGGCGCTCGCGGTGCTTTCGCCCTGGCTGATTAAAAACATCGTGTTTTATCATAATCCCATCTACCCTTTTTTCCATGAGCTTTGGAGCCCCGGCTCCGATATCATGCCGGATTGGCGCTACGTCAACTCGGCCGGAAGGGACTTGAAATGGACGTTTTTGACCGGGGCCGGATGGCTCGATTACCTCCGGCATCCGTGGCGGATGTCCATCAACAACCAATTCGCCAGCAGCGCGCTGGGTCCAGTTCTGCTCGCCGCCGGCCTTCTGCCGGCGCTGGTGCGGCTGCCTTCGAAGGCCGCGGGTCTGCTGTGGCTGTTTCTGGGAACTTGGCTGCCGCTGAGCGTCGTCACCACCATGCCCCGCTTTTTCATCCCCGCCGCGGCGCTCCTGTGCCTTTTGGCCGGCTGGATTTTGGCCGAGGTCCGGCCGCCGGATTTAAGCCGCAGCCTGCGCGTCATGACGGGGCTGGCTCTGGCCTACACCGCGGTCCTTTTCGCCCCGGCTAAATCCTTGGGGGAAAATTGGGCGGTTTTTCTAGGCCGGCAATCCTTCGGGGATTATTTGGGTGAAAGCCGCATCGACGGATATCCCATGCCGCCTTTCGCCGGCATCGACTACATCAACCGCGCCGCCCCGGCCTCGGCCAAGGTCATGATCTTCGGCGACGCGCGGGGTTTTTATCTCAAGCGCCGGCATCTGATGACCACGCCCGGCCAGCCCAGCTTCATCGAAATGTGGTCCAACGGCGCCGCCGGCCCCGGCGAGCTTAAGGCACAATTCGACCGCGCGGGCGTGACCTACATATTGGTCAACCAGGGTGAAATCGACCGGCTGAAAACCAGTTTTCGATTCACTTTCCAGGGCAAGGCGAATCTCGACGGCTTTTGGAAAAAATATACTTTAAAGGAATTTGAGCTCGACGACGGACTCAAGGCCTGGGTGGCCGTGTACCGGGTTTTAAGCGAGGAGGAAGCCGCGCAGCCTCACCCAGCCGACGATCTTTTCGCGGCCTACGCTTCCAAGACGAGCCGCCGATGAATGCCAAACCCCTCTGCCTCGGCAAGCGCTTCACCGATTACGCGCCTAAGGCCGGGCCGTTCATCGCCGTCAGCGGCCTGCCCGGCGTGGGCAAGACCACGCTTTGCGAGCGCCTGAGAGGAGAGTACCGCCGCCTCATGGGCAGCTTCAAAAACAAGACACCCGCGTCATCTTCCTTTCCTAGGAGCGCTTCCTCCCGGAAGAAGAAGTCATCGCTAAAATCTTCAGGCGCCTTTAGTTTAGTTGGCCAAGGTGGCGGAGAAGCGCACCTCGTCGATCATCTGGCCGCCGCCGGCCAGCATCGTCTTGAGCTTGTCCGGCATGGGCGTGTTGGCGCGCATGGAAGGCGGACTGGCGAAGGCGAACGAAAAGCGGTCCTGGGTATAGCTCGGGATGAAGAACGTGTAGGTGAAGATCAGTTGATTATCCAGCACCAAGTCGATGGTCGCCCAAAAGGCCAGGCTGGTGCGGTTTTTGTACTTGACGTTGTACATGCCGTCCTTGGGCAGCGGGTTGGGTTGAAAATGGTCTATAACCCGCGAAAACGGCCAAGCCAAAATATCGACGTTGACCATCTTGCTGTCGGACGTGACCCTTAAAGACGGCTGATCCGCCCCCAGCGTCGAGACCAAACCGAAAACAGCCAAAAAAGCGACAACTCTGCCAAGCTTCATAGAAGCGCCTCCTAAATTTACACTCGAACAACCATCTCTCCTAATACCGTAAATATAACCCCAAAACCGTTATTCGTCAACCCCCCCCTTGTCGCACCCTGTGCTCCTCACTTCGTTGCGGTGCTCGGACCTGAAGGCCCCGGCTCCAGAGGAATTCGCCGGGGTGCTCCCCAAGGGGCTTGTCCTCATTTGCGCACGACCTTAAGGTATGCGCGCATTCAGACCCCGGGTTTTCACCTGACGCGCCACCTTGGCGCTTTTCCTCCACCGGAGGCGGCGAAAACCCGCAATCGCCTTCTCGATACGGCTATTGCCCCCTTTGGTGCCTTTGGTCCCTACCGGAACCAGGAAGGCTGAACCCCATTAAGGTCGGCGGGCCATGCCGCCGAATTTGATCGCACTCTACCACTTTACCACCCTACCCCTGCGCGCAGTTTGGCTTGGCGCCGGCCGCGGGGAGATGCGAGGGTTGCCGGCGCTTCGCCGACAAGATATACTTGGCTTGACCCTGAAAAAGGAGGAGATATCATGAAACTTTCGATCAAAGCCTTCGTCTTGACCTCGGCGCTATTTTGGGCGGGCTCCCTGCTGCTCATCGGCGTCATCAACCGCTTCTGCCCGCCGTACGGGCTGGGGTTTCTTCAAATTATGGACGGCCTCTATCCGGGCTACCGCGCCGGGGCGGGCCTCATCAACGTCGGCGTCGGGACCTTGTACGCCGTGGTGGACGGCGCCGCCTGCGGCGCTCTCTTCGCCTGGATATACAACCGCTTCGCCGCCTAAACCTAGCTGTCGGCCCCTTCAGCGCGCGCCGGCGGTTGCGATTTGTCAGAGCGCATTACTTTTGACCCGACAGTGTGCCCTGATGGAATGCCATTTGCCACCGGCCATCAGCGAGTCTCCAAATCGAACTGCGCAGAGAGTGGGCTGGCGGCCGGTCGTGCCGGATTAAGCGAAATGTTGTCATGGCCACGCCGGTCGCCAACAACACAGCCTTAAAGTCCCTGAGTGAAAAACGAGATGGCGACGCCGTCCGCAGCGCGTCGAGAATCTGAGCCTTGGCGTACACGCGCCCCGAACTCGCGAACTCCACAAAATCATCGGCCAATAAATCCGCCACTTCTGCCGCCGACTTGCGAAATTCCGGATCCAGCAAGCGCTTTTCCAATGGCCGGAGCTGCCGTTTAATCAAGAGGTTTGCCGTCATCGTGCGCCCCGCCGGGACTCACCCAAGTCGTCGATCAAACGTGTTGCCTGCGATCTCCAAACTTTGATCAGCACCTCCCAAGACTCAGCAATTGTTAGGTCCAAATCGTGCCGCGTATAACAATAATCGCCTTTGGCCAATATAAAATGCTTACCTTCTAAATCCACCGGAACGACCGTTATTGACCTTTGCATAAGTAATGGAAATTCTTATCCAGTTTAGCTATCCTATGGGGCATGAGACCCCCTGGAACACCGCAACAGTTGGCGAC
>Ga0156243_1143_pt1 | contig 12921 bp, 12 predicted proteins | sample RifCSPlowO2_12_FD_107890 | JGI IMG/M metagenome (GOLD analysis project Ga0156243, IMG submission 107890) | Elusimicrobia bacterium RIFCSPLOWO2_12_FULL_59_9 | reverse complement strand
GGATTCCAGACTTGATGTCAAAATGTAGTGGCGACTTTTGACCCCAGATGTAGGAAAACTCAGCAGTTTTTCGCGTCTACTGCGGAAGTTGGGCTAGTTCAGCGGGATGCGGCTCTTGTTGGCCGCGAGCCAGGCATCGAAGGTCTGCAGGCGCGGGTTGACCTCCTTGGAGAAAGCGATGGGCCGCGCCGCGCAGAAGTCGGCGTTGAAGTCCCGCTTGTATTGGAACATGTTGCCGAGGTCGTCTGCGCCCGGGAAGCCGAACCCGCGGTAGGTTTCGGGGGAAATGGCGTTGTAGGCCACGGGCTGTCCCAGGGCTTTGGAAAACTTTTCCGCCATCTGGGCGCCGGTGAGGTGCTCGCCCGCGATGCCAACTTTTTTGCCGGCCAGAGCGGCGCCCTTCTTGAAGATTCCCAGGGCGCAGCCGCCGATGTCCTCTGCGGCGATGCCGGGCAACTTCGCATCTCCCATGGGCAAGACGATGGAGAACTTTCCGTCCGGCCCTTTCTTGGGTCCCATGCCGAAGTAGATGAAGTTGTCCCAAAAGAAGGAGGTCAGCAGGATGGTGGCGGGAACCCCGCTTTCCAGGAAGAAGTGGTCCGCCTCCCCCTTGGCGTCGAAGTGCGGTACCTTGTACTTGCCCTTCAAGGTCGGCATGCGGTTGTCGCTGAGCGGCACCTTCTTGCGGGTGTCGTCCAGGGAGGACCAGATCACGTGCTTGAGGCCCGCCGCCTTTGCGGCCGCGGCCATGGCTTTCGCCTGGTCCAGCTCCTTTTCGGGAGAGAAATGGGCCCAGAAAAAGGTGACGCAGTAGGCGCCGTGGGCTCCCTGGAAGGCCGCGCGCAAGCTGGCGGCGTCGTCCACGTCGGCCTGGACGACTTCGGCGCCGGCCGCGGCGAGAGCCTTGGCCTTGTCGGAGCCCGGATCGCGCGTGATCGCGCGGGCTGCGAATTCCCCGCTCTTGTCGCTCAAAATGGCCCGCACGAGCCCGCCACCCTGCGCGCCCGTCGCCCCTAGAACTGCGATAATTTTCTTGTCTGCCATAATTCCCTCCTGAACGTAGATTTGGTCAAACGTCCGAAACGGCGTCGGCCTTAAACCTATGATGCCATTATGGACGGGGAAGGCGCAAGCCTGCGGTCGGCGCGTGGGCGGATTCTACCGGAAATGGGGTCGGCCTGTTGGATGCGCGGCCAGCACGCCTTGCGCGATAGGGTTTGAAGTGTTAAAATTAAATTGTGGGGACCAAATTGGCCTCTAATTTTTTGGGAACAAACCTGACAAATTTAGTAAGGAATACGCCCTTGGTTCGATTGAGCCGTTTTAAGGGCCTTCCGGAAGGCATCGCTCTGTGCGCTAAATTGGAGAAATTCAACCCGGGGGGTTCGGTCAAGGACCGGCCCGTCGTTTGGATGATCGAGGAAGCCATACGGAGCGGGCATCTGACGCCCGGAAAAACAATCTTGGACGCGACCTCCGGCAATACCGGGATCGCCTATGCCTGGGTCGGCGCCCTGCTCGGATTTCCGGTCCTCCTGGCGGTGCCCAAAAGCGCCAGCTTAGAGCGCAAGAAACTGCTGGAGATTTACGGCGCGCGCGTCATCGCCACCGATCCCCTGGAGGGCTCCGACGGCGCCATCCGCAAAGCCCGCGAGATTTACGAAGCCGCTCCGGACAAGTATTTTTACGCCGACCAGTACGGCAATCCGGCCAACTGGAGGGCGCACTATGAAAGCACGGGGCCGGAAATTTGGGAGCAGACCCGGGGCGAGGTGACCCATTTCGTCGCCGGACTGGGGACCAGCGGATCTTTCACCGGCGTGGGACGTTTTTTGAAGAAAAAGAATCCGGATATCCGCCTGGTTTCGGTGCAGCCGGATTCGCCGCTTCATGGCTTGGAGGGTTTAAAGCACATGGAAAGCTCCATCGTGCCGGGCATCTACGACCCGGCGCTGGCCGATGAAAACGTTTTTGTGTCGACCGAGCAGGCCCAAAGCATGGTGCTGCGCCTGGCCCGCGAAGAAGGCGTTCTGGCGGGTCCTTCCTCCGGGGCGGCTTGGGCGGCGGCGCTCCAGTTGGCGAGCCGTCTTCGGGAAAACGGCCGGAAGGCTCTCGTCGTGGCCCTTTTTCCCGACGGCGGCGAGCGCTATTTGAGCGAGCGGTTTTTGGAAAATCTTTCCGGAGCAAAGACGTGAGCCTGGCGATTTCCCGCGAAATTTTCGAGCAGATGGAACGGCACGCCCGCGGCGGTTTTCCGTTGGAGTGCTGCGGGCTGATGATAGGCCGCCTGGGCGGCGCCGCCGTGGAGGAGGTCCGGCCTCTTAAAAACGCCTGGCAGGGCGGCGATTTGGAGCGGCGCTACGCCATCGACCCGCGGGATTGGATCCGCATTGAAAAAGAATTTTCCGGCATGGAAAGGGGCATTATCGGCGTTTACCATTCCCATCCCCGAGCGAGCGCCCAGCCTTCCGCCTTCGATGCCGAGAGGGCTTGGCCTAATTACTTTTATCTGATTTTAAGCGTGCCCGAAAACGGCCCCATCACCGCCCGCTGCTGGAAATTGGACGAAAAAGATGCCATGATGAGAGAAACGGAGTTGGCAATCGGGGAAGGCGCGCGCATGGCGGCAGGAGAATAATTATGTCTGTCAAAATCCATATACCGACGGCCCTAAGGGCTTACGCCGACAAGCAGGAAGTGGTGGAAGTTGAGGGACAAACGGTGGGGGAAGCCCTCAATAACCTCGGCGCCCGCTACGGCCAGATTAAAAAGCACCTTTTTAACGAAGAAGGGGAGCTCAGAAATTTTGTCAATGTTTATTTGAACGATGAGGACGTCCGCTCTCTGAAAGGGGGAAAAACCGCCGTGGACAAGGGCGACAGCTTGATGATCGTTCCGGCCATCGCCGGCGGAGCCCCTCCGGCCTCCCCGTTGCGCGCCGACGCCCCGGCGGCCTCGCTCACGGCGGAGGAAATTCAACGCTATGGCCGCCACCTCATCATGCCCGAAGTGGGCATGCAGGGCCATAAAAAGATAAAAGCCGCCAAGGTGCTGTTGGTCGGCGCCGGCGGGCTCGGCTCTCCTCTGGGCTTGTACTTGGCGGCGGCCGGCGTGGGCCGCATCGGGCTTGTGGATTTTGACGTGGTCGAGTTCAGCAATCTGCAGCGGCAACTGCTTCACTCCACGGGCGACGTGGGGCGCAAGAAGCTGGACTCGGCCAAAGAGCGCCTGTTGGAGGTCAACCCCAACGTCCGGATTGAAACGCATGAGGTCCGGCTGGATTCCGGAAATGCCCTCGACATTCTCAAAGACTACGACATCGTCGCCGATGGAACGGACAACTTTCCGACGCGCTACCTCGTCAACGACGCCTGCGTGCTGCTGGAAAAACCCAACGTCTACGCCAGCATATTCCGCTTCGAAGGGCAGGTGTCCGTCTTTTGGGCGCAGCGCGGCCCCTGTTATCGATGCCTCTACCCCGAGCCGCCGCCGCCGGGGCTGGTGCCTTCCTGCGCGGAAGGCGGGGTTTTGGGAGTTTTGCCGGGAGTCGTGGGAGCCCTGCAAGCCACCGAAGTCATCAAGCTCATCGTGGGCCAAGGCGAGCCGCTGATCGGCAAGCTGCTGCTCTTTGACGCCCTGAAGATGGAATTTAAGAAGCTCAATTTAAGAAAAAATCCAGGCTGTCCCGTCTGCGGCAAGAACCCGACGGTTAAAGCGCTCATCGATTACGAGGCCTTCTGCGGCCTGGGAAAGGAGTCTTCCGTGCAACAGGAATCCGCCGTGCCCGAGTTGACCGTGCAAGAGCTCAAAAAGAAGCTGGATAAAAAAGAGGAATTCTTCTTATTGGACGTCCGCGAGCCGCATGAATACGAAATCTGCAAACTGCCGGGCTCCAAACTCATCCCTCTGGGACAGCTTCCGCAGCGGGTGAGCGAGCTGGATTCAGCGGACGAGATCGTCGTTCATTGCAAGATGGGCGGACGCTCGGCCAGAGCCGTGCAGTTCCTGCTTCAATCCGGCTTCAAGAAAGTGAAGAACCTGGCCGGGGGAATCGACGCCTGGGCCGAGGAGATAGATACTTCGGTCCCGAGGTATTGAGCGGGGCGCGCTCCGGCTTTTGCCTTGAGAAGCGGCTAAAATCCTTTATTCGGGGGGCCTGCCGCCGGGTTTGCAGAAGGTTCTTTATTGACTTGATGCGCCGGGTCCTGTTCCGGGGCGCCTTCCGAAAAACGGGGTCGCCTCCGAAAGCGCCCCTCCCTCCCTCAGACTCGCTGCATGTCGGAGCGGTCTTCCGGGAGGGTTTTCTCCAGGCATCCCCGGGCCACCCAGCGCCCTCTCTGAATTTTTCTCTTTATAGCTTATAGACAAACCCAACGGCAGACCCCCTGGAGAATCGTGGAACAAAAAAGTTTGTCGGTAATGGATGTCGTGGCCGCTTCCAGCGGTTGTTTTGGATTTGGTGATGCCGGAGCTGCCTGAGGTTGAGACGTTGGTGCGGCAGCTTCGGCCGCTTCTGTTGGGCAAGGTTTTGCGCCGCGCGCAGGCGCGCGACATCTCCGCCTTTTCTCACTCGCCTATCCGGCCGTCGCAAAAAAATCTGGAATTATTGCGCGGCTTGCGAGTGCTTTCGGTGGGCCGCCGCGGCAAGATGGCGGTGATCGGCCTGGGCGCCCCGCCGGGTGGAGCGCCGCTGTCGGTGGCGGTGCACCTGCGCATGACCGGGCAGCTCCTTTGGGGACCGCCGCATCCGGCCTCCCGCGCGCTTTTTGAGTTTCAACATTGCGAAAAAGCGCTCAGCTACGTCGACGTCCGGCGGCTGGGCAAGATTTATTTGGGCGAAACGGCGCGCATGGGCGGGGTGCTTCCGCGAGGCGAGGAGCCTTTGGAGCTCGACCGCGAAGCCTTTTGCGGGCGCCTTCGAGAGCGCGGCGGGCGCATCAAACCCCTGCTCATGAACCAAAATTTTCTTGCCGGCGTGGGCAACATCTACGCCATCGAGGCGCTCTTTGACGCGGGCATACGGCCCACCCGCCACGCTTCGCGGCTTTCGATGCGGGAAGCGGGGCGCCTCCTCGATTCCCTGCAGCGGGCCTTGCGCTCCGGCATCCAAAACGGGGGCGCCACCCTGCGCAACTACGTGGACGCCTTCGGACGCCCGGGACGAGCCCAGCGGAGGCACCGGATTTACGGCAAGCGCGCCGGGACTCCCTGCCCCCGCTGCTCAAAACCCTTGCGCTTCATCTTCGTTTCCCAGCGCGGCACAGTATTCTGTCCGGGATGCCAAACGTAAACGCCATGCATCTGTTTCTTGCCTCCGGGGGGATTTCAACTGAAGCGCGGCTGGCGGCCTTCCGTCTGGCTTGGTCCCGCTTTCTTCCCGCCGGCGCCCGCGTGCTATTCGTTCCCTATGCCGTCCTTGACCACGACGCTTACACGGAGAGAATCAGCCGCCGCCTGCTGCCCGGCTGCGCGCTCGATGGGCTTCACCGCAAGCGTGATCCGCGCCGCGCCCTGCTCGAAGCCGAGGCGGTTTTCGTCGGCGGCGGCGCCCGCCTCTTTAGGCGCGGGCAAAAAGCCGTGGACTTCATGCCGGGCGCCCGCTTGACGCCGTTGTTTAGGTGATGCCGGTAAAATGTCGATTCTTAATTCCATCTTATCCAAGGCCTACCGTTTCTTGCACGGCGTGGAGCAAGCGCCGGAAATAAGCGTCGAGGAATTCAAGAGGCGCGCGGACCAAAAGGAAAATTTTATTCTTCTGGACGTGCGCGAGCCGCAGGAATATAAAATCTGCCGGCTGGAAAACTCCCGCCTCATTCCGCTGGGAGAATTGCCAACAAGGATGGGAGAGTTGGATGCTTCCCGCGACCTCGTCGTTTACTGCAAGCTGGGCGGCCGCTCCGCCCGCGCGGTGCAGGCGCTTCGCGCGGCGGGTTTCGACAGGGCCGTGAGCCTCAAGGGCGGAGTCTCGGCCTGGGCCGAGCGCATCGACCCGAATTTCCCCAAATACTGAAAACCTTTCAAAGTCGCCGCGGGGCCGCGTCAAAACCGGTTGTCGATGGGGACGGGGGGCACGTGCGCCCGGTCGGCGGCCAGGAGCTCGTCGAGCTCCTTTTGGTAGAAAAACTCTTTATCGCCGAAAGCGGGCTTCAAGTCGTCGAGCCAGACGGCTTGCGGGTCGAATTTGGCGAAGAAGGGCCGGCCGACCCAATCGGGATTTCTGGCCTGGATGAAATTGAGCGCGAACACAGTTTCCTGCCCCGCCTGCGTGACGCCCAGAACCTGGACCTTGCCCGGCGTGGCCGACATGCTTGGGCCGCGCACGGTGCGGGCGACGCCGCTCACCTTCGAGTAGGCCTTGCGGAAAATTTCCCAGGCGCGGGCCAGCGGCACCTCGAAATAGCGCTGAGCCCCCGTGTCGCGGGCGACGAACATGTAGTAGGGGATGCATCCGAGGCGGTATTGCCGGCGCCACATTCGGGCCCAGACGGAGGCCTTGTCGTTGATGTGCTTCATGACCGGCGACTGGGTGAGGATTTGGGCGCCGGTTTTCCGGATCGCGCGGATCGCCGCCCTCGCCTCCGGCGTCGAGAGCTCCACATAATGGTTGAAATGGGCCATGACGGCAAGCTGCTTTCCGGAGGCGGCCGTCTTTTCAAAAAGCGCCAGGAGGCCTTTGGCGTCCGAGTCCGTCACAAAGCGCTGCGGCCAGTAAGTCAGAGCCTTGGTTCCGATGCGGATCGTTCGCAGGCGGGGCAGCTCTTTATCCAGCAGCACGTTGAAATAGGCGGCCAAAATTTCGGTTTTTATCACCATCGGGTCGCCGCCCGTAAAGAGAACGTCCGTTATCTCGGGATGCTCGAGAAGGTAAGATTTTAAAAGCTGCGCCTCCTGCGTAGCGAATTTGAGCCCTTCGATGCCCACGAACTGAGCCCAGCGAAAGCAGAAAGTGCAGTAGGCATGGCAGGTCTGCCCCTGGCTGGGGAAAAAAAGGATGGTCTCATGATATTTGTGCTGCATGCCCCGGATTTTTTGGCCCCGGTGAACGGGGAGGTTGTGCCGCATTTGCCCGTCCGGATGCGGGTTGAGGCTCAGACGGATCTCGTCGGCGGTTTGGCGCAGGAGCCGGGGGTCCGCGCCGGAGTCGATGAGCTTTTCCATGCGCAGGTAGTGTTCCGGCGTGAGCATTCCCCGGCGGGGAAAGGTGAGCGTGAAAATCGGGTCGTCGGGAACATTCGACCAATCGATGAGCCGGTTGATGACGTAGGTGTTGGTTTTAAAGGGCAGCACGCTGCCCACGACGCGGATATCCTTGATGAGCTCTTCGGGCAGCCTTTGGATTTGGCTGAATTTTTCGAAGTTGGCGAGGGTGACGGCCTGGTACTGCGTCTCCTGGAAAACGTTCGACAACGTCAAAATGCTCATTGCGGTCCCACCTTGCAGCCTCCCGGCGCGTTCCGTTCCGAAAATCGCAGTTGCAATCCCTGTCCCCTCTGAAAGTGCCGCGCGAAATAGCGCGACTGCGATTGCACCTGCGGTGCCGGACAACCCAGTCGCTGTATTACAGCGACTGCCCTGCGGGCGAATTCCCAACGCAGGAATTCGGGTTAGCCGCCAGACCCCAGGCCGTAGATGTTATAATAAAAACATGGTTTTTGGAATGCTGGTTTTGGCGGTGAATCTTTGGGCCGCGCCTCTGCACGCGGGGGAGACTTGGCACCGCAGTTTTGAAAAAGCCCAAGAGGCTTCCCGCCGAAGCGCCAAGCCCATTTTCGCCGATTTTAAGGCGGCTTGGTGCTACTCCTGCTACTATATGGACCAGCATATTTTGAGTCGGGAGGATTTTCAAAAAGAGGCCCAGGGACTGGTCCTTTTGGAGCTGGACGTGGACCGGGAGGAAGGGCGCTTGCTTAAGGAAAAATACCGGGTTCAGTTTCTTCCCAGCTACGTTCTTTTGGACTCGGAAGGAAAAGAGCTTGGCCGGATCATCGGCGAGCAAACGCGTGAACAATTTTTGCAGAAGCTTCGTTTTCTGACGGCGCCGGCGCGGGAAAGCGTTCCCAAAGAAAAACTGCGCGCGTTGTTGGAGGCCGGGGACCTCGACGCGGCCGGCCGGCTCCGCCGTTCTTTGCCGCCTCAAACGGAGGATTCTCCGGACGCGGATTTCAATATTTTATCTGCGCGGCTGGACCTTTCTCTGGCCGCGCGGAAAAAGAACGCCGAAGCGGCTGGCGCCGCGCTTGAAGCTTTGCTCAATTTGGAAAAGGATTGCCCCCTGGCCTATGACGTTTACAAGGCCCAGGATCTGGTCTTAAGTCTCGATGCGGCCCGGCGCGGGCCGGTGCTGGAGTCGGCCCGGGCGCGACTGGAGGATCTCGTTGAAAAACGGGTCTTTGGAAAGCATGATGATCGCTGCGCGGATTTAAGGTCCCCCGTGGATGCGCTTTCCGACGTCTATGCCGGTCTGGGCCTGAAGGCCGAGCGGGAAGCGCTGATTGAACGCATGCTCGTGATGCTGAAGAAAACCTCCGCTGGAATCGGCAGCGACCGGAATCACGACGATAATCTGAGGTATTTTTTGGAGGCGGCCGGAAAGGAAGAGTCCTTGGACCGCCTTTATCCGGAGCTTGCCCGGGCCTATCCGGCGGATTACGTCTACAACTACCGCTACGCCAAGAATCTCTATGACCGGAAGCAGGCCGGCCGGGCTCTGGAATGGATCGAGAAGGCGGAGCGCCTCTGCTACGGCGTCAACCGCCTTTGGGTCACTCTTCTTAAGGCCAAAATCCTGGACGCGCTCCAGCGTCGGCCGGAGGCGCTGCGCCTCCTAAAGCGCGATATCAAGGCCCACTCAAGCCGCTTTCCTGAAGAATCGGCCCAACTGCAATCTCTTTTGGATCAATGGGAGACGTCCCCGCGCTAGCCCCGGCCGGCGGGTTGGATGTTTCGGGCGGCGCATCGAGGCGCTTCAGGAGCATGGACAGAAGCGTCTTCGTGAAGCGAACCCTGTCGAACTCGACGCATTGCGGCATCACGGTATCGTCGTGGTTCAAATGCGGGACTCTGACGAAGTCGGCGCCCGGCAATACCTGGCTGGCCAAGGGCACCATGCCGTCATTTTTGACGCCGATCCACTGAAATAAAAGGCCTCTCAAGAGCGAGAAGAAGGTGTCCGCCTGCCAACCGCTTTCCTCATCTTTCCAACTGGAAAATGAAAGGACGGGTATCGCGCCGACTAAACCGTCGATTTGTTCTTTATGGATGCTGTAATACGCTTTTCTTTCCAGCGTCTGCATGCTTTCAAGCGATTCTATGGATTTGCCGTGCTCCTTAAGCGCTTTTTCCACCAGGGGACGAATTCCTTCCTTCAGCGCCCAGTCGGCCAGCAGGGAGCCGAAGAACGGGGCCTGGATGGATATCCAGCCTTTGACTTTTTGGCGCGCCGCCGGCCGGGTGAGGAGAGCCTCCAAAGAATCGATGCCTCCCTTGCTGTGGGAAATGAGGATCACGTCTTGCTCCGACGCCTCGATGGCTTCTTCCAGAATTTCAGCGTTGCGGCTCAAGGATTCATCCGCTTTCATATTGATTCGCTGGAAGGGGACGGCGAGGCGCTCGAGCCAGCACATTTGATCATCGAAGTGCTTGTCGGCTTGGCAGGGATTTCCGGGCGCGCCGGAGTTGATGACGAGATCGGAGAGAAAACCCGGAACCAGGATCAGTTTGTAGCGCCTCAACCTCTCGATCTGCGAGTCACCGAACTCGGCGTCGATTTGGCGCCAGGTTTTCAGGTATTCGCCGGTGGCATCCCGCTGGTCGAGGGCCCATGCCTCGGGCGAGCGCGCATTGAAAGTAATGAGACAAGCAATTAGAAGATGATGGAGTTTCATGGATGAAAATCCAGCCGCGCACAGCGTCCGAAGCCGGGGACGGAGCATTGTCGCGCACAGGCGCGCCGCGCCTTGTTGCGGCGACGCTTAATAGATTTTGCCACATGCGCCCGCTGTCCCCTAGAGGCTTTCGGTCCATTGGAAAAAGGTCTTTGGACCTAAGGCTTTTTGGGACCTTCGGGACGCATATTTACTACCATTAGTTTGATGGAAAAAAATCAGGGGCTTTCCCCCGGGCTCAAATCGATTTTCAAGTTCGCCGGCGCGGCGCTGGGCGAGGTCATCGCCGAGGAGGAGGGGCGGCGCCTTTTTTTGTCGGTTGAATCCGTCCGCCGTCAAATGGTGCGTTTCCGCGTTTCCGGCGACGAGGGAAAAAGAAGAACGCTGGAAAGGACGTTCCGGCTGTTGGGGCGTCTTTCCCCCAAGGAGCGGGCCGCTTTCGCGCGCGCCTACACGGTCTATTTGGAGTTGGCCAACGCTTGTGAAAACGCCTACCGCACGCACCGCCTCCGGCTCAGGCATGCGCATGCCAAGCCGGTTGGGGGCGCCGACATCGTCTACGTGCTGACGGCCCATCCCACCGAGTCCCGGTCTCCCGGGAACATACGCTTGATGCGCCGCGTGCAGGACCTTTTGATCGGCGCTCTGGAAGCGGGAAGCCCTCCCGCGAAACAGCCTCTCAAGCATTTGCTCCACTTGGTCTGGCGGGCAGGGACTTTTCCCAGCCACAGGCCGACGGTGGAGGATGAAGCCAGGCATGTTTTTTCCATTCTCAGCGACCTCATTTTGGAGGAAATACTCCGGCTGCGGCGGGAGGGCCGCGTCGTGCGTCTGAGGACCTGGGTGGGGGGGGATAAAGACGGACATCCCGGCGTCGGGCCGGCGCAGACCCGGGCCTCGCTGAATCTTTCGCGCCGAAGGCTATTGGACTTTATGAACATGCGCCTGCTGAGACCTATGGGGGAGGATATAACCCTGTTGCGCTCCGCCGCTCTCAGCGCGGCGTGGGCGCGCGTCGGCGGGATTTTAAAAGGCCTGTCCGCGGTCCGGCCCGGAGATGGAGGCCGCATCGCTTCCTTCCGGCGCGCCATGGGGCGATTCAACCGCCTGTATCGGCGCCGGCTGGGCTATCCCCACCCGCTGGGGGAGCAGATTATCGGATTTCTGGAGCTTTTCCCGGGAATGGTGGTCACGTTGGAGCTGCGGGAGGAGCGGGGCCGCTTCCGGGAGGGCGAGGCCATTGCGGGGATGATCCGCTATTTGGGGAGCGTGGCTCGGGGGGGCGACATCCGATGGTATGTGAGGGGATGCGTGGTGAGCATGACGCAGAGCGCCGAGGACCTTTGGCAGGCCATGGATTTGATGCGGCGCGTTTTGGGCGCCCCCTCCATCCCCGTCATCCCGCTTTTTGAGACGCCGGAGGTTTTATCAAGCGCCGCCGGGATTTTGGAGCTCGCTTTTAAAAATCCCGCTTTCCGGCGCGCGGTCTACAAGCACCGCGGGGCCCGGATGGAGGTCATGCTGGGCTATTCGGACACGGCCAAGCGCATGGGAGTTTTTCCGGGCCGCTTGGCGATCGATGACGCGATGCAAAGCATCGCCCGTTGGGGGCGCCGTCGCGGCGTGACGATTATTTTTTTTCACGGAGCCGGCGGCAGCGTCGGCCGGGGCGGCGGAACCGTCGAAGAGCAGGCGGCGACCTGGCCCGCCGACGCGGTCCGGCTGATTAAAATCACCCTGCAGGGGGAGATGGTGGAGCGCACCTTGGCCACCCCGGAAATCCTGCGAAGCCAAATTCTAAAGATGGCGGCGATTCAGGCCTCGCCGCCCGCCTACCGGGGGGCCGGCGCATGGAATCGCCGGCTCAATCATTTGGCCCACGAAGCCTACAAGAGTCTGGTCGAGTCAGGAGAGCTTCGGGAGGCGATCCGAACGGCCACGCCCTATTCACGCTTGGGCGCTCTCCAGATCGGGTCCCGGCCATCGCATAGGTCTGCCCGCGCCGGTCTTGAGTCTTTGGAAAGCCTGCGCGCCATCCCCTGGATGCTGTGCTGGACTCAAACCCGGTATTTGCTGCCGGTTTGGTTCGGTTTGGGAAGCGCGTGGCGCAGGCTGCGGCGGGAGCCGCGGGCGGAAATGCATCTGGCCCGGGCCCTTAAGAGCGATCCGGCGTTGCGCAGTTTCTTCCGCCAGCTTGGATTTACATTGACCAAGGTGGAGCCCCAACTCTGGCGGCGATACTTCCAGAGCCTGGCGCCCGGTTTTTCCCCGGATTGGCTGCGGGCTTTGGAGCGCGAACGCCGGGACGCCCTGGACCTGGCCCGCCGGGCCTCGCCCGACGGGGAGCTTCTTTCGGACAGGCCGTGGCTTAAAGAAAGCATCTTCTACCGCGCGCCGATGATTCATCCTCTAAATCTCCTTCAGATTCAGGTTCTAGCCCGGACGGATCTCAGTCGCCAAAACGAGCTGCTTTTTCGCGAGACGGTTACCGGAATCGCGGCGGGAATGCTCACCACGGGCTGATCTGACGCCGTTTGGATCCAAAACGAAAGCCCCGCATCGTTTTTTCGATGCGGGGCTTTTTTTTGAGCAGGGTCGGAACTTAGCCCGAAAACCGCAGTTGCAGTCTCTCTCCCGCCTGAACGCACTGTACAAAACTATGCAACTGCGGTTGCGCCTGCGGCGCCGGACAACCCCGTCGCTGTTTTACAGCGACGGCCCTGCGGGCGAATTCCCAACTGGGGAATTCGGGTTAGTTGTTCGGTTGAGGGGTGAGCCTCAGGTAGGGTTTCAGTTCCTTGAAGCCTTTGGGAAACTTATTCTGGAGGGTTTTCAAGTCCGTGATGGACGGAAGAATGACGCAGTCCTGGCCCTGGATCCAGTTGGCCGGCGTCGCCACGCTGAATTTGTCGGTCAACTGCAGCGAGTCGATGACGCGCAGGATTTCGACGAAGTTGCGGCCCGTGGACGCCGGGTAGGTCATCATCAGGCGGATTTTCTTGCTGGGGTCGATGATCAAGACGGTGCGCACGGTCAT
>Ga0156243_1142_pt5 | contig 12967 bp, 16 predicted proteins | sample RifCSPlowO2_12_FD_107890 | JGI IMG/M metagenome (GOLD analysis project Ga0156243, IMG submission 107890) | Elusimicrobia bacterium RIFCSPLOWO2_12_FULL_59_9 | reverse complement strand
TGTCAAGGAAGATGCCGCGGTGTCCCCCGTCCACATGCGCGATCTCATGCATCAATGTGAACCAGAAATTATCAATCCGGTCGTACCGCAACGACAGCGCGATTACCGGATTACCGCCGGGACTGAAGGCCGCGCCATCCAGAAATGATTGCGGCAGCGAGGGCACGATCACAAAGTGGACGCCGTGTTCCATAAGGAACTTGGGCACCCTGGCGGCGCTTTTCGCGTCCTTGGCGCAGTCAAGCAGTCGCGGGATAGCGGCGCGGAATTTCTTCCGATCAAATCGCGCGACTTTCTGTGACGCCGCCAGGTGTTTGGCGCGCTTGAGCATCGATATTTGAGCGGCATCGACAGGACCTCTTTCCACGGAATGCCGACGGCTGACAGCCGCCTCAAATTTCGGCTCCTCTTGCGGGGAGGAAATCTCCAAGAAATCGCAAACTCGCTTCTCCAGCTCGTTGACGGAATCCGGCGTCTTGATCCAGCCGCGCTTAATGAGTTCTTTGACCGGGGCGAGGCTGTAAACCTTGCTGCGGCGAGGGATGTCGCCGCTGCCTTGCTCCCTTTGGGCAAGATGCAGACGATAATTCGTTTCGAGGTTCATCCAAAATTCCGGCGACGTCCCGAACACCTGGGCCATCTCATGCGCCGTGTTGGGGGTGATCTGCTTGGAGCCGCCGATGATCTCATTGACGGCCTGAATAGGCCTCCCCATGATCTCAGCCAAGTCCTTCTGAGACCAGCCGCGCGCCTCCAGTTCCCGGGCTATGATCTGCCCCGGCTTTACGACTCTTGCCGCCCCCATTGCCATTCTCCCCCCGTTGGTCTTCACTCGTTGTAATGTTTTTCAATGTCCAGGATGAGTATCAGCTTTCCCTGGGCGTCCTGCTCAATCTTGACTATCAATCGCCACTGCTTATTTAGCCGCAACGACCGCTCTCCAGCCTTGCCTCGCTCTCCTTTCAACTTCTCAAAATGGAAACCCTTCAGCGCGTAAAGGTCCCGTTCGTCGGCAGCCGCCTTTATGAAGGACATCGCCTCAAAGAACCCATCCGCTACTTCTGGTGAATAGCGCCGGGCTTCGGCTTCTGTTTCGTATAACTGTTGAAGTTTCGTGGAGCGAAATCTGAAACGCACGTGAGAAACCGTCCTGGGGACGCCATATATTTAACCTTTTCACCCTATGGGTGAATCAATGATAGTATACACCCCATCCCCGCTTCCGTCAAGAGGGGCCCGCAGCCCCCCTGACCCTCTGATACGATAGCGTTTTATCTCCGCCAGGGCCTGCGGCCGATGGGGCGCAATTTATGAAGGGAGAAATTGGAGAGGGGGTGGCCGGGAATTTGTCCGTAGCCCCCGTACCGGAGAGGGGGCCCCGACGTTTCGTCGGGGGAGGACCAGGGGAGGGTCCTCGACGGGGCCCGGGGGCCTAGGGCAAATCCCGGACAGGCCCCCGGTCAAATCAATTCCTTGGATTTTGGAGTGCGCCCGGAAATAGCGCGAAGTCCTGACTTATGACGACCCTTGGCGGAGGATTTGGGAACCGGGATCAACGCATGTTGGAATACGTCGTTTCGAGGCGGGTGGCGGCGTTGAGCTCCTGCTCGATGCGGTCGGTCAAATTTTTAATTTTTTCTGCGGAGGCTTGGTCCGATTTTAGCGACTCCAGTTCCCGCTCCAGTTGCTTGGTTCTCTGGGCCTGCTTGCGGACCACTTTCCCGGCTGGCTCGGAGACGTAATTTTCCACCACCGCGTATTCCCTCTCCAGCCCGGCCTGGGCGTCTTTCAAGTCGCGCATGCTTTGCTCGGCCTTTTTCATGGACTCATCTCCGCGCGCTTTGACGGCGTTGATAATCGCCTCCAGTTGGCCGACGACTTTGGGATCTCCCCAATTGGTCGTATGACCGTAGGGCATGAGAATGGAATCCGCGTAGTACAAGCCCTCCGGCTTGATATACCACCGGTTGTAAAACTTCTGCTCTTCGCTGTCGTAGACCGCCAGACCGTCGAGATCGGCGGAGTCAATCCAGCGCGCCTCCTCCCCTTTTTTCTCCAACACAACGTTTAAAGGAAAGTTGTCCGGTTTATCGTTGTCCGCGATTTTATCGTAAACCACGCTGACGCGCGCGTCCAGCTTGGGAAAATCAAAAACCTCGTTTCTGGTCGTCCCGCCTCCCACCGACGCCGAAAAATGGATGGCGCCCGCCGTTCCCAAACCCGCCCACAGAATTCCAGCGGCCATAGTCAAAACGCTCGTCTTTTTCATGTCTATCCTCCCGACAACACCCGGCGCATCCACCCGCAGGGGGCGATTGTCCCGGGTCACCGCATATTGGAAAACTCTTCCTCCATGCGGGTGGCCGCGTTGAGCTCTTGCTCGATGCGGTTGACTAAATTTTTGATTTCTTCGGCGGAGGCCTCTTGGGACTTCAGCGCGCCAAGCTCTTTCCGGAGCTCCGCGGCGCGCTCGGATTGACTCCGAACGGCTTTGCCGGCGTGCCAGGCGCCGTGCGGCTCCACGATGCCGTACTCCCTCTCCAATGCCCCCTGGGCATCCTCAAGATTGCGCATCAAATCATGAGCTCTCTTAAACTTATCCCCTGCGCCGGCCTTGAGCGCCCCGGCAATGCCCTCTATCTGCCGAACGACGTCCGGGTCGCTGTAAGGGAGCGGACTCGGGTATATGGACATGATGGCGTCATAATAAATCAGGCCCTCTTTCCTAAAAAACCAGCGGTTGTAAACTTCCTGCTTTTCGTCGTTATAAACCGCCAGGGTGTCCAAATCTTCCCCGGTGATCGTCACCGGCGCTTTTCCGGCTTTATCAAGAATCACCGAGCCGGGATGGTATTTGCCGGCCGGAGTGACCACGGTCAGGACGGCGTTTTTATCCGCAAATTTATAGATTTCGAGGCTGGGTTTGCCTACCCCCCCGCTGCACTCCACCTTCACGGCCCAAGCGCGGCCTAAACCCGCCCCGAAAAGACAAAGCCCGGCGATCAAGGGAATAAAGCGATTAATTTTCTTCATAATATCCTCCCATCACGAGACCTCGATAATAGATTAGCAACCGCGGCGGCTCCGCCCCAGGGCCTTTAGACCCAGAGTTGCCTCGTCATTGGTCCCATGGGTGCATGGGACTTTCGGCCCGGAGCAACAGCGCCGGAGCGTTTTTCCTTTATTTCCCCTTATACTTTTATATAATATGTAAGTTAGCCGGCCGGGACTTTCGGAGGTATCATGAATCCCCTTTTAAAACTGGACCAACTCGGACAGAGCGTGTGGCTCGACAGCCTGTCGCGTTCCTTCATCCGCGGCGGCGAGCTTAAGAAACTCATCGAAGAAGACGGCCTCAAAGGCGTGACCACCAACCCCAGCATTTTTGAAAAGGCGGTCGGCACGGGCTCCGATTACGACGTCCTTATAGAAAAATCCGCCGCCGAGGGGAAAAACGAGGCCGATATTTTTGAAGCCATCGCGACCGGCGACGTGCGCATGGCCGCGGAGGTCCTGGAAAGCGTCTACAAATCCACCCGCGGCCGGGACGGCTACGTCAGCATCGAGGTCTCGCCCTATCTGGCTTATGACGCCGATAAAACGGCGCAGGAAGCCCGCCGGCTGTGGGAGACCGTCGCGCGGCCCAATGTGCTGGTGAAAGTGCCCGGCACGGAACCGGGACTGCCCGCCGTCCAAAAGCTTCTCTCGGAAGGAATCAACGTCAACGTCACTTTGCTGTTTTCTCTGGCGCGCTACGAGCAGGTGGTCGAGGCCTATGTGAGCGCCCTGGAGCAGCGCGCCGCCAAGGACAAACCCCTCAACGCCGTGGCCTCCGTGGCGAGCTTCTTCGTCAGCCGCGTGGACACCGACGTGGACGCGGCCCTGGCCGGAAAACATAAGGACCTGCTTGGAAAAACAGCGGTGGCCAACGCGCGCTTGGCGTATCAGATTTACAAGAAATATTTCGGCTCCCAACGCTTTAAAAAACTCCAGGCGCGGGGCGCCCAGACGCAGAGGCTTTTGTGGGCCAGCACCAGCGCCAAGAACCCCGCCTACAGCGACGTCCTGTACGTGGAGGAATTGGTCGGCCCCGACACCGTCAACACCATGCCGGAAGCCACCCTCCAGGCGTTCCGGGATCATGGAAAAGCGCGTTTGAGCCTGGAGGAAAAACCGGAAAACTCCTCCGCCCACCTGCAGAGCCTGGCGGCGGCGGGCGTGGACCTCGACGCCGTCACCCTGCGGCTGGAAAAGGACGGGGTCCGGCTCTTTTCGGAGGCGATGGACCGCTTGCTTAAAGTGATCGCCGAAAAGAAAAAAGTCCTCGTGAGCTGACATGGCGCCCTACACCGTCGCCCAAGATGTCGGCGGGCGCTCCCACCAGGAGGACCGCTACGTCGCCGAGGAAATGGAGCGGGGATATTTTTTCGGCGTGTTCGACGGCCATGGCGGCGCCGAGGTTTCCGACATGGCCGCGACCATCGCTCCGCAATTTTTTTCCTCCGCCTTCAAGAAGCGCAACTATCGCGGCTGCTTGAGAGCCATGACCCGGCAGTTGCATGAAACCACCAAGATGCTGCCCAGCGGCGCCTCGATGTCGGTGGTCTATATCCCCAAAAAAGGGCGCTACGCCTATGCCGCCGTTTTGGGCGATTCCCCCATCCTGTGGCACCACAAAAAGAAGGTCTGCATTTCTCCGGACCACAATATCCGCTCCAATCCCGTTGAGGCCGCCGCGGCGGCGGCCCGTGGCGGACAAATCGTCAACGGCTATCTCATGGATCCCCAGGCGGGCGCCTCGGTCGGCCTCCAGATGGCCCGGGCGCTTGGAAACGCGGCCCTTGACCGGGTCCTGGCGCGGGAGCCTGAAATTTTTAAATTCCCCGTCAGCCCCAAGAAGCCGGTCATCATCGCTTCCGACGGCCTCCTGGACCCGGGCCACCGGGTGGAGCGGCAGGCGGAGCAAATCGAGATCCTCTATTCCCTGGCGCGCAGCGGCGGCGAGGCCGACGTTCTCCTTCAGGACGCACTGAGCCGGCAAACGCACGACAACGTGACCGTCATCGTCTACCGGCACGCCGCCGGCTGAAGGCCCTTTCCCTCGACCGCCCATGCCGACTTCACCTCAAACCCTCAAGCGCGTCCAGGGACTTAATTATTTCGCCCACGACAAGCTGCTGCAAAGAATTCTTGCGCGGGAATTCGACCCGGACCGCCGCCAGCGGGTTTTCAACAACCTTTTGGAATTCGGCAAGCTTTGCGGCGGCAAATTAAGCGGACTGATCGAAGAGGCTCATCAGCCGGGCAAACTCCCGGCCCTCGTCAAATACGACCCGCGGGGAAACCGCGTCGATTACATCGAATATTGCCTGGAGCAAAAACTGGCGCGAAAAATCGTATACGACTTCGGCATTCTCAACCTCGACGAGCAGACCGGCTACCCTTTTTCAGGGCAGCACCGAATGGCGCTGTGGTACCTGCTCAATCAAAACGGCGAGGGGGGCGTCGCTTGTCCCCTGGCCATGACCCAGGGCCTTATCGAACTTCTCAGGGAAGCGGGCACGCCCGAGCAGAAGGAGAAGCACCTGCCGCTTTTGTGCGGGATCGGAAGCAAATCCCATTTCATGGCGGGCCAATTCATCACCGAAATTCAGGGCGGCAGCAACGTCTCCGCCAACGAGACGACCGCGGCGCTCCAAAAAACTGGTAAATGGTCTTTAAACGGCACGAAGTGGTTCTGCAGCAACCCGGGGGACCTGTGGGTCACCACCGCCAAGGTTCAGGACACCCAAACCGTCGGCCTATTCCTGGCGTCCCGCTGGCGCGCCGGCGGGAAGCTCAACGGACAACACATCCTGCGCATCAAAGACATCATCGGAACGCGCGGCAAGGCCACCTGCGAGATTGAATACCGGGACCTCGAGGCCGAGCCGATCGGCCGCCCCTCGCACGGCTTGGCGCTGCTAAACCGGGTGCTCAAGGTGTCGCGCATCGGCGTGGCGGCCGCCGGCATCGGCGCCATGCGGCGCGCTTACATGGAGGCCCTGCTCTACGCCGACCAGAGGCAGGCCTTCGGCCGCCCCATCATTGAGTTTCCGCCGATCAACAAGACCCTGCTGGAGATGAAGCTGATATGGACGGCCGGCGTTCTGGCCGCCTTCCGCATGCAGAAGCTCATCGAAGAGAGGGACCCCGCCCAGGATCTTCTGGTGCCGCTCCTGAAATACAAGATCTCCTCTCTGGCCTCGGCCGCCGTCAAGGACGCACAGATGGTTCTGGGCGGAAACGGCATGCTCGCCGATTACTCCATTCTGCCGCGCTTGGCGGCGGATATGACCGTCAACGAAACCTGGGAGGGCACCCACCATATTCTGGCGGCGCACGCCGTCAAAGCTTTCGGCCGCATGCGAATCCGCAACGCCTTCTGGCGCGAGATCAACGCCTCCATCCGGATGGCTGAGGCGGAAAATATCGTACAGTTGTCCGACTGCGCGAGCATCCTCAACCACACCAAAACGGCTCTGCTGTCCCAAATCCAGCAGATGAAGGAATCCGGCCCGCTCATCACCAGCCTCAACGCCTTGAAGCTCTGCAACCAAATTTACAGCCTTTTCGTTTTTTCGCTTCTGGTAAAGGAAGCCGTCGTGGATATCCGCAAAAAGAAAACCGACTTTCTCTATTTGATCCACGTGTTTCTGGACTTAAGCGAAGCCGAGCCCGGCGCCCCGGTGTCCTCCAACAGCGTCTTCTGCGATCAAGCCCGAGTTCTCAAAGCCCTCCGGGCGGACTTGCCGGAGTGATTCCACCAAACATTAGACCCACCAGTGGTCCAGTGATCGAGTGGTCGAGTGAAAAACGGGGGAAGATGAACTTCACGGAATTGGCGGACGTTGCGCCGGCAAAGATCGAGGCGCTGAAGGAACGCATCGGCCGCCTCCAAATCAACCTTGGCGACATCCAGGAAAGCTTCACCCGGGGCGGCGGCAAGGGCGGCCAGAAAATCAACAAGACCTCCAACTGCGTCGTGCTGCGCTACGTCCCGCTCGCGCTTGTCGTCAAAAACCAGCGGGAGAGAAAGCGTTCCATCAACCGATTTCTGGCGCTGCGGGAGCTCGTGGATCAAATCGAGATGCGCGTTTCGCCGCAAACTTCCGAGCGCCTCGGGCAATTCATGAAAATCCGCAAACAGAAGGACCGGCGGCGCAGAAAAACCTTGAAGAAGGCGGGCGCTTGAAAAATTTTTCAAACCCGCGCTGCGCCGGCCTTTTTTCCGCCGCCGCGCTATACCTATCTGGAAGCGCCTGCCTGCGGGCCCTGTTGTGGTCGAATTTCAGCCCCCCCGGCGCCGCGTCCTCCTCCGCGCTCTTGCCCATATTCAGCTTGGGTCTGCGCATGGACCTTTCCGCCGCCGCGTGGCTTTTTCTTCCTTGGGCGCTGTGGATCACCTTCCTCCCGGAGAATATCTTCGCTTCCCGGCCCTACCGGGCTCTCGCTCAGGCCGCCTTCATCGCCTATGCGGCCTTTCAACTGTTTTTCTTCGGCATCGAATGGTATTTTTTCGACGAGTTCAACTCCCGGCTCAACAACGTCGCCGTGGATTATCTTATTTATCCTCACGAAGTCTTCATCAATATCGCCGAGAGCTACCCGGTCGCCGGAATCGCCGGCGCGTGCCTTCTGGCGGGCGCCTTGCTTTACGCCGGGCTGCGGACCCCGCTGCGAAGCTCTTGGAGCCGCCCCAGCCGGTTGGGAGAACGGGCTCATTTCCTAGCCGTTTACCTGCTGCTGTGGATATTGTTGACCCAAACCGTGAGCTTGAAAGACACCCGCTTTTCCCAAGACCGGGTGCTGGACGAAATATCAAGCAATGGCGCCTATTCTCTAATTTACGCGGCGCACACGCGCGATTTGGATTTTGCCGCGTTTTACAGGACGATGGACACGCGGGAAGCTTACCGGCGGACCCGCAAACTTTTGTCGCAGCCGGAGGCTGTCTTTGACCCGGGGGACCGCACCATCCAGCGCCGCATCCCCGGAGGCCGGCGCCGCAGGCCCATGAATTTGGTGATTTTACTGGTAGAAAGCTTCGGCTCGGAGTTTTGGGGGTGTCTGGGCAATCCCGGTCCATCCTGGACTCCCCGCATGGACGGCTTGTCAAAAAAAGGGCTGCTCTTCACCCATCTGTACGCCTCGGGCAACCGCACCGTGCGCGGGATGGAGGGCGTCCTGTCGGCATTCCCCCCTCTGCCGGGCGACTCGATCGTCAAAAGACATCTATCCGATCAAGTCGCCACGTTGGCGCGCACCGTCAAGGACCAGGGCTACCAAACGCTTTTTTTGTACGGCGGCCGGGGAATTTTTGACGGCATGAAATCGTTCACCACCCGCAACGGCTTCGACCGCTTCATCGAGCAGAAGGATTTCCCCAGGCCCGTATTCTCCACCATCTGGGGGGTCAGCGACGAGGACTTGGTGGGCCGCGCCATCGAGGAGTTCCGCGGCCTGGAGAGCCGCGGCCGCCCTTTTTTAGGCGTCGTGCTCACCGTTTCCAATCACAAGCCCTACACCTATCCGGCCGGTCGCATTCCGGAAGACCCCAACCCGCGCAGCCGGCAACACGCCGTCAAATACACCGATTGGGCTCTCGGGGAGTTCTTCCGCCGGGCCGAGAAAGAACGGTTTTACCAAGACACCCTTTTTGCGGTGGTCGCCGATCACGGCGCGCGCGTTTACGGAAGCCCGGCCATCCCCATCCACTCCTATGAAATCCCGCTGCTGGTCCTGGGGCCCTCCGTCAAAAAGCCGTCCACCGTGGACACGCTGGGCTCCTCCGTGGACGTGGGGCCGACCTTGCTGGGACTCATGGGCATCGCTTACCGCAGCGTTTTTTTCGGCCGCGACCTGCTCAAAATGGACCGCCAAGACGGCTGGGCGGTTTTAAACCACAACCGGGATATCGGGCTTTACCGCAACGGCCGTATGGCGGTTCTGGGCCTCAATAAGACCGTTGAGTTTTACCGGGTCAACCCTGGAAGCAAGCAACTCGAAGTTTCCGGCCAACAAGACGAGGAAGACCGCCGGCTCGAAAAAGACGCCATCGCGCTTTTTCAGGTGGCCGACGATCTTTACGTCCACAAGAACTATTTTGTCCGCTGACGGCGGCGCGTCATTCCCGGTTGCGAAATAGGGCGAAAAAGCGGTCCTGATAGAGTTCAAACAAGCCGAATTCCTTGAGCTTTTTTCCCAACTCCCCGACGGCCTCCGGGTCGCGGGCGGCCTTTTCAAACAAGGCTTCGATCTCATAACTCTTTTTTCGCTCGTCGCGGCCGGCCGCGTCGAAAACGTCATGCCTCGCGAGTTCCTTGATGTTCTCGGGAAAAGACTTCCGGGTCTCATCCAAGGTGAATTTTAGCAGCGAAAACTGCCAACTTGGGTCCGGGCAGGCCAGCACCGCTTCGTACGACGCGGAACGCTCGTCCAGATCGGCGACGATGCGCTCCACCACGGTCTGCAGCTCCTCGTGGATCAACCGGGCGCCGCCGAATTCATTCTTGAATTTATACTCCAAAACCCGCAGCGAGTCCTCGCGGGAGCGGCTCAAAAGCATGTCGGCGAATTTCCGCGCCTCCTCCCCGAATCCTTCATAGCGCTCCTGGAGCGTCTCCGCCGTCAAGATTTTCGGGCGCACGGCCAAAACCCGCCCCTGCCGGAGCCGGCACAGGCGGGGCCCGTCTGCGACCTCCGAGACCAGATGGTAGCCGATTTGCGTGTCCGCGAAGGTTTTAAGCCGCCTGACGGGCGGGCGCAGCACCCGCGTTTGCCTGAGTATCGCGTTGAATTCTTTGCGGTCCATATGGGATGGTCCCTCCCATTATCGCTTCTTTGCCGCGCCTTCAACAAGAGGTCTTGACGCCGCGGCATAGGGGCCTTATACTTAATTGACGCGGGCAAAAGAGGAGACAACGCGCATGAAATTAAAATTATACAAGCTTGCATCGCTTTTGACGGCCGTTCTGTTTCTGGCCGTAACCGCATCTGCGCGCGCCGAGTTGGCCCCTTCCGCGCCGGATGCCGTCATGGACATGGACTTCCACGTGCACACCTATTGTTCCGACGGGGGCGAGACGCCGGAAACCGTGGTCGGCAAAGCCGCCGAAGCCGGGGTCGAGTTTCTGGCCATCACCGACCACGACACTATGACCTGCGTCTCTCGGGCCAAATGAGGAAGCGGATGCCAAAGGCGTGCGTCTCGTTTCGGGCATTGAGATCAGCGTGGGGGCGGGCTCGATGCACATTCTCGGCCTGGGCGTCGACGCTGAAAACGCCGCCCTGAAAACCCTCATGGAAAACGCCGATCATGAGCGCATCCGGCGCGCCGAGGTCATCGTCCAAAAGCTCAATGCCCTGAATGCCGGAAAGCCCATCGATTTTCTATCAGACCTGGTTCTCACCAAGGTCAACAAAAACCGGGTCATCGACGGCTTGGAGCCGATCAGCGGCGAAGAAGCCGGCGACATGGGCCGGGAGTCCCTATTGAGCGGCTTCACCGGCGAAATCACGCGCCCCGACATCGCCCAAGTCCTGGTGGACAAAGGCTACGTGGCCGACACCAAGGAAGCTTTTTCGAAATATATCGGCAACGACGGCCCCGCCTATGTGCCCGTTCAAGGCCCTTCTTTCACGGACGTGCTGGACATCATCCATAACGCGGGCGGCATCGCCGTTTTGGCCCATCCTTTCACGGTGTTCAAGCTCCCCGGGGATCTCGCGAAGCAATACCCCGATTTTGACGCCCTGTTTCGAGCCTTGGTGGAAGCCGGCCTCGATGGTGTGGAGGCGTATCAGCCCAAAACCCAATACACCAAGGACAACGAAGCCAGGCTTTCGGCCGCGTTGAACACCCTTCCGAAGAAAGCGCGGCGCAAACTGCTTTACGTTCCCGCCTCCGACTACCATGCCCACGAAAAAATAGGCGGCAAAAACATCGGCGGGCTGGCGATGCCTAAAGAAGAAGCCTCGAAGATTCTGCGCGCCCTAAATATCCATAAGCCGCGCGCCGCGAAATCCGCCAAATAAAGCGTCGCGACCCGCTGGAGCGCCGCGCTAGGGCGCCCAACCCCGGGCAGCGCAACCGCTTCAGAGTCAAAAAAACTTGACAGTTCCCCGTGCGCCCCACTATACTATCCCTATATGCCCGCTCCGCAAAACGCCGCCCGCCGCGCCGCGCTGGTCAAAGGCGCTTCCAAAGCCAAAATCAAAGCCTTGGTGGATTTGAGCGCCTGCACGGGCTGCGAGGTCTGCATCGCCGTTTGCCCGGTCCCCGACTGCATCGAGAAGTTCGGCGACGAGCCGCCCAACTGGGGGGTCTACGTCAACTACGACATTTGCATCGGCTGCCAGCTCTGCTCCAAGGATTGTCCATGGGACACTATTCGCATGGTCCCGACCGGCGCGGTGGAGGGCCACACCACCAGCTTGGATTCCCAGATGGCCCGCACGCATCCGGTGTTTGAAAATCCCCTGACCGTGCCCGAATCCGCGCGCACTTTCATCGGAAAGGGTCCCGTCACGGACCCCGTGGTCGTCAATCTTTTTCAAAAGCAAAACCCGGGTTTGCCGTCGAAGTGACGCGCAATTGATGCAAGTTTAGGGAGGTTCCATGCCTGAAGAAAACAAAGATTCCACAGCCGCGCCCGGTTGCCACCGCAAATGCGGCGGATGCAAATTTCTGGCGGGAGTGCTCGTGGGACTGCTCTTGGCCGGAACCGGGTTCGGGCTCTATATGGCCGGCCGCTGCTCCGGCCGCGCTTGCCCGACTCAAAGCATGTGCCCCATGCAGAGCCAGATGTCCAAATAGCGCCTTCTGAAATAGATCGAAAAAAGGCGATGGAGTTCGCCTAAACCGCCCCGGAAGCCCGGGGATGATGACTCCTGCCGACGCTTGGCGGGTTTTTTTATTTATGAGCAAATGGCTGAGCCTTGCGGTTGGAACCCTCGCGGGCGGCATCGCGCGATACGTCCTGGCGGGGGCGGTTTACCAGGCCGCGGGCGCGCGTTTCCCCTACGGGACTCTGGCCGTCAACCTGGCGGGCTGCTTTCTCATCGGAGTTCTCAACAGCCTGGCCGAGGCTAAGTTTTTGCTTGGCCCCAACGCCAGGGTGCTGCTGATGACCGGCTTCTGCGGCGCCTTCACGACGCTCTCGACGCTGATGCTGGAAACATCCAACCTCATGAAGAACGGGGAATCTCTCCGGGCGCTTGCCAACGCGGCGGCGAGCATCGTCTTGGGATTTCTTCTGTTCCGTTTGGGCGAATTCTTGGGAGAGGTCCTGTAAAGGGGGCGGCGATGAAGATTCCAAGCGACGGTAAATTGCTGCGAATATTTGTGGGCGAGGCCGACCGCTGGGACGGCTTGCCGCTCTATGAAGCCATCGTCCTTGAAGCCAAGAGGCAGGGGTTGGCGGGAGCGACCGCCGTCAAAGGGTTTATGGGCTTCGGCTGCAAGAGCCACCTGCACACGGCCAAGCTCCTGCGCCTCTCCGAGGACTTGCCCGTCATCATCGAGATCGTGGACAGCGAAGAGAAAATCAACCGGCTCCTTCCCAAGCTTGATGAGATGGTGCGGGAAGGCCTGATCACTTTGGAGAAGGTTCAGGTCGTCATGTACCGGGCCGGCGCGCCGCGATGAGGGTCCTCTTCATTTCCTCCGCCGGGACGCGCCGCTTTGGCTGCGAATTTGACAGGGGTGCGGAAATATTACAGACTGTGCTGCGCTTAAAACCGTCGTCATTATGGCCGCTGAAAAAATTCTCATCGTCGAAGACGAAAAGCCCCTGGCCAAAGTCCTTAAGTACAACCTGGAAAAAGAGGGCTACCGGGTGCTGACGGCTTTTGACGGAAAAACCGGCTTGGAGGCCTTCGAAAAGGAGAGGCCGGATTTGGTCATCCTCGACGTCATGCTGCCCAA
>Ga0156243_1014_pt1 | contig 13111 bp, 17 predicted proteins | sample RifCSPlowO2_12_FD_107890 | JGI IMG/M metagenome (GOLD analysis project Ga0156243, IMG submission 107890) | Elusimicrobia bacterium RIFCSPLOWO2_12_FULL_59_9 | reverse complement strand
ATTACACCCAGCGGCTGGCCTCCGCCGGTAATCCCTCCAGCTACACCTACGCATTGGGCATGGAGCGCTGGCTCTCCACGGCGCGCTTCGGCTCCTACGCCTTCCGGGCGGGGATGGGGCTTGGGAACCGCACCGACCAGGTGACCCTGGGCGCCGGGATCCATTTCTACGGCGCCCAATTGGATTACGCCCTGCTGGTCCCGGCCTCCGGGCAGCACATCGCCGGGCACGCGCTCAGCCTGATTTTGCGTTTCGGGGAGAAAGATCCCGAGGCGGAGTATGAGCAGCTTTTGAACCAGGAAATCGAGGCCCGCCGGGAATTGGCGACTCTTCTGGAATTTACGGAAAAGCAGCTTTCCGCGATCAAAGAGGATTTATCCCTTTCGCAAAAGGAGCTGCAGTCGCTCAAGGACCAGCTCCAGACGAAGGATCAGGAGGCGGAGTCCTTCCGCGGGAAGATTGACGCCTTGATCAACCGCCAAAAGGAGGTCGCCCAGGAGGTGCGCACGATCCAGGTCAACAAGGAAAAGATCAAGCGCGAAAGGACCGAAAATATTTTTGAGGAGGACTGGGAGGCCTATAAGGCGCTGAGGGCCGCGGGAAAGTCCAAGGCCGAGCTCAAGGCGCACTTGGAGGGGATGCTGAAAAGATTCCGCGGCCAGGAGGTGGATTTGAGCCCCGTCAATCAGGAGATTTTCAATCTCTTGCAGACCCGGTGATTTTGTATAATTTTGGCGAATTTTATGGAGAAGGTTGAAGACAAACAACCCGAGGGGCGCGCCGAAGGAAAAATCCTGAGAATCACAAAGCACGGGGAAAAAGTGCTGCGGCAGCGCTGCAAGACCGTTCCGTTCGAGCAGATCACCAAGCTGCTGCCGGAAATTTTGGAAGACATGTGGGCCACCATGCGCGCCGCCAACGGCGTGGGGCTGGCCGCTCCCCAGATCGGCCTGCCGCTGCGCTTGGCGGTCATCGATGTCAAGCCCGGCGGGAAGTCCAAGCGATGGGTCCTCATCAACCCCGAGATTGTCGAGAAATCCGGAGCGGAGGAAAGCGAGGAGGGATGCCTCTCGATTCCCGGGCTCTATGCCAAGCTGCGCCGCTCCAGCCGCGTCAAAGTCAAAGCTCTCAACGAGCACGGCCTGCCCGTTGAAATCACGGGTTTGGGGCTCTTCGCGCGGGCGCTGCAGCATGAAACGGACCACTTAAACGGCAAGCTTTTTGTCGACCGCCTTCCGTTGTTGATGCGCTGGAAAGCCTCCCGGATCATACGCCAGCTCAAAAAAAACTGGACTTAGGGCCCGACCTTTTATGAAGGCGATTTTCTACGGCAGTCCGCAACTGGCCGTCCCTTTTTTCTCCCTGGTGCTCAGGTGCTGCCAAGTCGTCGCGGTCGTCACCCAGCCCGACCGCCCTTCGGGGCGCGGAATGCTTCCCAAGCCGACTCCCGTCAAAGTTTTGGCCGACAGCAAAGGGATCCGGGTTTTTCAGCCGCATAAAATCTCCGAGATTATCGCCGAGTTGAGCGCTTTGCGGGCGGATTTGGCGGTGATCGTCGCCTACGGGAAAATTTTGCCCCCCGAGGCCCTGGCGGCGACGCTGAAGGGCAATTTAAACGTCCACTTCTCCTGCCTTCCCAAGTACCGGGGCGCGGCGCCCATCGCCTGGTCGCTGATGCGCGGGGAACAAAGGACCGGCGTGACGTGCTTTTGGGTGGACGCCGGCATGGACACCGGGCCTATTCAGCGCTTGGCGGAAATTTCCATCGCGCCGGAGGACGACGCGGTGAGCCTGACGCAAAAATTGAGCGAGCTGGGTTTGTGGACGCTGTCGGTGTGTCTTTCCGACATCGAGGCGGGCCGCATCTTCCGGGAGGCCCAGCGGGGGGAGCCGTCCCTGGCCCCCAAGCTTAAGCCGGAGGATCGCGTCATCGCCTGGGATATGCCGGCGGAGGCGATTTTAAACCGCGTCCGCGCGCTCGCCGCCGGTCCCCCGGCCAGCCTCCGGCTCCAGGGCGGCCCGATAAACGTTTTCAGGGCGCGTTTAGGCGATATGAAGCCGGCGCACAGCGCGCGCCCGGGCGCCGTCGTCGACATTGAAGCCGGCAAAGGCTTTTTGGTACAATGTCAGACGGGAAAATTGTGGATTTTAGAGGTACAACCCGGCGGGAAAAAGCGCATGCCGGCCGCGGCCTTTTTAAACGGCCTGCATCTCAAGAAAGGGGATACGCTGCGGTGACGCCTCCCCGACCGCCCGGGAGGAACCAGGTGAAGCGGGTCGTTGAGGGCGCCTTCGCTTTTCTTTTTTTAGCCGCCGTCGGCTATTTCTCCTTCCACTGGGCGATGGAAGGCCTCATTCACAGCAAGCCCGAAAGACAAATTCCGGACTTGCGGGGCAGGTCCGTCCTGGCCGCCTTGGATATGCTGGCGCCGCTAAAATTGGGCATCCGCAAAGAGGACGAGGAGTTCAACGATCAAGTGCCCATCGGCGCGATTTTAAGGCAGTATCCCGAAGCGGGGACGATCGTGCGGGAAGGCAAGACCGTGCGCGTCGTCATAGGCCAGGGGGGGGAATCGGTTTTCGTGCCCAGTCTCATCGGCCTGCCGCTTCGCAACGCCGAAATGCTGCTGCGCCAGAGGCAGCTTCTTTTGGGAGAGGTCAGCGAATCCTTCTCGCTGCGCGTGGAAAAGGGCTTCGTGCTGTCGCAGGATCCGGGCGCGGAAAGCAGCATCGAGAAAAATACCATGGTCAACGCCGTCGTCTCCGCGGGCTCGCCGCCTCCCGGCATCGTGCTTTTCCCCGATTTCCGGCAGCGCAACGTCGGCGAGGCGGAAACTTGGGCGCAAAAGCACATGCTGCCCGTGGCCATCACCGCCAATTCGGATTCTCTTTTTCCGCGGGGGACCATTTTAAGCCAGAAGCCCAACCCGGACGCCATCGCGCTTCAGGACTCCGTCCTGAGCCTTTGCTCGTTGATGACCACGATGCGCACTTAGCTCCGAGAGCTTAGTGCGCATCGTGGTCATCAACGAGCAGGGGGAGCGCGAGGTTTTCAACGGGCTCCGGTCCCCGGGAAGCAAGATCGATCTGGCCATTCCCGACGCGGGCAACTCCAGGGCCCGCATTTTCGTCAACGGCATTCTCGTGGAAGAGAGGGATTTATAAAGCGCTCTGTTTTTCCCCAGCCCAACGGCAAGGTCCGGATCGTGCCCTCGGTTCTCGCGGCGGATTTCTCCAGCCTGGGGCGGTCGGTCCGTAAAGCCGAAAAAGGCGGCGCCGACTGGATCTCGGTGGACGTGATGGACGGGCACTTCGTGCCCAACCTCTCTTTCGGGCCGGGGCATGTCGAGGCGCTGACCCAAGCGACGGGCTTGCCCATCGACGCGCATTTGATGGTCAGCGCGCCTTGGAATTTTATCGAAGCCTTCGCCCAGGCCGGCGCGGGCATGATCGTGGTTCATTGGGAGGCCTGCCGGGGAGCCGGGACTTCGTCCACAAGCCCCGGGGCCGTGTTGAAAAAGATTCGCCGGTCGGGCGCCAAGGCGGGGCTGGCGCTGCGGCCCAAGACCGGCGCCGGGAAGGCGCTGCCGTACTTGGCGCAGGCCGATCTGATCCTGGTCATGACGGTGGAGCCGGGCTTCGGCGGCCAGGCGTTCATGCGGGACATGTTGCCGAAGGTCAAGCGGTTAAGGCAGGAGATATCAAAGCGGCGTCTTCCGGTGTGGCTCCAGGTGGACGGCGGCATTGACCGGCGCACCGCGCCGCTGGCCGTTGAAAGCGGAGCGGACGCCTTGGTGGCCGGAAGCGCGGTCTTTGGCGCGCGCGACCCGGCGGCGGCGGTCAGGGATTTGAAGAGAATCGCCAACGCCAAGTGGCAGAGTGGGGAAAAATAAGTGGTAGAGTGGTAAAGTGGTAAAGTGACGGAGGGGAGGACGGCAAGCTTTCAATCCAGACGCACGGGAGAGGCGGTAGCTGTTTTTGTGCTTGTTGCCACTCTACCACTCTATCACTTTACCACTGTCGTTGAGACGCGCAGGGCGCGACTTATCCGGCGGCATGGTCCGCCGAACCTTAATGGGGTACAGGCATCGAGTTAACTCGATGCCGCCATAGGGGCGGTAGCCCCTTGGGGAGCGCCTCCGCGCAATACCTTGAAAGCGGAGGCTTCGGCCCGAGCACCGAGCGTTAGCGAGGACGCGCAGGGCGCGACAAAGAGGAGGAGTTATTATGGCGGCAGTTTTAAGATTGCAGAGAGTCGGCAAGCATCGGCAGCCCTATTATCGGATGGTGGCCATCGACAAGCGCAGCGGCCCTGCAGGGCGGCCCTTGGAAATTCTGGGAATTTACGACCCGAGGGGCGACAAGGCCAAGGATAAAATTCAGCTCAAAGCGGATCGCGTTTCCTATTGGCTGGGCGTCGGCGCGAAGCCTTCGGAGACAGTGCTGTCGCTCATCCGCCTGGCCAAGCGCGCGGCGGCGGCCGCCAAACCGGCCGAGCCGGCTTCAACGAAGTGAAGTGGAGAGCGGGGAAACAAGTGGTAGAGTGGTATAGTGGTAAAGTGACGGAGGGGAGGACGGCAAGTCTTTACACGGGGTGGGCGGTAGCCGTTTTTTTGTTTGTTGCCACTCTACCACTTTATCACTTTACCACTTGAACACTGTCGTTGAGAAGGCTGGTTAGGCAGGAGGGAAATTTTATGAAGGAACTGGTGGTTTTTTTGGCGAAGTCCCTGGTGGACAAGCCGGACGCGGTCTCGGTGGACGCCGTCGATAGCGACGGCGTGCTGAAGATGCAGTTGAAGGTTGCCGACGATGATAAAGGCAAAATCATCGGCAAGAAAGGAAGAATCATACGGGCGATCCGCTCGCTGTTGTTCGTCAGTTCGACGCGCGCGGGCAAAAAATCGGTTTTGGAGATCGGCTGAAGGCGGCCCATGCGAATCGACATCGTCACCCTATTTCCCGGCATGTTCCAGGGGCCTTTTTCCCAGAGCATGATCGAGCGCGCCCGCAAAAAGGGGCTCGTGCAGATCCATTTCGTCAACCCGAGGGATTTTTCCTCCGACAAGCACCGCAAGGTGGACGACCGGCCCTACGGCGGCGGGCCTGGAATGCTGCTTCAGGCCGAGCCGTTGGTCCGGGCCATTGAAAGCGTCCGGCGCCGGGATTCCACGGTCATTTTTCTTTCGCCCCAGGGCGCGGTTTTCAACCAGGCGACGGCCGAGTCCCTGGCGCTGGAAAAACATCTCATTTTAGTCTCCGGACACTACGAGGGTGTGGACGCGCGCGTCCTGCGCTACGTGGATAAAGAGATTTCCATTGGAGATTACGTGCTGACCGGGGGCGAAATTCCGTCCATGGTCGTCGTCGATGCCCTCATCCGGCTCATTCCCGGAGCGCTCGGAAACTTGGAGGGCGCCCGCGCGGAAAGCCTGCGGGACGGGCTTTTGGAGTTTCCGCAGTATACGCGTCCGGCCGTTTGGAAGGGACGCAGGGTTCCCAAAATTTTGCTTTCCGGAAATCATCAGGCCATCGAGTCTTGGCGCAAAAAAAGGGCGCGCACGGTCACCCGGCGCAAACGCCCGGATTTGCTTGCGGCATAGGAGAGAGCTAATGGTACAAGAAAAGATATCCACCAACACCGGATCCAAGAAAATTCCCCACTTTAGGACCGGCGACCAGGTCAAAGTTCACGCCAAGGTCATCGAAGGCGAAAACGAGCGGATACAGGTCTTTGAAGGCGTGGTCATCAGCCGGCGCGGCTCCGGCCCGTCGGAAACCTTCGCCGTCCGCAAAGTCTCCTTCGGCGTCGGGGTGGAGCGCATTTTTCCGCTCCATTCCCCGCGCATCGACAAGATCGAAATGGTGCGCCCAGGGCGCGTTCGCCGGGCGAAACTGTTCTATCTTAGAAAGCGCAAGGGGAAAGCCGCGCATGTGGAGTCCGGCGAGCAAACCGGCCCGGTTACCGAGGCAAAGCAGGAAACCCAAGCCCCGGAAAAGGCGGGCGGCGCCGACGGCGAGCTGCCGCAGCACCCCCCCAAAGAGGTCCTCAGCTCCTAGCCCTTGACGATGGCGAGTTCCCTGTACGCCTTCGACGATGCCGTCAAAAAACGATTCGGGGCCAGGTATTTGATCGGCGTGGATGAGGCCGGCAGGGGATGCTTGGCGGGGCCGGTCGTGGCGGCGGCGGTGATCCTGCAGGAACCCGGCCGGAAACCCCCGCTCGACGGCCTGCGCGACAGCAAACTGCTCCCTCCTTTGAAGAGGGAGCTTTTATTTGAGGCCCTGCGTTCGCGGGCTTTATGCCGCGGGGTCGCCGCGGTTTCGGCCGGCAAGGTGGACGCTCTCAATATATTGCAGGCGACTCTTGTGGCGATGCGCCGCGCCATCATGGCGTGCCTGAAAGCGAGCCCGGTTCCCTTGCCGCTGGAAACGACTTTGGCGCTGGTGGACGGAAACCGTCCGGTTCCGGGCTTGGAGCGGCGCCAGCAAACCTGGGTCGACGCTGACGCCTTGAGCGCCAGCGTCGCCGCGGCCAGCATCGTCGCCAAGGTGACCCGCGACCGGTGGATGCGGGAGCAGGACGCGCTCTATCCCGGCTACGGCTTTAAGGCGCACAAGGGCTACGGCACCGCCGTCCATCTGGAGGCTCTCCGGAGCTTGGGACCGTGCGAAATACATCGCCGCACGTTTAAGCCCGTGCGGCAATTGTCCGATGTCCAATAAATCTCTGGGGCGGGAAAGCGAGCTGCTGGCCGCGCGATTTTTGGAGGAGCGGGGGTACGCTCTCCAAGTGCATTCCTACCGCAGCCCTTTCGGCGAAATAGACCTGGTGGCGCAGAAGCGGGACATTCTCGTCTTCGTCGAAGTCAAGGCCCGCAGCTCCGGCGCGTGGGGCCTTCCGGAGCAAGCCGTGGATGCCCGCAAGCAGGCAAAAATGGTCAAAACCGCGCTGTGCTACATCAAGCACAAAGCCCTGCGGCCGGCGGCCGTCCGCTTCGACGTGATCGCCATCGAAAACGGCGTCGTGCGCCATATAGAAAACGCGTTCCAAGCCTCTTCGCGCTACACCTACTAGACCACCTTAATTGCGAACATCCAGGTTGCTATCCACCAGTGGTCCAGTGATCGAGTGATCCAGTGGTCGAGTAAAAACTAACAGATTTACGCACCCGACGCCACCTTACCACCGTATAACCTTCACTTGACCACTTTTCCTCCCACTCGACCACTTGACCACTGACCACTTGATAACTCTCTCTCGACCACTGACCACTCGATCACTTCTCTCGTGTTTGGTTTATTGCGGAATATTGCGGATGCAGGCGTCCTGGATGTGCTCGGAGGAGAGCCCGTATTTGGAGTAGAGTTCCGCGCCCGTGCCGGATTCGCCGAAGCGGGTCGCGCCGAGGCGGATGAGCGGCGCCGGCAGGCCGGCCCCGGCCAAAACCTCGGCGACGGCGCTGCCGAGTCCGCCGACGACGCTGTGGTCCTCGACGCTGACGAGGCGGTTGCTGTTGCGAGCGGCGTCCAGCACGTCGGTGGAATCGAGCGGCTTAATGGTCGGAGCGTTGAAAACCCTGACCGAAAATCCTTTCTTTTCAAGCGCCTTGGCCGCGTCGATGGCCCCTTCCAGCGTTCCCCCGCCGGCCAGCACCGAAGCTTGGAAATGCTCCGTCTCTCCGGCCGGCGTAAACACCGGATCGAGCCTTCCGAGCTTCCATTGATAGCCGCCGGAGTGCACGTCCGGGACTTTTTGCCGCGTCAAGCGGATATAGACGGGGCCTTTGTGCTCCGCGGCCCAGGCGACTATTTGGCGCGTTTCCTCGGCGTCGCCCGGCTGCAGGAGGGTCACATGCGGCAGCGAGCGGAGCGCGCCCAAATCCTCAAGCCCCATCTGCGAGGGCCCGTCCTCGCCGATGCCCAGGCCCGCGTGCGTTCCGACCATTTTGACGTTGGTCTGGTTGTAAGCGACGGCGACGCGGATGGTCTCCAGGCGGCCGATCAGAAAACAGGCGAAACTGGTCACGAAAGGAATTTTTCCGCACAGCGCCAGGCCGGCGGCCGCGCCTATCATGTTGGACTCGGCGATGCCGAGCTCGAAGTGCCTTTCCGGAAAGCGCTTCATGAAAGCTCCGGTCATCGTCGATTTTCCGAGATCGGCGTCCAAGACGACGATCCGGGGATTTTTTTCGCCCAGAGCGGCGATGGCTTCTCCGAAGGCGTCTCGCGTCGCTTTCATAGGATTAATCGGGCTTGCCCGCGAGCTCGGCCACGGCTTTCTCCGCCTGCTCGCGGTTGGGCGCTTTGCCGTGCCATTCGATCTGATGCTCCATAAACGAAACGCCCTTGCCTTTGACGGTCTTGGCCAAAATCGCGTGGGGTTTGCCTTGGACGGCGTCGGCGGTCTCCAAGGCCGCGAATATTTCCTTGAAGTCATGGCCGTCGATGCATTGGACGTGCCAATTGAAGGCCTTCCACTTCTCCGGCAGCGGGGCCAGCGGCATGATTTCCTCGACCGGGCCGTCGATTTGGCCGTTGTTGTGGTCGAGGATCACCGTCAGATTGTCGAGGTTGAATTTCGGCGCGGCCATGGCGGCCTCCCAAATCTGACCCTCCTGGATTTCCCCGTCGCCGAGAATGCAGTACGTCCGCCAGCTTGCGCCGTCGAGCTTGGCGGCCAGGGCCATGCCGATGGCCATGGAAAGCCCTTGGCCGAGAGAGCCGGTCGAGACCTCGATTCCGGGGAGCCGGAGGCGGTCCGGATGGCCTTGGAGGCGGCTTCCGATTTTTCTAAGCGAGGCGAGCTCCTCGTGGGGAAAGTAGCCGGCGCGGGCGAGACAGGCGTAGAGTCCGGGGCAGCCGTGCCCTTTGGACAAGATCAAGCGGTCGCGCCCTTCCCACGCGGGGTTTTTGGGATCGTGGCGCAAGCGATGAAAATAAAGCGCGACCAAAATCTCCATCTCGGAGAACGAGCCCCCCGGGTGTCCGGAGCCGGCCGCCTCGAGCATGCGGATCACGTCCACGCGCAGTTCGCGCGCGATTTTTTCAAGCCGGGGGATATTCACGCTTTGGATCGCTTGTGCCATATCTCGCATTTTACTAAAATATGAAATAAATATCCCCATTTCAAATGCAGGATCATACCCGAACGCTCGTAGAAAAAGCAGTCTCCCACATTAAAGCCAAGTCCCGCATCACCCATTTTTCCACGGGTTTGGTGCTGGGGAGCGGGCTGAAGGCCTCCGTCCCCAAGTTGGAGCGCGCGGTTTCCATCCCCTTTGAGGAAATTCCCGGCATCCCTAAGGCGACCGTGGCGGGGCATGCGGGCAACGTCGTCGCCGGCCTTTGGAAAAAGACGGGAGTCCTCATCCTGCAAGGGCGGCTGCACTACTACGAGGGGCATCCCTTGGCGGCGGTGACCCTGCCCGTGCGCGTCATGGCCGGGCTCGGGATTCGCAATTTAGTCATCACCTCGGCGGTGGGGTCCATGGCGCGCGGGATCAAGCCCGGCACCTTGGTTTTTTTGAAAGATCACATCAATTTCATGGGCAGCAATCCTCTCATCGGGACCCATCATTTGGAAAACGGGCAGATGTTTCCGGACCTGTCGGAGCCCTACAGCAGGGATTTAAGGCGCTTGGCCGCGCGCTGCTCGAAGGCGCTCAAAATTCCCGCGCGGGAGGGGGTGTTCGTGGCCGTCAGCGGGCCTTCCTATGAAACCAAGGCCGAAATCCGCGCTTTCCGGCGGCTCGGCGGCGACGTGGTCGGCATGTCCATGGTTCCCGAGGCCATCGTCGCCAACCAAACCGGAATGAGCGTTTTGGGAATAAGCTGGGTCGCCAATTACGCCAGCGGGCTTTCGGCCGCTTCCCTCAAGCATCCCGACGTTTTAAAATTAGGCAAGAAAATTTCCGCCCAGATGAAATCGTTGATGGAGAGTTTGCTCAATCTTTTGCCCGCGGAGCCCAAACGCCTATGAACATGCTGCAGGTCATCAACCGGAAAAGAGACGGGCTCAAGCACACCCAGGAAGAGCTGGACTTCGTGGCGCAGGCGAGCGCCAACGAGCACGTGCCCGACTACCAGTTGTCGAGTTGGCTGATGGCCGTCCGGATCAACGGAATGGACGAGCAGGAGACTTTTTGGCTCACCGAAGCCATGGCCAAGCACGGGACGCAGCTCAAGCTTTCCGGCATCCGTAAAAAAAGAGTGGACAAGCATTCCACCGGCGGCGTCGGCGACGGGGTATCCTTGGCGCTCGTGCCCCTGGTGGCGTGCGCGGGCGTGGCGGTGCCCATGATGAGCGGCCGCGGGCTGGGGCATACGGGGGGCACTCTGGATAAGCTGGAGTCCATCCCCAACTTAAAAGTCCGGCTGACTCCCAAAAAGATCTCCGATCAATTGGACTCCGTGGGAGCGGTCATGTTCGGGCAGGGGGCCGGATTGGCGCCGGCCGACCGGAAGCTCTACGCTCTCAGGGACGCCACCGCCACCGTGGATTCCCTGCCGCTGATCGTTTCCAGCATCCTTTCCAAGAAGGCGGCCGAGGACTTGGACGCCCTGGTCATGGACGTCAAGTCCGGGCAGGGGGCCATCTTTGAAACCCCGGCGGAGGCTGAGAAGCTGGCCAGGCTTTTGATCAAGACCGCCGCGAGGCTTAAGCTGCCCGCGGTCGCCCTCATCACCGACATGCAGGAGCCCCTGGGCAAAGCGGTGGGCAACGCCCTTGAAATCAAGCAGGCCATCGAGGTTTTGAGCGGCGACGGCCCGCACGATTACATCGAACTGCTATTGACCTTGGGAGGGTGGATGTTGACGCTGGCAAAAAAAGCCAGCAACTGGGAGGACGGCGCCGAGAAGCTCGAGCGAATCCTGCGCTCGGGAGAGGGGCTCAAAAAATTCAAGCTCATCGTCGCGGCCCAAGGGGGCAATGCCCGCGTCGTGGATTTGCCGGAGAAATACCTGCCGCAGGCGAAATTCAGCGTTCCCTTCAAAGCGTCCCAAAGCGGCTTCATCGCCCACTGGGACGCCCGCCGCATCGGCGAGGCGGCGCGCATTCTGGGCGCGGGGCGGCTCGTCATGGAAGACCCGATCGATTACAGCGCCGGCATTTATTTAAAGAAGCAGCGGGGCGACGAGGTCGAAAAAGAGGAAGTCATCGCTTGGCTTTACAGCAACAACTTGGTCAAGATGAATCAGGAAGCGGCCCATCTCAAGCAGGCGGTCACGATCGAGAAGCGCAAGCCCAAAGCCTCGCCGCTTATCATCAAGGTGATCCGGTAGATTCATGCGCAAAGTCCTCGTATGCGACCATCCCCTCGTCCAGGATAAACTGGCCTCTCTTCGCGACAAGAGCACCCCGCCCGCCGCGTTTCGAAGCCTGATGGCGGAAATCAGCATGCTGATGGGCTATGAGGTCTTAAAGGGCGTGGCGACCTCTAAGGGAAGCGTCCAGACTCCCTTAAAGAGGGCTCCGGGCCGCAAAATCTCCCAGCCCATCTGCGTCGCCGCGGTGTTGAGGGCCGGGCTCGGCATGGCCGACGGCTTGTCCCGCATCGTCCCGCAGGCCCGCTTCGGACACATCGGCATCTACCGCAACGAGGCCAATCTGGAGCCCGTTCGCTATTATGTCCGCCTTCCCGCGGATTTGCCGGAAAGTTTCACGATTTTGGCCGACCCCATGCTGGCCACCGCCGGAACGGCGATCGAGGCCGCGCAGATTTTAAAATCGGGCGGCGCGAAGAAAATCTCGCTGCTGTGCCTGCTGGCCGCTGAGGCCGGCGTCAAGCGCTTTCACAAGGCGCATCCCGATGTTCCCGTCTTCACCGCCGCCCTGGACCCCGTTCTCAACTCCTCAGGCTATATTGTGCCCGGCCTAGGCGACGCCGGCGACCGCCTCTTCGCGACCTAACCGCAGCAAAAAAATCCAAGTAGTTCCTTAATACGGGAGGCCTGTCGCCGGGTTTGCCCTAGAGCCCCCTGGCCCCGTGGGAAACCCTCCCGTGGTTTCCCTCCACCGGCCTTTGGCCGTCGGAGCCTCCTTTCCTCTAAGGGGGCTTACGGGCAAAGCCCGGCGATGCCTCCCTAAGGAATTAAGGAAATGTGAATTTCATTGGCGAACGGCTAAACGGTCGCTTCGAATGTATTTTGAATTATAAATGGAGAGCGCCTGCCGGGAGGCAGGCGCTTTGTTATGCTAAAAAACGGCTGAGAAGGTTTTAACTTATGAGCACTTCGGCCAGACGCAGGTTTCTATGGATTCGCTCTGGGCGTTCTTGGCCAGCACCGGGATTTGGGTCCCGTCGCTCTTGCAGACATTGGGCCACTGGCAGGTGCTGATGACCTGGGCGGTTCTGCAGACGTTGGGCCATTGGCAAGTGCTGATGACTTGCGCGGTCTGCGTTCCGACGTTGGGATTTGAGGTCAAGGCCAGCAGCATCAAAATTGGAAGCATCTACGTTCTCCTTACTCTCTATCAACTACGAAACTATTATAGGCAACTCGATGTGCGGGCGATATGACCGCGGTCAACTTTAAAAGTTGATTCCGGATATTGATTTAGATCAATGTTTTCATGGGGGAAAGTGTTCGGTGATCAAGTGGTCGAGTGGGATGGGGAAAGTGGTCAGTGATCAGTGATCAGTGATCAAGTGGTCAGTGGTCAGTGGTCAGTGGGGTGGGGAAAGTGATCGAGTAAAAACAAGCGGAATGACCCGCCCGATACAGCTTTTCCAACGCACCGCTTTACGTGACCCTTCGACCAGCTTCTGCCTGCTGGACCACTTGAACACTCGATCACTGGACCACTGGTGGATGAGAATTGGAGGTTCCTGATAAGGTGGACTAATTGGATAGTCCGGCGATGATGCGGGCGCGGTCCTCGTCGAGGATGAGGATGTCCTTAGCTTGGCGCTTGATCAGGCCCTTGGACTCGAAGGTGGACAAAAGGCGCACCGTCGTCTCCACCGTGAGCCCGGCCATCTCGGCGAGCTCCTTGCGCTTGATGCCGGAGACCACGGACTGTTTTCGGGCGTTGACCTGCATGATGCGCAGAAGCAGGTCGCAAAGCCGGGCGCGCGCGGACTTGTAGGCGATGTCCCGGGCCTTG
>Ga0156243_1037_pt1 | contig 13780 bp, 14 predicted proteins | sample RifCSPlowO2_12_FD_107890 | JGI IMG/M metagenome (GOLD analysis project Ga0156243, IMG submission 107890) | Elusimicrobia bacterium RIFCSPLOWO2_12_FULL_59_9 | reverse complement strand
ATCTCGATCGCGGAAATTGCCCCGTGAAAAATTATAACTTCCTATGGATATGCCTCTCTCACCGAGATAAATCAAAAGCCGGCAAGAATTCTATCTTGTTTCGGCTCGGCAAGTCAATACTCCGCTTCGCCTTGCGAATCCCGGACTAAAAAAATCCTGCGCCCACCAGGAGTCGAACCTGGATCTAAAGCTTCGCAGGCTTCCACTCTATCCGTTGAGCTATGGGCGCATGAACACCGGCGGAATACTCATTCTAACAAATTTGCTAGAATGACGCCATCTCTCCCATGGAGCGCGGCCGCTAATGCTGGAACCTTATTTGGCTTATCTGGACGAGGGCATCGTGGTGATGCACCCGGCCACCGGCGAAATTGAAATGAATCCGAACATGGCGCTTTGGCTCGGCCGCCGCGAAACCCGCATCAAGGATATCCTTTGGCCGGACTTCATCAACCATGTATTTCCGGTGGGAGATTATAAGGTGCTCAGTTCGCTCAAAGCCCAGCTTCCGGTTTTCAAAAGCGAGCTCGTCCTCTACGGCAAGAACCAGACCGCCTTCCCGGTCCAAGTGACTCTTCTTCCGGATTCGCACGTCACAGGCCACGGCCAAACCTGCATGATCGTCAAAGACGTTTCATCCGAGAGAAAGCTCAATGCCTTAAAATAGGATTACCTGGATCTGGTCTCGCATGAGCTGCGCACCCCCTTGACGGCGGCCAAATCCACCGCCGACACCTTGCGCGTGCTCCGGCAGAACGCCGTCCAAGAGCAGGAAATCGAGCTTTTAAACATTCTTCAAAGAACCCTTTCCGGCATGAGCACATTGCTCAACAACCTTCTGGATTTGTCGAAATTGGAGGCGGGCAAAATGACGATGAAGCGCGCCGCCATCCAAGTGGACCGGCTGGCGCGGGACATCCTGGCGTATTTCCGCCCCGAGGCCAACCTGAAGCAGGTTTTTCTCGGAACGGATATCGGCGAGCCCCTGCCTCTGGTATACGCCGACCCCATACGAATCGAGCAGGTGCTTTCAAACCTCATCAGCAACGCGCTCAAACACACGCCCGAGCAGGGACAGGTGGAAGTCGGCGTCCACCCGCTGACGGACGGCGGCGGCGTCCGAATTTCCGTTAAGGACACCGGAAAAGGCATCGCTCCCGAAAATCTGCCCAGATTGTTCGACCGGTTTTACCAAGTCTCCCAGCGCGGCGGGGCGGGCGAGCTGGGGACGGGGCTGGGGCTGAGCCTTTCCCAGCAAATCGCGCGCCTGCACGGCTCCGCCATCGAGGTGGAAAGCAAGCTCGGCCAGGGAAGCCATTTTTATTTTTCCTTGAGGCCCTTCAGCTACCGCCTGCATTTAAGCGAATCCTTTAAAGAAGCCGTCAACAATTTGAGCAAGGAGGATCCCGATCTGACCCTCGCCGTGGTGAAGGTCAGCGTGGGCAAAAACGGCGCCGGCGAGGCGGAACTGGAAAAGGCGCTGCAAAAAATTCTCCGCCGGCCCTCGGACTTCGCGTCCCGGATAGAGGCGCAAAAATGCCTGGTCGTCTTCGCCTACGCCCCGGAGCGGGGCATGCGCAAGATTCTCAGCCGGATTCGGGAAGTCTTCAAAAAGAATTTCAGCGCCGAAATCCGCAGCGCGGCGGCGCGCTTCCCCGCGGACGGCGGCCGCTGCGAGGATTTGGTCGACCGCTGCCTCAAAAAACTGCGCCTGAAGCCGCTGCAGAAAACGGGAGGCTGAAACCGATATGCCGCAAGAAGGCAAGAAAATAATTTTGATCGCGGACGATTCCAAAGACATCCTGCTGGTTCTTCAAATCCGCCTGGAAACAGCCGGGTATAAAGTCCTCACCGCCGGCGACGGAAAAGCGGCCTGGGAGACGCTTCAAAAGACGAAACCGGATTTGGCGATTTTGGACATCCAAATGCCTTATCTCAACGGCTGGGAGGTTTGCAGGAAAATCCGCCAGGACCGCGGTCTGGGAAGCCTCCCCGTCATCATCTTGACGGCCAAATCCCAAAACCAGGACGAGCTCATGAGTTATGAATGCGGGGCGGACCGCTACATATCCAAGCCTTTCGACGACGCCGACTTGCTCAAGGCCATCAAAGAATTGGAGGGCGCTTGAGGCCGCGGCGCTAGAGCATGCTCGCCAACCCCAGAGCCCCCCAAAAGCTGCTGACCCAGGTCCTTATGCGCCAAGGCGTGCTGTCGGAAGACCTGCTCAAAAATCTCCTGCATGAAAAAGGCCGCGACGGGCTGTGGCTGGAGGATCTCCTAAACCGCTCCAAAATCCTCACCCCGGACCAGCTCGAAAAGATGCTGGAGAGGCACTACGCCGTTCCGTATCTGGCCCTGTCCAAAATCAAAGTCGGCACCGAGGTTTTAAGAATCCTGCCCTGGGATTTCATGTGCCAGCACCTCCTCGTTCCCATCGATTTGAACAAAAGCGAGCTCATGGTGGTGATGGCCAACCCTTCGGACCGGGAAGCCCTGGCCTGGATTCTGGCCAATACGGGCTACCAAGTCCGCACCCGGGTGAGCACCGAAAAAGAAATCCTTCTTTTCTTGGACCGCCATGAGGAGTTGATCCAGGGCAAGCTAAAAAAAGAAACGTTGATAGCCGCCGAGGACATCTTGAAGGTCCAGGCGGGCGACCACGAACCCAGCCCGCAGGACCTCGCCGATGAAAAATCCCCGATGGTGCGCTTCGTGCACCAAATCCTGTCGCATGCGACCCGGGCCGGCGTCAGCGACGTTCACGTAGAGCCCATTTCCGAGCATGAAGGCGTCATCCGCTTCCGCATCGACGGAATGCTGAGGGTGGTGTCGAAAATCCCGCTGCGCGCCCTGCTGCTTTTGACTTCCTGCGTCAAAGTGATGAGCAAGATGGACATCACCGAGAAGCGCCTGCCCCAGGACGGCCAGTTCCGCTCCCTCGTCGAAGGCCGCGCCGCGGACTGCCGGGCCAGCACGTTGCCCGGCAAATACGGCGAAAAAGTCGTCATCCGCCTGCTCAACCGCCAGGATACGCCTTTGAGGCTCGAGGACCTGGGCTTTGAGGAGCAAAGCCTTCGCATCCTGCGGGAATGGCTCGACAAGCCCTATGGGATGATCCTCGTAACGGGCCCCACCGGCAGCGGAAAAACGACCACCCTCTACGCCGCCATCCAGACTATCCGCTCCCCCGACAAGAACATCATCACGCTGGAAAATCCCATCGAGATAGACTTCGCCTCCGCCTCCGGAAGCGAGGGGAGCGTCACGCAGGTTCAGATCAATGACAAGGTCGGGTTGACCTTTTCGGTGGCCTTGCGCTCCACCCTCCGCCAAGATCCGGACGTGATTCTGGTGGGAGAGATACGCGACAAAGAAACCGCAGAAATCGCCATGAGCTCGGCCAACACGGGCCACTTGGTGCTTTCCACGCTCCACACCAACGACTCGATCGAGTCTTTGTCCCGGCTGCTGGATTTGGACGTCGAGCCGTTTTTAATCGGCACCTCCCTGATCGGCGTGGCCTGCCAGCGTCTGCTGCGCAGGCTTTGCCCCGATTGCCGCCAAAGCTACCGCGCGCCTCAAAAGCTCAAAGAAAGCCTCTGCGCCCAAACCGGAATCCGGCCGGAAGATATCGAATTTTTCAGGGCCAAAGGCTGCGAGGCCTGCGGCAACACGGGCTATCGGGGCCGCATCGCGGTCGCAGAAATGTTCGAGCTCGACGACGAAACCCGCGAGTTGATTCTCAACCGCCGGCCGAGCGGCGACGTCCGCAAGCACTGGCGGGCGTTGGGCGCCAAAACGCTGCGTGAGAACGCAATGCGGGCCGTCGCCATGGGAAAAACAACGATGGCCGAGGTATTGAGGTTGTTTTCTTAATAAGTATGGACGCCAGCGTTAAGATCAAACGGACGGCCCTAGCCCTCGGCATCCTCTTGCTGCTATGGTCCGGGGTGGCCGCCTCGCGCCGGCTTTTGGCCCGGCGCATCCCGGAGCTTTCGTTGAATCTAAAGACCATGGGCGCAAACCGGGCCCCGGTCCATATCATCGAATTCAGCGATTTTCAATGCAGCCACTGCAAACGGGCGCAGGAGCCTCTCAAAAAATTGCGGGAAACCTATGGCGAAAAGGCCCGGCTTACCTTTAAGCATTATCCGTTGGGAAATATGCATCCCAACGCCCGTGCGGCCAGCCTCGCGGCCGAGTGCGCCCATGCCCAGGGGAAATTCTGGGCCTACCACGATCTGCTTTTCGATACCCAGGAATTATGGGCGATTCAAAAGGACGCCTCGGCCTATTTCCTCGGCCTGGCTGACCGAGCCGCGCTCAACGCCGAGGAATTTAAAAACTGCCTGAAGGACCCGAAAATGGACGAGCGCGTCCAGCGGGATATCGACGAAGGAGACGCGCGCCAAATCAATTCCACACCCACCTTTTTCCTCAACGAGAAGCGTCTGGTCGGCACATCCCAGATGCTTCGAAACGCGGCTCAAATGATGGAAGCCTACTCCGATGAACAAAAAAAATAGGAAGCAGGAAGCGCCGGATCCGAAAATCTCCGCGTTAAAGACCCACGGCCCCCTGGCGGCCCGCTTGATCGTGGGCGCGATATTCGCGGTCTCCGGCTACGCCAAACTCGTGCACCCGGTGGAAAACTTCGCCGCGGCCATAGAGTCTTACTATATTCTTGACGCGTCTTACGTTTTTTTCGTCGCCCTCTGGCTTCCATGGCTGGAGATCATCGTGGGGGCTTATCTTCTGACGGGACTTTTCACCAAGCTGAGCGGCTCGGGCGCCGCTCTGTTTTCAACGGCTTTCCTGGGCCTGCACCTGCGAAGCATGGCCAAAGGCATCTATACGGAAGACTGCGGCTGTTTTGGAAGTTTCGGACCGCATCTGAACTCATGGCAAATGGCGGTCTTTAACGGGATTCTGCTGGCGCTCTCTGTGTGGGTCGTTTATTTTCCCCCAGGCCGATGGAGCCTGGACGACTGGACTGCAAAACCGTTGCCCCGACCACTCGATCACTCGACCACTCCACCACTTGCCCCCTAGACCACTCGACCCTTTGAGCACTTTATCACTCTACCACTTTACCACTTGGCCCTGATCACTTGACCACTCGCCCCCACGACCACCCGCTCCTGACCTCTCCCGCCGGCCGTTGGCTGCGCATCGTCTTTGTCGCGGTGCTCTGCGCCTGGGTGGTCCGCGCTTTCGTCGCCGAAAGCATTTACAACGCCTCCGCCTCCATGGAAAAAACCTTGCCGGCGGGCACCCACGCGGTTTTGGACAAAATTTCGTTGCGACTGCGCAGTCCCCGCCGCGGAGACATCGTAGTATTCCCATCGCCGCTGGGCGAGACCAAGGACATGATTAAACGCGTCATCGGGGTCGAAGGGGACGCCGTTGAATTGCGGGCCAAAAACGTTTACATTAACGGCCGGATTCTCAGTGAGCCTTACGCGCGGCATTCCCGGGCTGATGAACGCCTCGAGGGCGACGATCTGGGGCCGATGGTGGTTCCGGAGGATTGCCTTTTTGTGCTCGGGGACAACCGGGACGTCTCAAATGATTCCAGCGTGTGGCGCGACCCCAAAACCGGCGAAAGAATCTATTTCGTCAAAATCTCATCGGTTAAAGGCATCCTCAGGGGCTTTTTCCATTGACCCGCCCACTCGACGACTCGCCCACTCGACCACTGATCACTGATCACTGATCACTTGCTCGCCCTATCCTTTTTTCCCATAGGGATACCACCACGGTTTGACGTTCTGTTCGAAGTCCCAGTGGACGTGCTTGGACTGCTGAAACTCCTCCAGCCCCTCCTCGCCCAATTCCCGCCCGCCCCCCGTGGCCTTGTAGCCCCCGAACGGCCCCGCGTCGTTGTCGGTCAAGGGGTCGTTGACCCAAATGGTTCCCGCCTGGACCTCTTCATAAAATTGCTTGACCTTTTTGGCGTCGTGAGTGTATAAATTGGCGCCCAGGCCGTAAACGGACTCGTTGGTCCATCGGACCGCCTCATTGAAGTCGTTAAAGGCGCGGACGGGGCAGACCGGGCCGAAGGTTTCATCGCGCATGACGGTCATGGAGTGATCCACATTGGACAAAATGGTGGGCTCGAAAAAAAAGCCTCGGGAGAGCTCTTTGGGGCGCTTGCCTCCGGTCAACAACTTGGCGCCTTTAGCGAGCGCGTTTTTGACATGCGCCTCCACCTTCTTACGGGGCATCCGTCCGATCATAGGCCCGATGTCCGTGTCCTTTTGCATGCCGTCGCCCACTTTGAGCTTTTTCGTGAATTCCACCAGCCTTTCTATAAACGGCTTGGCCACTCCCTTATGCACGTAAATTCTTTCCGCGGAGGTGCACACCTGCCCTGCGTTCAAAAAGGCGGCCCAGGCCACCGCTTTGGCGGCCACGTCCAAATCCGCGTCGGCCTCCACCACGAAGGCGTCCTTTCCCCCCAACTCCAAGTGGACCTTTTTGACCTGGTCGGCGCAAATCCTCGCCACCCTGCGGCCGGTCTCCAAGCTGCCGGTGAATGCCACCATGCTGACCCCTGGATGCTCCACCAAGCTTTGCCCGGCCGTTTCCCCGATCCCGGTGACGATATTGACGACCCCCGGCGGAAAGTGCTCAAAAACCTCGGCGAGAGCCAAAGTGCTCAACGGCGTTTGCTCGGCCGGCTTGATGACGACGGTGTTTCCGGCCGCGAGCGCCGGAGCCGCTTTCCAAGCCAGGAGCAAAACGGGATAGTTCCAAGGAATGATGCAGCCGACGACGCCGTAAGGCTCCTTTAAAACCAAGTTCAGTTGGCTGGGCTCCAGCGAGGGGATCACCCGGCCGCGCCGGTTTCTTTGAAGCTCGGCATAATAATCAAAACAACTGGCGGACCAGCTCATTTCATCCAAGTTTTCCCTCAAAGGCTTGCCTCCTTCGAGCGTGAGCAGGGTCGCCAAATGATTGCTCTTGTCGCGAATCTTGCGGGCCGCCTCATGCAAGAGCTCCGCTTTTTCGTGCGCCATCGTTTTGGACCAAAGGGCGAAGGCCGCGCGCGCGGCCTCCACGGCTTGGCTCACTTGAGCGCGCGTCGCGTCGGGAACCTCATCGATGACCTCTTCGGTGGCCGGATTGACTACCTTCAAAGTTCCGGCTTTGCCGGCGACCCATTCACCGTTGATCCACATTGATTTCATGAATTATTTCCCTCCACGGCCAAGCCCATAACCCTGTTTTTTATCATACCAATTTTGTTACAGTTTTGAGGATGCCGACCAAGTCGGGCTCCCAACGGAAGCGGACAGCACTCCTCCTGCTGCTGGCGCTGACGGGCTGCGCGCTGCGGGTGCCGGTGCGCCAACTCCGGCTGCCGGACAAACTGCCCCCCGAGGAACTCGGCGCTCTCAGGGCCATCTACCTGGTGCTGCGGCTCGCCGACGCTGAAACGGCCTCCCCGGATAAGCTTTCGCGCGCCGTCGCCCTCGCCGCTGAAATCCGCCGCGCTCTGGAGGGACCATCGAGCCGGGTGGTCGCCTATCAAATCACCGCTTCCGATGAGCCGGCCGATTATTTCATCGAACAGAGCTCCGCGACCGGCGTGCTTTGGCTCAACCTGCCCGCGACCGAACCTGATCCGCCGCCGCAGGAGGTCGACGCCTCCACCGCGACCGCATCGGCCCGTCCGGTGGAAGCTTCGCTAAAAGCGCCCTACCACTTTTATGCCGAGCCCGGCCACCGCCTAATATTGAAAGATTCGGTGAGCGCCGCTCATAAATCCACCAGCACCGCGGAAAACCAAAGAGCGTTGGCCCGCCTGCTGGCGGCGAACCTCGCCAAGGACTTGGCCGTCCATCCGATGACCCTCCACCGGGTCGTTGAAGAAGGCGGGGAGCCGGAGCTTAAAGAGGCCTACCAAGCCGCCAAAGAACAGCGCTGGCCCGCCGCCGTAACCCTCTGGAAAAAAGTTTCCACGGCGCTGTCCGACGATTGGACGCCGCTCTACAATCTGGGCGTGGCCCAGGAAAAGGAAGGGCGTTTCGACCTGGCGCAAGAATATTACGCGATGGCGCTGGAACGCGAAAACTCCAAATCGCGGCCCAGAAAATCGACCCTCCGCAGGCTTAGGAATATATTGGCGACTTTGAACCGCCTGGCCCCGTCTTCGCTGGAGCCTGCCAAAGGGGGCGCGGCGCATATTCCGGCATGGTTGAGGCAAAAAATGGCCGTCCTTCCCATGTCCAACGAAACCGTCGATATCGAGGCCCCGCAGGTCGTCCGCGCCAAACTCCATCAGGCTCTGGCCTCCCGCGGCTACCGCGTTCTGCCCCTTCAAGAGGTTGACGAAAAACTCAAGGAAATCGGCTTGACCGACGGCGGGCAATTGAAAGCCTATTCAACCCAAGAGATTGCCAAGGCCCTGGACGCGGAGCTTCTTTTCTACAGCCGCCTCATGGATTTTCGCGTCATTCCACTGGGCATTTACTATGAGCGCGTGGTGCAAGCGCATTTTACTTTGACTGCCGCCGCGTCTCGGACGCTTCATGGTACCCGGAGCACTGCGCAGGGTGCCGCGGATACGGGCGACGTGGTCTTGGACTGGGAGGAAAAGGTTCAATATCAATCCGTCAGCGAGCCCAAAAAATGGGCCGAGGCCCTCGCTTGGCAGATTCTCGAGCGCCAAGTGAGCAAGATTCTCAAGGTGCAGCTCAAGGAGGAAACGGAGATTTTAGTCCTCAAATGCGTCAACAAGCTGCCGGCCTATTTCAACCCATGAACCGGCTTTCTTTTCGCGGCGCCAAAAGCACCCAACTCCTTGGGCTTGCCGCGTTTTTCATCATTGCGGCGGTCGCGCTCCCATGGGGCGGCCTCGCGGACCGTTTCTATCGGGGGCAAATCGAGGAAAGGGCCTTGGACGCGTGGGTCTACAAGTTCCGTCAACACCCCTTACGCTACCTGGACGTTTACTTCTCCAATCCCCCGAACCGCTACGTCGGCTTCCCCGTCGTATGGGAAATAGACCATCCCTCCACGGACGTTTCCTACGCGGAGGGAATTCCGAGCAAAAAGATAATTTGGTCGAACGAAAGCCAGGTCCCCACGACCAGCCATTCAAAAAGAAGCATCCGAGCGGTCGCGCGCGTTCGCTGGGTGTATGAGGGCGCCGTTTTGCTTGAGTATCTGGGGAGGAGGTGAGAAGCATGGTCAAAAAAGTGTCTCGTTCCGAGGAGGAGTGGCGCAAATTGCTCGCGCCCGAAGAGTTTCAGGTCTGCCGGAAAAAAGGGACCGAGAGGGCTTTCAGCGGCAAGTACCACGACTGCAAGGACCCCGGAATCTACCGGTGCGCCTGCTGCGGCGCGGATCTCTTCAGCTCCGAAACCAAGTTCGACTCCGGGACCGGGTGGCCGAGCTTTTGGGATCCATTGGCCGCCGAGAACGTCCTCATGCTGGAAGACGACGGCTTCTGGATGAAGAGGACGGAGGTGACCTGCGCCGCCTGCGACGCCCATCTCGGCCATGTATTCGACGACGGACCCGCCCCAACGGGCCAACGCTACTGCATCAACTCCGCGGCTCTGAAACTTGCCGGCAAAAAATGAAGACGTCGGCTCCGGGTCATTTCTGGATAATCGCCTGTTCGGGCGGGCTGAGAACCCGGAGGAGGAGCTTTGCCATGCGGTCCCAAAAGTCGGGGACAAGCTTGATCAAGCGCTTGTAGTACGCCTGCCCGCGCGGCGTCAGGACCCAGGTTTCATCGTCGAAAAGCTTGCGGTCATCTTTCTTGAGCGGCAGCGACTGGAAAAAGGAGACGAGCACGACGCGCGCTTCAAGAATATCTCTTTTGTCATTGCAGGCGACGCGCCGGGAACCCTCCAGGCACTCCACCGCCAGGAAATGCCTTTGCTCGTCCATATACCGCAGGGCCAGAGTCCTGGCGTCCTTGAAAAACCTCCCTTCCGGAGCCGATTCCACTTCGACCATATGCGCGTGCAATATCTCTTTAAATCCACGGTCGGCTATTTTCCAACACTTCGGATTTTTAACGCAGGCGTCCATATCCGCGGTGGAATAAAAGGGAAGAGACTTCTTCTTTCCGCTGGCGGCGAAAACCGAAACACAGCTTTCCGACGCAAGGAGAGACGCCAAGAAAGCGGCCGCCAAAAAGGTTCGGAACATTGTGTTGAGTCCCGGCCGCTTCTCAACCGGAAGGCGGCGGCAGGAGTTTTTGAATCTTTTCGATCAGTTGCTGGTTTCTATAGGGCTTTTTCAGAAAATCGTCGGCCCCGGCGGCAAAGGCTTTCTCGGCGTCCCCCATCAACGGAAGGGCCGTGAGAACCAGAACCGGAACATGCTTCGTATTTTCACGCTGCTTGAGGATTTTGCAGGTTTCATAACCGTCCATCTTCGGAAGCATGAGGTCCAGGATAATCAGGTCCGGCGGGTCCGATTTCGCTTTTTCAATGCCATCGGGTCCGTTGGCCGCCAGGACGACCGCAAAGTTTTCCTGCGAGAGGCGGATCTCGATGCCGGTGGCGATATCCGGGTCGTCCTCGATGACCAAAATCTTCCTTTGTTTCTCCCGCCTGCTGAAAATGGAACGCAACATGCCCATGATGGAATCTCCGGCGTCAATGCCCAGCGAGCGTCCCTGTTTCCCGGGGCCTGCGCTCGCTTTTCCCCGCCAGCAAATCGCCTATGGCCTCCAGCAGGTCTTCGTTCTTGAAGGGCTTGGTCATGTAGCGGTCGGCGCCCGCGTTTAGGCCTTTTTCGATGTCCTCCCGCTGCGCCTTCGCCGACAACATAAGTATCGGAATGCCTTTGGCGCCGCCGCTGGATTTGAGTTCCCGGCAAAGCCGGCATCCATCGATTCCAGGAAGAATGGCGTCCATGATGATCAGGTCCGGCGGACTCTGGCGGAGTTGAGCCTCGACTTGATCTCCCCGGCTTAAAGACTCCACGCGGAAATTCCGGAGCCGCAAGGCGAGTTCGATGCTCGCCCGGATATCCTCGTCGTCATCCACAATCAGTATTTTTCTCGTTTCCAGCGAAGGCGGCTCCGCGGCGGAAGGCGTCCATAAATCGCCGTCGTCCTCAATGGAAGCGCTTTGAAACGCCGGGACCAGGTCGTTGAGCATCCCTAAAACCTGCTGCAATTTAAACGGTTTAGGAAGAATCACGGTTGGGGATTTTGATCCGGCGGGAATATCCTTGGACCGCACCGACAGGAAAACGACGGGAGCGCCGGGCTTGGCCGTGCGGATGGCCTGAGTCAGCGTTTCCGCCCCGGCGGCCAACGCGGCGTCCAAGAGGGCCAACCCAAGCCGGCCTCCCTCTTCTTGAACCCATGGCAGAGCCCGCTGCGGGTCCTCAAACGCGGCGACTTCAAATCCCTTCGCCGATAGGCTGTTGGCCAGGGCCTCCCGGGCGCCCCGGTCGCCATGGACTATCAAAATGGGCCCCGAGCCAGCATCGGGCGGCTGCACCTCCAGCGGTATTTGAAAAATGAAGTTGCTTCCCTTGCCGGGCTGGCTTTCGACCCAAATGCGCCCGCAATGCTGGGAAATAATCCCCCTGCAGATGGCAAGCCCCAGGCCTATCCCTTTGCCTGAAGCCCCGCTTTCAACGTCTTCGCGAATTTGGCGGAAGCGCTCGAAAATCGCGTCGTGATATTCGGGGGCGATGCCGGGCCCGCTGTCCGACACGATGACTTGAACAAAAGCTTGGTCCTGGCGCGCGGAAACGTGAACGGTGCCGCGCGGGGGAGTGAATTTGAGGGCGTTGTGGATCAGGTTGGTCAACACCTGCTCAAGCATGCCCGGATCGGCCCAAATCGACGGCAAGGTTTCTCTCAAATCGTGCGTGAGGGCGATGCCTTTGGCCTTGGCGAGCAGCTCGATTTGGGAAAGAAGGGACCGGATCAAGCCGCTCAGGTCCACGCGCTGAAGCCGGAGCTCCGATGTCCCCGATTCCAGCTTGGACAGGTCTAGAATGCTGGTGATCATTTCATTGAGACGGATGGACCGGTTTTCTATTTTTCCGACCCAAAGCGCCTGCTCCTTGGTGAGAGGGCCCAAGGCGCCGTCGAGCAGGTTGTCGGCGATGGAGCTTATCACCGTCAAGGGCGTCCTCAAGTCGTGAGAAACCGTGGCGACGAAATTTGATTTAAGCCTGTTGAGCTCCCGCAATTCCTGATTGGCCTTGTGGAGCTCGCCGTTTAAGACGCGCAAGCGGGACTCGCTCTCTTGAAGATTCTGAGCCAGACTTTTCGTTTCCAGATATTGCCTTTGCCGCTCGACGGCGTTAAGAATGGAAAGAACCAGGCGGCTGGGGGTCATATGGACTTTGACCAGATAATCCCGCGCTCCCGCGCGGACGGCTTTGACGGCCAGCTTTTCGTCATCGAGACCGGTGAGGATGATGGCGGGAACTTCGGGAAAACCGCCGTGGAGGCGGGAGAACGTTTCAAAACCCCGGCTGTCGGGAAGTGTGAGGTCCAGCAAGACCGCGTCGAAGCCGCCGGCGGCGAGGCGCTCCAGCCCCTCGGATAGGGAGGCGGCCCGCTGCAGCCGAAAGACCGGGAAGTCCGGTCCGTCGGAAGGCGATCCGGCCAGGATTCTCTCCAGAAGCCGGACGATGACCTCCTCGTCTTCGACCAGCAACACCTTGAAAAAATCGTCGGTTCTCATGGGCGCTTAGGCGACGGACACCATGCCCGAAAGCCTGCGCGGCCCCCGAACCTCCGCCGGACATTTTAAGCCTATCAAAAGAATATGGGATTGACAAGGAAATTGAAACGCGCGGATGCGTTTTACGTCCGCTTCGCAGAAATTGCTAGAATGGATTTCCCCGGTTATGATTTTCTCTCAAAACATCAAGCGGCTCCTTTCGAGAGAAAGTGCCAAGTTGTCCTTCCTTTTCGCATTTTCCTTCCTGATTCGTTTGGCGTATATCTATTCCATACGAACGCATCCCCTGTTCCGATTTCCCACCACCGACGCGGAAGCCTATGACCTATGGGCGCGCGCCATTCTCGGCGGCGATTGGCTGGGAAAGGGCGTGTTCTATCAGGACCCGTTCTATCCCTATTTCTTGGCGATTTTTTACGCTTGCTTCGGCCGGAATTTCGCGCTTTTGGCCTCCTTTCAAGCGCTTTTGGACTCCGTGGGAGTCGTCCTGCTCGTCCTATTGGGCAAGCGCTTATTTTCTTCCCGCGCCGGCTGGATCGCCGGCTTGGGAGCGGCTTTATACGGGGTTTCCGTGTTTTATGCGGGCCTGTTTGAGAAAACCTCGATCGCCCTGTTTTTCACCGTCGCGCTGCTATTGGCCTGTTGCTTCGCCGCGGAGCGGCCTCGCGCCGGAATCTATTTTGCGGCCGGCGTGGTCATGGGATTAGGGGTTCTGGTGCGCGGCAACCTATTTCTGTTTGTTCCTATGGCCTTTTTGTGGCTCGCCTGGGTTTCCGGGAATCCGCTCTCAAAGAGGCTCCTCGTGCTCGAGGCCTCTCTTGCGGCCGGCCTGGCGGCGGTGATATTGCCGTGCACCGCGCATAATTGGGCGGTGGGTCATGATTTCGTGCTGACGACTTCCGGGGCAGGCTTCAACTTTTACGTGGGAAATTCCCCGAAAAGCACCGGCTGGATCGCGGCGCCGTCGGGAGTGAGGGCGATTCCGCGCCATGAGGAGGAGGACAGCCGGCTTCTGGCTGAAAAGGCCTTGGGACGGGCTCTGAAGCCTTCCGAGGTTTCGCGGTATTGGTTCCGCGAGGGGCTTAATTTCATCGTCCGC
>Ga0156243_1133_pt2 | contig 13814 bp, 12 predicted proteins | sample RifCSPlowO2_12_FD_107890 | JGI IMG/M metagenome (GOLD analysis project Ga0156243, IMG submission 107890) | Elusimicrobia bacterium RIFCSPLOWO2_12_FULL_59_9 | reverse complement strand
TGGAGGTGGCCCGGGCGCTTGAGCGGGCTTTGGGCATGCCCAAGCCGCCGCTGCATATCGAAGCGTTCGATATCTCCAACCTCTTCGGCAAGCAGGCCGTGGGTTCCGTGGTGTGCCTGCGCTCCGGCGAGCCGCTATTGGGCCACTACCGCCGCTTCCGGGTCCGCACCGTCGCCGGAATCGACGATTTCGCCATGATGCGGGAGGTCGTGGGCCGCCATTTGACCAGGCTTGTCAAAGCGAAATCGGAGCTTCCCGATCTCGTGCTCATCGACGGGGGCAAGGGCCAGCTCGCCGCCGCCGTCCAGGCCGCCCAATCGGCGGGCGTTTCGGTGTCCTTGGCGGGCTTGGCCAAACGCGAAGAGGAAATTTTCGTTCCCGGCCGGGAGGAGCCCGTGCGGCTTTTAAGAAGCGATCCGGCGCTGCACTGGCTGCAGAGGGTCCGCGACGAGGCCCACCGCTTCGCGATCAGCTATCACCGGCTTTTGCGCAAAAAAAGGCTATTGGAGGAAGCATGAAAATTCCGAGGCGCGTCCTCAAAGCGATGGAAAAATATCCTGTTTTTTACCGGCAGGTGTGGAAGGCCTGCGCCGTGATCGCGCCGGGCCGCACGCGCAGCTACGGCTGGCTCGCCCGCAAAATCGGCCGCCCCGGGGCGGCGCGCGCCGTGGGGCGGGCTCTGGCCGCAAATCCTTTCGCGCCGCTAGTTCCCTGCCACCGCGTCATCCGCGCCGACGGCGGCCTCGGGGGTTATTCGGGCCCCGGAGGGCAGGCCGCGAAGATCAGGCGGCTTCAAGCGGAAAAAAAGCGGGCGCTGCCCTGATTATTTAGACGCCAGCTCGCCCATCTCGAACATGGGCATGAACATGCAGATGACGATCGCTCCCACCACCGTTCCCAAAAACACGATGACCAGAGGCTCGATCATAGAGGTCAGGCCTTTGACCGCGGCGTCCACCTCCTGATCGTAAAAATCGGCGATTTTGTTCAACATCTGGTCCAGGGAGCCCGTCTCCTCTCCCACGGCGATCATTTGGATGACCATGTTGGGAAAAACGTGGGCGTCTTTCAAGGGATCGGTCATGCGCTGGCCTTCCTTGACCGCTTCGCGGGCGGAGCGGATGGCTTTTTGAACGACCACGTTGCCGGCGGTGGCCGCCACCGTGTCTAAGGCCTGCATGATGGGAACTCCGGATTTAAGCAGCGTTCCCAACGTGCGCGTGAATTTCGCGATGGCGACTTTTTTCAGCAGAATGCCGAAAACGGGAACTTTCAGAGACCAGGTGTCCATCTTTTCACGTCCCGTTTCGGTCTTGTACCAGCGCATGATCCCGTAGACGATGCCGATGGGAATGGCGATGACCAGATAGAAGTAGTGCCGCATCGCGTCGGAAATCGTGATTAAAATTTCGGTCGGCAGCGGGAGCTTGGCGTTGAAGCTCGCGAAAATTTCCTTGAAGGTGGGGATGACGCCGACCATCAGGAACACGGTGACGCAAAAAGAGACGCTGACCACCACCGCGGGATACATCATGGCGCTTTTGACCTTCGCTTTGAGGGCTTCGGCCGACTCCATGAAACCGCTGAGCCTTTGCATGATCGTGTCCAGGATGCCGCCCACTTCCCCCGCCCGGATCATGGAAACGTAGAGCGGCGGGAACGCGTCGGGCTGCTTGTCCATCGCGTCGGCGATGGAGACGCCGCTTTCGATGTCCTGCCGGATGCTGGTCAGGGCGAGCTTAAAAGGCGGATTTTCAGCCTGGGATTCCAAAATCGAGAGGCTCTGGACGATCGGGACGCCGGCCGAGACCATGGTGGACATCTGGCGGGAAAAAATGACCAGATCGGCCGTGGTCGGCTTGGGCTTCATGGGATTGTATTCTTTGATTAAATCCTTGAAGGTTCTCGTTTTCGGGGCGATGTTCAGCACGGTGAGATTTTGCGCCTTGAGCTTCTGCTTGGCCACGCGCAGCTCGGCCGCTTCGATGACGCCTTCCATGATTCCGCCGTTGGCCGCTTTGGCGCGGTAAGCGTAGGTCACTATCGGCATGGGAGATCCTCCTTCTTACTTAATAAAGCGTCCGGCCCGGCTCAAATCGGAACCTGCCTGCCCGTTTGCCGGCTATTTTGCTGTACGAGCTGCCGGAAATCCTGGGCGTCGGTGCAATGGGTCAGTCCGTCTTGAAGGCTGATGGCGCCGTCCATGACCAGTTTGGCCAAGGCGTAGTTCATGGTCTGCATGCCGTACTGGGAGCCGGTTTGGATCATGGTATGGATTTGCTCGAGCTTTTTTTCGCGGATCAAGTGGCGCACGGCGGGCGTCGCCATCAGCACCTCCGCGGCCAAAGCCCGGCCGGCGCCGGAGGCCATGGGCACGAGCTGCTGGCTGAAGACGGCCTGCAGGACGAAAGAAAGCTGGATCCGGATCTGCTCCTGCTGGCCGGATGGAAACACGTCGATGATGCGGTTGAAGGTCTGGACGGAATCCTGGGTGTGCAGCGTGGCCAGGACCAGGTGGCCGGTTTCGGCCACGTTGAGCGCCGTCGAGATGGTTTCAAGATCGCGCATTTCACCGATCAGGATCACGTCCGGGTCCTGGCGCAGGATGTATTTGAGCGCCTGCGAAAACGACTCGGTGTCGGAGCCCACCTCCCTCTGGTTGACCAGGCTCTTGCGGTGCTCGTGGACGAACTCGATGGGATCCTCGATGGTGACGATATGCATGGACTCGTTTTGATTGAGGTAATTGATCATGGAGGCCAGCGTGGTCGACTTTCCGGAGCCGGATTCCCCGGTGATCAAAATGATGCCGTTGCTGAGCTCCATGAGCTTGAAGCTGACGGGCGGCAGGCCGAGCTCTTCGAAGGATTTGAAATCCGAGGGAACCGCGCGGATGGCCGCTCCGACCCGGCCCCGCTGGCGGTAGACGTTCATGCGCAGGCGGCCCAGGCCCTCGATGGCGAAGGCCATGTCGATTTCGTTGGTCTGCTCGAAACGGCTGCGCTGCTGCTCCGACATCAGGGAATAGACCAGCCTTTGGCAGGCGTCGGGCGTCAGCGGCTCGAAAGGGGTCTGGATCAGGTGGCCGTCGATGCGCAGCACCGGCGGGACGCCGCTGGTCAAATGCAGGTCCGAGGCCTGCTTCTGCCGCATCAGCAGAAACAATTCTTTGAGGGTCGAGGCCGGCATCGTCATTCCGTTCCCGTCACGCGAAGCATCTCCTCGAAAGTGGTGATTCCCCGCAGCACCTTGAGGGTGGCCACGTCCTGCAAAGTCAGCATGCCCTGCTTGATGGCGATCTCCTTGATTTTTCCCTCCTGGGCGTGCTGGTGCACCAGTTCCCGGATGGGCTCGTTGATTTCCAGCACCTCATGGATTCCCTGCCGGCCCCGGTAGCCCGTATGGGCGCAGTTGTCGCAGCCCCGGCCGCGGGCCAAAGTGATTTTGCCCTGGCTGTTTCTGGCGAGCCTCTTGGGAATGCCGAATTTGGCGAAGGAGTCCACGTCCACGGAGTAGTACTCCTTGCAGTTGGCGCAGATGACGCGCAGGAGCCTTTGGGCGATGACCATCAGCAGCGAGGAGGAGATCAAGAAAGGCTCGATATCCATGGTGCCCAGGCGCGTGACGGCGCCGGGAGCGCTGTTGGTGTGCAGGGTGGAGAGCACCAGATGTCCCGTCAAAGCGGCGTTGATGGCTATAAGGCCGGTTTCCTTGTCGCGGATTTCGCCCACCATGATCACGTCCGGGTCCTGGCGCAGGAAGGAGCGCAGCGCGCCCGCGAAAGTGAGGCCGACCGCGGCGTGGGCCTGGACCTGGTTGATGCCTTCCACGGTGAATTCCACCGGGTCTTCGACGGTCATGATGTTGACGCCCTCGGTGTTTAAGACCGACAGGGTGGAATAAAGCGTAGTGGACTTGCCGGAGCCGGTCGGGCCGGTCACCAAAATGATGCCGTGGGGGCAGCGGACGCATTTTTTGTAGATGGCCATGCTTTCGGGCTCAAGGCCCAGACTGGCGAGGTCGAGCTTCAAGGCGGAGGAGTCGAGAATGCGCATGACGATTTTCTCGCCCGGGGCGCAGGGACAGACCGAAAGGCGCATGTCGATTTCCTTCGCGCCGATTTTGAGCTTGATGCGGCCGTCCTGGGGGACGCGCCTCTCCGAAATGTTTAAATTAGCCATGATTTTCAGGCGCGAGACGATGGCGTTTAAATAGTGCTTGGGCGGCGCGGGCTGCTGGTGCAGCACGCCGTCTATGCGGAAGCGGATGCGCAGGGACTTGGCGTAGGGCTCGATGTGGATGTCGGAGGCTTTGGCTTTAATCGCCCTGGCCAGGATGACGTTGACAAGCTGGATGACCGGCGCCGATTCCTTTTCGCCCAGGATGTTGATGCTGTCGCCGCCGGAGAGGTCCTCTTTTTCTTCCTTGATAACGTCGATGCCCGGAGTGTCGCCGTCCGCGGTTTTGCCGATGATGTCGTTTAAGGCGGTGTCCTGGGACTCCTGCACCCCGTAATACGTGTCGATGGCTTTTTTTATCTCCTGGTCGGAGGCCAGCACCATTTTGACGTTGTAGCCGGAGATGGCTTTGAGGTCGTCCAAGACCATGATGTTCAGGGGGTCGCCCATGGCGACCATCAGCGTTTGGCCCTCGATTTGAACGGGAATCAGGTTGTGCGTGCGGGCGATGTTTTCCGGCGTGGTGTCGATGACCGTTTTTGGAATCGGGCTGTATTTATCAATGCGCTCGTAGTTGATGCCGCACTGCTTGGCCAAAAAGGTCAGGAGCTCGTTTTCCGAGATGATGTTTTCCTGGATGAGGACGGTGCCCAGCTTGCTGCCGTTTTTCTTTTGGATTTCCAGGGCGTCTTGGAGCTGCTTGAAGGTGATGCGCTTGGATTGGACCAAGAGCTCCCCCAGCCGCCTGGACAGCAGGAGGGATACGGAAGGAATTCCAGCGGTTTCTTTTTCGGCCATACAAACAAAAAGCCCACAGCCCCATCTCGGCGGGTGGGCTTGCGTCGTCACTATATATGTACCGGCTTGAGGGTTTTTTGTCAAGGCCTCTCTCTAGGGGAGTGGTAAAGTGGTAGAGTGATAAAGTGATATAGGGCGCAAATCTATCACTTCTCCAAATATGGAACGCCCCATAAAGTTTTTTTCCTCCGATCGAAGGTTCCTGCTGGCACTGCTTGCGCTATTAGCGCTTTCGGGCCTTGTCGTGTGGCCGGTGGGGGAGTTCCCCTTAAACGACGCCTGGTCCTACGCCCGGTCCGTGCGTATTTTCATGGAGGACGGCCGTTTTGTTTTAGGCCAGTTTGCCGTCGCTTCGCTGATCTTTCAAGTTTTTTGGGGCGGGGTGCTGGCGAAATGTTTCGGGTTTTCGTTCCTGCTTTTGCGCTTGGCGACGCAGGCTTGGAGCTTCGCCGGGCTGGCCGTATTCTACCTGATTTTAAGACGCCTGGAGGTGGACCGCAAGCGGGCGTTTTGCGGCGTCCTATTGTGCCTGTTTAATCCGGTGTATTTCAACCTTTCCTATACCTTTATGACGGAGATCCCTTTCCAGACGCTCACGCTCCTGGCCATTTTCTTTTTCTTGAAAGCGGAGAGGGGCGGCGGCGCGGCGCCTTGTCTGTGGTCGGGCGTGTGCGCCGGACTGGCGGTTTTGGCGCGGCAGACGGCGGCGCTTCTGCCGGCCGCGATGCTCTTGGCGCTTTTTTGGAGCGGCCGGTGGCGCGGCTTTTCCAAGCGCCGGGCCGCCTGCCTGATTTTACCGCCTTTGGCGGCCGCGGCCGGAGTGCATTATTGGTACGTAAAATTCCACGCGGTGTCGAATCAGTTTTTCAAAAGATGGGAGCAATTGGGAGACGTGGGGCCCGGCCCGACGGCGGACAACGTCTTCGGCATCCTGTTTTATATCGGATTTTTCCTTCTGCCGCTCATTTGCGGCGGGCTTTGGGAGCGCCGCCGGGAGACCTGGGATTTTATCCGCGAGCGCAAGCGGCTGTTCGTTTTTTTCTCCGTGTTTATCCTGGCGGGGATTCTGAATTTCTGGATAAAGTTCGCCGACCGCCGGGGACCGGCCGCCGTTTGGCAGCCTCTGATGCCTTATGCGTCCAACGTCTTTTATGATTTCGGCCTCGGTCCCATGACTTTGCCGGACGTTTACGTCGTGGACCGGCCTTTCGCGGGGGCCTGGGGCCCCGGCTTTCGCGCGGCGTTGACGGCGGTGACGGGCCTAGGCGTTTTTGGGCTGCTGGCGCTCTTGGCCGCGCATTGGAGTCAACTGAAGGAGGCGTGCCGCAAGCCCGGACCGGCCGTTTTCGCCTTTTACGCGCTGCTCTACGCCGGGTTTTTGCTCGTCACTTCCCATTCCAAAAACGGCCTTTTTGACCGCTATCTCATGATTTTTGTCGCCCCCGCCGCGGCGGTGATGCTGGCGGCCGGGCTCAAACTCCACGTCCGGGCTTTCCTTTCGGTTCTGGCCGTCTTCGCCCTGTTTTCCGTTTTAGGCACCCAGGATTATTTCAGTTGGAACCGCGCTCGCTGGGACTTATGCCGCGTTCTCATGCAGGAGTACCGGGTTCATCCTTCCAAGATCATGGCGGGTTTCGAGTTCTATTCCTTTATGGGGCCCAATGATTTCGGCTCCATGCAGGGGGCTCCGGAGTTGGGCTACGTCCCGTCCACCGAGCGCTCCAAAGACCGCTTCGTCGTCACTTACGCCCCCGTCAAGGCCGGCAAGGTCTTGGCCGAGCTTCCATTTTTTTCCCTGATCCGCCCAGGCCGTCCGAGGCTGTATTTATCCGTTTTGGAGGACGGCGAGCATTTTCCGAACCAAAAATGAGCTTGAAATAGTTTGACGGAGCGTCGTCGTGGTTTGATGAGCCAAGCTTCCTTTCTTTGTTCGTTGCCGTTGTTGAGACGCTAAAACAAATTCTTAGTTCGGGGGGCCTGCCGCCGGGTTTGCCCTCAGCCCCCTGGCCCCGTTGGGAACCCTCCCGTGGTTCCCCTCCACCGACGGGAAGTCGGCGGAGCCACCCTTCCGCTAAGGGGGCTTAAGGGCAAATCCCGGCGTCACCCCCCTTGGGAATTATGGAATTGAAAATTTGTCGGTTGCCAACGTGCTTGTCATTCCAGTTGGGGATTGCGAGTCGGATCTGTTGCACTCGCAGCACGTATCGCAGTCCAGTTTGTTACACCTTGTACTAAACCCAAATGTGCGGCCAGCATCAGCCTCTTGCCCATGCGGGACACTGCCGTTTCAATGGACATCTCTTACAGTGAGGGCCTTTCTGTGGATCGTATTTTCTGTTCTGAACTGCCTTGAAAATATTTTCTAGCTGCTCTGGAGCATTTTCCCTCAGTTCCTTTGCCTTGAGACGCACCAACTTCTCCGGGGAAAGTACGGGTACCAATTCAACAAGATCCACTGCCTTTCCAAATTTCGATCCCAATAGACCTGCACAAGCTTGGAGTCTATACTGGCGGATATTTTCAGAAGGGATGTCTGGTGATGTCTTCCATTCCTTTAGGACCATAGCACCCTGTCTATTCTCGACGAGAGCATCGATAGCGCCCTCTACTTGGCCTCCACTCCCGACATAACGGTAGCGATGTTCGACATCGATCACGGCCTTGCAAGTCCGTCTCAGGTCATCCGTGATTGCTCTGAACCCCTCTTCGACTCGCTCAACAATAGGCCGAGGCAGCTTCCGTAGGGGCGAATCGCCATACTTAAGTCCTTCCTGGAGACATTTGCTGATATCCGCATTAGGCCACGCGGAGAGGAACAATTCCAGCGCTTTGTGCATTCGAGAGCCCATACTCTGAGACTTGGACCATTCTGGCAGAAAGCGTCCCTCATGATAGGCAGCAAACTTGAGAGGACATTGCCTGTATAGGTCTAGGTGGGTCGCCGCTACTAATGGAGGCGGTGCGGAGCGAGCCCTTTCTGTCTGAATTGGATGGATTTGGATCTCTTCGCGTCTGTAGGGAACGCGAGAAAGATGACGCCCGAAGTTTTTGAGCCTTCCGAGAGTCTCCTGGAGCCTATCCATGGTATGAACCAAAACCAATATATGTTTCGCCCGCGTCATACCAACATAAGCAAGCCTGGCGTCTTCGGCACTTCCTTCGCGTGGAAACTTTTTTCCCCATGTCATTAAGAGCACAATGGGAAACTCAAGACCCTTGGCTGCGTGGATCGTCATGACCTGGACCGCATCCTTTCTAGGAACGACCGCCGCGGTGACAGTCACATCCCGGTCCTGAGTTTTTTTGAGGGCCGGCCATGCCTCGTCAAATGGCAGGGAGCTCGCACGGTCTACCGCATCGGCCGCCATTGCGAGGGGCCGAAGCGTTCGCAATTCTTCAAAGTCGCCGTGCCGAAGTGACCGGCCGAGGAGGCTGAAAATTTCTCGCCGATGATAAAGTTTATTCAGCACCTCGCCGGCTTTCCAGTGGGGGACACCCCCATGAGAGGCAGTTCCAATTATTTTTTCCAAAGCCCTCTCTGTGCTGGTGGAGTGAAATTGAAACTGTAGAGCGTATTCCCCTGCCTTCCTTTCCAGCCTTTTGATGGTATTGGAGGTGAGGTCGCGGGAAAGAATGGCTATATCCGATGGAGAGAGTCCGCGCCGATCATTAAGAAGGGCCGAAGCAAAACGCAGAGCTTGATCTAGATTTCCTCTGTATGCTGGATGAACATCGCCGCCATTCCATTTGGCTGCGTCTAGAGGTCCAAGCATCCCTTCCTTGCGAAGCCGCGGGAGACGTTTGGAGAGAAAACGGAACGCGTTGTCTAAAATCGGCTGGGTAGAGCGGAAGTTTTGGGTTAAGAAATACCGTTTCGCTTTAAGCTTTCTAATTAACTTCAACGGGTCGGGATTCGCTCCACGCCATTCGTAGATTTGCTGGCAAGGATCGCCCACAATCCAGAGATTCCTCCCCGCCAAGAGCCGCAGAACCTCGGCCTGAGAACTGCTGGTGTCTTGAAACTCGTCTACCAAGACCGCATGGAAACGAGATGTGAACTCGCGCCGGATATTCTGATCTTCGCGCAAAAGACGCAGAAACCGTTGCCGCAGTCCGTCGTGATCACAAAACCCGAACTTCTTTATTTTCTGCAAGTATCTCCCAGTGCAATCCTTCAGGCGTATTCGAGCCGTTCTCCAGCTATAGCAACCAGAGCCCGAAAAGATTTCAGAAGTTTTGTCCCACCAGTTGCCCCGCATACGCTCAAATGCTTGCCGTAGTTGTTGTTCCAGGCGATGCCTTTCTCCTGGGTCCTCAGCGACCTCTGCGCGGTAAGCATATTCCAGGAGTGCTTGCAGACTCTGGGCATCTTTGAACGCGCTGTCTATTCGGAGAGTCCATGGAGCATCGCTCCAGGCTTCCCACGCGCACTCGCGGAGCAAGACTCTCTGTTCAGCGTCCCCGATCAACTGGAAGTGCGATAGCCAGCCCCTTCTGGCGGCTTCAGCAGCCAAGTCGGAAGTTAAGGCATCAATTGTCGAAATTTTCAACTTTCTCGTCCGATCTCCCAACTTTTCTCTGGCTCTTTGATACAGTTCGGCGGTAGCTTTTCTGGTGAATGTCGTGACTGCAATTTTCTCCGGTTTCAAGCGCTTTTTCTTCACAAGGTAAACGATTCGTTCGCAAAGGGTCTGGGTCTTTCCTGTGCCTACGCCGGCGATGACGCATGCCGGGCCACTACGATGCGACACCGCCAACTTCTGCTCTTGGGTTAATTCAGGGGCATTCCTTGAGTTTGAGAGCGCTATGTGGGGCGCCAAGGGGGAACCTTGACTATGCCTATGTAACTGCATAATCTAAGTATAAGGGTAGAAGCCCTCATTTGCAAACTTTCCACATTTGGACCGTAGAGATTTGTTCCAGTGGAAAAGAAAGGTTGTCTGAAGTCTTAGAGATCCACCACTCTCTCGAACTTCATGGGAATTTTAAAGACGTTGTGCTCCAGTAGGCGGGCCGGGTGGCGTCGTGGGGTTGGATCGAGTCGAGGAGGAACCGGCGCGACAGTCGCTGGGCCGGCCGTTCGCAGAGCTCGCGGCACCCGGCGCACCAGTGGTGCCCGCTCCGGCCGCAGGGTGATGGGGCCCTACGGCGACAGGCCCTGGACCGCCGTATAGAGGAAAGGCGTCCGGCCATTGAGTCCGGCCGCTACAATTTGGTAGGATAATGACATGTACGCGATTATTGAAACGGGCGGCAAGCAGTACTGGGTGAGCCCCAAAGACACCATCCAAGTCGAGCTTTTGGACAAGCCGGTCGGCGAAAAGATGTCCTTTAAGGCCCTGTGGACCGGGGAGGAGATGGAGGTCGGCTACGGAAAAAACTCCGCGCCGTCCGCAAGCGCTCCGGAGGCTTCAGACAAGACGCTTCCCGTGGCGACTGTCACGGCGCAAGTGGTGCGCCATTTTCTCGGCCGCAAACTCATCGTTTTTAAAAAGAAACCTAAAACGGGCTACACCAGAAGGCAGGGGCACCGTCAAAATTTGACGGAGCTTAAGATCGAGGCGATAGAGCTGAATTGAAAGCGGCGGGTTAGACCATGGCCGGAACAAAATCTCAAGGTTCATCCGTAAACGGGCGCGACAGCGCGGGCAAACGCCTGGGCGTCAAACGCTACGGCGGCGAGCAAGTGCTGCCGGGGACCATCATCGTGCGCCAGCGCGGAACCCAGTTTTTGGCGGGACGCAACGTCAAGTTGGGCTGCGATTTCACCATTTTTTCCACAATTGCCGGCCGGGTCAAATTCGAGTGGGCCTATCGCGGGAAAAAGCGCATCAGCGTCTATCCCGATACGGCTCCGGCTAAGGCTCCCGGCATCCTCCGCGGAGCTTCGGATACCAGCCGGGGAGTCGGAGACTCCCAGCGTGCTGGCACTGGAAGCGCCAGTGGCGCTGCTCCGGCCGGAGATCCGGCCGCTTGATTAGGGCTTCGGCACTTTTCTCATCCATTCACACATGAAACGATCTCATCTCCCCCGCAAGGGGGATTTTTATTCATCCCGTTTTGTGGATACGGCGACGCTGTTTGTGCACGGCGGCCGCGGCGGCGACGGCTGCCTCGCCTTCCACCGGGAAAAATACGTGCCCTTCGGCGGCCCCAGCGGGGGCAACGGCGGCAAGGGGGGCGACGTTTATTTGGTCGCCGACCCGGGCCGCACCACCCTTCTGGATTTAAGCCTCCATCCCCATATCGCCGGAGACGACGGCGCCCACGGTCGGGGCAGCCAATGCCACGGCGCGGGAGGAAAGGACGTGTCCGTCCCGGTGCCCATGGGCACGATGATTTATCGCGACGGCAAATGCGTCGCCGACTTGTGCGCGCCCGGGCAAACGGTTCTCGTCGCGCGCGGCGGCCGCGGCGGCCGGGGCAACGCATCTTTCAAGTCCAACGCCAATAAGGCCCCCAGAATACGAGAAAGAGGGCTGCCCGGGGAGGAGTTCCGGCTGGAGTTGGAGCTCAAACTTTTGGCCGACGTGGGGCTGGTGGGCCTTCCGAACGCCGGAAAATCCATGCTTCTGTCGGTGGTCTCCAAGGCCCGCCCCAAAGTCGCCGATTACCCTTTTACGACGCTGTCCCCGCATCTCGGCGTCGCTCGCCATAAGGAGGTGAGCTTCGTCGTGGCGGATATCCCCGGCTTGATCGAAGGCGCCCATTTGGGAAAGGGTCTAGGCGACGCCTTTTTAAGGCATATCGAGCGCACCCGATTGGTCATCCATCTTATCGATCCTTTCGGATTCGGGACGCAAAGCGCTTGGGATGGAGTTCGCACCATCCGCCGGGAAATGAAAAGCTTCGGGGGAGGTTTGGATCAAAAGCCCGCCGTTTGCGCCGTGACGAAGATGGATCTCACCGGCGCGGAAGATCAGCTTAAAGCGCTAAAGAAGCGCTGTAAGAAAATTGAATTTTTTCCGATATCGTCAGCGACCGGCGCCGGCATCGAAAAGCTGTTGGACGAGGCGCTCCGGCGCTTGAGCCGCATTCCTCCGCCCACAGTGGGCGCTTATGGCTTTGAGCAGGAGCAAGCCCGCCGTTTCGGAAAAAAACCCGCCCAAGCCATGGAGGTGGAAAAAGAGGCTCCGGGAGTGTTCCGTATTCAAGGGAGGCCCCTTGAAGAGTTGGCCCTGGCCACCGACTTTGCGTTGCCCGAGGCGGAGCAAAGATTCAAGCAGGCGCTCAAGCGCTGGAAGGTCGACCGCCGGCTCAAGCGGCTGGGCGCGGCCGCCGGAGACGCCGTTTGGATCGGCGAGCATGAATTTGAGTGGACGGAGGACGCGCCGAAGTAAGAGATGTCAGCTCAAAATTGTAAAAGCCCAATCTATTTTGTAGAATAAAGTGTCATGGCTCAAACGACATGGATGCCGAGCAAAGAGTTCACGGAGCGCCAACGGCGCCGCCAGAAGCTGGACGCCTCCGGGCAGGTTTTGGGCCGCTTGGCGAGCCGGATCGCGGTGATGCTCTCCGGCAAGGACAAGCCGTTTTGGACCCACTCCCTGGACTGCGGCGATTTCGTGACGGTGACTCACGCCGCCAAAATGCGCTTCACGGGCCGCAAGCTGAAGCAAAAAATGTATTTCCGGCACTCCGGCTACGCGGGCGGCGCTAAAACCGTCAGCTTGGAGCTCCAGATGTCCAAAGACCCCACCAAGGTGCTTAATCTGGCCGTGTACAGAATGCTTGACGATAATAAATTGCGCGCGCGCCAGATGGTGCGATTGAAAATTTATGCGGCGGAGGAGCGCGGAAAAAATGGCTAAAATCGTGAAATTGAAAGGCGTCGACACCGTTTTGGCGACCGGCCGCCGCAAAACCTCCGTGGCTCAAGTGCGCATGGTTCAGCAGGGATCCGGGAAGTTTTCCGTCAACGCTCAAAGCTTGGATCAATTTTTCGGCGGAAACCTCAAGTGCATCCATTCCGCGATGGCTCCGGTTCGCCTGATCGAGGAGGCCGCGGGCTACGATTTTTATGTCAAAGTCGCCGGCGGCGGCCTGACGGGACAAGCCGAGGCCATTAGCCACGGCATCGCGCGCTCCTTGGCCGCGTTAGACGACAAGAAGCGCAAGGCGATGAAAAAAGAGGGCTTTTTGACGCGCGACGCGCGCATGGTCGAGCGAAAAAAGTCCGGCCGGCCCAAGGCCCGCAAACGCTTCCAGTACTCGAAACGTTGACCGAATTCCTCCATTGGGAATTCGCCCGTTTCCCGGCATCTGCCCACCCCATGCAAGAGGTTTTCTCCGCCTGTGGCCGCTGAAACCTTGAGAAAGGTCAAAGTGCGCGGCTTGGCGCGCCTGGCCTCCCTGATTTTCGGCGGATGGGGAATCCTCGTCGGTCTCAAGGGCCTCTATGACGTCCTCTGGGGCGAGCCGGAAGCCAATATCTATGCGCCCCAGCCGTGGGGTTTCGTTTCCAAGGAAGCGTGGCTCCGCTACGGGGGTTTCGAGACGGTTTACGGCTTGGCATGCGCGGCGTTGGCCCTCTGCCTGTGGCGCTATTCCCGCCTGCTTCCGGAAACTGTGGAACGTCCCCCGCGGCCGCCTTCAACCATATTTTTGAATGATTAAGGTCGGCTGCTGCGGATTTCCCATCGCCCGGTCCCGCTACAGCCGCGATTTTTCAGTCGTTGAAATCGCGGCCACATTCCTCCGGCTGCCGCAATGGCAGACGATTCGCAGATGGCGCGAGGAAGTTCCGCCGCCGTTTGAATTCACTTTGAGAGCCTGGCGCCGGATCACGCATCCCTCCGACAGGGAGAGCCCGGGCTCGGGATATTTCCGCGACACGCC
>Ga0156243_1116_pt1 | contig 14116 bp, 10 predicted proteins | sample RifCSPlowO2_12_FD_107890 | JGI IMG/M metagenome (GOLD analysis project Ga0156243, IMG submission 107890) | Elusimicrobia bacterium RIFCSPLOWO2_12_FULL_59_9 | reverse complement strand
TCGATCCTCGTCTCGCTCCGATATCGCCATGGCAAATTGTCTAAATTATTGCTTCACAAGCCCTTAACCCAAAAACCCCAGTTGCAGCCCATTCCATGTCTGAGATGATTGTGCCAAACTATGCAACTGCGGTTGCACCCTACGCAGAGCTTCGGGTACTAGCCGGGAGGCCAGTGGCCTCCAGCGTGCTTGCGCCTTCAGCGGAGGAACGGCCGGAGGGTGCACCACTGGTGCGCCAAGTGCCGTGAGCACTGCGAACGGCCCTGCGGGCGAATTCCAAACGAGGAATTCGGGTTAGTGCGGCTTTCCTACCTCACGCGGCCTCTTTTCCTCAGCCTTTTGAGCTATCTGGGTTTGATCATTCTCGCGGACCAATGGGAATTTTTCGTCCGCCAGGCTGGAAACGGACCCGGCTTGGCGGCGACCGGCGCTCTGGTGGAGGCCGTGGGCAGTCTCCGGGCGCCCGTCGTCCTGCGCCCAAGTCGGAGCCGGGCCATCCTGGAAATTTCTCAAATCGACGCGCGCCCCGTTGTGGGACGCATATTGATGGTCTGGTCCGGCCCGGCATGGAATTTTGAGCCCGGCGACGTCCTGCGCGTCAAAGGCAAGTGGTACCTGCCGCCCCGCGCGCGCTTTCAAGGCGGGTTTGATTATCGGGGATATTTGGCCCGCCAGAACATATATTCGATTCTATCCGTGCAAAACGCCCAACTGGAAAAAAAAGGCGGATTTTCCGTCTCTCGGTGGGCGTACCGGCTTAGAAGCTCGATTCAGTCCGTTTATGCGAGAGAGTTCTCTCCCAGCCAGCAAGGCATTTTGAGCGGCATCGTTCTGGGTGAAAAATCTCTTCTTCCCCGCGAATTGAACCGCGCCTTCCGGGATGCGGGGGCCATGCATTTGCTGGTGGCTTCGGGTTCCAACGTCGCTTTCGTTTGGCTGCTCGTGTTTTCTTTGGGCGGAATCGCGGGAATGGGGGAGCGGGCCAAGCTGTTTTTGGGAGCGTTCTTCGCCGGCGTTTACACTTGCGTGGCCGGAGCGGACGCGCCGCTGTTAAGGGCGTATTTGATGGCCCTGGCGGTCGCCGCCGGTCATCTTTTGGAGCGCGATTCCGGGTTATTCCAAGCCTTGGCGCTCTCAGCCTGGCTGATACTCATTTACTCTCCTCAGAGCTTGTTTATGGCGGGATTTCAGCTATCTTATGTGGCGGTGTTGGGACTCATTTGGGCGATTCCCCGCTGGCAGCCCTTTTTTTCAAGATGGGCCAAGGGGTCTGGACGGGATCTCAAGACGATTTTTATCGGCATCGGGGCGGCTTCAGTGGTTTGTCAGTTGGTTTTGACGCCGATTCTGGCAAACACATTTCATCAGATTTCAATCATCGCGACCGTGTCGAATTTGATTCTCGTGCCCTTGGCCGCATCGCTGATGGGCCTGGGCTTGGCGGTTTACGCGTGCTGGTGGCTGCCCGTGCCGTGGCTTTTTGAAGCGGCGGCATGGGCGTCGCGGCTGAGCCTCACGGCCTTCGAGGGGCTTGTGGCTTTTTTCGCGGGCTTGCCTTTTTCGTCCGTTTCCGTCGGGTCCCTTTCGGGATCGCAGATTTTTGCCTATTACTTGGGGGCTTTTGGGATATTGGCGCTGCCGTCATGGAAAACCTTCTTTCGCTTGGGCGCCGGAGGGGCGGTATTGGCCTTGTTGTTGGGGAGCCAACGCTTCATTTTTGGGCCGGGTTTGGAAATTTTGGAACTGGGCGGCATCGGCGCCCGCAGCGTTTTATGCCGCGCCCGGCAAGGAGAAACCTGGCTGGTGGATGCCGGCATGTCCGGAACGGAATTGGTGCGGCAATTGCGGCAGCATGGCGTGGGGCGGCTCAACGGAGTTTTTTTGACTTCATGCCGCAAGGATTCTTGGAGAGGGCTGCAGCGTTTGGCTGAAGACATCGCCATTGAGAGCGTTTATGCCCCTGCCGACATTGCCGTTGACCCGTCTTACTTGCGGATGCGCAAATCTTTGGCGCGCCATGGCGCCGCATGGGTTGAAGCCTGGCCCGGGTGGTCGCAGCCGGCGGGACCCATTGAGTGGAGCATGGAGTCATTTTCAGGATTCACGGGGCACCCCGAGCTCGATGACGCGGTTTGGAAATTGAAGCGAGGGAGCGAGGATATAAATTTCTCTGCGCACGAATTTGATAAAATAGCCCAATGAAAACGGTCGCCGTTTTTTACGATCCCGAAAAATCGGCCTCACTGGCGGCACTGAAGCGGATAACCCGCGTATTTAAGGAAAAAAAGATCCGCTTTTTTCTGCTGAAGCTCGGCGCGCGCTTCGGACGTTTTCGGGATTTGGACGCGGCCATCGCTTTGGGGGGCGACGGCACCATGCTCCGCGTCGCACAGCTGGTCGCCCCGCATTCCGTGCCGCTTTTGGGCATCAACAGCGGCGGCCTCGGTTTTCTAAGCGGCATCGAGTTTTCAGAAGTCCCGGCGAAGCTGGAAGCCTTCTTATCGACGGGGTTTCCCGTGCAGCAGCGGCGCATGCTGGAAGTGAGCGTGAGTCGAAAGGGCGCGCGCATTTTTGGCCCGGAGATCGCCTTGAACGAATGCATCGTCCGCTGCGCAGAGCAAGGCCGGGCCATTTACGTTGAATCATTTTACGGCTCTGACTTTATCGCGAGTTACTTCGGAGACGGCATTATCGTGTCGACTCCGACCGGTTCGACCGCCTACGCGCTTTCCGCTTCGGGGCCGATCATGGCTCCTCAAATGGACGCATTTTTGCTCACGCCGATTTGTCCGCACACTTTGACGCAGAGGCCGCTGGTTTTTCCGGCCGACCGGCCGGTGACGCTTGAGATCAAGCCTTGGCGGGGGCGCCGGGAAACCCTGAGCGCCCTGGCTTCCGTCGATGGACAAAGGAATGTTAAGATGAAATACGGCGATGTGGTTCGCATCACCGAATATGGGAAGCCCCTGAAGGTTTTCGTCAATCCGGAGCTGTCCTATTTTGACGTTCTACGGCGCAAGCTTAAATGGGGTGAGAGGGCTAGGGAAATCTGACGCTCGGGAAAAGCCATGCTGAAGAAATTGAAGATCAGAAATTTTGCCTTGATGGAAAACGTGGAGCTCGAAATGGGACCTGGGCTCAATATTTTCACCGGAGAAACCGGCGCGGGAAAATCCATCCTTATTGAGGCTCTCAATTTCCTCTTGGGCGAACGCGCGCAATCGGAATGGCTCCGAACCGGGGCCAGCAAACTGGAGGTGGAAGGCGTTTTCATAGGCAGGGAACCGGTGACGATTCGCCGAGAACTGGACGAAAACAGCCGCAGCCGCGCTTTCATCGACGGATCGCCCGTGAGCGTCGCCGAGCTCTCGGCCCTGGGGCAGCGGCTCATGGATTGCCACGGACAGCATGAGCATCAGGCCTTGCTCCGCCTCCCGGTTCAACTCAAAATTTTGGACTCTTTCGGCAAGCTGCAGCCCTTGGTTCATGAGGCGCGGCAAACCCACCAAGAGTTGAAAGCATGCCGGGCGCAACAAGAGGCGGCGGCGCTCAGCGAGGACGAGAAACTGCGCCGTCTGGATATGTGCCGATTTCAGCTGGAGGAGATTGAGAAGTTATCCCTGCGCCCAGGCGAGGACGCGGAGCTTGAAACGGCTTTGCCGAGACTAAAAAACGGCGCCAAACTGCGATCTGCGGTGGACCAGGTTTATGAGTCGATGTATCAAAGGGAAGGGGCGGTTTTGGAGTGCCTTCTTAAGTCCGAGAACGCTTTGCAGCGCTCGGCCGAATTGGATCCGGAAATCAACGCCGTTCTTTCGCAGTTTGGACAGGCGCGAATTTTGCTGGAAGAAACCGTGCGGGCCTTGGCCGCCTACCGCCAGAAGCTGGAAGTGGATCCTGAAAAGCTTGATGAGGTGATGCTGCGGCTGGACCAAATCGCCAGGGCCAAGAAAAAATACGGGGCTTCCATCGATGATATTTTAAAGCGCGCGGAGTGTCTCAAAGAGGAAATGGAGGGCCTTGAGAACGCCGAATTGCGCGCCGCCGACCTCCAAGCGCGGGCCGAAAAAATCGAGAGCCGGATGCGGAACGTCAGCGACCGGCTCCATCAAGCGAGGATGGAGGCCGCCAAGAAGTTGGGGGAACTCATCGTTCGCGAACTCAAGACTCTCGGCATGCCCGATGCCCGATTCGTCATCTCCGTCACCATGGAGGAAGGGGAGTACGGGCCCACCGGAGCCGACGAGGCGCAATACCTATTTTCGGCCAACCGGGGGGAGCCGCTTAAACCCCTTAAGTCCATCGTGTCCGGCGGAGAGCTTTCGCGCACGATGCTTGCCATCAAGACCGTTTTGATTGGTCTCGACGGGGTGGAAGTGCTGATTTTTGATGAGATCGACAGCGGGATCGGCGGGAGCGTCGCCACGGCCGTCGGTCAGAAGTTGGCGCTTCTGGCCGGGGCGCAGCAGGTTGTCTGCGTAACGCATTTGCCCCAGATCGCTTGCTACGGCCAGAGACATTTTCACGTATTTAAAACCAGCGGCAAGACCCGGACGGAGGCGTTTGTCGCCTTGCTGGAAAAGCAGGCGCGCCTGGAGGAGATCGCGCGCATGCTCGCCGGCAAAAAGGCCACCAGGCTCAGCCTAAAACATGCCCAGGAGCTTTTGGAAGAGGTGAGTCGTTAGCCCTCAGGGCCTTGGAGGTATAAATCATGATTCGCGTGCGCTTCGCGCCGTCTCCCACCGGGCATTTGCACATCGGAGGGGCGCGTACGGCCCTCTTTAATTTTCTTTTTGCCCGCCGCAACCGGGGGACTTTCATCTTGCGCATCGAGGATACCGACGAAGTGCGTTCCACGCCGGAATCGGTGGGAGGCATTCTGGAAGGCCTGCGCTGGCTGGAGTTGGATTGGGACGAAGGCCCCGAAATCGAAGCGGACGGTTCAGGGGTCAAGCTGACCGGCCGGGAGAATGGCGACTTCGGGCCCTATTTCCAGATGGAGCGGCAGGATCTCTACCGCAAGATCGCCACCCAGCTTTTGTCGGAGGGCAAGATTTACCGTTGTTATTGCACGGCCGAGGATTTGGAATCGATGCGGCGGCATGCCCAGCTAAGCCGCATCCCGTTTAAATATGACGGGCGCTGCCGCGAACTTTCTGAGGACGCCATGCGCGGCAAGGCCGCATCGGGCGAGCCGCATGTGCTTAGATTCCGGATGCCGCAGGAGGGGGCGACGCAATTTAAGGATTTAATTCATGGAGATTTGTCTTTTGAAAACAATTTGCTGGATGATTTCATCATCGTCAAAAGCTCGGGGATTCCCACTTACAATTTCGCCTGCGTCGTGGACGATCACTTCATGAAGATTTCCCACATCATTCGCGGCGACGACCACTTGTCCAACACTCCCAGGCAGGTTCGGCTCTTTCTATCGCTCGGATGGGAAGTTCCCATTTTTGCGCATCTATCGATGATTTTGGGCCCGGACGGTTCCCGCTTGTCGAAAAGACACGGCGCGACCAGCGTTGAGGAGTATAAATCCCTGGGCTATCTGCCGGAGGCGATGCGCAATTATTTGGCTCTCTTAGGCTGGTCCACCTCCGACAGCCAGCAGATTTTCGCGCCCGGAGAGCTCGCGCAGAAGTTCGACCTTGAACATTGTCAAAAGAACCCGGCCGCCTTCGACGCGCAGAAGCTTCTGTGGATGAACGTGACCTACATCCGCGGTCTTGCCGACCCGGAGCTTTTGGAGCGCAGCCTGCCGTGGTTGGAGGGCGCCGGCTTTTGGAATTCCAAGACGGCCCCTCCCAAAGAGAGGCTGCGGGCGATCATGCGCCTTGAGAAGGAAAAATACAGGCTTTTGTCGGATATTCCCAAACTTTTGGATTTTTTCTTCCAAGAGCCGAAGTTTGACCCGCAGGCAGTCGAGAAGGTTCTCAACGCCGAAAACGCCTCGCAGGTCCTCACCGACATGCTGGCTGAACTCGGCAAGCTCGATCCATTCACCGCCAAATCCATCGAAGAAAACGCCCGGCGATATGCCGCCGACAAGAAAATCAAAAACGGAGCGGTTTTCCATCCGCTAAGGGTGGCCGTTTCAGGTCGCACACAAGGTCCGAGTCTCTTTGAGATGATTGAGATGTTGGGCCAGACGGTCGTGCTCGGCCGCATCCGCTCCGCCCTCCAATTGCCCCGCTAAGCGCCCTATCGCATCCACACCGGTGCCCCAAGGACCCATTTCAAGTTGGGCCTTCTGCTGGGCGAAGGTTGGGTCCTTAGGCTCATGACAAATTTGATAGGTTTGCTAAAATTAAACAGGCGTCGTTGAGGAGGCAAAATTATGAGAGCATTCGCAGTTTCCGCGCTTTTATTTTCAATGGTATCCGGTTTTTCCGCAGTCGAAGCCGCGACGGTGGGGCGGTTGGCGCAGATGGGACAAGTGGATACCCAGGGAACGCCAGAATCTCTTCGGAGCAGGGGTACCGAAGGCTGGGACAGTTCTCCCGTCCAAACCGCGGTGGCATGGAATTGGCGCCGGGGCGTCGATCCGGATCATTATGGCTGGGGTCGCCAGGAGATTTCTGAAAATCCCTCCTACAAAATAAACCGCAAGGGTCCAAACGGAAAATTTGAGGTGAATGGCCCGAACAAGCCGACGGTTGAAAAATACATGGAGAAGGAAAGCAGAGCTGGGAAGTTCATGCTGTTAGGCTTCATTTTTACTATTTTGGCGGGCGCCGCCATCATGATGACCAACGGAGGCGTGGGGCTTTTGGCGCTCGCGCCCGGCGGCGCTTTCTTTTTGGCGGGCGTCGCTTTGTATTATGCCGCCGAGGCCTACCGCAAGAAAAACAAGATCAACGTCTATGACGCGAGCGGGGTTGAAATCCATGGATAGGCCCCGCTTTTGCCGACAGTAGGGCAGCATAAAAGGGCTTTAGGCCGCTCCGTGGGCCACGCAAGGAAAATACTATAATACCTGCGTGAAAGGACTCGGCGCGGTCCCGTCCATTTTTCTTCCCCCCTTGTGCGTATGGGCTTTTTTGACCGGTTGTTCCGCCCCTAAATCCGACACGGCGTCGGCTTCCAAAAAAAACATTGAACTTACCATCCGCCACAGCCAACTGCGCGGTTTCGAGCATGGTTTGTCGGACCTGCTGGAGGACTTTACCAGGGAATTCCCCCATGTCACCGTCAAGAGCGAGCTTGTCCCGTGGGATGGCGGGGAGCAGTATCGGCTTTATGCCGCCGGGTTTGGTTCGAAAAGCGATGGGTTCGACGTCTTTGCCCAAGACGTCGTTTGGATCTCGGAATTCGCGGACAAAGGCTGGACTTTGGATTTATCCGATTATTTCCATCAAGATGACCGCAACGATTTTCTAATAGGCACTATTGAAGCGGCCACATATAAGGGTCGGATTTCAGCGGTTCCTTGGTATGCGGACGCCGGGCTGCTGTATTACCGCAAGGACCTCTTGGAAAAGCATGGCCGTCCTGTCCCCAAGACCTGGGGTCAGATGACCGAGGCTTCCAAAGCCATTCTTTTAAGAGAGAACGAGCCGGGATTGAGCGGCTTTATTTGGCAGGGAAAACAATACGAGGGGTTGGTGTGCAATGCCGTTGAGTTTTTGGGTTCAAACGGAGTGCGGATTTTGGACGACCAAGGCCGCTGGGGCTTGGAGCCCAGGCCGCGAGCATTGAAAGCCTTGGACTTCATGCAGGCGCTGATCTATCAGCACCAGATCAGCCCCATGCTTGTCTTAGAGGCAGACGAGGAGTCGTCGCGGGAGGTGTTTCAGAACGGCCATGCCATTTTTCTTCGAAATTGGCCTTATGCGATTTCCCTTTTTTCCAGGCCTGGCTCGCCGATTCGCGACAAATACGGCATCGCCCCCTTGCCGCATTTTGAGGGGCAAGCCAGCGTCAGCTCATTGGGGGGATGGTTTTTGTCCGTCAATCGATTTTCCAAACATCCGGCTGAGGCCTATGAATTGATCGCTCGGCTGACCTCCGCCAAGGTTCAAAAAATGCTTTTTGAGAAGGTGGGTTATATGCCGACACGCTCTGCGCTGTATGAAGATGCCGAGCTTTTGCGGAGCTATCCTCATCTGGCGGCCCTCGGAGGCGTTTTTAGCCGCGCGACCGCGCGGCCCAAAAGCCCGCGGTACACTCAAGTATCGGCGGTTTTGCAGGAGGAAATCTCGAAGGTGCTTTCCCAGTCCAAGACGCCGGACCAAGCCCTCACGGACATGCGGCGCAGGATGCAGCCGCTGCTGGAGTGAAAAACTAACGGCGCTGCAGTGGGGAAAATTCCGCTTTGCCCCGCGACCGATGATGAACGCTTTCAATAAGACGCTTGTAGGATTGTCGCGCCGAAGCCCCGCCGGCATTTTTGAGCGTTCCGCGCCATTTCTCTTCCAGTTTTTTTAAGCTCGAAATTTTGTAAGTTTTCCAAAGCGCTTCCTGCAACGTGATGCCGTCGCGAAGCCGGCTGCAGAAATTTTGAAACTGGAGGCGCGAGTGCTTTTTCAAGAGAAAATGCACCATGGAAAAGGCCTGAAGGTACCAGTCGTTTACGATTTCCGCGGAGCTCTCGATATTTAAGTCTTCGGTAAAGAATTTCTCCGCCGGGATGATTTGGTCTTTGGTCATGGCGTCCATGGCCTGCGTCCAGGAATAATTTTGCGGATTTGAGCCGGCGCCGTCTTCCATCAGCATGGCCAGCCCCTCGTTGAGCCAGCGCGGTAGATTGCGCCCTTTGCCGGAGAAATAGCCTTCGAATAGAAGATGCGTCGTCTCGTGGGCGATAATGCGATGGAGCTTGAACGCCTCTTTCTGGTCATAAACCGCCACCGTTTTTTCTGCGTAAACGGCCACGCCCTCGGACCAATCGGGGGGGGTAAACCGTCCGTTTAAGTAGCTCGGGCGGTCTTTGTAGATGTAAATTAGAATCGGCTCATTCTTCAGCCAATCGGCCAGCGTCCCCAAGTCGCTTCGCAGAAGCCTGTGAAGTTTTTCCAGGGTCAGCTGGATGCCGGGAGGCGACCATTTCGCTTGGTAGCGGATGTCAAAATGCGGCGTTTTTTTGAGCCGCCAGGAGCTCTCGGGGATCTGAGCAACTTCCCCGGCCCATGCCGCATTGGGCAGCGCGACGCCAAGCGCGCACAGCGCAGCTTTGACCACAGGAGCAAACTTGAAATGCCCGCCGGATAGTCGGTCGAACATGATGGTTATTGTATAATAATAAAATTCGTCTCGTTGCGGATGGACGCTCGGAGCTTGGAAGCAAAGAATGAAAAATGCCTTGGCGTTGGCGGGATGCCTGTTTCTGGCCGGCTGCGTGCCGTTGACTCAGGAAGACCTGTCGCAATCCTCCGGCGTTATCACTAGTTATCAGTACCCGGAATTGGATGCCGGAGGCCATGAGCAGCAGGGTTTGCACTTTATCGTAAAAGGATATGATTTGGAACGAATAAAAGCGGTGACTGAACTCGTTGAGGGTTTTTACAACCGCATCATGCAAGATACGGGTCTATATTCTTTTAAGCCTGCGGGACTTTATCCCATCATTCTCTACGCCAGCCGCGAAGAATATTTGAAGAAAACCCGCCAACCGGAATGGTCCAGAGGTCTTTCCATGGGCAACGCGATTTTTACTTATGACGGAGACCATCTCCGGGGCGTTTTGGCGCACGAAATCACTCACCTAATTTTTCATGAGTATATGGGGGGGGCCTCCGGCGAACTTCGATGGGTCAACGAAGGTTTGGCCGTATATGAGGAGATTCAGGCGGAAAACTCCCCGGAAGTTCTTCGCGCCTGGCGCGGAGCGGTCAAAGCCGCCTATCAAAACGTCATTCCGTTTCAAGACATGGTGATTCTCATTCCCGCTTCCGAGAAAGAAAGAACCGTCAATACCTGGTACGCTCAGGTGGGCAGCGTGGTGTCGTTTATGGTGGAAACCGGGGGACGGTTTTCCTTCTCTATTTTTCTTAAAGAGCTGCGCCGGGGGCAGCCGCTTCCTCAGGCGCTGCAAGACGGTTTTGCCGGAAAGTGGAGGAACCTGAGCGACTTGGAATATGGCTGGCACAGCACTTTTCACTCGCTCGGGGGTCCCAACGGCGCTGCGGAGGAGCGTTAAGTGCCCAGCGTCACCGGCAGAAAGGCGTCGAGAACCGGAGGTCCCGGAGGCCTTCAAGAGGCCGTTTTTCAGATCGCGGGTTTGCATTGCCACGCTTGCGCCGCCAAACTGGAATCGGTTCTCAGCCGTGAGGACGGCGTCCACCGCGTTTCCGTAGATTTCACGGAGGAAACTGCCGAGGTCCATTTTGACCCGCAAAAACTGCTTTTGGAAAACATTTATCATCGAGTGGAACGCCTTGGGTATAAGGTGGCGGAAGAAACCCGCGAAGGCGGGCCATGGCTTGATCAGGAGTCCAGACGTCTTTGGAACCGTTTTTGGCTCTGCCTGTGCCTAGGTTCGGTCGTTTTGCTGGGAGACCGCTTTAATCTTTCCATCTACACTCAGGTTCTTTTCGCGACGATGGTGCACTTATGGGGTGGAATGCCTTTTTATCGAGGATTCTGGCGAGGCTTGTCCGGCCGCCATCTCAGCGTGGATGCGTGCGTCAGTTTTTCGGCTTGGGCGGCTTACATTTGGAGTCTTGTGGTCATTTTTGTGCCCGCTGGATTTCTGCCCGGCTTCGCCTCGTATCATGGCCTGGATGTGGTGGTGGCGCTAATCGTATTGGCGACATTGGGGCGCAGCTTGGAGTTGAGCATGGATTCGGAAAGCTTGGAGGCGGTGCGGCGGCTGGAAAATTTGATCCCGCGAACGGGGCGCGTGCGGATGCCGATGGTCGAATCCCTGGGCACTAAAGAGCCGGCGCAAGGTTTGGAGAAGTGCTGCGTGCTGCTTGCGACCTACGAGATGCGGCCGGGCGACATTGTGGAACTGCGTCCCGGCGAAATCGCACCGGTGGACGGCATCGTGCAGGGAGGCAATTCTTCAATAGAAGAATCGGTCCTGACTGGAGAATATAAATCTGTTCCGAAAGGGCTTGGCGACAGAGTCTTGGCGGGTTCCCTAAATAAGGAAGGCTGTTTGAAGATTCAGGCCGAACGCGTCGGCTGCGACATGAAGCTCTCCAGGATTGTCGCAGGGATTTGCCGGCACATCGAGAACAAAGCGGCCCAGCGCGGGCCGGCTGAGACTTGGGCGGCGGTTTGGTTTGCGCTAGTCGTGTTCTTGGCGTTTGCCGCATTGGGTTTCTGGTTTTTTGAGCCGGCAAATTTGCCGCCTTGCACGCCTTTGTTGGTCGGTTTGTCTGTTTTTGCCGCCGGATGCCCGGTCACTTTGGCGCTGGCCGCTCCGGCGGCCCATTGGTTCGGTCGGCGGGCCGCGGGAATCCGCGGCATAAAAATTAGGGATTTTCGAGTTCTCGATTCGGCGGGCCGTTTGGATGTTCTTTTGCTGGGGCCGGCGCTCCTAGGCGACCAAAGAGCGTTTGATGACTTGAAATCTTGGGGGATGGAGCCGGTCCTATTGAGCGATGTCCCTCTGCCATCTGCGGAGCGCATGGCCCGTCGCTTCGGCATTTCCGATTTTTTTGCCGAAGTTTTGCCGGAAGATAAAGTGAGAATCATCCAGCGTTTTCACCGGCTTGGCAGACGAGTCGCCTTCGTCGGCGCCAAACCGGAGGATGCGCCGGCGCTCTCCCACGCCGACGTGGGCATCGCCGGTAAATTCGATTCAAAGTTGGCGCTCGAGGCGGCCGACATTGTGGTTTCAAGGAACGACATCCGAGCGGTCTTTGACGCCGTGCGCCTTTGCCGAAGGATACAGAGGATCGTGCGGCAAAATCTAGCGCTGGGTTTCATCGTCCAGGCTGCTTTGCTGGTTCCGGCCACCGGCGCGCTTTATCCTTATTTCGATTCGCTTTGGACTGCGGGCTGGATTATGAGCGTCATGAGCGTCGGCTCGCTGGCGGTCGTCTTGAATTCAACGAGATTACGGAGGTTTTGATGAGCGGATATACCAAAGCGCATGCCAAGTCCGGAACGGAAGTTCCGCTTCCGATAATAGAAACCTGGCCCAATCTATATCGGGGCTATGAAATCCAAATAATCTGGCCCGAGTTTACTTCGGTCTGTCCAAAGACGGGACTCCCCGATTTCGGAACCATAACCGTCCGCTACTTGCCTGACAAATTATGTCTGGAGCTCAAGTCGTTGAAATATTACCAATTGGCTTACCGCGACATTGGTATTTTTTATGAAAATGCGGTCAATCGGATATTGGATGATATTGTCCGAACGGTCAGACCCATTTGGGCGGAAATCAAAGGCGAATTTAATTTGCGGGGCGGGATGCGCTCTATCGTGACTGCGCGCTATCCACGACGCTCTTTGCGCAGGCCTCCGGCGCGGTGATTTCGTATAAAATTCAAATTATTCCAGTCTTGACGTTTTGGGCGACTTATGATAGATATATATAGGCATGCGACCGATGTCCTGAATCGTCCTTTCGGATCATCTCTTGGAAAGAAAGGCCTCATTTGCCTTTGCCTGAGGAAGGCGGAATGGGGATATTGATAATTGAGGAGGGTTTTGGTGAAACAGGATGAGTTTAAACTTTGGGTTGGGGGAGCCGCGGGCGATGGAATCGCATCCGTAGGCAATACTTTCTTTCAGATTTGCGCCCGTTTGGGCCTGCATGGTTTTGCGTATAACTCTTACCAGTCGGTGATCCGTGGCGGGCATGTCCTATGGCAGGCGCATTTTGCTCCCCGCAAGGTCTACACGCAGACCGATCAGTGCGACATTCTCATCGCCTTAAATCAGGATACGATCGAGCGTGAAGCCAAAACCGCGGTCAAGGGTGTGCTTTTTAACTCCGACCGTTTGAGGCTCGACCCCGCAAAACTTCCTGCCGGAAGCCGGTCCTTGGGCCTGCCTGTCTCCAAAATGGCCTCCAAACCGCTGCTGCAAAATACGGTGGCTTTGGGAGCGGCGGCGGAGATCGTGGGGATGGAATTTAGGATCGTGGGCGATTTACTCCGCGACAGATTTCAAAAGAAAGGAAAGGAGATCGTCAACGAGAATGTGGAGGCGGCCCGCGCCGGCTACGACTACGCCCGCAAAAATTTTCCCTCTTTCGGAATTCAACTTCCCACCCTCAAGGAACCGAAGATGGTGATGACCGGCAACGAAGCCATCGCATTGGGACTCCTGGCCGCCGGCTGCAAGTTCTATTCCGCCTATCCAATGACCCCCGCCTCCTCCATAATGCATTGGCTTTCGCCTCGAGCTGCCCGCTATGGCGTGGTGTTTAAACAGGCGGAAGATGAGATTGCGGCCGTCAACATGGCTTTGGGCGCCGCCTTTGCCGGAATTCGCGCGATGACCGCCACCTCAGGAGGAGGTTTTGCTTTGATGACGGAAGCGATCGGGCTGGCGGGAATGGCGGAGATTCCGGTTGTTATCGGCTTGGTGCAGCGCGGGGGACCTTCGACAGGCCTGCCTACCAAGACGGAGCAGGCCGACCTCTTTCAAGCCTTGGGCGCTTCACAGGGGGATTTCCCCAAAATCATATTGGCGCCAACGACGATTCCGGAAGCATTTGAAGCCACCGTCGAGGCCTTTAATTTGGCGGAAAAATACCAATGCCCGGTGATATTGATGTCGGATCTGCTTTTGTCGGAGCATGCGGAAACCGTGGAGGCGGGCCGCCTCAATTTGGATGTCGCCATTGAACGCGGCGTATGGGCGCGGCCCGGCGCCGACGGCGATTTCAGACGCTATGTCGATACCGATACGGGTGTGTCCCCTCGCGCCATTCCGGGCCAGGAAGGATTGATCCATACAGGGATATCCGATGAGCATGATGAAAAGGGACATTTAATCTCCGATGTGGCCACGGACCCGGCGATGAGAATTCGCATGATGAATAAACGAATGCGCAAAATGGAATTTGCCGCCCGGGACCTAAAGGCGCCGGGCATTGAGGGGCCGCCGGAAGCGCAACTCACTTTGGTCGGTTGGGGATCCACCTGCAACATGATGGCGCATCTCATGCGCGATTTGAACGCGAACGGCGACAACCGCGTCAATATTC
>Ga0156243_1029_pt1 | contig 14995 bp, 11 predicted proteins | sample RifCSPlowO2_12_FD_107890 | JGI IMG/M metagenome (GOLD analysis project Ga0156243, IMG submission 107890) | Elusimicrobia bacterium RIFCSPLOWO2_12_FULL_59_9 | reverse complement strand
GCGAAGCCGGCACCTATGCGGAGTCCTGGAACGGCACCGATTCCACGGGCGTGTCGGTCTCGACGGGGGTCTACAGCATCGGGCTTTCCGCCAAAGACGGCTTCGGCAACCAGGCTCTCGACACGTCCGACAACGACGGCCTCATCCATGGGACCCTGCCGGTCGACCGCACTGCCGCGCAAACCGCCACCGACAACACCGCCCCCTCGATCTCCCAGATTCGCGCCGACTCGCAAAGCGTCTCGCTGAGCGGCGGCGACACGCTCACCTCGGGTACCTTCGCTTCCATCACCATCATACTCAACGAGGCGTCGGGGTCCGGCGCGGCGGCGACCACGGTTTCCTTAAGCCGCACGTCCGCCGGCGCCATCGCGGGGGCCCCTTCCATCTCGGGAAGCACGGTCACCTTCACCCCGACCGCGGCGCAAAGCAGCACCGACACCTACACGATCAGCATCGTGCCGCAGGATGGAAGCGGCAACATCGGCTCGCTGCAGACCATCACCTTCATCATCGCTCCGGGCGTCGGCGCCGTCACGACCGTGACGGCCGAGACTTTCAAGCGGGATATGGTCCCCTATCCAAACCCCGCCCGCTCGGCCCCCGTCAGCATCGACATCGTCTTAGGCGGCGGCTCCGACGTGGACCTCGACATTTTCACCGTGCTCGGAGAAAAAGTTTTCCACCAGAGGACGACGGGCCTGAGTTCCGGAACCAACACCCTGCTCTGGAACCTCGTCAACGACTACGGCAACAAGGGGGGCAGCGGCGTTTACCTCATCCGGGCGACGGCGCAAACGGGCTCTGAGAAATTCAGCGCGGTCAAAAAGCTGATGGTGATTCAATGACAAAAGAGATCGGCAAGCGGGGGCGTCCATGGACGGCCATTTTTGTCCTCGCCGCCGCGTGCCTGGAGGCCGGCCTTCCCCCCGAGGCCCATGCCGGAGCCGACAACGGCGCGGCCACCGCGGTCTTCTTGCGCATGGAGCAGGGAGCGCGCCCGATCGGCATGGGCGGAGCTTTCACGGCCGTCGCCGACGACGCCAACTCCCTGTGGTGGAACCCGGCCGGCATGGTCCGCACCGAGTACCGGGAGGTGCAGCTCAACCATACTCAGTTCATCGAAAATATCACGACTCAATTTGCGAGCTGCATCGTCCCCCTTTCTCCTGAACACGGCGCCCTGGGAGCAAGCTTCACCTATTTTAACGTGCCCGGAATCGAGGGCTATACCGCCGCCAAACAACCCACGGGGGATCTGACCGCCAACGCGCTGGCCGGCTCTCTGGGATACGCCTTTTACCTAACCTCACACTTGTCCGCGGGCGCCAACATCAAGATGATCAAGCAGAAGCTGGCCGACGTCACCGGCTCGGAGATGGCGGCGGACTTCGGCATTCAATACAAGAACTCGGGCTTCGCCTTCGGCGTCGCGCTTCAAAATGTGGGCCCCTCGCTCGACATCGACGGGGTCGAAAACCCCCTGCCCCGCAATTTGCGGGCCGGCATCGCTCTCTATTCGCCTAAAATCACCGTCTCGGTGGAGGGTGAAAAGGCCTACGACGCCGACTTCAAGCCACACTTCGGCGTCGAGTGGAAAACGGCGCCCAATTTCGCTCTCCGCGCCGGCTACCAGGAAATGAAAAATATCGGCTCCGCCGCGGGCGTTTCGGTCGGCGTCAGCGTCCAAAGCTTGCTCGGCGGAGGCGCCGGAGGCTGGGCCGAGGAAGGCACCCCGTGGTGGGAAAGAAACATGGAAGAAGCGGAACAGGATATCAAATCCAACAAACTCGTCTTGATGACCATGGATTACGCCTTCGTCTCCTACGGCGACTTTTCGGACACCCACCGAATCTCCTTAGGGTTTAAGTTTTGATCCTTTCGATTACAATCACCTGCATCTTATTTTTGGCTCCCATTTTGCGCGGTTCCTGGGACCTATGGGCTCAAACGCTGATTCACATGGCGACCCTGGGCGGCGCTCTGCTTTGGTTTTCGTTTAAAATACTCACCGGCACTTTCCCGGTGCATGACCATGCTTACCGGAAAAAGCTCTGGAGCCTGGCGGCGCTGGCGGCCGCCTCGATTTATTTCAGCCCTCTCTACGGCGTGAGCGCGGTCCACGGTCTCAACGTTTTCAACGGGCTTTTCCTGCTTTGGGCGCTGCCCCTCATGCGCCAGGAGCAGCGCCGCCAGATCGATAAAGCCCTGCACATGATGGTCTGGATTTTGCTGGTTTTGAGCGTGCAGCAAAGATGGGAGGCCCCCGCGCAAGCCTACGAGCACTTCCCCCCCAGCACGCTGGTCACCGCCAACGCCTACGCCGGTTTTCTTGTGATGGCCGTTCCTCTGAGCTATTTATGGAACGACGTTGTTTTGCTGGCCGGGCTGCTCGCGGCCCTATGGTGGACCGGCTCCGTGGGCGCCTGGCTCAGCCTTTCCTGCGCCCTCATCCTTTACTTCTTGTTTCGAAGAAAAAAGATCCTGTTCTGGGTGGGACTTAGCGTCGGCGCGCTGTGCCTGCTTTCCGCGCTCGACAAGCTGACGGGGGATTCGCTGGCGCACCGGTGGCATTGGTGGCTGGCGGCGGGACGCATGAGCCTGGCGCGCCCTCTGCTGGGATTTGGACCGGGCACCTTCGCCTACCTGCTTCCTGCCTTCAAGGTCCTCTCGCCTGAAAAGGGCATGGGCAGCCTCTACGCGCACCAAGCCGTGCTGGAGTGGGCGGCGGAGTGGGGCTTGCCTGCCACGGCGCTGTGGCTGAGCTTCGTCGCCGCCGCCGCCCGCAATCTCAATAAGGCGCGGAAGGTGGCCTTGCTGGCGGGGCTGATCCACTCGCTGGGCGATTTCACCCTGTCCATCCCGTCCAATTTCTGGCTGTTCTGCTATCTCGTGGCCTACACGCAGCCCGAAAGCAGCGAGCACGTCAATATTCCCGGTCCGCGAAAACCATGGCTCCTGGCGGGCGCACTCTGCGCGGGGGTTTTTATCAGCGGTTTTATTGTCGCGCCGTGGAGGGCGCAGCGCAAGCTGGTGAAAGCCAGGGAAATATACTCGGAGACCCGCGACCTGCCGCGCGCCCTTTCCTTGTTGCAGGAGGCGGCGCGTCTGGCGCCCAGGCAGCCGGACGCCTATCTCCTCATGGCCCAACTGACTCCGGATTTTCAGCGCAAGCTGGATTGGCAGGCGCGCGGGGCGCGCCTCAACCCCTATCGGCCGAAGAGCTGGAAGGATTTGGCCGACCTGCAGAAGCATCTCGGTCAAACCGAACAAGCGCGGGAAACCCTCCGGCAAGCTCGCCGGTACATCCCGTGGCTGACCGAGTGATCGAAGAAAACGGAATTGCATGCAAAAAAAGGACTTCATTTTCATCTGCCTTCTGGCGGCCGCCGTCGCTCTTTTTCTGAGCCCGTATCTCTGGTCTTTTAAGGACATGCCCGGCAGCTTCGGCGACATCTACGCCTATCATTACCCTCTCCGGCACTTGGTCGTCTCCACGCTTCAAGAAGGCCGCCTGCCTCTGTGGAATCCCTATATCTTCGCCGGCACTCCGCTTCTGGCCAACTCCCAGGCCGCGCTGTTTTATCCCGCCTCCACGCTTTTCTTTTTTTCGCCCTTGATCGCGGCGTTCAATTGGAATTGGTTTTTTCACTTTTTCTTCGCGGGCTTGGGCATGTTTCTTCTTCTGAGGAGTTGGTCGATCCCCCGCGCGGGCGCTTTTTTGCTGGCCGCCGCCTACGTTTTTTCTCCGATCCTGGTTTACCGGGTTTCCCAGGGAGTGCCCACCCTCCTGAGCTGCCTAAGCTACGTGCCTTGGTGCTGGCTCGCGCTGGAATCCGAATGCGCGCTATTTCTGGGCGCGGTCTTCGGTTTGCAGGCTCTCTCGGGCCACCCGCAATTCATGCTGGCGAGCCTGGCCGGCATGGCTCTCTACATCGCCGTGCTAAAACGTTTCTGCTGGCCCTTCTTCCTCAAGAGCCTCATTCTCGGCGCCGCGCTGTCGGCCGCCCAATACTTGCCCACCCTCGAGTTTTTGAGCCAGTCGGTCCGGACAAAATGGCCTTCCGTTTTTTCCGCCGCCTATTCCCTGCATTGGACCCACCTTTTAACGGCGCTCAATCCAAACGCGATGGGCAACCCCATCAACGGCAGCTTTTATGATTTCCCGTCGGAGTTTTATGAAATGGCGATACTCTATATCGGCCTCATTCCCCTGGTCCTGGGAATCTACGGCCTATGGAAGGCCAAGCAGCAGGGGCTTCTTTTGGCTGTGGTCATCGCCGCGGGCCTGTTCCTGGCTCTCGGGACCAACAACGTCATTTTCCCTCAAATCACCTCCGTGCCGCCGTTCAAGCTCATGCGCGTCTCGGCGCGCTTCGTCCAGATTCCCCTGTGGGGCTTGCTGATGGCCGCGGCCTTCGGTTGGAGCCGCCTGCCGCTGAAAGCAACGCGTTGGCCGTTAAAGGCGCTCATGGTCGCGCTTGTCTTCGCGGACCTGTTTCCGTGGGCCAAAAAATTCATCTACCGGGAGCCCATCGGCGCCTATTTAAAGCCGAGGCCGGAGGTCGTCGCGCCGCTGCAGCGCCCCGGCTTCAGGTCCGCCACCAGCCCCGAGATTCCAAATCCCAACAAGGCGATGCTTTACCGCTTTTTAAACGCCACCGGCTACGAGGCCTATTACCTGGCGCGCTGCGCCGACTACGTTTCCAAGAGCGAGGGAACGCCGAGCGCCGATGGAAGCCGCACCTTTATTTCCAAATTCGACTCTCCCGAGATGTCGCTCATAAGCCTGAGGTATTACCTGAGCCCGGCGCGAATAAAGGACAAGAAAGCGCTCCTGGAAGACCCCGAGGGGCTCGCCTATATCTACGAAAACAAGCGGGCGCTGCCGCTCGTTTATTTCGAAGGCGACGCGGGGAAGACGGACATCCGGCAGCAGCCGGCGACTCCGGAGCATTGGGTGGTGGACGCCGCCCTCTCCGCGGCGCCGAAAAAAGCCATTTTCTCGCAGGCCTTTTATCCGGGCTGGTCGGCCTGGGTCAACGGGATCAAGCTCAAGGTCGAGCTTTTTAACGAATTTCTACAGTCCGTTTCCTTGACGGACTCCCAACTCTCCCGGTCCGGCGCCGGCGACGCCCGGACTTTGCGCATTCACCTGCGCTTTTTCCCGCCGCTTTGGCGCTGGGCCATCGCGTTGAGTCTGGCTGCCTGGCTGCTCGTCATCGGCGCCCTGGTCGAAAACGGCCGCCTGCCCGAGAACCTGCGGCGGGAACTCTTCAGCCTATGACCGCAAGCAAAACCGCCCGCTCTCTTGCCGTCGGCTTCGCCTGCAGCGGGGTTTTTCTCTTTTTCGCCGCGCGCCACATCCATCCGGCCGCTTTTTTGGAAACATTTTCCAAAATCAAAGTCTTATGGATTGTCCCCTTTATCGCGGCCATGTGCCTGGATTTGTTTTTGCGCGCCTGGCGCTGGAAGCTTCTCCTGCCGCGGGACTCCACCGTCAAAATTTTCCCCCTGTCCCGCCTGCTGACCATCGGCCTGGCTCTCAACAACGTGCTGCCCCTGCGGCTGGGAGAATTAGGGCGGGGATACCTGGCCTCCAGGGAGCTTAAAGTCCCCGTCCTTACGGCCTTATCCACCATCCTGATCGAGCGCGTTCTCGACTCCATATTTATTCTCGGGCTTTTCTGCGCGGCCTCGTTTTGGTGGCCGGCCTCCGCGTGGCTCATCCACGCCCGCCGGACGGCCGGGCTGCTCGCCGCCGCGCTCGCCGTTTTTCTGGCCGCCGCGTGCGGGTCGCAAGCGCTGTTGAAAAAAGAAACGCCGCTGCGCGCCTGGATCGGCCGCCATCCGCGCCTTGGAAAACTCGCGGAGGAATGCGCCGTCGGCGCCGCAGCCTTGAAAAGGTTTTCCACGGCGGCCCCCATTTTCGCGCTGAGCGCCGCCGCCTGGCTCAACGTGGCGGGCATGTACTTTTGGGCCGCCAAAGCCATGGCCCTGGAAGCCTGGATCAGCTACCCCCGCTCCATCGTGCTTTTGGCGGTCGCCGGCGCCAGCACGCTGCTTCCCGCCGTCCCAGGCTATTTCGGGACCATGGAATTTGCGGTCAGCCGGGTGCTGGTACACCTGGAGCTTTCCGCCGACCTGAGCCTGGCCTACGCGGGATTTCAGCACATGACCAACTATCTTTTCATTACCTTCCTCGGGCTTCTTTTCCTTTACCAGACCGGGAGCTCCCTGGGAGGGTTATGGAAAAAACTGGAGGAGCAAAGATGAAAACGAACTCCTCCCCCTTGTCCATTCTCATGCTTAGCGCGAGCTTCCATCCCTATATCGGCGGAGCCGAAAAGCAGGCGTTGGAACTCTCCCAAGCGCTCATGGAAAAGGGGCTCCAGGTGACGGTCTTGACCCGCCGGCTGCCGCGAACCGCCCGCCGGGAAAGCGTGGGAGGCGTCGCGGTGCGGCGCTTGAGCGCGCCGGCCAGCCGCCACGGCCTGCCGTCCTGGCTTCAGGCGATCAACTCCATCGGCTTTATGGCGGCGTGCGCCGCTTATCTTTTCCGGCACAGGCGCCGCTACGACGTGATCCATGTCCACCTGGGCGGATCGCCTGCCGTCGCGGCGGCCTGGATGGGGCGCCGCCTCGGAAAGGGGGTCGTGGTCAAGCTCGGCGGAGGCAGGGGCGTGGGCGAGCTCACCTTCGCCCATAAGTCTTTTCTCGGCCGCCTGAAGCTGGCCGCTTTCCGGCGCCTGCGCCCGCGCTTTCTGGCCGTGACCAGAGACATGATGCAGGAGTTGGCGGACGTCGGCCTGGCGGACTGCCCGGTCCATTTCCTGCCCAACGGAATCAACACCCGGACCTACCGCCCCCCGATGCTCAAGGAAAAAATAGCGGCGCGCCAAAAGATGGGCTGGGGCCCGGAGCCGGGCTTTCTTTACGTGGGCCGGCTCTCCGCCGAAAAGCGTTTGGCCGAATTCATGGAGGACTGGGCGAGCGCCGTCGGGCAGGCCGGACTGCCGGCCCAATTTCACATGGTCGGCTCCGGCCCCGAAGAGAGCCGCCTCAAAGAAAAAATAAGGTCGCTGGGGTTGGAGGGCCGGGCCAGCGTCCGCGCCGCGACCAGCGATATACTCCCCTATTATCATGCCGCGGATATTTTCGTCCTGCCCTCCGTTTCCGAAGGCCTATCCAACGCCCTGTTGGAGTCCATGGCGTGCGGGCTGACGGTCCTCGCCAGCCGCGTCGGCGGGGCCAAGGAAAATTTGAGAGAGGGCCACACCGGGCTGCTATTTGATCCCGCTGATCGCGGCGAGGCCGTTGAAAAAATCCTCCTCGCGCTGCGGCGGCCCGACCTGGCGGCGCGGCTGGGAAACAACGCGCGCAAATTTGCCGCGATGGAGTTCTCCATGGACAAAATAGCCGGCGAAGTGATTAAAATATATGAGAGTGAAAGGGGAAGTGATCGAGTGGGCAAGTGATCAGTGGTCAGTGGTCAGTGATCAGCGATCAATGATCAGGGGCAGCGGGGCGGCGCGGAGCGGACAAGGCAACTCGAATACTTGATTTTTCTTTGGGGCATTGTCGTGACAACTTGATAGCTCGACCACTTGATCACTCTACCACTGGTGGCATGAATTAAAGGTGGTCTAAATAATATGTGCGGAATCTGCGGGTTCGTTAAAAACGAGGCTTCGGCTCCCTTGGACGGCGCGCTTCTAAAGCGCATGAACGACTTGATCGCGCACCGGGGGCCAGACGACGAAGGCCAATACATGGACGCCCGGGCGGCCCTGGCCATGCGGCGGCTTTCGATCATCGATTTATCCACGGGCCACCAGCCCATCTCCAATGAAGACGGAAGCGTCTGGGTCACTTTAAACGGGGAGATTTACAATTTCCTCGAGCTGCGGCCTCAATTGGAGGCCAAAGGGCATCGCTTCAAAACCAAAACCGACACCGAAGTCATCGTCCATTTGTACGAGGAAATGGGAGACGACTGCGTAAAAAAGCTCCGCGGCATGTTCGCCTTCGCCCTGTGGGACAAGAAAAAGGAAAAGCTCCTGCTGGCCCGCGACCGCATCGGGAAAAAGCCGCTCATCTACACCGAGCAGCCGGACGGCCTAGCCTGGGCATCCGAGCTCCGCTGCCTGCTCGAATATCCGGGAGTCCGCAAAGAGATCGACCCCGTCGCCGTGGACCTTTACCTCTCGCTGCAATACATCCCCGCGCCAAGGACCATCTTTAAAGGCATCCGCAAGCTGCCTCCGGCCCATATCCTGGTCATGGAAAAAGGGCGCGCGCGCATCAGCCGCTACTGGAATCTGCCTTTAAACGGACAAGGCGCGGCGCCGCCTCCTTCTCTGGAGGCCGCCAAGGAAGCCATCCGGGAGAAGCTCAAGGAGTCCGTGCGCATACGCATGATAGCTGACGTTCCTTTGGGCGCCTTTCTATCCGGGGGCATCGACTCTTCCGTGGTGGTGGCCTTGATGAGCGAGATCTCCCCTCTGCCGGTCAAGACTTTTTCCATCGGGTTCGCCGAAAGCGAGTTCTCCGAGCTTCACTACGCCCGCGAGCTCGCCCGCCGCTACGGCTGCGACCACCGGGAATTCATCGTCGAATCCCGGATGACCGACGTCCTTCCCAAAATCGCCTGGCATTACAGCGAGCCCTACGCCGACGCCAGCGCGCTGCCCTCCTACTACGTGGCGAAGGAGACCCGCAGGCACGTGACCGTGGCCCTAAACGGCGACGGAGGCGACGAGAACTTCGCCGGCTACCTGCGCTACATGGCCATGAACGCCGCGCTCGCCTGGGACAAGATGCCGCTGGCCCTGCGCAAGCTCATTATGTCGGGCGCTTCCTTCTTGCCCGAGAAAAACGCGCCCGTGAGCTTCGCTTGGCGGCTCAAGCGCTTCTTGAAATCGGTCGCTTTTTCGGATTACCCGGACAGGCACCTGCGCATGACCGGGTACTTCTCGGAGGACGACAAGGACATCGTCTACTCCGAGGAGATGCGGCGGCGGCTGGCGCAGGACCGCGGCCAAGCCCTGGCGTTTTTGAGCGAGGCTTACGGCCAATGCGCCGGCGAGGACTTCATCAACCGGCTTTTATACGTGGACTTCGTGACCTACCTGCCCGAGTGCCTCATGGTCAAAATGGACATCGCCTCCATGGCCAATTCCCTGGAGACGCGCTCGCCGCTCTTGGACCACGAGTTCGTGGAGTTGGTCTACGGCCTGCCGGGGCGCTGGAAGCTCAGAGGCATAAATCAAATGAAGTGGATTTTCAAGCAGGCTTTCAAGGACTATCTGCCCAAAAAAATCTACGGGCGCGGCAAAATGGGCTTTGGAATTCCACTAAGCCCCTGGTTCCGGGGCGAGCTCAAGGGCTATCTTAAGGAGCATCTTTTCTCGCCCGAGGCCTCAACGAGAGGCTATTTCACGCGGCCGGGCCTTGAGCGGCTCATCGATGAGCACGAGCGCGGCGCCAGAGACCACGGCTACCGCCTGTGGGCGCTCCTGATGCTGGAGCTCTGGCACCAAGTTTATAAGATTAGATGATGCGGACTCTGGGTACGGGCACGATGAATTTTCCGCCCCGCCTAATGTATTCCCCCTGCTCTTGCATGATTTCTTCGGCGAAATTCCACGCCAACAGCAGAAGATAATCCGGCTGGGCCTGAAGAATTTTCTCAGCCGGCACGACCGGGATGTGCTGTCCTGGAGTGAACAAACCCTGTTTTAGACGGCTTTTATCAGCGATGAAATCCAAGACATCCGGTCCGATGCGGCAAACATTGAGCAAGGTATTGCCTTTGGCCGGGGCTCCATAGCCGGCGATGGAGGCTCCAGAGCGCTTGAGCCCCAGCAAGGTCCGTTGGATTTTTCGGATATTGTGGAAAACGTTCCTGGCGAAAACGGCGTAGGTCGCATACCGTCCCAGTCCCAGGCGCGTCTCAGCGTCCAATAACTGCGCGACCGAATCCGCGACAGGGCGCGAGCCGGTCTTGCGCTTCACATAAACCCGAAGCTGCCCGTGATGAACGGGCAATCGCTTGACATCCATCACCTCCATGCCGAAGCGATCGAAAAGAAAAATCAAAGGATGGAGAGAATAGTAAGAAACGTGCTCATGATAGACGGTGTCAAAAGCGCCCTGCTTCATGAGGTCCGCCAGATAGTGGAACTCGATGACAAACACCCCCTCCGGCGCCATCCACGCATCCAAGCCAGCCAAATAATCATCCAGGTCGGGAATATGCAGGAAGGAATTGGTCGCCGTCACCGCCATCGCCGGCCCGTAGCGCCTGCGCAAGCGCTTGGCCGTCGCCAATGAAAAATATCCGTTGTAAGTGGCAACGCCCGCCCGGCGAGCCAAACCCACCAGGTTTCGGGCGGGCTCCACACCCAGCACATGAACCCCGTGCGCCTTGAATCCTCTGAGCAGGCAACCGTCATTGCTTCCGATATCCACGACCAAATCCCCATCGGTCAGGCCCAGCTTTTGGACCACGGCGTCGGCCACGCTCGTCAAATGGCGGGAGAGCGTGCTGGAGGTGGAGGAGACGTAGAGATAGCGATCAAACATCGCCTTGGGAGGAACCGGCTTCCACAATTGAACATACCTGCAGCCGCGGCAATAGCCCACCTCCAGAGGATAAACAGGCTCATGGCGCTTCAACTGCTCGCGCGTTAAAAAATTATTGGCCAAGGCCGTTTTCCCCAGTGACAGAAACTTCCGAACGCGCTTGCGATGGCACACGCGGCATTCGTCCAACCGGTTGCTTTGGATCATCATTTTTTCAAAAAAGACCTATGCCAAGCGATCGTTCGGCGCAGTCCCTCCTCTAAACTGATCTCGGCGCGCCAACCCAAAATCCGCTTGGCTTTTCTCGGGTCGCCCGATAGGCACGGGATTTCATCTGGTCTTTGAGGACGCCGCCCCAGCTTCAAGGGGACGGGATCGCCCATTATCTTCAAAATCAGAGCGGCGACTTCCCGGACGGGGACGTCCCTTCCCGAAGAGACGTTGACAATAACTCCTCGCAGGCGCGTTTTTCTCCCCGCCCTCACGAAAGCTTCCACCACGTCCTCCACATAGACGAAATCCCTCTTTTGCCGCCCGAGGGTCATCTCTACGGCACGCCCCTGAAGGGCACGCTCAATGACATAGCGCACCAGCCGCCCCGGCCGGTCCGCCGGCCCATAGGGCGTGTAGGCGCGCAAAATCACCGAGCTTTGCCCATAGAGTTCCCCGTAGGCTCGAATAAGCATGGTGGCCGCCGCCTTGGCGGCGCCCAAAAGCACCGTGGGGCGAAACGGAGCTTCCTCCGTGATGGCCGAGCCGCTGCCGCACTCTGCCGCGGAGGTTGAGAAAACCAAGTGAGGCCTGTCATAGCGCCGCATGGCTTCCAAAAGGTTTAATGTTCCAAGAACGTTGATTTCATAGTGGTCGCGGGCCGATAAATCCGGGGGATTGAAATACGAGCTGGCCAGGTGGTATACAACCCGCGGTTTAACGGCCCTGAGGGCATGCTCTACTTCCTCCGGCTTTCTCAGATCGCAGTAAACCAAGCGAACCTTTGTAAGCAAGTCCCCCAGCCTATCGAGCGAGGTGCTCGGACGCACCAAAACGGATACCGCGTCATGCGCACGGGTGAGCCGGCGCGCCAGGTGCGAGCCCACAAAGCCCGCTCCGCCCGTGATCAGCGCGGCCCCTTTCTTTCGCATTCAACGGTGCCGCAAGGACCAATCATAGGGGATGTCATTTTTATGGGAATCGACGTAAATAATTTCATCGGGGGAGTGCGGCTCGGTGGCGCAATTGGCCATGATGGACATTTTATCGCCATAGGTCTTGTAGCCGTTGGCAATGCCCGGCGGAACCTGGACCAGGCAGTAATTGTCCTCGCCAATAAAAATTTCCTGGAGCCGCTGGTACGTCGGCGATGTCTTGCGTAAATCATAGAGCACCAGCTTCACCCGGCCGACGAGGCAGGCGTTGTTTTGAACCATATTTTTATGGATATGCCAAGCTTTCACCGCCCCCGGCCAGCCGCAGGTAAAATAAATCTCGCCAAACCGGATGAAGTGAGGATCGGTGGCTTTGAGCATGTGCATGATTTTGCCGCGCTCATCTACGATCTGCCTGAGCGCAATGATTTTGACGCCGTCCAAGTTCACAAGATTCTCGCCTCTTCCCATAAACAGGCTCTCCTTTCTTTTCAGCGATTTCAGCGTTCGTGTGATGAGGGCGGCTTGGGCCAACCGATGGGCGCAGATCCCAGAAGCCGGTCGCGGGTACGCATCGTGGCGATCAAAAATTTCCGGGTCCACTCATAGAGATTATGCCGGGGGGATACCCAAAAAGCAGGACAGCCGGCGCGCCGGCCAGCCTCCATATCCCTTTCATTGTCGCCCACGAAGGGTGTGCGCGTCAAATCCAAATGAAAGTCTTTCTGAGCCTGAAAAAGAAGTTCCGGATTGGGCTTGCGGCATCTGCAGTTGTCGTTCCACCCATGCGCACAGACGTAAATCTTATCGATGGCGGCATCAAAGCGTCTGAGGTCATTTTGCATTTGTTGATGGATCATGTCCAGGTCCAACTGCGTCATGAAGCCTCGGGCCACCCCCGCTTGATTGGTCACAAGGATAAGGCGGTAGCCTGCCTGTTTCAATAGCCTCAACGCCTCGCGGGATTTAGCAATCCACTTAAATTGTTTCCAATGCGTGACGTAATAGGCCCGGCGGAGCTTACGGTTCAGAACGCCGTCTCTGTCCAAGATGACCGCGCGCTGGGGCGCCAAAAAAGCGTCCGTCAACGTCAGGCGATCCAAGGAGCCCACGCTATAATAACGATGGTCGGTGGAATAGGCCAAAAGCTGCCGCTTCCGGATCAGGCGGGAATAGACCTCGATCTGGAAAACAGGATTGCCCCGCGGCAAAAGCCTCAAGATATCCTTATTGAGAATGGCGAAGCCAATTTCGACCCCGCTCAAGCCCGGCTGCTTGCGGTAGCGGTCATAGGCAACGACGTATCCGCGTTCGTCGAGGCGCACATTGCTTTTGCTGTAGCCGTCCCTGTTGGAGTAGACGGTGGTCATGGCCGGCAAGCCAGCAGCCAGGTAACGCTCCCACATGGTCTGAAACTGCATCGGCCAGTAATTGTCACAATACACCAAAAGAAAGCATGGATCCAAGCGGTCATAGACGAGGGCCAGACGCCTCCCGGTCTCATTTTCTGGACTGGTCAATGAATATTCGATGGAAAGGCCCAGTTTTTTGCCACTGCCATACTCCTCTTCAATGGCGCGGCCGCGATAGCCCAAGAGCAAAAGCACCCGTTCAAAACCCTGGCGCTGGAGCATCTGCAAAAGATACGTCAAAAAGGGCTGCCCGTGAAAGGGCACCATGGGCTTGGGGATGCGGTCGGTCAAGGCGCGCAGTCGGCGCCCTCGGCCCCCAGCCAATATGACAACCTGCCTGGGACGATTCGGTGGCATGCCGACCCATTCTAGCAAAATTCCATAATGGAAAAAAAATTCCGCGGCGCTGGCCGCAAATCTTATTTGATATACTATGATGGGTTGGAATTTAGGCCACCGGCGCATGTCCCCAAAACTCTCCACCGTCATCATCAACTGGAACGGAATGCCTTTTGTTCAGGACTGTGTGCGCTCAGTGGTCTCTCAAAACAATGCTGGAACGCATGAGATCATTTTCGTCGACAACGGAGGTTCCACGGACGGATCCAAGGAATTCATTGAAAACAATTTTCCCCGCATCAAGATTGTGGCGCTACCGTTCAACCGCAAGTATACGGGGGGCCTGAACGCCGGCATCCGCGAAGCCGCCGGCGATTTCATTCTCAGCGTCGCCAACGACAACATACTGGATCCCGACCTAACGCACAATCTTATGGAGGTCATGCGCCAGGATCCGAAAATCGGGTGCATCGGCGTCCAGGCCCTGCCCATGAAAGCCGATCCCCGCGCCTCCAGGCCGGATCAGATGTATACCGTCAATATTCTGGCGCAAAACGTTCTGGTGCGCGTGCCAGGCTGGGGGCAAGGCGTAACCGAGCTCTTCTACGTGGACACCAATGTCGCCCTTTTCCGCAAAGGCGAAGACATTTTCTTCGATGAGGACTATCACTACTATTACGATGAAATCGGCTTTACCTGGCGTCTGCGCCTAAAAGGCTATAAAAACCTCCACGCCCCGCAAGCCATCACGCATCACTTGAGCAACGCCACAACGAGAAACGAAGACCCATCCATGCGCTACTTCGCCTACCACAAGAACCGTCTGATGGCGTTATTGACTCTCTACCAAGCCCAGACCCTGCTCAAATTTCTTCCTGTGTTTTTGCTCGATGAAACCGCCTTCCTCTTGTGGCCGGGAGGCTGGAAAACCAAAGCCGCGCAGATTCTCCCCAAACTCAGAGCCTACGGCTGGATTGCGTCCCATTTGGGATTTTTGCTTAAAAAAAGGCGCCAGCGGCAATCTGAAAGGGTGGTGCCGGACCAGGAAATTGTGCGCTACATGAGCCACCGCGTCGCCTCAGGCCGGTATTGGCTCACCCGCGCCCTCAACCGCCTGATTTACTGCTACTGTGTCGGGGTCGGACTCCCCACCCTAGAATATTATCTTGGAAAAGGAGAAACGCTTCGCTTCAGCCCTGAAGACCAGGCGAGGCGGAGCCCAAGCTGAGCGACCGCCGACTACTTTAGCGGGCCGTTCGGCAGCGGCGACAAAATCGGTTCCTCCCAGAGCGCGAAGCGGCTCCAGGGATACTGGGCATGACGGCGTTTGAACGGGGGCAGGGGAGCACGGCCAAGGACTCAAGACTGACGCGGCGCATGCAGATTAACTGCTGTCAAATCGAATCTGGATGCGCTGAGCCAAGCAGGCCCGCAGACGCTCCACGTCAATGAGCGTCTCGGTCATCAGCGCCCAGAGGCGCTCCGAGAAGACTCGCAAGCTGCCCATGCTTT
>Ga0156243_1062_pt1 | contig 15155 bp, 13 predicted proteins | sample RifCSPlowO2_12_FD_107890 | JGI IMG/M metagenome (GOLD analysis project Ga0156243, IMG submission 107890) | Elusimicrobia bacterium RIFCSPLOWO2_12_FULL_59_9 | reverse complement strand
TTATAAAAGTGTCCTTGCCGAGGTAGAAGACGGCGTGCTCGCCAAACGGTCCCTCCTGGCGATTGCCCCAAATTTCTTCCGCCGTGACGCCGTCCAGTTTCGTGAGCAGGTCGATGCGAACCGGGGGAAAGCCCATCTGGATGACCTTGCCGGAAAGTATATCGTCTTTGGTTATGCCAAGAGACTTGAAGCCGAAGTCCTTGAGCGCCCGCAGCACGGCCTCCGCGTTGGAAGCGGTCGGCCTGATCCAAAAATCGATGTCTCCGGTCGCTCTCGGATATCCCAGGAAGGCCAGGGAAAATGCGCCCACGATCACAAATTCGACGCGGTTCCGGTTGAGCGCGGCGACGAAATCCGAGAAGTCGGAATTGACGTCGCTCATGCGAGGGAGTCCCTCAATTGAATCGAGCGCTCAAGACGCGGAAGAGTTTTCTTGCCGGTAACCAGATAAACCTGCCGCCTAAGAAACTCCATAGCGCTGATCCGCGCCTCGGGGGTTTGGGTGAGCCAGAATCGCAGGGCGTCGCGGTCATTCTCTTTTTCGACAATGCGCACAGGCATTGGCGTACGCGCGGACCTCGCCTGGGGCTGATCCTGCGCGGCCGAGGCTCCTCCCGGAACCCAGGTTTCCTCCCATATTTCAGCGGATGGCCGGCTCATGAGGCGATCTTCCTCGGAGCGGATAAGGGCCCGAATCATCTTGTCATCAGGGAGTTGATTCTCTAAGGCCATGCTTCCCGAGACGCGCGCGATCTTCCGGCACGCGACTTCCTGGATTCGCTCGGCCAGGGCAGCCTGGGGCGATATGAGGAACTTCGGCAGCACAACCGCTTCGCAATACATGGCGCGCAATATGCGCCTGAGCGTGCTTAACTGGACGTCCACCTTGCCGGTCTCGATCTTCGCCACATGGGACTGCGGCATGCCCGCCCGCTTGGCAAGCTGGGCCTGGGTCATGTGAAGGGCATTGCGGATCCGCCGGATGACGACATGGGGAGCAAACTCTTCCGTCGCTTCGGGGACCTTTTTCCCGAATGAGATCAAACGCTCCATCATTATGCGGCTGCTGACGGGAAGGCTATCCTTTCTCAACGGCATAGAATTACTCTCCTGATCGCACCCATATTATAATATGTTTATACATATTTGTCAATATGTATTATATATGCTTAAACATATTATTAAATAGGTGGCTTATCCGTCAGGAAGGCCGGAAGCCGAAATTACAGGCAAAAGATATTACTCGGACGGGCTCCTGGGGTTTCTACGCCTTAACGCGCTGGAACTTGATTCTTAGCAGGAACTGGCATCTCCGCGGCGGTGGAGTGCGGCCGCTTCCCGAAGGTGTGAAACAAAAAACACATGCGTTTAAAGATCGTCCAGAAGTTCGTCGAAGCCGAAGGCTTGATAGCCGCCTTCCGCAAGCTTCTTCTTTGTTCCCGCAGCGAGCGCCGGAGCGAACGCCATTTTCTCGATCGCGTAGCCGGAGAACCGGGCCCCTTCTTGCGTCCGCAGAAACGCAGCCGCGTGGCCGTCGAAATCCGCGCGGTCGCGCAGAAGTTGGTCGCCTGACCTTTTGCACGTGACGATGCGAAGGGTCTTCGCGTCGTCATTGACAAGGAGCAGATCGATCTCCACGTTCCGGCTGAGGTTCTCCGGGCGGTTCCAATAACCCTCGATCCGGGACGTAATCTGGAACTTTTCGTCGCCCTTCCTCGACAACTCCTCCAGGATCAGCCGGACCATCTTTTCGAAAGCATGCCCCTCGACAGTTTCCAGGCGCTGTGAACAAGTTTTCACGCAAACATCCATAGGCCTGACGCGAGCCGCCTTGATCTGCCGCTCTATGGCGCCCAACCACGAGGATAGAAAGTTGTCGACCACGTAATAGCGGGACTTGCGGGATACCCCTTTGGACCCGAAAACGGGCAGCCGCCGTTGGATGATCTGGAACTTCGACTCCAGGACGCTCAAATATCCGCCGATCTGCCGCAGTTCCGTTCCGCTGTCGATCTTGGAGTATTCTTCCATAATGCGGGCATGCGAACAGCCGTCGTTGGCGGCGATTATTTTGAGCAGGGATTCATACCGGCCGCGGAATTCATTCAGGAACCAGTTGTCCGCCTCGGTTCTCAGCGGGGAAGAACCTTTAAAGAACAACTCCCGGAGTATCGTTTCCCGATAATGCGGATCGCGACGCAGAACGCCCTGTTCGAAACAATCGCGATAAAACTTCGGGATGCCTTCAAACAGGCTCCACAAAAAAAGGTGTTGGTAGGGATCCATGATGCCGTGAGCCAGCCACATCTCCTTAAGAGCAGCGAAGTCCAGGTGGCGTATCTCCAGACGGTCGGTCACGCGATTGAAGAGAGGAGAACGCCTATCCTCGAGCACCGCCATCATTTCGTTATGGATCGACCCGAGGACGAATAGGCCCCCGGTGGCATCACGCCGGCTTCGGAGGCGGTCAACTTCCGATTGCAGATACGAGCAGAAAGGATAGAGCGCCTTGCGATGGAAGTACTGAAACTCGTCCAAGACGACGAAGTACTCCTTTGCGGCAAGCCGGCCGATCAGCTTGGCGAATTGCTGCAGGTCGCGGGGAAGCGGAAAATCGGCGCGCGGAACATCCAGGTCCTCCAACGCGTCGTTGACGGACTTCAGGACTCCCGAAGGATCGCTATCCGGAATCTGAACGTAGAAGATCTTCTTGTCTTTCGTCCGATCCAGCAGGCGGTTGACGAGGGTGGTTTTACCGATGCGGCGCCTGCCGGATATCTCGCAAAAGAACCAGCGCCCGCGGTCCGCAATCTTGCGCAGTTCGGCCTCTTCAGCGCGCCTGCCATAGAAATCCCAAGTGGCCGTCATCGCTATGATTATAGCATAAAATGTTTTATGCTACGCATTTTTGATAAAATTCCACTGTGCCTATATGCAAAATTGCAACGCAACCAGCACGGATTTATGCCTGATTCCGATGCGTGGCATTATGGATCGCAAGGCGCTTTGCGCCTGGATGATGTCGCTGTTGCCGCGCGCAGTTTTAACGCGTTGGAGCTTGATTCTTGGCAGGAACCGGCATCTCCGCGGCGGTGGAGTGCGGCCGCTTCCCGAAAATATTCCTTATTTTAGGTATTTTCGAGCTCGCGGTTGACCTGGGCGCCCACCAGGATCATGAAGCCCATGGCGTAAAGCCAGGTCAATAGGCCGATGACCCCTCCGGCGGCGCCGTAGACCAGATTGCGGGGCCCGATGTTGTTCAAGTAAACGCCGAAGGCCTCGGAAAAAAGCAGCCAGCCGGCGATCGTCACCAAGGTGCCTGGGGTCACGAGCTTGAGGCGATTGCGGCCGCCGGGGCCGAAGCTGAATATCAGCGCGACCCCGAAAAACATGACCGCGATGGCGATGATCCAACGGGCCATGCCGAAGAGCAGCTGGACCTGGCCGTGAAACCCCACGTAGCCGATGAGCCAGTCCCTCGCGGCCGGGACGATCACCAGCAGGAAGAAGGCGATGGTCAAGATTCCGGCGTGGGCCGCCGTGAGCAAAAGGGAGATGCCCTTCCATTTCCAATAGGCGCGCGTTTCCTGCGTTCCGTAAATCCTGTTGAGCGCCGCCATGAGCGAGGTGGTGGCCGACGAGGAGGCATAGAGGGCGAGCAGAAGCGTTCCCAAAGCGAGCCAGTGCCTGGGCTTGAATAGGATGTCCAGCACCGTGGGGCCCGCCAGGGTGAATAAATACCCCGGCAGAAATTTTTCCAGCATGGACAAAATCTCTTCAGGAGTCGCCGCGATGGGAAGTGTGCCGAGAAGCGCGATGACAAAGACCCAGAACGGGAAAAATGAATACAGGAAATAAAAGCCGAGCTCTGCCGCCATGTCGAAGCAGTAGTTCCGGTAAAGCCCGCGGCAAACCCGGACCGTTAAATCCCAAAAACTTCGCGCCGCTTCGGGGATGCTGCCCAAGCCGAGTTCCATAGCCTTTTCAATAGGATGCTCTTTCCGGAGCGAATCGAGCGATTCCTCGGGCGTCAAGCCCGCGTTTTCCAGCATATCACAAGATGCGGTCCAGGAAGTAGGGCATTTGCCGCCGCCACCACGTCCAATCGTGGTGGACGTCCACGCCCCAAAAATCCACCCAGCAGGGAATCCCCTTGGCATCCAGCACGGCCTTCATCGCGCGCGTCTCGCCGATGCAGTCGTAGTCGCCGCAGGCCTCCCAATCGCCCTGCCCGACGCATAAGACGATTTTGCCGCGCCTCAAGAGCCCGAGAATATGCGGGGTTTCAAGGCCGGGCAGGTACGCCAGCGGAAAATGATAATACAGCGACGGGTCCCAATCGTCGCCGAAAATGTGCTTGGGGCCGTAGAGCGCGCTCAAAGAAATCACCCCGTCGAAAACCTCGGGATGACGGAAAAAGAAATTGGCCGCGTGGTAGCCTCCCATGCTGCAGCCGGTCGTCAGCAGCGAACCGGAGGAGCCGTTGAGCCAACGGATGAATGGAACGGCCTCGTTTAAGACGTATCTTTCGTAGTCCTCGTGGCGCCGGACGCGGTCGGCGGGCGAGAGCGCTTGGTTGACCCACGACTCCCCGTCCACTCCGTCCACGGCGAAGAGCTGCGCGCGCCCTTGCTCCAAAAAGGGCCGGAGGGCCTCGACCATGCCGAAATCCTCATACTCAAAAAAGCGCCCTCCCGCCGAGGGAAAAACGACGATGGGCTTGCCGCCGCGGCCGTAGACTTTCATCTCCATATCGCGGCCCAAGGCGGAGCTCCGCCATTTCTTATATTCGGAGTTCAAAAACCCTGCTCCTGGATATAGTCCACGATGGGCCAGATGTCCTCCATCGATTTGGAGCGGACCAAGAAGGCATAGTCCCCGATGGCGCGCCGGAACACCGAGTCGATGGGGGTATGGGTCAAAATCGCGGGGCCGAACTTCCGCAGCACCTCGTCGCGGGAGTGCGCGTAATTTTTCCGCTCCTTGCGGCCGATATAGCTGACGTGGTAAGCCCGGTCATAGCTCGCCTCGAAACGTCCCTTGACGACGACGTTGGCCCACTGGCGATAAATGTCGATGTCGTTGGCGTAATTGAACATGTCGGTCGTGAGACCCCCCGGAGGCCGGGCGTTGATCTCCATGGCCGTCAACCGGCCGCGGGGCCCGCGCATGAACTCCAGGTGAAAGAATCTCTCCTTGAGTCCAAAGGCGGCGATGGCCGTGTGGCCGAGCTCGTTTAAATCGGAGGGAATGTCGCGCAGGGACCAGTAATGGAGGTGGTCGTCGTCGTTGACCACGGTCATGATGTCATTGCTGAACATGTGCGAGGTGTAGAACACGATGGCGCCGTCGCGGCCGGTCAGGCCGTCGAAGGACTGTATGCGGCCGTCGAGAAATTCCTCCAGAATATACTCGGCATCCGGGATCTTGCGCTCGAAAAAATTCTCCCACTGGGCCGGATTGGAAATTTTATAGGTCGCGTGAGCCCCCACCCCTTTGTCGGGCTTGGCGATGACCGGGTATCCCACCCGCGCCGCGAAACGCCGCGCGGCCTCCGGGCCTACGGCGAGTTCGCCCTGGGCCACGGGCACGCCCGCCTTCTGGAATACCTGTTTCATCAGCGATTTCTGCTTCAAGGCGCGGATATCTCCCGGCTTGGGGCCGCCGACGTTGAAGTCCAGGCGCAGGGCGGCCTCGAGCTCGATCCAGTGCTCTTCCTGGGCCACGATGCGGTCCATTTTCCCGAGGCGGGAGGTGAGGTGGGCGCAGGCGCGCAGGACGCGGTCGTAATTTCCCATGTCCGGGACATGGCAATACTCGCTCAGGGCCCCTTTAAGCTCGGGCCGCAGCCGCTCATAGGACTCCCATCCGATGCCGGCCACCGAGGCGCCCGCCTCCTTGAGGCCGACGCAGAAATGATAATAGTTCGGCGGAAAATTAGGACAAAGATATAAAACATTCATAAAAAAGCCGAAGGAGTGATGATTTTACAATAATGGGGTGTTGCCGTCGAGAGAATTGTCGTCCGGCAGCGGAGGCGCGGGCTCGCTACTCGTAGCGCAGCGCTTCGATGGGGCTCAGCCGCGAGGCCTTCCGGGCCGGCCACAGGCCGAAAATAATTCCTATGGCGGCGGAAAAAAGAAAAGCCAGAGCGGACGCGCCGGGGGAAACAGCGGCCGCCCAACCGGCCAGGCGGGACATGGCCTGGGTCGCGGCCCAGCCCAAGCCGATGCCGATGAGGCCGCCGCAGACGCTCACAACCACCGCCTCGATCAAAAACTGGGCCAGAATGTCGCGCCTTCTGGCGCCGACCGCCTTGCGCAGGCCGATTTCCCGGGTACGCTCGGTCACCGACACCAGCATGATGTTCATGATGCCGATTCCGCCCACCAAAAGCGAGATCGCCGCGATGCAGGCCAGAAGCAAAGACATGGTGCGGCTGGTCTGGCTGAGCGCGTCCTGGATTTCAGCCATGTTGCGGATTTCAAAGCTTTGCTGCTGGGAAGGAGGCAGGCGGTGGCGCCGGATGACCAGCTCCCTGAGGGCGTCCTGGGCGGCCTCCATTTGGGAGGCATCCGCCACTTCGATGTCGATGGAATACACAAAATCCTTTCCCAAAAGCCTTCGCATGGCGGTCGTGACGGGGATGACGACCAGATCGTCCTGGTCCCGCCAACTGTTGGCCCCCTTTTCGGGGAGGACGCCAATGACTTGAAAATTGACCTTGTTAATCTTGATGAACTCCCCGATGGGATTGGCCCCGCCGAAAAGCTCCCGAACGGGGGTCATGCCCAAAACCGCCACGCGGGAGCGGGAGCGGTCCTCGTCCGGCCTAAAGAACCGCCCCACTTGGGGCGCGGAAGCCCGCATGGACGGGTAGTCGGGGCCGGTTCCAAGAATCTGCGTGCTCCAGTTCCTGTTCCCGAAGACCAACTGCCCCCGGCCCGAGACGGAGGGAGCCGTCTTTTTGACGGAAGGAACCGAGGCCCGTATTTCGGCCGCGTCCTCGAGGGTGAAGCGGGTCACGGCGCCGGCTTCCAGCGCAACGCCGTGCGCGCGCCTCGAGCCCGGCCTCAAGACCAGGAGATTGGAGCCCAGCGAGGCGAGCTGCTTTTCGATGGCCTGCTGCGCCCCGTGGCCGAGAGCCAGCATGGCGATGACCGCGGCCACGCCGATGAGGATGCCCAGCATCGAGAGCCCGGACCTCACCTTGTTGGCCAAAAGCGCGCGCGCCGCCTGCTTGAAGTGCTCCGAAGTTTCCTTGAGGGTGAATTTGGGCGGCGCGATCTTCGGCGGCTGCACCGCCGTCTGCGCCTGACCCGTCTTGACGGCGACCCCGCCTCCGGCGCCGGCCTCGGAGACGGTTTCATCGGACTGAATAACTCCGTCGCGCATGCGGATGACGCGCCGGGCGTGCGCGGCGATCTCGGCTTCGTGGGTGACCACAATCACCGTGATGCCGCCCTCGTTGAGCTTGCGGAGTATGGCCATGATTTCCTCTTCGCTGGAGGAATCCAGATTGCCCGTCGGCTCGTCGGCCAGGATGATGCCGGGCCCGTTGACCAAAGCCCGCGCGATGGCCACCCTCTGCTGCTGGCCGCCCGAAAGCTCGTTGGGCTTGTGCAAAATCCTTGAGCCCAAACCGACCTCCTCCAGAAGCTCTTTCGGCCTGGATGGATCGGTTCCGTTGGCCGCGTATAACAGCGGCAGCGCTACGTTTTCAAGGGCGCTCGTCCGGGCCAGAAGATTGAACTGCTGAAAAACAAAACCGATGGCCTTGCCCCTGAGCCCGGCCAACTCGTCTTCCCCGAGCTTGGAAACCTCCTGTCCATAGAGCTCGTAGGAGCCGGAGTCAGGCACGTCCAGGAGACCGAGAACGTGCATCAAAGTGGATTTGCCCGAGCCGGAGGGGCCCATGATGGCCACGAATTCCCCCGGCTCGATGACAAGCGACACGCCGCGAAGGGCCGGCACGGCCGCCGCGCCGCCGGCGCATCCGGGTCCCGGGAGCCCTGCGACGGGGGCCGCCTCGCCCATTTGATATGTTTTTCTAAGTTTTGAAATTCGGATCATATCACCGGCCCCTCTGCGCCCGGCCGCCTCCTCCGCCTCCGGCGCGGCCTCGGCCCAAGGGAGAAAATGGGCTGGTCTGAGGCGCCTCCGCCTGGCCCGGCATCTTGAATGTTCGGACCAGCACCGTGTCGCCTTCGGAAAGCCCCGAAACGATCTCCGTCTTCTTTCCGTCCGTGAGGCCGGTCTGGATTTCCTTGGAAATCGGGCGCTTTTTGCCGGAAGGATTGGGCAGCAAAACGGACGCGCCTCCGTCGTCCTGCCGCACGGCTTCGGCCGGAAGCAGAAGGGCGTCCCTTTTTGAGGCCGCCAAAAACACGACGTTGGCCGTCATGCCGCTTCGCAAAAAATCCGGCACTCGCTGCGGCGCGACGTCCACCTCGTAGACCGTCACGTTGCTCACCGTCTTGGCCTCGTAGGCGACATGGTCCACCCGCGCCTCGAGGTTCTCCTGGGGATAGGCGTCCAGATTGATGCGCGCCCTGAGTCCCGGCTTGACCTTGCCGATATCGGTCTCATCCACCTGGGCTTTGACGATGAGGCGGTTGGACATGACCAGCACCGCGTCCTGGGCCGCGACGCTCTGCCCCGGCTCCACGTTCCGGGAGATGATCAAGCCGTCCAAGGGTGCGATGAGCGGCGTGGGTTTGTAAAGGTCCTCCCAATGGGCCAGCTCCCCGGGTCCTTTGGCGCGCGCCGCGTCCAGAAGCGCGGCCCTCTCCACCGAGCTCATCCATGCCAGCACTTGCCCCTTTTTGACCGACTCGCCTTCCCGGACCAAAATGTCCTCCGCCCTCCCGGCGATGGGAGGCTTGATCTCCAGTCGGTTTTGGGGCTGCGCGACGCCGGTGGCCATAATCGTGATCTCGATGTCGCCCCGCGTCACCCGCGCATCCTGGAACTCGGGCGTTTCGCTTTCCCTGCCATGCCATTTCAAACCCAGCGCGACGGCGGCTCCGGCGACGGCCAAAATTATCCACAGTTTCTTTTTCATCGTCATGGCCTCAACCCTTTTCCCTGGGCCCTCTCCCAGCCCGCCCGGGCGATCACGGCATCCCTCAACGACGCGAGCATGGCCTTCTGTCCGGAGATGAGATCGTTTTCAATCAGGTCCCAATCCTCGAAGGACAGCAAGCCGCTGGTGTACTGGCTTCTGGCGATCTGCGCCCGGACTTCGGCGGCGTCCAAAAATTCCCGCCGGACCTCGGTTTGCTCGGCGGCGTCCTGAAAGGCGGCGAATTTGTCCTCCAAATCCAGGGCCGCCTGGTCCGCGGCGCTTCTTTGGCCAGCGCGGGACCTGCGCTCCTCGGCCAGGGCGCTCTTGACGTCGAAGATATTGCGGCCGCCTGGAAAAAATGGAAATGACAGGCTCACGCCGGCCGACCAATTTTTCGAGCCGGGCGGCCAATCGCTTCCGCGCCTGGAAAGGGAGCCCGAGGCGGCGATGTCCGGATAAAGCTGGCTCTTGGAAACGGCGACGCCGGCCTCGGCGGCGCGGGTTTGGGCCTCGGCTTGAAGAACCGCCGGAGTCCGGGCCGCCAAAAAACGAAACTCCGGAGCCTCCTCGGGCGAAGCGGTCTTGAAGCTTCCCGTGACCTCGATCACGTCAAACTCGGATCTGCCGAGGGCTTTGGCGAGCTCGCGCTGAGCGACCCGCAAAGCCCGTTTGGCCTGGGACGCCTCAAATTCGGCCTGGCGGTTGGCCGCCTTGCTTCGAAGATAGGAGCCCTTGTGTTCCCGGCCCGCTTCGTAGCGCAACTCCACCAAGCGGACGTTTTCCCCCCGCCGCTCGGAGATGATTTGGGCCAGCTTCATCTGCTCCTGGGCGTAGAGAAGCCGCGAGAAGGCCGATTGGAGCTGAAAGCCCAGGTTGGACAGAGCCGCCTGGAGGCCGGCCTCGGCGGAATTCAAATCCGCGGCGCTTCTTTCGACCCCGGCTTTATCCTTAAATCCCGAAAAAAGGCTCTGCCTGGCCGACAGGCCCAAGCTGTAATCTTCGCTGGAGGCCGAATCGGTTTTGCTCAGGCCGGCGCTCGCCGAGAGCTGCGGAAAAAAGCCGCTGAAGCTGGCTTGATGCTGCGACCTGGCTTTCCACACCGACTCGGCGGCGCCCGCGAGGTCGGGATTGCGGTCCAACGCCTCCCCAACGCAAGCCTCCCAGGTAAGCGCCTCCCCGCCGAAAGCCGGGGGAGATAAGACGGCAAGGAGCGCGCAGCAGATAAAACGCTTCATGCGGGTCGCGGCTCACTCCCCGTCCGGGCGGCGCTTTTTCCAGCGGGAATCTTTCGCCTGCAGCTTGTCGAACTTCTCCCGCTGCCTGTCGTCGAGAACGCCGCGGATCTCCGCTCTGGCGGAATTTCTGATTTCCTCGAAGCGGGGACCGAACTCCCCTCGCAGGGCTTTGATCTTTTTGCGCTTTTCCTCCAGAATGGCGGCGACTTTCGCGCTCTGCTCGGCCGTCAGGTCCAGCTTTTTGTTGAAGCGCTCGACCATGCGGGCGTAGCCCGGCTCGCCACCCCAGCGCCGGTGGGCGTTGTATTTGAGCGCCAGGGCGCCGAGACCGCCCGCCAGCAAGACGCCCAGAATGAAGGCGATGAGAATCTGCTTCCACTCCAATTTCATGGCTCCTCCAAGACAAAGTTGAGGACCTCATCCTTATCGGACGCTTTGGCCAGCAAAGTCCATTCCGAAGCGACGCCGGCCTTTCCGTTGGCGAGCAGCAAATCCTCGGTCGAGACCGCCGCCTCATTTTTGTACACGCTCAAGAAAAGAACCGCCGCCGCGAACCCGATGGCGGGAACCAGCCAACGCGGGCGCGGCAACGGCAGCGGAAAGCGAAAAACTTCAGCGGGCTCATCCAGCCTTTGCATGAACCGTTCCACAAAGTTTTCCGAAGCGCGCGGCGGGGGAAGCTTAAAAAGAGCTTTCGATATTTGATCCCAGCGAGCATGCGCCCGGCGGCAGCCTGGGCAGCCCGCCAAATGGCTTTCCACCCGCCGCCTGTCCTCGGGCCCCAGCTCTCCGTCAAACAGGGCATACAGCGCTTCTTCGAATTCGTCGTGGTGCATGGCGGCCTCGCTATTTAGACGTTTTCCGGATCCAAAAAGTGTCGCAGATTCCCCTCCAGTTCCTTGCGCGCTCGGCGCAGGCGGGCTTTGACGGCATCCACGGAGCAATTGAGAACTTGCGCGATTTCTCTGTAGTTTAAGCCCTGGGACTCGCGCAGGGTCAATATGAGGCGGTAATCCGGGGGCAACCGGGACAGCGCCCTCTCGACAAGATCGGACTTCTCCAATAAAGAGCCGGCCGGGTCCGGAGCGGCAAAAAGCTTCTCCAACCTTTCCCCCTCTCTTTCGGCCAACATCTCCAAGGAGTCGGTTTTTTGACGGGATTTCTTTCGCAGCAGATCGAGGCAATGGTTGGAGGCGACGCGGTAAAGCCAGGTGGCAAACGCCGCCCCGCCGCGGAACTCATCTAAAGCCCTGAAGGCTTTGATGAAAATTTCCTGCGCGGCGTCCTCCGCCTGGCTGCGGTCGGAAAGGATGGAGGCGCACAGCCCGACGATGCGGTCCTGGTATTTGCGGACCAACCCGGCGAAAAGCTCCCGCCGCCCGGCCGTCACTTCGCGGATGATTTCAGCGTCTTCGATGGATCGCCCCCCGACGGCTAATTTTTAAAAATCATAGCAATTAATTTTGTAGGATGGGGGCGGCGCGTTCGTCCTTGGCCATGCATCTAACCGCCCTGGATTGGGGAATCGTCGCGGTCTACTTCGCCGTCTGCCTGGCGGTCGGCGTGATATTCTCCGGCCGAGCGTCCGAAAGCACGGACTCCTATTTCATCAGCGGCCGCCATCTCCCGTGGTGGCTTTTGGGAACCTCCATGGTGGCCACCACCTTCGCTTCCGACACGCCTCTGGCCATCACCGAATTTCTGAGAGTCGGCGGCATCTGGAAAAACTGGTATTGGTGGTCTTTGGGCATGGGCTCCATGCTGGGCGTTTTTCTGTTCGCCCCCCTGTGGCGCCGCGTCGGCGTGCTGACCGACAACGAGCTCATCGAGCTCCGCTACGAAGGGCGGCCCGCGGCCTTTTTGAGAGGCTTTAAGGCCCTGTATTTCTCCATCGGCTACAACCTCATCGTAATGGGGTGGGTGATCAAGGGCATAGGAAAGATGACGGCGGTGCTGCTCGACGTTCCAGAGGGCCCGGCCATCGGCGTCTGCCTGGCCATCACCATGATTTACACCCTCTCATCCGGCTTCTGGGGCGTGGTGGTGACGGACTTGCTGCAGTTCGGCGTGGCCATGGCCGGCTCCCTGGTTCTGGCGTTCTTCGCGGTGAGCCACCTCGGCGGCATGGCGGCGCTTTTGTCGAAGCTCCAATCCCTTCCCGGCTTCCATCCGGAGACCCTGCATTTTCTCCCGGCCGCGGATTTAAGCTCCATTCATACGCCTTTTTCGGAAATCATGATTTATGTCTGCCTGTTGTGGTGGTCCTCCCATGACGCCGACGGAGGCGGCTACGTCATCCAAAGAATGCTCTCGGCCAAAAACGAACGGCACGCCCTTTTGGGCACGCTTTGGTTTTACCTGGCCCACTACGCGCTGCGGGTATGGCCCTGGATCATCGTGGGCCTGGCTTCGATGGCGCTTTTCCCGGACCTTTCCACCCACGCTTTCAAGGACAAGGCCGGCTACCCGCTCGTGATGAAGGCCGTGCTCCGGCCGGGATACGCCGGCTTGATGGTCGCGTATTTTTTCGGCGCTTTCATGTCCACCATCGACACCCACGTCAACTGGAGCACCAGCTACCTGATCCATGACGTCTACCGCCGCTTCATCCGGCCAAGCGCTCCGGAAAAGCACTACGTCTTCGTCGCCCGCCTCGCCGGCGCGGCCATCGCCGTCGCGGCGGCGTACGTGGCCGTCTATTGGATCGACTCCATTTCGCAGGCCTGGCAATTCATCTACCTGATGGGCTCCGGCGTCGGGCTTGTCCTCATCGGCCGCTGGTTCTGGTGGCGGGTCAACGCCTACTCCGAAATCGCCGCGCTGGCGTCCTCTCTCACGTTGACGATCGGCTGGCTTTGCCTGGGACGGCTGATGCCCGAAGCCGATTTCATGGGTTACCCCCTGGCCTCGACGCCTCTGCACGTCAAGGCCGTGGTGGTCGTGCCGGTCTCGATCGCGGTGTGGGTGTCGGCCACGTTATTGACCGCTCCCGTGTCGATGGAAAAGTTGGAGCGCTTCTACCGGCTTGCGCGCCCGGGAGGCCTTTGGGGGCCCGTCACCCGGGGAGAAAAATACGGCGGAGAGATTTTAGGCTGGGACTTTCTGGCCAAATGGCTGGGCGGGCTGCTTCTCATCTACGGCGCCCTCTTCGGCCTGGGCCATCTGGTTTTTCTGCGCTGGAAAGAAGGCTCTTTGCTTCTGGCCATGGCGGCCGCGGCCGGCGCCTGGCTGTTCACCCTGATGGAGCCGCAACGCGAAGAGTTAGGGCCTTAAATGGGATGAATTGATTCGGCTACAGCCAGAAGCGTTTTTTGAAGACGGTCATGCAGTTTTTGGGTGGATTGCAGGCGAACCACGACGATGCCCCTCGGGTGAGGCAGTATAAAATAGGTTTCCCTCGCCGGGGCGCGGCGCATGCGGCCGGTATGGACGTTGAGGGTCTCGGTATAGTCCATCACCGCCTTCCAAACCCGGGCTTTCCCCAAGCGCTCATCACGGAAGATCCGAAGATTTTCGCGCAGCGGCTCTCCCAATAAAGGCTGAACCGCGGTCAAGCGCTCGAGACTGCGCGCGAATTTTTCCCGGGAACCCCGCGCGGACCGCTCGGAATAGAAAAGGATGTCAATGGAGGCGGCTGCGGCGGATTGCGCCTCATCCCAATACAGGCTCGCCCAGCCTTCCTTGGACCAATACGGGTCCAACTTCCACGCCGCGGGGACGGGCAGCCGCACTCCCAAATCCTTGAGCTCGGTCGTGCGCAGCCGCGCGTCTCCCGGATGCGCGCCGGCGAGGCTGATTCCAAAAACAAGCGACCAGACCAGACGCCTCATTTAGAGACCCCCGGGGGCGGAACTTCGCGCGCGTTTTTCAAAGGCAAAGCTTTCAGTTGGAGGCCGCGCGACGCGTCTTCGTCGAGCGCCGCGATCATTTTTCGGGTTTCTTCGATGCCGCGGTCGATGACCACGAGGCTGCGCACTTCTTTTCCCTTAAAGGCCCTGAGAGCGATCCGGTAGTCGTCGTCGTGCGCCGCGTTCTTGATTTCTTCGTCGAGTCCCGCCTCGCCGCGCGCGGCGGCGACGCGCTCCGCCCAAAGGTCGCGGAGCTCCTCCTGATAAAAGTCGCGTATTTCGCGCACGCCGTTGCGCCCGCCCCAGGGATGGACATATCCCCGTTCTCTTAAAACATCCCGGGACATTTTGGCCAGCGTCGGCTTATAATCCTCGGGGCTGATTGCCTGGAGATTATGAAGCCGGCTCAATTGCTCGATCTCCCAATACATCATCTGCGAATGGGAGTTTTCGGGAAGCCGCGCCGCCGCCGTTTGAAAGGCGCGCAGATACGCCGAGCCCATGATGCCGCCGGTGATAAAAGACCTCATTTCCTTCTCTTGATAGCCATAAATCACCTCGGCGATGGGAGGGCCGTAGCGCTCGACGTTGACGGCCCGGTCATAGGCGTGCTGCAGTTCGTGCACCATCGTCTCGGTCAAAAGCGCCGGGTCCACGTCTTTGAGTTGAGAGGAAAGTTTGACATGCAGCATCCACGTCGCCCGGCCCCGCACGTCCTTGCTGCTGGTCATCGTATGCAGTCCCAGCAGCCCGGGGCCCATGTCGTCGCCGAACTCGATTTTCAGCCGGCCTTGCTCCCGGAGCTTGTCCATGGCGGGAAAAATATGCCCCAGCTTTTCGCGGAGCGCCAGTTGCGCCTTAAGCTCCTCATCGCTCGCGTTTTCAAATAGGTCCGGACGCTCTTTGCGAAACGCCGTCGGATCCATGACCATCATGCGCGCGTAGCGATAAACCTGATCGATGGAACCGTAGTCGGCGGGCGCGCCCAACTCCGACGTGAAGGCC
>Ga0156243_1118_pt1 | contig 15531 bp, 13 predicted proteins | sample RifCSPlowO2_12_FD_107890 | JGI IMG/M metagenome (GOLD analysis project Ga0156243, IMG submission 107890) | Elusimicrobia bacterium RIFCSPLOWO2_12_FULL_59_9 | reverse complement strand
GCGCAGCACCTCGCCGGCGTAGTTCGCCAGGTTTTGGGGAGCGACGATTTGAATCGAGTCGAAGCAGGAACCGTCGTTTAAATGGATGAAAGAAAACCCGGCCTTGGAATCCCGGCGGGAACGCACCCATCCCTTGAGAACGACCGTTTCTCCGTTGGCGATCTTTTCCGACAGAGCTTGGGAAACCGAGATGGCGAGCATCGAAAGAAAGTTTACCGGAAGCCCTCCGCCTTGTCAAGCTTACGCATCAACTCATTTATAATGGGCTCATGACAGAAAATTATGAAGGCTTGTTGGGCCGTTCTGCAACTTCGGCGGGCGTAGCCCGACGAAGTAACGGGCCCGAGGCCCGTAAAGAAACGTGTTGGCAATGGTGTGCAACGGCGCTTGAACGGAATGGCGCCTTGAGGCGCCAGGGGTTTCGCTTCGCGACAACCTCCAAAACGAAGCATCGGGTAGGCTATACTCTCGCTGTTCACTTGCAATGGACAGACGGGAGGACCATACCCGATGCGCCTTCATTATCTCAGGAAACTCCTTGGAATTCAAGGATATTGTATCGCCGACTTGAAGGTGGAGCCGCGCCGAGGTCGACGTTGCGTCATCTTGAAGCTCAAACGGTTGTGTGGCAGTCACGCTTGCGTAAAATGTGGCCATCGAATCAAAAAGCCCAATTCCCGCTGGTGGGTCGAGGTCCAGCACCTGAGCCTCTGGGAATATCCGACTTTCTTGCGCGTCCAGCGCTTCCAAGTCAAATGTCCGGCGTGCGGTCTGAGCCTGGAACCGTTGCCTTTCGCGGCGGACGGCCCCATGGTTACTCGACCGCTGGCTGCCCTGGTCCACGAGCTGTGCAAGGTCATGACCGTCAAAGCCGCGGGAGCCTTGATGCTGCTGCATAGGGCCACGGTCAAGACCCTCGACAAGCAGGCTCTTGAGAAGGTCCAGGCCGAGAGACCCCTGGACGGCATCACGGTCCTGGGAGCTGACGAGATCGCCGTGGGCAAAGGCCAGACCTACTGGACGATGATCAGCGCCCTGGAAGGGCCGCGCGGACCCGAGCTCTTGAACGTCGTCGAAGGCCGCAAGGAGAAAGACCTCCAGAAGTTCTGGAAGTGGTTCGGCAAAGACCGGGCCAAACTCGTTACCCACGGCGTCATGGACATGTGGAAGGCCTTCCGCAACAGCTTCCGGGCCCATTGCCCCGACATCCAGATCATCTACGACAAATATGTGGTGGCCGCGCTTATGTTGCGTAGCCATCGAAAACCATTGGGCTTCCTCGGAATTTCACCTTCTGGACGCAACATAACGGAGTCCCTCCTTCCCCTACAGCGCTTTCAGAAATGCCATGACGCCTGGGTTATTGCGCCACTGCGCCCTGGGCAGGATAGCCGTCGGAATTTCGCAGTGAGCAAGGGCCTTGGCCTTCATCTCGAGATCGATTTCGGCGTAAATGTGCGTGGTGTTGAGGGACACATGGCCGAGCCACGCCCGAATAGTATTGATGTCCACCCCGGCGCGAAGCAGGTGCACCGCCGTCGTGTGGCGGATCGTGTGAGCCGTAACTTCCTTGGTTGCCAGGGAAGGGGCTCGGTGGCCTACCTTATCCGCGTAACGCCTGACCATGGTGTTGATCCCGAAGCGCGTGATCGGCTGGCCCAGCCGGTTGAGGAAGACCGTTTCGTTGGCTTGGCGACCGGCCACGAGGCGAGCCAGCACGTCGCACGTCGAGAACCAAAGAGGACAATGCCGGATCTTGCCAGCCTTTCCTACAAGCTTGACCGAGGGAGATCCTTCCAGGCTCAAGTCCGCGATGGTCGCATGCGCGGCCTCGCTGGCTCGAGCCCCGGTGTTATAGAGGAAAAGCAGCAGCGCGTAGTCACGGAGTCCTTGCGCCGAGCTGCGAGTCGGAGTTTCGAGCAGGGCGTCCATTTCTGTTTTGTCGAGGTAGGACATAACGGGCTTCGACGATTTCTTAAACGGAATGGCGCGAACCTCGGCACACCAGGAGATATGCTCGGGGCTGCGCCCGGCAATAAACCTGGCCAGCGCATGGATGGCGGCCAGACGTTGGTTGCGAGTGGCAACGGAACATTTCCGATCTTGCTCAAGGTAAAGCAAGAACGCGCGGACCATTTCCGGCGCGATATGCTCGACTGCGAGCCTATCGACAGGCTTGTGAGCTCTGACGGCAACGAACGGAAGCAGCAGGGCCAGCGCATCGCGGTAGCTTGCCTGGGTGTTGCGCGCCAGGTTGCGCTCGGCCACCACGTGCTCCATGAGAAAGCGGCGAATCCAAGGACCGATTAGGGTTGCATCAGACATGGCTTACCTCCGGGAAGGCGTAGCGTTCGAAGCGATGATTCGCTTCCTGCAGCAGTTCCAGCGTCATGGTCAGATAGCGCTGGGTAAAGACAATGTTGTCGTGCCCGAGATAGGTCGAGAGCCGCGGCAGGAGGCGCTGCACGTCGGCTCCCTGCCGATACCAAGACGTCATCCTATGCACGGCGAACGTGTGGCGAATATCATGGATTCTCGGCTGATAACGCGCCTGCGGTTCACGATGGACATCCGCCCATCCGCGCAGTCGCCGGAAGACCACGTCCGCTTGACGGACCGACATGGCGGTACCCTTGCGCGTGGCAAAGAAGGCGGAGTCCACGCCACCTGGGCATGGCAACACCTGCCTGCGCTTTCTGGCATAGCCCTCCAGTTCGGCGACGAGCCGAGAGCCGATTGGCACCAGTCGGCTTTTGAAGAACTTGCTGTCGCGGATGTGCAAGAGACCGGCAGACAAATCTACGTCGGCGAGCGTGAGCGCCAGGGCCTCGCCTATACGGAGTCCCGATCCATAGAGGAGGAGCAGCAGAGCGCGCATGATCGCGGGGCGGAGAGGATTAAGGCGGGAAGAGAGCGACGGCGTCGCTTGCAAAATACGACGCAGTTCATCGACGGTGTAGATATAGGGCACCAAGCCAGACGGCCGCTTGGGCAGCACTGTAGGCAGGGGCGCGGAGGTGGCATAACCCCTGGCAACGGCGAAGCCGTAGAGGCCTTTGAGCATGACGAACTTTTGATGCCAGAAGGTCGTGATGGGACCCTTCCCATTGAGAAAGGCGAGCATCTGGGATGGGCTAACCTCACCGACATCAATATCGCCCATAGCCTGGCAGAAGCATTTGAGGACCACCGGCTCCGTTGAGAACCGCATGCCGAGGGAGCGCTTGAATCTTATGTACTCGTCAGCAAGCCGCGCGAGCTTCATAGCAGGCCTCCCAGATCGAAGGTGGCCACCTCGCGCAGTCCTTTCATATCCACTTTGGCGTAGATTCGAGTCGCCGAGGAGCTACGATGCCCCAAGAGATCACCGATTTCCTTAAGCGAGCAACCCTGGGCCAAGAGGTGGGTGGCGCATGCGTGACGAAGAGCGTGGGGTCCCCTATGCGGCAGGAAAATACCAAGCTGCCTCGTGTGTTGGCTGATCGTTTCATAGAGAGCACCTTGGGATACGGGCTGGAATGGAGCTTTCGAGGACAGAAACACCTCGCGACGCTGGCAGCGAGGTCGGGCCGACCGCAGGTATCGAAGGATCGCGTTGCCTACGATGGTCACCAGGGGATATGTCTGAGCTCGTCGCAGTTTGGGACGGCGGATCAATATCTGGTCACGTTCCCAGTCGATGTCTTCAAGCTTCAATTGCGAGACCTCGCCAACCCGCAGCCCATAGATGGCCAAGAGCATCACGGCAGGACGATCCCGGATGTCGCGCGGCCGCTCCGTATCCAAGCTGGCAATGAGACGCTGGACGTCCTCCCAGGACGGACCCGAGGGAACGTCTTCCCGGCTGAAGAGCCGTGGTCCTCGGATGGCATCGGCTATCGACAGGTGACACCAGCCTCGCATTCCAGCGAATCGAAAAAAGGCCTTCAGTGCGCCGGCATTATTGACCACGCTCACCCGGCTCCATCGGGTAGCTCCATGTTGAGCGAGGTAGCCATCGATATCCGTGACCTGGACGTCGGAGATCGGACGCCCTTTCCCCTCGTACCAACGGAGAAATTGCCTGATGCACCTATATCGCCTCCAGATGGTTATCGGAGAGAGGCCTCGCTCGCGCTCCATCCATGCGGAGAAATCGTCGAGCTGGCTCAAGGAAGACGCCGACAAGGGGATGGGGTCCCGAAGGCGACCAACAAAGCGAAGCCATTGAATCGCCAGGTGGCGGAATTTGTCCGCCGTGTCTGGGCTGCGGCCGCCGTCTTGCCGACAATGCCGACTGGCCAATCGGTCGGTGATCGCCCTTACTTGGTCAGGTGTCAGCTTCTGATCCGGATGACGATCAAGCGCGCCGACGACCGCAAGAAGCGTCGACGCCATGTCAGCCAGACTTCGGGGCGCATAACCTTGCTGAGCGTAACGCATGAGAAAGCGCTTGCGATCTTCGGCATATGGCGCGGATTCGTAACGAGCTACGGTGCTGGGGTTCCTGAACCACTGTTCGTACATGATTGGACCTCCTCCCCGTTTTGGGGTTTCCGATCATGTAACAGGGGAACTTATGTGAGGTCAATCTGTGGAAAAACCTAAGCCGCCAAACGGTTTTCGATGGCTACGCAACATAAGCGCGGCCACCACATATTTGTCGTTATGTGCGGCCGCACATAACGACAAGTTCCATGTGATCCGACATCTGCTGGAGGCCTTGAACAAAGTCCGCAAGGCGGAATTGGGCAAAGCGGCCGGACGCTTCAAAGGGCTGCTGGCGGGCAAGAAGTTCATCCTGCTCTCGCGCAAAGCCCACGTCCGGGGCAAGGCGAGGGAAGCCCTCGACGATCTTCTCGGCGCCAGCCGCAAGCTCCTCAAGGCCCATGTGCTCAAGGAGTCCTTCAACCACCTGTGGTCTTACAAGTCGAAGACCTGCGCGCGGCGATTTTTCGACGCCTGGGTTGAGCAGCTCAAATGGAGCCGCCTCAAGGCCTACCACAAGTTCGCCCGCATGGTTGAGAGCCATTTCGAGGGCATCCTGGCGTATTGCGACAAGAAAGTTTCGCTCGGGTACATCGAGTCAACGAACCTCAAGGCCAAGAACGTCATCCGCAGGGCTTACGGCTACAGAGACAAGGAGTATATGAAGCTCAAGATTATCCAAGCCTGTACCCCGTGGATGGGTCGTTTCCATCCTTGGGGATGGACGCCTGCTCATAATTTTCTGTCATGAGCCGAAAAGAGAAACGGCCGACGACGGCTTTCTTCTCGAAAAATCAACAACAATGGAGGCAAAAACGGCTCACGACCTGTCCCCTATTTCGGTAACATTTTCGAATGAGTTGACACGCCGCCAGACTCGAGAGGAACCGCCCGATCTCAGCCTCCCCGAGTTCTTCCGGTCGTGGTCCGGCGTGCCGGGTGAAGCGCCGAATCCAGCCGACATAAGCCTCTTCGGTGTTCGGGCTCAGATGGCGGGACCGGACCGCTTCGTGGACTCGCTCAAGAAGGTCGGAGGGGACGATGTTCTTGGGGCGTATTTCTTGGGCCAGTTCGACCTTCTCCCCAGCAAAGAGGGCCAGCAGACGCGCCGGAATGTCGCCCCCGTGGGGGACGCTCCAATACTTCTCCGGGCCATGCCAGAGGCGCCCGCTGATGGTCTTGATCTTCGTCACGCGCTCGGCGGTGTAGGGCAGTCGGACGATGAGCCGTCCCTCCGTGCCGGGCGTGATCTGGATAGGTTCTTTTGCCTCTTCCATCCGTTGGGTTCCCCACTATACATACGACTGCGGAGGGGGCGGGTTAGCCGGGCTTGGCGGTCAGCTTGGCGAGCCACTTCTTTTCTTGCTCTGAATATTTCTTCTCGAACTCTTTTTCGCGGTCTAGGAAGGTTTGCTCGAAATCGCGCCTTTGGCGCTCCAGTTTTTCTTCCGCGTTCTTCAAAACCTCTCCCTCCTTAATAAGACGCTCCGACTCAATGTGGCGGCTCTTTTCCTTGAAAGCCGCATCCGTTTCGTGTGCCTTGCGTTGAAATTGAAGCTCCAGATCCTTCACCTTCTCATCCAGCTCCTTTTGGCGCTGCTCTTCCCAGGCCGCTTTTTCCTTTTCCAGGCGTTTTTCATGCGTCTTGAGCCATTGCAAATGCTGCTCGTTAAGAGTCCAGCGCAGTTCCGTCTCCCGGTTCACCCACGTCTGCTCCTGCTCCTGCCAACGTTGCTGCATCTGCCTTTCCTTTTCATAAATCTGCTTTTCCAGCCCGGACTGGCGGCGATCCAGGTCCGCGCGCAGGGCGCGTTCCCGCGTCCCCAGGTCGCGCTGGTAGCCTCCGGCCAGTTTGGATTCCTGCGCCTCCAGAGCTTTCTTGAGCTCGCTTTGCACGCGAACTCTTTCGGCCTGAAGCTCCTGCTCCTTATTCTGCCGGAATTCTTTGAGCGCCTGCCGCTCCTCCTCCACATTGAGGCGCTCCCGGACCAAAACTTCCTCCCACTCCTTCTCCCTGTCCAGCCAGCGCCGGTTCATATGCTCCTGCAAATCCTTTTCTTTCAAGGCCAAAGCGCCGCGCATCTGCTTTTCCTGCTCCAGCGCCTGCCCGCGGAGGTCTTCCTCCTTTTGGCGCAACTCCTGCTCCAAAGCGGCCCGTCCCAGGCGAAGCTCCTCTTGCAGCTTCTGCTCCTCCTGAAGCTTCCAGGCTTTGGTTTCGGCGGCCATAGTGTGTTTTTGGTTTTGAGTCTCCGATAAAAAGCGGACCTTGTCGGATTCAAAATCCTCTCTCAGCTTGCGGGATTCTTCCTCCAGGCCCCGGCGCTTCTCCTCAAAAGCGGCCTCCAGCCGCCGTCCCTCCGCGGTCAGCCAGATTTGGTTCTGCTTTTCCGCGTCAGCCTGCTTAGCTGAGAAGTCCTCTTGAAGCCCAGAATCGATCTGTTTGGCGTTCTCCGCGTGTTTTTCCTCCAATTGGCGGAATCTTTTCTCCAGGACGGCCTTGCGCTGGACGAACTCGCCCTGGCGCCTTTCCTCCCGGGCGCGAAGCTGCTCTTCCATCTCCTGCCAATGCTGCTCCGCCTTCTGGTGGTAGCTCTCCTCAAGCGCCTTCCTTTGCGCCTGGGCCCTCTCCTCCTGACGCTGGACCCACTCCAGGCGCCCGGCGGCGATCTGATCCTCCATACCGCGCAGCTTGTCGGAAAATTGCCGCTCAAGCTCCGCCTGCCGGCGGCCCAGCTCGACCTCGTGCCGGTTCATCCTTTCAGCGTAGACGGTTTGAAGCTCCCTCTCGCGGCGGACCTGGAACGCGGTGTATTCTTTTTCCACCTGCGCGTTTTTGGCCTGCCAATACTCGGAAATCTTTTTTTCCTTTTCGCGCAACTCCTCCATTTGCCGCGCCTTGAGCTCCTCGGCGAACTGGAAATGCTTTTCCTGAAGCTCCCTCTCCCGGTTCTTGGACTTGTCTAAAAACTCCGTTTCCAAAGAGGTGCGGGTCTCGAGCAGCTCTTTTTCCCTTTTCTCAAAACTCTCCAGCAGGCTCGCCCGGTGCTTGTCCAGGCCGGCCCGGTCCTGCGCGAACTTCTTTTCCATCTCCACTTTGGCAGCCTTCACCTTATCAACATATTCAGCTTCCAAAGCGTCTTTGCGCCCCTGCCAGAAGCGCAGCCGGTCTTCTTCCTTCTCCTGATGCTCCTGCTCCAGCTTTTCCTGGCGCTGGCGCCGGGCCTTTTCGGCGGCCTCAAGCCCCTGCTCCCACTGCTTTTTTAAATTCTCCCTTTCCCGCTCCAACTCCTCCTGCACCTGCTTGATGATGGCCGTCTCTCTGGATTGGTAGCGGCTTTGCAGGTTCTCTTCCTGAATGCGAAGACGCTCCTCCAGCACGCGCTTAAACTCCTCCTGGGCCTGCTGGTGCTTGTCGACGGCCTCCCGCAGGTCGCGCTCGTGCTGCCGCCGCAAAGCCTCGGCCTGGGAGAAGCCGTCGTTTTGAACGCGGATGAGCTCCATCTCCCTTTCGTGCAGCTCTCTTTCCAAATGGCCGATGATCTGCTCGAGCCCTCCGCGCACCTTTTTCCAGTCGTCGCTTTTTTCCTCGGTGATCTCCACCCGAAGCTTTTCCCTGAGCTCCTTTTCCAGAACCTCGCGCTCCTTCCAATTGGATTCCCAGGTGCGCATGGTCTCCTGCCAACGGCGCAGCGTGGCGTCCTTTTCAACCAATTGGGCGCGCAGGTTCTGGGCGGCTTGCTTTTCGGCTTGCAGGCCTTCTTTGACCGGGGCTATCTCATCCTGGAGGGTATAAATGCGCTCAAGCGCCCAGCGCAGCGCGAGCTTGGCCGTCTCGACGTCGGTGATGGTCGCCGGATCGATAAACTTGTCGGGGCCTTCCATAGTTTAAACGCGGTCTATAAACAGAACGGAGGACGCCGCTTTCAGGCGTCCTCTAAGTATCTAACAGAAGCATGTTAAATTTTCAAGTCTAAAGTTTAGAGGTATATTGTTTTGTGATTGTTGCGGCGATCATCAGCTAAGCGTTGGATTCTTTGGAGGCGGTGAGGCGGCGGAAAATATAGTGGGAGAGGCGGTAAATCGAATAGGCCATGAAATAGGCGGCCAGAACGTCCACGGTGTAGTGATTGCGGGTCAGGAGTACGCAGGCCGCCATGACGATGGAAACGCCCAGAAAAAGCTTCTTCTGCCAGCCGATGTCGAACATCAATGAAAACAGAAAGGGGATGGCGGTGTGCGCTGAAAACACGAATTCGTTGGTGAAGGTCAGGACTCCCGTCAGCCGCGAAAAAATGTAGTCGATGCGGCTCATGTCCAGCATCCCGTGGGGCGCGCCGATGGGGCTGAGGATGATGAACGTCGTGCGGATGGCGATCAATAGCCCGAAGGTCAGAAGCATGAACGGGGTGCGGCGGGGGTAATATGAAAGGGAAATAAAAATGGCCGCCAAGTGGGCGATGAACCATCCCCACGATAAAACCGGCGTCATGTCGACGACGGGCAGAATATCCAGAAAAGGATCCGTGCTGGCGGGCAGAACCCGGGCGTCCGCGTACTGGCCCACGACGGTGTAATAGAAAAATGAAAAAATAAAAAAAACCAAAATACCGCCCAGAATGATGACAAACCACCGGTAGGAAAGCCCGGCCCACTCGTCCTTGATCTCGTGGATGCGCTCCTTCGTGGCGGTCTTGAGCTTCTGCCGCAAGCGCCCCAGGTCCTCGGCCACCTCCTTGAATTTGGCCTCCAGGCGCTCGATCTCGTCGTCCATGTGCTCCGGCGAAGGCTCGCTTTTTTTGCTCATTTCCGCTTTCCAAATCCCAGGATAATTCTCCGCGCCAGGCGCACATGCCGGCCCAGTTCCCGCCACGCGCGCATTTTGGAGCTCCCCCATCGGCGCACAGTCAGCTCCGCGGGCGTCTCCTCCACATGATAACCCCTTAAAATGAAAAACGCCAGGATTTCGGCGTTGATTTCGTAGCCTTCGCAGCGCAGCGGCAATTCCATCAGGACCCGGCGGCGGTAAAGGCGGAACACGGCCGTGTAAGCGCTTATGCGGCGGCTGAGGAGTCCACGATAGAATCGGTTGACCAAATAGCTGGGCCAGGCGCGCAGCGCGGAAACGCCGCGCATGCCGCCCTGAATATGCGAGCCCGACACGCAGTCGGCCCCGGTTTGCGCCTGCCGCTCCACCAAGGCTTGAATGAGCCGGGGATGAAAGGTGCAGTCTGAGTCCATCGTGATCACCCACTCGCCCCGGGCCGCCTCAAAACCGGTCCGGAGCGCCGCCCCCATTCCGCGGTTGCGCTCGTGGCGCAAAAGACGGATGTCTCCGCATCGGCGGGCGAGTTCCTCAAGCCGCGCGGCGGTGGCGTCGGCGCTGCCGTCATCGACCGCCACGATCTCGCACGGACCGGCCAAGCGCCTTGCCGCCGGCAGAAGCTCGGTTTCTATCAAGGGCACGTTGCCCTCCTCGTTGAAATACGGCAGGATGATGCTATAAAGGGGGGGCATATAGGGGAAGTGGTAGAGTGGTAAAGTGATAGAGTGAACAACAGAACAGTTGCGACCATCTGTGAGGCCGCTTAACTCGTTGCCGTTCCCACTTTACCACTCTATCACTTTACCACTGTACCACCCTACCGCTTGCCACTGACAATTTGAGTGCTTCATAGACCTTCTTTAAAATACTTGAGCGTGCGCCGCAGGCCGTCTTCCAGGCTCACTTTGGGGCTCCAGCCGAGATGCTTCTTCGCCAGGGAAATATCGGGGCGGCGCACCTGCGGATCATCCTGGGGAAGCGGCTTAAACACGATTCTGGAGCGGCTCCGGGCGATCTTTTTGATAAGTTGGGCCAGCTCCAAAACGGAAATTTCATTGGGGTTTCCCACATTCACGGGCGTCTGGACGTCCGACATCAGAAGCCGGTAAATTCCGTCGATTAGGTCTGAAACGTAGCACAGGCTGCGCGTCTGCGCTCCCCGGCCGTAAACGCTGATGGGTCGTCCCTTCAACGCCTGGCTCGCGAAATTCGGCACGGCCCGGCCGTCGGTCGGGTTCATGCGCGGGCCGTAGGTGTTGAAAATGCGCACGATGCGCACCGGGATTTTATGGACCCGGTGATAGGCCATCGCCATGGCCTCGGCGAAGCGCTTGGCCTCGTCGTAAACGCCGCGCGGCCCGATCGGGTTGACGTTGCCCCAGTAGGATTCCGGCTGGGGATTGACCTTGGGATCGCCGTACACCTCGGAGGTGGAGGCCAGCATGAAAACGGCCTTCTTCTCCTTGGCCAAACCCAGGGCCTTATGGGTTCCCAGCGCCCCGACCTTCAAGGTCGGAATCGGATAGTTGGCGTAGTCAATCGGGCTGGCGGGGCTGGCGAAATGGAGCACCGCGTCCAAACGGCCGGGAATGTGGATAAACTGGGTGACGTCCTGCTTAATGAACAAAAACTTCGGATTACCGAAGAGCGTCGCCAGGTTTTTCAGGCGGCCGGTCAGGAGGTTGTCCATGACGGCCACTTCGTGCCCTTGCTTGAGCAGATACTCGGACAAATGGCTGCCCAAAAAGCCCGCTCCGCCAGTCACGAGAATTCGCATTTTCCTCTTCATAAGTTCAAGGACCGCCTATTTTTTAGTGGTAAAGTGGTAGAGTGGTACAGTGATAGAGTCAATAAAAGAGCAGCCGCCACCTGCGAAGCCGCTTAACCCGTTCCCGTTTCCACTTTACCACTTTACCACTTTACCACTTCCCGCCAATATCACTTTCTCTATCTTCCCACGCCCCTATAAATGAAACCCGACTCGCGGGCATGGTGGGGATCGAAAAGATTGCGCCCGTCTAACAGCAGAGGCGTACGCATGGAGTGCTTAATCTTCTTGAAGTCCAGCTTCTCAAACTCCTTCCACTCAGCCACCAAAACCAGGCAGTCGGCATCCTTGGCGCAGTCATAGGCGTTTTTGGCGAACTCCACGCCGCGCAGAAGGGCTTTTGCCTTAGGCATCGCCACCGGATCATAAGCCCTAACCCGCATCTTTTTTTCCTGAAGCTGGCGGATGATGTCCAGGCTGGGCGCCAGGCGCAGGTCGTCGGTATTGGGCTTGAAGGCGAGCCCCAACAGGCCGACGTTTTTGCCCTCGAGATTCCACAACTCCTCCTCCAGCTTCCGGAGCACCCACTGTTTCTGGTACTCGTTGACCTCCTTGACCACCCGCAGGAGCTCAAAGTCATAGCCCTTCTTCTGGCTGATCCAATAGAAGGCCTCCAGGTCCTTGGGAAGGCAGAATCCGCCGAAGCCGATGCCTGCGCTCAAAAACGCGCTTCCGATGCGCGGGTCCATGCCCATGCCTTTGGCCACCAAAGTCACGTCGGCCCCCACCTTTTCGCAGAGATTGGCGACCGAATTGATGAAGGACACACGGGTCGCCAAAAATGAATTGCAGGCATGCTTGATGAGCTCCGCGCTTTTGATATCGGTCACCAGCACCGGGGCTTTGAGCGGCGCGTAGATGGCTTTGAGAATTTTGGTCGCCTGCTCGGAGGCGGCGCCCAGGACGATGCGGTCCGGATGCATGAAGTCCTCGATGGCCGTTCCCTCCCTCAAAAACTCCGGATTTGAAACGACGTCAAACGGGATTTTTCGCTTATTGAAGCGGCCGATCACTCGCTCCACCCAATCGCCCGTCTCCACGGGCACGGTGGATTTGTCCACGACCACCATGTATTCCTTCATATGCAGGGCGACCTGCTCGGCCACGTTCTCGACGCTGGTAAGATCCGCCGAGCCGTCCGAACGAGGCGGCGTGCCCACCGCGATAAAGACCACCTGGGCGGGCCCATTGGGAAGGTTGAGGCCGTCGGCGATGGTGGAGCAGAACCGGAGCCTGCCTTGCTTGACGCCCTGATGAACCAGAGCTTCCAGGCCCGGCTCGTAAATGGGAATTTTACCGGCCTTGAGCATGTTGACCTTCTTGAGGTCGGAATCCACGCAGTTGACCGAATGCCCCAGCTTGGCCAGGCATGCCCCCTGCACAAGCCCCACGTAGCCCGTCCCAATCACGCTGATCCTAAAACTGTCCTTTTTTTTCACCACCCCAAGCCTCCTCCCAATCTGTTTTTCCCGTTTCTCCACTTTACCACTCTACCACTTCCCCCTCGGCCACTTTACCACTTTACCACTCTATCACTTTCCCCTTGTTCGTCTTCGCCCGGCGCTTCCAAGGCCTCCGCCCACTCCCCGTCCGCTTCAAGCTCGGGCGCGGCCGGCAGGCTGCGCGCCGTCCGCAGGCTCTCGATTTTGCTCAAAGGGCTTTCGAGCCTGCGCCGCCGCGTGGTGGTCAGGGCGTCGTACTCCTTTTGGGCGTCGGCGAGTTTTTTGCCGACCATCTCGAGCTTTTTTAAAAACTCGTCCCACTGCTTTTTAAACGAGCCGAACAGGGACAGAATTTCGTTGGAGGTCTTCTCCAAGGCGAAATTGTCCACCGCCTGACGAACCACCGACAGCACCGCGAAGAGCGTCACCGGCGAGCAAAAAACCACCTTCTGCTTGAGCCCCTCATCTAAAAGGCCCCGGTCCTGCTCGTGGATGAAGGCGTATATCTGCTCGTTGGGAATGAACAGCAGCACGTAATCGACCGTGTTCTGCTCGGGATTGATGTACTCGCGCGTGGTGACCTCTTTGATTTTTATTTTCACGTCCCTTAGAAAGTCCTTGCCGAATTTGGACTTCTCGTCGTCGGAGCGGGCCTCCAGATATTTGACGTAGTTGTCCAGGGGAAATTTGACGTCCATGTTGAGCCGGAGCTCATGCGGCAGAAGAAAAGTGAAATCCGGCCGCGAGCCGATTTGCTCTATTTGTTTTTGCTTTAAATAATTAATGTTTTCCACCAGGCCGGCCATGCGCAGGACGTCCTCGGCCATGCGCTCGCCCCATTGCCCCCGGGCCCGCGTGTTGGCCAAGGCCTCGCGCAGGAGGTTGGTGGTCTCCAGCAAGGCCGCCGTCTGCAAGCCGGCGTTCTTAAGCTGCCCGGCGAGCTCGCCGAATTTGTTCTCGCGGTCCTTTTCGAGTTGGCCCATCAGCTTGGCCACGTTTTCAAGCTCGGTGTTGACGCGCTGAAGCTGCTGGTCGATGAGGCCTTTTTGGGCGCCGAGCTCCTTGACGTTGACTTCGCGCTCCTGCTCCAGGCGGCTCTTGGCGAGTTTTAAAAATTCTTCGGTGGACTTGGACAGGGCTTCCAAAGACAGGCTGCCGAAGCTCGCCTTGACGTTGTCGATGACGGCGTTTAGATTGGCCTGCCGCTGCGCTTCGCCGTCGCGAAAGAGCTCGTCGGCCAACTCCCGCGCGGTCTTGGCCTGAACCAGCTTGAGCACATAGGCCGCCGCTAGGCCCAGGACAAATCCAACCGTCAAAGCCGCTAAAATCGCCGTCCAAATCATAATTCTCCGGGTGTTATTCTACCAAGTTTGGGAAATGGCGTCAGCACAAAAGGACGAACCGCGCAGGTCACCGGGGTTGGCTGCCGAAACATCGGCACGAAACGGGATTCCTTCCGTTCCTTGGCGAAGTTCGGAGGATGGTTCCCCAATATATCGACCGCGATATGCAGTAAATGAGCAGGTTTTTTAATTTCTAATCAGGAATGACGGTTCTGCATCCGACAGAATTGCAATTAAAGCAACTCTCAATGCAATTCCGTCCTGCTATGACTTCTGCGGAGCAGTAAGAGGTGGAAAGGGAGCCACTTGCTCTCCAGAACCAGGCTTCCCACCCCGGGTCGGTTGAGGAATTAGCTGAACTTGGCCCTGCATTGCAATTTTGATGAAGGCGCGGCCAAGGTGATTCTCAATAATCTTCGCAGCAGGCGTCATATTAAAAGTGACCATGGTCGAATGAAACGCCGACAAGACTAGATCTTGCAGCTTTCTATCGGCTTCAAGGGACGTGATCTTGAAGCCGATGGATTGGCATAGAGCTCGATCGAAATGCCTGCCATGGCTCATGTGGCGTCGGTGATCTGCCAAAGTTCGGGCAACAACGGCAGCCTTCATCGTGGCGTGCCTTCTGGCGAGGCTCGCGAACATGTATCGCGCAAGCCAATCCTTAACCAAGTGCTTCGAAAGTTTGAGGGCGTTCTGGCATTGGACCAAGAGGGCGGGCCCATACTGGCCCAGTATCGGCATCCAAGAACCAAGCTTAGCGGGATTCTTACAGTCTTCCTGGGCTTGGTCAAATTGGTCCAGGATTGCTTGGGCAGGAACCATGCGGATGCCGAGGGGAGTCTGCATTAGCATCTGCGGGTCTATCGGGCCCAGTGATGAGTGCAGGCCCATAACGATCTCGTCCGACGCACACGCCAACATGGTGGCGGCAGACATCGCCGCCTGTGGCACTATGACGCGAATGCCGGAAAATCTTGCGCGCAAGTAGGACACTATGGCCTCTGTCGCTTCTGCAGAACCACCAGGGCTATGCAGAATCAAATCAAGTCCTCCATCACCAAGCCCGCGAACCACTTCCATAAAACCATGGACATCTTCATCGACGATGCTGAGAAGATTCGGGTCCGAGATGCCGGGCTGTGTCCATTTTGAAGCGTAAAGGATGGTGGCGCGCCCGGTATGGGCTTGAAGTGCCCGAATATACTTCCGACGAACAGTGTCAGATGCAGCGGGATCAGTTGGGGCGAGAGCGCCGACCTCTTGTAAAATCTCCCCCCAACTGGGCACTATTGCTTCCGATGAGAAACGGAATCAGTGGAATCCAGGACTGCGGCAGGAGTGATTGAGTCTAGGAACATATTGTGCGCACTCTCTATCTTTGCCAGTTGGCCGTAAATACGCATGATCTCTGCTACCCCCGGAGCCTTCATCGCCTTGGTTTTCAGTTGCGCATGAACTGCTTGTCGGTTCATTTCTGCCCCATGCTTTCTCTTCGGTTTGGTCTGTCGATATTTCAATTTATTGTACCAAATCGGAGCGTAGAGGGGCGAACCAAAAAACTACCCAAAACCTCAGGTAACTTTCAGCAGTGCGGATTTGGGACATGGGAGATCTAAAAAATCGAAA
>Ga0156243_1049_pt1 | contig 16026 bp, 17 predicted proteins | sample RifCSPlowO2_12_FD_107890 | JGI IMG/M metagenome (GOLD analysis project Ga0156243, IMG submission 107890) | Elusimicrobia bacterium RIFCSPLOWO2_12_FULL_59_9 | reverse complement strand
CGCAGCACCTCGCCGGCGTAGTTCGCCAGGTTTTGGGGAGCGACGATTTGAATCGAGTCGAAGCAGGAACCGTCGTTTAAATGGATGAAGGAAAACCCGGCCTTGGAATCCCGGCGGGAACGCACCCATCCCTTGAGAACGACCGTCTCTCCGTTGGCGATCTTTTCCGACAGAGCTTGGGAAACCGAGATGGCGAGCATCGAAAGAAAGTTTACCGGAAGCCCTCCGCCTTGTCAAGTTATGCTCCGTGCCCGGCCCGATTATAAAGTAGCTCCTTAAAGGAGAGGGTGACAGGCGCCTGCCTTGGCATGGCGCCGTCAGCGATAGGGGGAACCACGGGAGTGGTGCCCCACTGGGATGGCCGGTGGAGGGGGTGCCCGGAACCGAGCCACTGGATTGGTTCTCCCATGAGGAGGGCCGCGCCGGTTCCTTCGGAGCGCAGCGGAGCCGGAGCGGTCTTGAGACCCGAGCAGGCGCTGCCACTGGCCAGCGGCGCGCAGGGCCCGACAGGCGCTTGATAATGCAAGAGCGAAGGGATATACTTTTTATATGGACGGGCAAAAGACCATCCTTGTGGCGGAAGATGAAGAGGACATCCGCGAATTGCTGAAGTCCGTCTTGGAAAGATCCGGCTACAACGTCGTTTTGGCCGAAGACGGCAAGAAGGCCTTGGTGAGCGTCCGCGAGAAAAAACCGGACTTGATCATCCTGGACCTCATGCTGCCCTTCTTGAGCGGCTGGGAGGTGTGCGTTGAAATCAAGCGAGACCCGAAGTTGTCTCAGATTCCGGTGATCGTGCTCACGGCCACGTCCTTGGATCAGGCCAAGTTGGCAAAAGTAAATGCCGATGATTATTTGGCCAAACCGTGCAGTTCTCAAGAGTTGACTACGCGCGTGGCCGCGCTTCTGAAAAAGTCCTCCGCCGCCGAAAAAACCAAGCCCGACGCCAATCCCTACGGCACCAACCGTCTTCTCTAGCCCGAAATTTCACTGACCCGGAATTCCAGGACTTTGGTCCCAGTCGCGGATAGGCCCTTTGAGGCCGCCGGCAGGGCCTAATTGCCCTGGCGGTTGAACGCCGGCGGCGCAAGCCTATTATGGGGGGTTATTCAAGTGCCCTATATCCGCAGAAAAGTCATTTGCCTTCTGCTTCCGGTCCTGGCCCTTGGGCCGGTACCGCGGGAAAATTTTCCGGTTGCGTGGGCCGCTTCAGCGCCTTCGTCGCCTGAGAAGGAATGGGTTTTGGCCTCGGCCCCTTTTGACGGCGGAGGGGCCGGGCGAGCCGGGAATTCCGGCGGCCTGATCGTTTACGGCGACTTTGGGCCGCATCCGGCCAAGGCGAAGTCCAAGCTCCGGCTCGCGAACCCTTGGGGGCCCAAACGGATTCCGCAGCCGGACAGCGGAAATCTCCCTTCGGGCATAGGACCGGCCGGCATCGTTGAGAGGCCCGGCTATTTCAGAAGCCTTTTGGGCAGTCTCCTTGGGATCGTCATGGCTCCTTTGGCGCTCGCTTCCGAGATCGTCCAGGCCTGCGTCTTGACGCCGATGCGCATGGTGAGGGCGATCAAGCGCGGGGATCGCGGGGCTTGGCTGGAGCCGCTTCGAACCGCCATAGGATTGGCGCGGGACGTTTTCTGGACCTCCGTCGGCATGGCCGGCTTGGCGGCGGGGCCTTTATGGAACGCTTTCTGTCCCCGGGAATCCGCCGATTTCCTTTATGCCAACAACCGCTTGATTTTCGCCGGCGGACCTTGGATGGCCGGAGTCACGCGGTTCTACAGCGGCTTGCGGGGCCGGACGCAGAGTTGGCATACGGTGTACGTTTCTCGAAAGACGCTCGCCTCGCCGGCTGCCGTGGGCGATGTTTCCAGGAGGACGGAGAACGTCTTCACGCATGAATTTGTGCACTCCGATCAATTCAAGCGCTCGTTTTTATATGAAAAATTGAGCCATGATTTCGCCGAGTCCGGAGACTACTCCGGCGCGGCAGGGTACCTCAACTGGTGAATTCGGGCTAGCCCGAAAACCGTAGTTGCATTTCCCTTTCTCGCCTGAAAGTGCCGCACACAATTATGCAACTACGGTCGCACCCTACGCAGAGCTTCGGGTACTAGCCGGGAGGCCCGTGGCCTCCAGCGTGCTTGCGCCTGCGGCGCCGGACAGCCCCGTCGCTGTTTTATAGCGCCGGCCCTGCGGGCGAATCCCCAACTGGTGAATTCGGGCTAGGGAACTTTTGAGCGGACGTAAATGGGGTTGGAGTAAATCCACGGCTTCCAATCGGCGCCGCGCTGCAGCATCACTTCGACTCTGTAAACTCCCGGATGCTCGACCGGACTCGCCACGAGCGCTTTGCCGGAGGTCTGGAGGACGACTCCGTCGCGGAGCAAGTAAACTCGGAACCGGTCTCCCTGAGGGGCGGGAACCCTGACGTTTAATCTCAAACCGGGGCTCATGGCGACCTCGCTTCCTTGCGGGACCGGGCGCGTATTCGACGCGCTTAAAGCGGTGAACTCAAATCCCGTGGAGTCCGCCAATAAGTCGAAGCCGGTATATGCCCGGCCCTGAGAGAGGGCCTCGATGAGAGCTTCGCGGCTGAGTTCTTGCGCCAAGATGTGCACGGCCGGAAGCAGAAGCGTTGCGGCGTAGGGATCCACTTGGCGGCCCAGGATTTGCATGTTTTGATGCGCGTCGGGCGCGCCGATGCCGAAAATGCGCCTCCTCTGCAATTGACGATCCCAGAGTTGCAGGTGGGCGTTGGGCCGGCGGATCAAAGCCGGCAGGACGTCCTCGCTGGACGCGTTGAGGAAGCGCAGCTTCAAGGCCCGCCACGCGTAATCCGGTCCTTTCCAGGTCCAATCCAGGCCCGAGGGCAGAAGATCATCGGCTAAGTCATAGATTTCCATGCCGTCGATCTCCGCTTCCCAGTTCTGAAACCCCAAAGGGTGAGCCGCGATGGCAAGACCGCCGCTGCGGTGCGCCAAATCCACGGCTTGCGCCAGGCTTGGCGCGGGAGAGGGAAGCTCGTCCGGACGGAAGCCGACCAGAAGAAGCGAGTCGGAAAGCTGCAGCGACTTGCCGCTCTTAAGCAGTTCGCAGCCGGCGATAAAGAGGGTTTTTCCTTCGAAGCCGTCCAAGATTCTTTCAGAAGACTGGACCGGAATATGGTCCGTGAGCATGACAAAATCCAGATCGGCCTGGTTGGCCGCGGAAATGAGTTCGGAAACGGAGGCCGGGCTGTCATGGGAAAGGGCGCTATGGACGTGGATGCTTCCTTTATAGTCCTTGAAAGCGCCGACATGGGCGGGCCCGTTTGCCGCGCACAACGCGGCGCCCCCGAGCCAAATTCCCGCCGTCAAGCCCCAGAGGCCCGCAGGACGCAGGCTTTTAAATCCGACCTTTTGACGCCGCCGTTTCATCATGCGCGAATTTAGAAAAATTTTGCCGCGAGCTTAATGTGTTCCACTTCTTCCCGCGCGATGCGGCCGAATATTTCGGACGTGAGCCTATCCGCCCCCGCCATTTTTTGCCTAAAAAACTCGCCCGCCTGACGGCCCCGTTCCTCCGAGCCCGCCATGTAGAAGGCGAAGCGCTTGGGCGTCTCGCACTGGACCAGCGACTGCCATAAATGGATGGACACCGGGCGTTCTTCGATGGCGGACTCAAGTTCCCCAAGCCTGTCCAAGAGCCACCGGCAATGCCTGTCTTCGGCTTTAGCCAAGGCCCGCCAAGCTTTGCGGAGCTTTTCAGGAGCCTCCGCGAAGCGCCCGGCGGCCCAAAGAAAGGCCTCCCGAGCTTGAAGCTCGGCAAAGGCGACCGATCTTAAGCGGTCCGCGACGCCATCGGGCGTGTCAATGGGTCTTGGCGCGGGAGCCCGGAGACCGGAGGGGCACACGCGAAAGGGGGACCAAATTTTGGATGCGCTTTCCATGGGAGTTTCATAAGCATGATAAGATTTGACGCCGCCCTTGGCAAGCGGCTTGATTATTTGAGCGGGCTGGGATATACTTCTATCACGGCACTTTAACCCATGATAACTCTGAAAAATATTCATAAGTCGTTTGGAGCCCAGGAGCTTTTGAACGGCGCCTCGCTGCAAATCAACGCGGGCGACCGCTTCGCCTTGGTCGGTCCCAACGGCTCCGGCAAATCCACGCTCATGAAAATGCTGCTTGGGGAGGAGGAGCCGGACGGCGGGGAGATTTCGATTAAGCGCGGCGTGAGAGCCGGCTATTTGCCGCAGGAAAACGCCCCCGTTTCGGACCGCTCGGTTCTCGAGGAGGCGCTCTCCGGCCATGAAAATCCGGACGACAGGCTCGCCGCCGAGGCGAAAGCCGTTTTGATGGGGCTTGGATTTACGCTTAAAGACTTCGGCCGGAAGGCCTCCGCTTTGAGCGGCGGCTGGGGGATGCGCGTCGCCCTGGCGCGCCTTCTCATCGACGAGCCCGACTTATTGCTGTTGGACGAGCCCACCAACCACCTGGACTTGGAGGCGCTTTTGTGGTTTCAAAAATATCTTCAGGAATACGCCGGCGCCGTATTTCTGATTTCCCATGACCGGGCCTTTATGAACGCCGTCTGCGGGGCGATCGTGAGCGTGCAAAACCACAAGCTCAAAATGTATTACGGCGACTATGAGTTCTATTCGGCCGAGTTCAGGGCCGAACAAGAGCGCTTGGAATCGGTTTACCAGCGGCAGCAGGAGGAGATCGCCAAAATGGAGGAATTCATCGCGCGAAACCGCGCTCGCGCCTCCACCGCGGGCCGCGCCCAAAGCATGATCAAGCGCTTGGAGCGTTTGGAACTCGTCGAATTGCCTCCGGAATCAAAGAAAGTCAAGATCCGCTTTCCGCAGCCTCAACGCACCGGGCTCATGGCCATTCGGCTCAAGCAGGCGTATAAATCCTACGGCGAGATAAAGGTCTACCAGGGGCTTGACTTCGAGATAGAGCGCGGCTGGAAGATGGCCTTCGTGGGCCACAACGGGGCCGGCAAATCCACTTTGCTTAAATTGTTGGCGGGGGTGGTTCCCTTGGACGCGGGCGAACGCATTTTGGGCCTCAACGTTCAGGTCGGCTATTACTCGCAGCACCGAACGGGCCAGCTCGATCCGGGCAAGACGGTATTTCAAGAAGCTCTGGCCTCCAATCGCGGCAACCCCGAGCAATTGGTTCGCACCGTGTTGGGAACGTTCCTGTTTCCGGGAGATTCGGTGTTCAAGCCGGTTTCGGTGCTCAGCGGCGGGGAAAAAAGCCGCTTGGCGATGGTTAAGCTGCTTTTAGACCCGCCCAACGTGCTTTTGCTCGATGAGCCCACGACCCACCTCGATATGGAAAGCGTGGAGGCGCTCGTCGGCGCGCTCAGGGATTTCGAGGGGACCCTTTGCTGCATCAGCCACGACGTCTACTTCATCAACGCTTTGGCCAACCACATCGTCCACGTGGACGGGGGCAGGGTCGTCCTTTATCCGGGAAATTACGATTATTTTGAGCGGCGGCACAAGCAAACGCAATCGGAGCGGGACATAAGCTCTCCGCAGCGCGCGGCCGCGCTCAACGGCGAGCCCAGCTCTGAAAATCAAAAAGAGCGCCGCCGGCAGCGCGCGGCCGAACGGGAACGGCTCCGCCGGCTGGAGCAATTGGGCCGGCAAATCGACGCCGACACGGCGCAATTGGAGAATCTCTCAAGAGATCTCTCTAACCCCGATATTTATGGAGATTACGGCCGAGTCCAGGCGATCGGCCGCGAGATGGAAAAACTGCAGGAGGCGCTGCGGCTCAATGAGGGGGAGCGCTCCCGCTTGGAGGGTGGGGCCTCCGGCGCCTCGTCCGATAATCTAAAATAGTTTTTAACCGTAAGGACACATCATCTAACGAAGCCCTTGAATGAGTCTTATAGCGCGCGGCTGAGCGTGGCGCTGGGGCGACGATGAAGAATAGGATATAATGGATACATTCAGCCGTCGTAAACGCTCATGGATTATGGCGCAAGTCAAATCCATAGGAAACAAATCAACGGAAAAGAACTTGCTCGCATTGCTGCGTAGGCAAGAAATCACCGGCTGGCGCAGATTCTACCCGCTTTTTGGGAAGCCGGACTTCGTTTTTCCCAAGGCAAGAGTTGTCGTGTTTGTGGACGGCTGTTTCTGGCACGGCCATCCTGGAAAATGCCGAATGCCAGTGACGAATAGGCCCTATTGGTTGAAGAAGATCAACAGCAACATAAAGAGAGACAAGCGAGTGACAAGGACCTTGCAAGAAAAGGGCTGGAAAGTAATAAGGATTTGGGAAGATTCCATTCAAAAACAATCAACCATGGCAAAATTGCGGAAAGCGCTGGGGTAACATGAAAAACGAGCGAACAGTAGCTGAATTCTTTGCCGGGATCGGCCTCATGCGGATAGGGCTCGAACAGGCTCGATGGCATGTCGTTTGGGCAAACGACATCGACGAGGACAAGATGAATATGTATCGAGGGCACTTTGCCAGCGACAATGCCCATTTTCATCTTGGCGATGTCCACGAACTTGTCGCCGATGATGTGCCAACGGTTGCGCTGGCAACAGCTTCGTTCCCCTGTAACGACCTCTCGCTGGCTGGCGCTCGCCGCGGACTGGCGGGGCAGCAATCCGGCGCATTCTGGGGGTTTGTGGACGCTCTGAAAGCATTGGACAACCGTCGCCCCCCCCTTGTCATGTTGGAGAATGTTGCGGGATTCCTAACATCACACGACGGCGACGATCTCAAAGATGCCTGCCTCGCCCTCAACGATCTCGGCTATGCCGTGGATGCTCTAATGATTGACGCTGCACTCTTTGTTCCACAGAGCAGGCAACGCTTATTTCTGATTGGCAAACGTGAGAATCCAAAAACCGACAAGGTTGTGGAAACACCTTCTTTCTACGAAAGCCAATGTCGCCCTTCCGCCCTTGCCGACTTCATTCTTTGGAATCCTGACATTAAATGGTCAATCCGCACACTGCCTTGGATTTCCAAGACGCGCACATCCTTGAGTCGTATTCTGGAAGACCTGCCGGCAAACTCAGCGTATTGGTGGAGCAAACAACGGGCGCAATACCTCCTGAGCCAAATGAGCGGGAAGCACGGGGCAATTGCCGAAAAGATGATCTCCGGCAAAGAAACCACCTATGGCACGGTTTTCCGGCGTGTGCGGCATGGCCGTTCAATGGCGGAATTGAGAACGGATGGAGTCGCCGGTTGCTTACGCACCCCAAGGGGTGGCAGCGGTCGCCAGATTCTTTTCGTCGCCGGGAAAGGCCGCTATGCCGTTCGCTTGATCACACCAATGGAATGCGCCCGCCTTATGGGCGCAGACAACTTCAAAATAACGGTCCCCTTGAATCAAGCGCTCTTTGGCTTTGGCGATGCCGTGTGCGTTCCCGTCATCCGCTGGATTGCCGAGAACTACCTGACGCCCGCATGGAAGGAACTAAATGCCATCAAAATCACAAAAGAACGCTACTTCGCAAAAGCCGTTTGAAGCAGCCGGACTGCCAGAAGATGTCGCGGCAATACGCGCCGAGATTAAGAAGTTCTTTGCCACCCAGGACGCTGCCGGCAAGCGTATTGGCAGTTACAAGCATGGCGTGTACGCTTTCTACGATTACGACGGCGAGCCAATATATGTGGGACAGACTGAGGAAAAACTGAGCGGTCGAGTCAGCAGGCACCTCACGAACCAACGAACCGACGCCGTTGCGATGAATGTGCTGGATCCGTTTGAGGTGGCATATATAGAAGCGTGGCCGCTCGACGATATGGTTCGCGGACTGAGCAAGAAAGAAAAGAAGTCGCTCTTGGATCGGGCGGAATATACCGTCTTCCAGAAGGTGCTGAGGGAATCGGCCCTTGGCGCAGTGCTGAATGAGAAGGAGATGGCTCCACGAAATGAGATCAAGCTTTCCCTCTCCAATAAACAGCGAATCATTCCTGAGACAATCTTCCGGCAGCGAAAACACCCCGATATCCGTATTGCCCGGCGAGCAACCACCATTGCCAGCCTCGCCCGCGTCATCAGCGAGCGCGACGTTTCCGATGGCCTGCGCCGCACCCTTCTTACTCAGGCAAGGAGACTCGAAAGACTTGCCGCGCAGCGTGTGCGAGAACTTGGAATCACTTCTGACTACAAGAAGGGTTAATCCGCCACAACATGGCGCTCGATCCGACGGGCGCATCGGCGGAACTGGTAGCGCCTGTGGCCAGCGCCACGTTATGCTGAATTTATAGACCTAACAAGGCGCTGGGGTGCACCCTATCAAGGAAAAAAACGGGAAGGGGGTGGCCGGGGTTTCCCGGAGAAAACCCTCCCGGAAGACCGCATTAGCATGCAGCGGGTCTGAGGGAGGGAAGGGCGCTCTCGGAGGGCGCAGGGTGTCCGGTGGACACCCGCCTTGCGCGCCCGCGACTGCGGGCAGGCCCCGAAGGGGCCCTGTTTTTCGGAGGGAATCCCCGGACAGGCCCCCAGTCAAATCATTTCCTTGGATTTCAGGGTGCACCCTATTAAGATTCAGACTCAGCCAGCCGTATCGGTTATGTCGGTTGATTTGCTACAATAGAACAATCCTGGCCGATCCTTGCGGCGAGGCGCAACACCCATGAGATATAAGAAGCGCCGTCATGCCGCCGTCAATAAAAACGAGCAAAAAGTCCTTCGCCGGGGTCGCGAAGCCCAAGGCGGCAGTCCTTTGGGAGAGATTTATCCCGGCGTTTCGCGCTTGACTCTCAAATTGCGCTTCCTCAGCCAGCGGCAGGAGGTCGTCAGCGAGCAGACGCGGGATTACGGCCCTGCGGACGCGGTCGATTTCTCCTGCGCTTGCCCCGGCTCTTGCGGCGTCGGGAAGTTCGACCTGACAGAGATGATTCAAACACGCATCGCGGCCCACGAGCCCTCGGCCGAGGTTAATATGCCGTGCAAAGCGGAAAGTTTCGGCAGCCCGGCGCCTTGCGGCTACTCGCTGCAGTGCGGCATCGAAGTCCGCTATTCAATCCCCGATCCGGCCGCGCCTTTTTCCGCGTAAAAACCGCCAAAAAAATGGTATAATATGGCGATGTAAGTTTATGCCAGCGATTTACCGGCTTTTCGAAGAATCATCTTCCTCTAGTTTGTCAGTCGCAGCTAAATCAAATACTTACACACAGTCAAAGGAAAGAACAAAATGAAAGGCACCGTAAAATGGTTCAATGATCAGAAGGGTTTCGGGTTCATCTCTCCCGAGGACGGCTCGAAGGATGTTTTCGTCCATCACTCCGCCATCAAGGCGGAAGGGTTCAAGTCTTTGCAAGAGAACCAGCAGGTGGAGTTCGAGATAGAGCAGTCTGAAAAGGGCCCTCGCGCGGCCAACGTCAGAAGCTTGGCCTAAACCCCTAAGCATCTAAGAATCGAAGGCCCGCGCCGAAAGGCGCGGGCCTTTTTTATCGGCTAAAACGCCGGGGAGAATGCCGGCTCCTTCCAGCACTTGACGGCAAAGCCGCGGCATGATATACTTTAGGTGTTACCTAAGGTGATACCATGACTAGATCTATTTCGCTTAAGATCAACGACAGGGAATTGCGCAAGATTGATCATTCGGCTCAAACGGTCGGAGTCAGCCGCAACGCCTACATCAATAGGGCTCTGCGTTTCTTCAACCATCTCTATGAAAGGCGCCTCCTGGCCAAAGAACTTCGCCGCGAGTCGGAGCAGGTCAGGCAGGAATCGTTGGCCGTCCTCCGCGAATTCGAGACGTTCCAGGATGAAGGACTGTGATCCGCATCCAACGCGGAACCGTATGCTTGGCCGACTTGAATCCTCCCAAAGGCACGGAGCCGGGGAAAATCCGCCCGGTGCTCGTGGTCCAGACGGATTTGCTTAACGGCCACCATCCATCGACCTTGGTCTGTCCTCTGACGACGAATGTAAAACGATCGGTGAAACATTTGCGGGTTCACCTTTCGGGAATTCAAGCAGGGCTCGATAAGGATTCCGATGTGATGGTGGACCAACTCCGCGCGATCGACAACCGCCGGATGATCAAGTCGCTGGGTTCCGTTTCAGAACCGGTCATGCAGAAGGTCTCGGAAAATCTGGCGCTCATTCTGGATCTCCTGATCAGCGCAGAATGAAGGAGATGCCGTCGCGGTGAAACGCGTGAAACGGAAGGAGAGCAGCCTCGACAAGTTCCTCCGCCGGCAGGCCGACCGCCCAAACAGGGGTAGGGGCTCTAGGGGGACGGGGTCTCCGCTGGCGTCGGGACTTCTCCAGAAGGTAGAATAGGCCGGCTTACACGCTGTCCACGCCGCTTTGAAGGCTCTCGCTTTTGGAGGCAACAGAGCATGCCCGGACTGCTGCGGCTTGGGAGATTTGCTACAATCCTAACACAAGCTAACACGTCTGTTAGGAGAGCGTTAGGTTATGTTAGATTATCCCCGATTCTACCCTGATCAGGTCATCCCGCCCGACCGATTTGGTGACCGCACGGAGCATTTGCGGCAAATCGAATACACCCTCAGGGCGATCCAGGAAGGCCGTCCGCGTGGAGCTATGATATGCGGGGAACGCGGCATTGGGAAGACTTCCTTGCTCAACAAAGCCGAGTCCATGTGCTTGGAGCGCAAGATACTGCCCCTGCACATCGCGCTGCATGAGTTCGAGGAGGTGCGGGAATTCTACGACACGATCTTCGAGGAAGTGGGATCGGCCCTCAAGAGCATCGGACTGTGGGAGAAGTTCCGGGTGGCGGTGGGAGAGTTCGAGAAGGGGTGGGACTACGTTGTCCGCCTTCAGAAACGTCCCAGGACGCTTCAGGCGGAAGTCCATGAGAGGCTGTCCTTGCTCCTAGACAAGATGACGCGGCGCGGACACCAGTCGCTCGTGTTCTTTCTTGACGAAAGCGACGGCCTGAAGGCGCATGTGACCGGGCTTCAGATACTGCGTAACGTCTGGACCAGCCTTACCCAAAGTGGACATCGCCTGGGATTTTTTTTCGCCGGGTCCGAGAACCTCGTGGAGAGCCTGGGCAGATATTCTCCCTTGAAGCGGCATTGCATCCCGGTCCATCTCAAGCGGTTCAAAATGCTCGAATGCGTAGAGGTCATGGCCAAGCTAGAGGAGGGGGCGGCGCACAAGCTTACTCCATTGGTCCGGTCGCGGATTGCAGAGTTGTCCGGCGGCTATCCGCACTACCTACATGTGTTGGGCAGCCATGCGGTCGAAGCCATGAAGAAAGGCGAGCAAGACGTTTGGGCCGAGGCGTTCAAAAGCTATCTGTTTGAGACCAATGCGTATGAGGCCGTCATAACTCGGGCGGCGCACGTCTCGGAGACACAGCAAAGGATACTGGCCCATATGGACTTCCTGGGGCCGACTACCCCTAAGAACATTGCGCAGGAGAGCGGCGTGTCCCAGGATACCATCCCGGCGCAACTCCAAAGGCTGATTCAAGCCGGGATAGTCCGCAAAGCCGGAAGGGGCAAGTACGAGATCGCCGACCGCGACTTGGCGGAGTACATCCGCATCTCCCTTGGCGGCAAGTCCGCGTAAACCCGTGCCTGGCTTGACTCACTCTAAAAGGCATGAACATCCGAAACCTTCGGGAAAAGAAAGACCGTTTGTGATCTTAATGCCGATGGCGGACGCCATTGTCTACGCCACCGCCAAGCAATATCAAGCCCAAATCATCACCCTGGACGCCGATTTTCAAGACTTTCCCGGCGCCCAAGTGCTTTTGCCCTGACTCTTCCCGCTTTCACCGTGTGTCCGAAACCTGGGACGGGCCGATCCTTGCGTGATTTGTCCATAAACAAGTCAACTTATTGACAGGCCAATGCCCCTGGGCCTTTATGTGAGGCTCAGAAAATGCGAGAATGCTAAGAGTGAAGATGTGCACAATATTCTTGGCAATTAGCCTCTGCTTTTTTGTGCCTTGCTTCCAACTCTTTGCCACCGAGAGAGCCAATCAACTCGACGGGACCAACCTCAAGGAATTTTTGTCTATGCCCGTGTCGGCCGTGGTTCACGGCTACCGGATGGCATTCGGAAAGGGGATAAGGAGCTTTTGCCCGATGCATCCAAGCTGTTCAACCTATGGCTTGCACGCCGTTCGCGTGCATGGTTTGTTTGGATTTCTCGATATCACGGATCGTCTCTTCGCCGCTAACGAGAAGTGACCCACCCTCGCTAATCAAAACTGACCCACTTGCGTTTTGAAGGTTTTCAGCCCGCCTATGGCGGGATGAAAACCCCGGCGCCGACACTCCGGTCGGCGCCGATGTTGTTGTTTGCCCCCTTCCTCTTATAGGAGCCAAAACATAATCCGGCTACCCTGCCATTGAGGCGGAGGTAGCCTATGGCGCAGAAGCGGTGTCTATTTTGCCGGCAATGGTACGAACCTTATCTTCCCCAGGCGGCGCGACAGCAGGTATGCTGCCGGTTGCGATGCAAGCGCAAACTCAAGCGGATGCTGGATCGCGCGTGGAGAAGAGCTGACCCGCGATGGCGTCAGGAGCGACAAGCGAAGGCACGCGGGTGGGCGGCGCGTCGAAAATACTGGCCGAGATATCGAAGGGAGCATCCGGCATATCGTGGGCGCGAGGCGGCGCGGATGAGGCGCAAGCGGTCAAAAGCGTCGCAAAACAGGAACGATGACCGGCAATCCTCGACGAGGATGACAATGATATCCGTCGCAAAACAGGAATTTATAGGCAAGTTGAGAGGCTCTGAGGTATAACGGAGGGAGTGAAGCTCGTGGAATTGAATCTAGAGGCGCTGGACGCGAGATATGCGAAGCTGCGGGTGGGTCAGCGGCGGCAGGAGGCACGGCTGCTGCTATCGATCCAAGAGCACGGCCAGCGGAACGCGATCAGCGTTGTTAAAGACGGCGAGGGGCGTTATGTGGTGATTGATGGGCACAAACGGGTCAGAGTCCTCAAGCGGTTGAAATGCGATGTAGTGAAAGCGATGGTTGTGGAGATGCCTGTGGGTGAGGCTTTAGTGTCGGTGTACCAGATGGCCAGCGGCAGCGGCTTTAACGTTTTGGAAGAGGGCTGGCTGGTGCATGAATTGCACCGGGTGATAGGGTGGGAGCTGGGGAAGGTGGCGGTTGGGATGGACCGGTCGAAGAGTTGGGTGAGCCGGCGGCTGGGGCTGGTGGAGAGTCTGCCGGAGAGCGTGCAGGAGAAAGTGCAAAGAGGAATGCTGGGGGCGCATGCGGCAGTGACCTACCTATTGCCGTTGTCGCGCGGCAACGGTTCAGGGTGCGAGAAATTGGCGGAGAAAATCGGCGAAGCGCGGTTGACGAGCCGTGAGATCGGCGTGCTGTGCCGGCATTATGGGTTGGGGCGGAGCCAAGCGGCGGCGAAGATCCTGGAGGATCCGGTAAGGTTCTTGAAGGCGTTGGAGAGGGCCAAGCAAGGGGAGCAGGACCTAGGATTAAGCGATAGCGAGAACCGCTGCCTGAACAACCTGGGATTGGTGGGAAACGTTTGTTTGGGTTTGGCGCGGCTATGGCGCCGGGTGATGAACTACGACACGCCGGAGGGGACTCGGCGGAAGTTATTGGAAGCATTCCAGCGCAGCCGGGAGCGATGGGATGATTTGGAGCATGCGGTGGCGGCGACGTTGCCGGCGGTCCAAAAGGAGGCGGAGGAACATGCTGGATCAAGCGACGCGGACAGCGATTTTGAGGCTGCATCAACAAGGACACAGCAGCCGCAAGATAGCCAAGGATTTGAGAGTCAGCCGCAATAGCGTGAAGGCGGCGCTGCGCGTCGGCGTGGCGGGACCTATGAGGGTAGAGCGCGAGAGCGTATTGGCGGAGCATCTGGAGACGATCCGCGCGCTGCACGGGCAATGCCGTGACGGGCGAGGCCATGTGAACCTGGTGCGAGTTCGGGAGAAGCTCATCGAAGATCTTGAAAATCAGGGCAAGGAGCTGGACGTTTCTTATTCGACCTTGACGTGGTTTTGCCGGGAGCATGGGATCGGGGTGAAGGAAAAAGTTCCGGCTGGGCGCATCGTGACGGGTCCGGGTGAAGAGATGCAGCACGATACCTCGCCCTACAGCATCGAGATGGGAGGGAGGAAAGTGAAGCGTCAATGCGCGAGCCTGGTGTTTGGGTATTCGAGAATGCTGTTTATTTGTTTTTATCCCCGTTTCGACCGGTTTCACTTGAAGGTATTCTTGACGGACGCCTTCGAGTATTTTGGCGGGGCCTGCCGGCGCTGTGTGATCGACAACACATCGATTGCGATCGTATGCGGGTCGGGGAGCCGGGCGCAGATGTCGCCGGAAATCGAGGCCTTTGAGGAGCGGTTTGGTTTCCGATTTTTAGCGCACGAGATTGGCGACAGCGATCGCAAGGGAAAAGTCGAGAGGCCCTTCGATTATGTGGAGCGCAATTTTTTAGTGGGACGGACGTTCAAGGATGACGTGGATTTAAACCGCCAAGCTTGGCAATGGGTGGAAAATACGGCCAACCGGCGGCGGATGAGGGAGCTTAAAGCGAGCCCGGTGGAACTCTTCGCGGTGGAAAAGCCGGCGCTGCATTCCTTGCCGCTATACGTGCCGGAGGTGTACCGGCTGTGGCCGCGAACGGTGGACGCTTACGGCTGTATCAGCCTGCACGGCATGAAGTATCCGGCGCCGGCGTCCTATATTGGCAAGGAAGTGACGGTACGCGAGAGCAAGGATCGGGTCATCGTGGTGGATGGCGGCAAGGAACTGGCCGTTCACGCCAAGAAAGTGGAAGGGAGTCCTCAGGCGGAGCCGATGCGGCCGACGGACGCGCCACGGCGGCAGAAATCGGCCAAGCTCATCGAGGAGGATAGGCTTGCAGCCTTGGGTGAGCCGATGGCCGCGTACCTGGGGGCGCTCAAAGCGTCACGGGGGCCGCGCTATTGGTGCAGCGTACGCAAGCTATGGCGTTTGTTGTGCCAATATAAGACCGAGGACTTGCTCCAGGCAGTGGCCAAGGCGCACGAGCATCGCCTTTTCGATGTCAATCGCATTGAGACGATCGTGTTGCAAGACATCGCTCAGAAGGATTATCAACTGCCGCTGGAATTTGCGGCCCAAGAGATCGAGAGCCTGCCTGAGTACCGTCTCGGGGCCGCCACGCCGGAGCCGGACCTGCACGATTACATCCCAGACCCGGAAGGAGAAGACAAAAATGCTTGATGAAATCCACAATCTGTCGGAGGCCCTGAAACTTTGGGACGTGCGTCAGGCCGTCGCCGAGGCGTTGCGCCGGGCGCAGAAAGACAAGCCCAGCTACAGCGCGTTTTTGCTGGAGCTATTGCGCCGGGAACACGAGGGGCAGCGCAACCGCGCCATCGCCGCCCGGCTCAGGCGCTCGGGACTGCGTGAGTTCTGGACCTTGGAGTCGTTTCCCTTTCATATCCAGAAATGCGTCAACAAGCGGGCGATGTATGAGTTGGCGGAGTTGGACTTTATCGATCGGGGCGAATCGGTGGTATTCATCGGCCAGGCTGCAGTTGGCAAAAGCGGACTGGCATCGTCCATTTTGGTCAAGGCCCTTTACGCCGGCAAACGTTGCCAGGCGATCGCCGCGCAGGACCTTTTCGAGGAATTGGGCGCCAGCCATGCCGACCGCAGCGCCAGGACGCTGCTCAAGCGCCTGGCGCATCTGGACGCGCTCCTCATTGAGGAGCTCGGCTACCTCAATATCCCTGATCCGCGCCAGATCAACGCCTTCTTCCGTCTGATGGATGAGCGCTGCAGCCGCAGGAGCACGATCATCACGACGAATTTGGGTTTTGAGGAATGGGGAAAATTCCTGGGCAACGCTCCGTTGGTGGCCGCGTTGCTCAGCCGGCTGCTTCAAAAATGCCGCACCATCACGTTCTCCAAAGATGCGGTCAACCTGCGCAACCCCAAGCTCGGCCTTCCAGCCAGGGCGGCAAGACCCGCCATCCTCGACGCGGTCTGACTCGGCGCTGCGATCACGACGTAAATCCCGCCTCCACGTCTGGCTCACTTTTCGTTAGCGCAAGTGGGTCAATTTTCATTAGTGC
>Ga0156243_1018_pt1 | contig 16063 bp, 18 predicted proteins | sample RifCSPlowO2_12_FD_107890 | JGI IMG/M metagenome (GOLD analysis project Ga0156243, IMG submission 107890) | Elusimicrobia bacterium RIFCSPLOWO2_12_FULL_59_9 | reverse complement strand
GTCCTGGAATTCGTGCGCTACTACCAGGAGCGGAATTGGATCGCGTGGCGTTCACACCGGAAGGCAAAACTGGAGGCTAAAAAAGGGCGGCTGTGGAAGTAGGCGTAGAGCTCGATGAGGGCCAGGATATCCTCAAGTTCTGCCACCGTAAACGGGGTGAAGAACTCCACCTTGCGCATGGAACGCGCCAAGCCCTGATATTCAGCCTCTCCCATCGCCATATTCTTCATGCGGCACTTAGTTTACCTAAATTCGTTCAAAGACAAAAATAATCCGGGCAAAAGTGTGGTAGAATACGCTCAGAAATGATGCCGCAAGGAGGAGGCGGGATGCTCAACATCGCTCACCGGGGAGCCAGAAGCCTGGCGCCCGAAAACACGATGGCGGCCGCGCGCAAGGCGCTGGCGCTCGGCGCCGATATGTGGGAAATGGACATGGCCGTAACCCAAGACGGCGCCCTCATCGTCTTTCACGACGATTCCCTGCTGCGCACGACGGACGCCAAGGCCCGCTTTCCGCGCCGCTCCCCCTGGACTTTCACCGATTTTTCCCTGGAAGAGATCCGCTCTTTAGACTCCGGTTCGTGGTTCGTCGAAACCGACCCCCACGGCGAGATCGCGGCCGGGCATGTGTCCGCCGCCGAGCAGAAATCACTCCGGGGCGAGAAAGTGCCGACGCTGGAGGAGGCGCTCCTCTTCACCCAGGAATCGGATTGGCGCATCAACGTGGAACTCAAGCGCCTGCCGCCGCCGTTGGAGAATTTTCCCGTGGTCGAGCGGGTCCTGGATTTGATCCGGCGGCTGAAAATCGACAAGCGCCGCGTCGTTTTTTCCTCTTTCAACCATGCGTGGGTCCGGGAAGTGCGCGCCCGCGACGCGGACTTTGAAGCCGAAGCTCTGGTGGGCTTTAACAACGTCCTTCCCATGTTGGTGGAGCCTTTGGAGTTTAAGGCCTACAACATGCGCAGCACCTTGACCAACGAAGCCGAGGTCCTCTCCCTGACGCGGCGCGGGATCGCCGTCAAGCTCTATGTCGTCAATGAGGAAGGGGACATGCGGCGATTCATCGCCGCCGGCGCGGCGGGGCTTTTTACCGATTTCCCCCAACGGCTGGCGCCGCTCAAGAAGTCGCTGGCCCTAACTTAACCCCTGGAGATATTATGGCTAAAAATTCGAATCCTGTTTTTTGCATCCTCAACGGCTATCCCAAGGCCAGCCGCGAGAATTTCGACCGCCAGAACGTGGGCCATCCGCATCACCTATATAAGGAAGCGCTCCTGCGCCTGGCGCCGGGATGCCGGGTGGACGTGCTTTTCATCGCTGATCCGGAAACCTCGTTTCCGGAAGGCGCCTCGATCGGCGCCTATGACGGCTTCATCTGGACCGGCTCCGACCTGACCATCTACCACCTCGACGACGTCCGCGTCACGCGGCAAATAGAGCTTGCCCGGGCGATTTTTCGGGCCGGCGTGCCCAGCTTCGGCAGCTGCTGGGGAATACAGATGGCGGCGGTGGCCGCCGGCGGCGAGGTGAAGAAAAATCCAAAGGGGCGCGAATGGGGCATCGCCCGGGACATCCGGCTTACCGAAGCGGGCCGCAGCTCGCCGCTCCTTAAAGGCAAGCCTGAGAAATTTGACGGCTTCATCATGCACTTAGACGAGGTGACGCGCCTTCCGGCCGGGGCCTCGCTTCTGGCCACCAACGCCCACACTTACGTGCAAGCCCTGGAGGTCCGCCACGGCAAAGGCGTTTTTTGGGCGACGCAATACCACCCCGAATACAACCTCTTGGAGATGGCGCGCCTGATCGCCGCGCGCGCCGAGCCCCTCGTGCGGGAGGGCTTTTTTCCGGAGCCGGGCGCGGTGAAAGCTCACGCGGAGAAGATGCGCGCCCTGCACCAAAACCCTCAGGCGCAGGCGCTTAGGGAAGAGCTCAAGGTGGGAGAGGATATTCTGAGCGCTGAAATCCGGGAGAGGGAGCTCAAGAACTGGATCGAGCAACTGGTGCTCAATAGGGCTAATTCCCCGGCTTCCACTTAATATTGCAGCCGACGCTGGGCCTTTGTTCCTTGCTCACGGACTGGCCCGAGAGAACGGCGTCCAGCGCGGCTCGCAGGTCTTTTCCCGTCACCGGCTTTCCGTTGCTGGGCCGGCTTTCATCCATCTGCCCCCTGTAGACCAGCCGGCGTTCTTCGTCGAAAAGAAAAAAATCCGGCGTGCAGGTCGCGGTGAAAGCCTTGGCCGCCGCCTGGCTTTCATCATAAAGAAAAGGAAAAGAAAACCCCTCCTCGCGGGCCATTTCTTGAAGACTCTGAGGACTGTCGTCAGGATAGTTTTCGGCGTCGTTGGAACTGATGGCCGCGATGGCGACGTCTTTGGAAGCATAGTCCTTGCCGAGCCGGGCCACTCCCTTTTGAACGTGCTTGACATACGGGCAATGCCGGCACAGAAACATCACCAGAAGCGCCTTTTTTCCGGCAAAATCCTCAAGAGATACGGCCCTGCCTGAAACCACGTCCGGAAGCCGGAAGCCCGGCGCCTTGGTGCCAAGCGGCAGCATGCTGGACTCTGTCAATGCCATAAAACCTCCCGTACTGCAAAGGATCTGGCGGACGGCCGCAGGGGCCGGGCCCGCCTTCAAGGCATTATCTCAGATAGTTCGGGTTTTTTCAATACGCGGAAGGGAATAATCGGAACTAAGGCGCCTGTCAGCGGAAGTTTTTAAGGGAGCGCGAAGCGCGCGGCGGCGTTGGAGTTTTGCAGGCGGCAAGCCCCCTATTCTTAAAAGATTTTTGGGGCAAAAGCTTTCTCTTCGCTTGAATCCATTGCCAACTCGCCTGCCTTTCTTGCCGCATAAGGCCCTCCTCAACCAGACGGATGGAAGCCCCCTATAATGACTTTACCCGGCAAGACTGCGACTTTGCAACTGAAGTTTTACTGAAAGGAAAAATGCTTAAAATACAAGCAGAATTGCGCGGCTCAAAAAAACATTAAGGGTTTCTTCAGCGCGGTTAAAATGCGAATTAATTATGAATTGGCCCGAAAACCGCAGCTGCAGCCCCTGTCTCGTCTAAATGTCCCGTACAAAACTGTGCAGCTGCGGTTGCGCCGGCGGCGCCGGACAACCACGTCGCTGCTTTGCAGCGACGGCCCTGCGGGCGAATTCCCAACTGGGGAATTCGGGTTAGCCTTTCACCGCCGCTTTCCGGCGTTTCTCATTTTTTTAAGAAAAAGCGGCGGCCGGAGCCACCGCGCCCCTTCCTCCACGATCTTTTGCGCCAGGGAACGGTCCTCCGTCACGATGGTGACCTTTTGCTTGGAGTGCCTTAAGAACCTCGCCTTGCCCACGATGGTCTCATCCGCCGTCTTTTCCGGGCAAAATTGGACTTGAACGGGAGCATCCTCGGTCAAGGGTTCGGTTTTCCACCTGGGCGGCCCGTCGAAAATCACGAGAACCCTCACCCCAGGGTCCCACCCCGCGCTGTAAACCTCAAGCTCCTCAATGAATTGCCTAGAGAGCAGGGCGTCCTGCGGCAAATGCCTCTCGTCAAAGCCATACAGGGTGCGAACCAGATTGGAGCCATCAACGATATAATTTCCGCGCATGCCGTTCCTTTACGCTTTTGTCACTAGGCTGAAATTAAATATGATATGGGCATGAGGCCGGCCCATCCCATCATTCTACCGTTTATCTTGGCGGCATTGTTTGCCATCGCTCCGGTCGGCGTGTCCCCTCTGCGGGCCCAGATGCCGCAAGCGGAACTCTCCGAGGCTTACGCCGATGCGGCCCGCCTCATCCGCTCGGTCCCGCCGGCGTCTCGGACCGGCGCGCCATCCCCGGACGCGCTTTCCGCGGCCGCCGCGCCACCGGCGCTTCCGGGTACCCGAAGCACTGCGGAGGGTGCCCCCGGCCGCCCCTTGGACGGGCGGATTTTGGATACAGCCTCGGGCCGCTTTATAAAGGAAAGCGAGTTAATAGCCCGGCTCTTGGACGCCCGCTTCGCGCTGCTCGGAGAAATCCACGACAATGCCTTCCACCACCGCCTGCAGGCGGCGTTGGTCAAAAATCTGGCCGCTCGGCGCCCGTCCGTGGGTTTTGAAATGCTTCCCAGCGATATGGGCCCCCTGGTGTCCCGCGAAGCTCTCGGCCGGCCGGTCACGATTGAAGACGTCGCCCTGGCGTGGCAGAGGGGCGGTTGGTCGCTTTGGGACATCTACCGCCCGGTCGCGGAAGAAGCCGTCGCGGCCGAACTTCCCATCCTCGCGGCCAACCTTTCGAAGGCCGACAAGGAAAAACTCAAAAAAGAGGGCTGGAGCGCCCTCGACCCCCGCATGGTGCGGCGATTTAATTTGGACAAGCCCCTGCCCCCGGACGTCCACGATACGCTGCTCCGGGAAATCATCGAAAGCCACTGCGGCTACAACCCCGGGGAAGAGGTCATCTCCAAAATGATCATGGTGCAGCGCGCCTGGGACGCGACCATGGCGACCAGCATGGCAAACGGCGGCGTGCTCATCGCCGGAAACGGTCATGTCCGCCTCGACCGCGGCGTTCCCGCCTATCTCTCCGTGCTCGCGCCGGGCGAAACGGCGCTCAGTGTCGGTTTTGTCGAGGTCGGCCCGGCTGAAGAGGACCCCTCCGCCTACGGCTCGATGCCTTATCACTTTCTGTGGTTTACCCCCCGCGTCGACCGCAAGGACCCCTGCGCTGATTTTCCCCGGACGCCTCGCTCCACGGGCGTAGAGCCGGGTCTATGAGAGCTGCAGCTGCGATTATCGCCGGAGCGGGGCTCTTTTTTTTCACTCTCCATGCCTCCGCCTTCGACATTGCCGTCACCCACCATCTTCTGACGGAAAAAGTCGAATCTAAGGTGGACGCGGACAACGTCGAATTTCTCGAAAACGAGGCGGCCCTGGCGGTTATCGAAGCGAAAGCCTCCTACAAGGATGCCGCCGGATGCGGCTATACCAAACAGGCCTTTCTTCAGGCGGAAGCCCCATCGCCGGGGGTCGGCGGCTATGAACCCTTTCTCTATGAGATGAAAAAAGCCGCCGGCTCCCTCGGAGGCAATGTCCTGGTTCTGGGAAACGCCTTTACCTATCAGGAAACGAAGCTGTATAAATATCTGACGGCCACCGCCTACCGGATGGAGTGCGGCGGAGAGTTGTTGCCCGGCAAATTCGTCGAGCCTTCCTCGACAACGTGGACTTTGCGGGGCTTTAAGAAAACCGAGGAAGGAGACAACGCGCCTCTGGCGCTTCCGGGCATGCTGCCGGAACCAAGCCCTCCCAAGCCTCAACCGGCATCCCCTCCCCCGCAGCCCGTTCAAGCTCCGCAATCTTCCGATTCCATGGCGGCGTTTTACAACGACTTCATCGCCTTGGACGAGGCCAGAATGCTCGCAAAATTCAGGCGCCTCTCCAAACCGGAGCGCCAGGAATTTTTAGACTACATCATCCAAACGAAAGCGCGCGTCGAAAAAAAGGAAGGCCTTTTTGGAACCCAAACGAAACTGATTTTAAATGAGGACTTGTCCAAACAGGACCGATACAAACTCCGGACGTTCCTTCTCCAGCAGGCGGAATTCTATAAAATCGAATGAAACGCGGACGGCCCGGAAGAAGCCGGACTCGCGCTTAATGTATAATAGACCAAATGAGCGAGGAAAAAGAGAAAAACACGACGGGAAACTCCTCTAAGAGCCCGAAAACGGGAAAGCTTCTTCTCATCGGCGGCAACGAAGACAAGAAGAAGGAGATGGAAATTCTCAACATCCTCGCCGAAGAAGCCGGCGCCAAAAACGCCAGGATTGAGATCATCACCACCGCCTCTTCGGAGCCGGAACAGTCCGGGCTGGCCTATGAAAAGGCTTTTGAGAAAATCGGCGTCGGCTACGCGCAATCGATGCACATCAAGACGCGGCTGGACGCCGACGACGCCCGCATCCTGGACCGCATCGAAAAAGCGTCGGCCATTTTATTTACGGGGGGCGACCAGCTTCGCATCACCTCGATTTTCGGCGCCACTCCGGTCGCCGAGGCCCTGCGCCGCCACTACTTCGATAAAGGCGGGTTCGTGGCGGGCTCCTCCGCTGGAGCGGCCGCGCTGACCGAGACCATCATCACCGACGGCGATCCCCCCATGTCGCTGCTCAAGGGCACGGTGAGCATGTCGGGCGGATTGGGCCTCCTTTCCGGCACCATCATCGACACGCATTTCCTATCGCGCGGCAGGTTCGGCCGTCTCATCCAGGCCGTCGCCGGCAATCCGCGGCTGGTGGGAATAGGCCTTGGCGAAGACACCGGCATTCTCGTCGTCGGCGGCAGGCAATTCTCCGTGGTCGGAACGGGAATCGTCATCGTGGTGGATGGGCGGGACATAGGATTTTCCAGCGTCCCCGACGTCGAGGTCATGGAGCCTTTTTCCGTTGAAAACCTGCGCTTCCACGTCTTGAGCCCCGGCGCCGGTTACGACCTTTTGGAGCGAAAATTTCTGGCGCCGCCTCCCCGCCCCAAGAAACAGGAAGGCCCAGGACCCGTCTCCGGCGCTAAAAAAATCCCCTCCCCGCCGCAGAAGAACTGACGTGAAAATCCTGGAATTGCGTGCGCTGCGCGGACCCAACCTCTGGTCGCGCTACCAGACCGTCTATATGCTCCTGGACACAGGGCGCATGGAGAGCCGGCCGACCCATAAAATCCCGGGATTTGCCGGGCGCATCATGAAGCTTATGCCCTCGCTTTACGAGCACCGCTGCGGAGTCGGCCGCGCGGGCGGATTTTTAAGCCGCCTTAAAAAAGGGACCTTTTTGGGACACGTCGTGGAGCATGTCGCTTTGGAGCTGCAATGCTTGGCCGGCATGAAAGTCGGCTTCGGCAAGACCCGGGAAACGCGAACTGCCGGGGTCTACCACATCGTATACCGCTACCGCGACGAACGCGCCGGCCTTGAGGCCGGCAAGCAGGCCCTGCGCCTAGTGGAGGCCGTGGCCGGATCCCGTTCCTTCAAGCTCGGCCCGGTCGTGCAAAAACTCAAAGAAATCCGGGAAGAAGGCATGCTCGGCCCCTCCACGCACTCCATCGTCCAGGAAGCGGTCTCCCGCGATATCCCGTATCTGCGCCTTAACGACCAATCTTTGGTGCAGCTCGGATGGGGAAACAAACAGCAGCGGATTCAGGCCACGATGACGGGCCGCTCTTCCGGTCTCGGCGTTGAAATCGCGGATGACAAGCTCCTGACCAAGAAGCTTCTGGACCATGTCGGGGCGCCGGTCCCGCGGGGCAAACTGGTCCAAACTTTGCAGGAAGCGAGGGCCGCCGCGGCCTCCCTGAAATTCCCGGTCGCCGTCAAACCGATGACCGGCAACCACGGCCGGGGCGTCTCCGCCTGCGTGCGCTCCGCCGGCGAGCTCGGGGCCGCTTTTGCCAACGCGCGCCGCATATGCCCGCGCGTCGTGGTGGAAAAACACCTGGCTGGGCACGATTTCCGGATTTTGGTCATCGGCCATGAAATGGCGGCGGCGGCGCTCAGGACCCCCGCGCATGTGATCGGCGACGGCCGCAACGCCATCAAAAAACTCTTGGAAAAAGTCAACTCCGACGAGCTGCGCGGCTTCGGCCACGAAAAGGCTTTGACCTACATTATCGTCGACGAAATGACGGAGAGCCTGCTGCGGTCGCGCGGCTGGACGCTGGACTCGGTGCCCGCCGCCGGCGAGGTGGTGCGCCTGAAATCGACGGCGAACCTCTCCACGGGCGGAACGGCCGTGGACGTCACCGACAAGGTCCATCCCAGCAACCGCTTTTTGGCGGAGCGCGTCAGCCGCGTCATCGGCCTGGACATCATCGGCATCGATATCGTCGCGCCCACTCTCGAGACCCCCATCTTAGACAACGGCGGCGCGATCGTCGAGGTGAACGCCGCCCCGGGCTTCCGCATGCACTTAAACCCGACCCAAGGCGCTAAACGCAACGTGGCCAAGCCCGTCGTCGACATGCTTTTCGGCCGCGAGAGCGACGGCCGCATCCCCATCGTGGCCGTGACGGGCACCAACGGGAAAACGACGACGGTGCGCCTGATCACGCATATTCTGCAAGGCGCCCGGCGCAACGTCGGCTCGACCACCACCGACGACATCCGCATCGGAAACCACGTGGTGTTGCGCGGCGACTACGCCGGCCCGGGAGGCGCCCGGGTCGTTCTGCAGGATCCCACCGTGGACGCGGCCGTTCTGGAGGTCGCCCGCGGAGGCATTCTTCGCAGGGGGCTGGGCTATGACCGCGCCGACGCGGCCGTCGTTCTCAACGTCGCGGAGGACCATCTCGGCGCCGGCGGCGTCGACGACCTCGACGACTTGGCCAAGGTCAAGGCCGTCGTCGCCGACGCGGTGGCGCCGGACGGACGTCTGATTCTCAACGCCGACGATCCCCGCGTCCTGGCGATGGGAAAAAACTCGAAAGTCCCGGTCGTGCTCTTTTCGCTCAACCCCGCATCGAGCGCCGTGCGCGCCCACCTCAGGCAGGACGGCGCGGTGTTCACGATCGAAAACGCCGCCATCGTTTTCCGCCAGGGCCGCTTGCCGGTGATCCCCATCGCGCCGCTGGTGGAAGTGCCGGTCACCTTGGAGGGCAAGGTCGCCTTCAATATCACCAACGCCCTCGCCGCCGCCGCGGCGGCTTACGCGCTGCCGGACGTCAGTTTCGACGATCTTCGCGCCGGCTTGTCCACATTCAACCCCTCCGTAGGACAGTCGCCCGGCCGGCTCAACCTCATCGGCATCGGCGGCACGGATTACCTGGTGGATTACGGCCACAACGTCCCGGCCCTTCTCGCTCTCAAGCAGGTCATCGACATCCTGTGCGAGAACCGCCCCGCCGGCCACCGCCGCATCGGCGTGCTTTCCGGGACCGGCAACCGCCTGGATAAGGATATCCGCAAGCTCGGCAAAACCGCCGCCAAATGCTACACCGATCTCATCATCAAGGATTCCGACCGGAGATCGCGCCCTCCCGGCGAGACCTCGGAGCTTCTGCGGCAGGGCGCGCTTGAGGCGGGTTTCCCCAAGGAACGCGCGCGCGTCGTTGAGAATGAGGGCGGAGCCATTGAAGCCGCGATCGCGATGGCCAAAGTGGGAGATTTAGTCGTGGTGCAGCCCGATGACGTCGGCGCCGCCATCCAGCGCTTGCTGGATCATAAGGCGCAGCAGGAAAAGCCGGGCGGAGCCGTCGCCGTCAAGCGGCCCTAAGAGCTGTTCCGCTTTTTGCCCCCGCCTGCGGTTTCACACATCATCGTAGTACCGGTAAAATTCTCTCTCGCGCTTCCAGCCGAGTTTCTCGTAAAGGCGGCGCGCCTTGCGGTTGCCCGCCGCCGTTTCCAGATAAAGCCCTTCGGCGCCCGTGTCCAACGCCAATCGCCGGGCGCGCGCCATCAATTGAATGGCCACGCCTTGCCTGCGGCCGTCCGGAAGGACGTAGAGATCGTTGAGAATCCATAAACGTTTGAGCGTTATCGAAGAGAAAGTCGGATAGAGCTGCGCGAAACCCAAGGCGCCGCCCCCTTGGCGGACCCAAAAAACAACCGATTCCTTCCGCGACAAGCGCCTCCGGAGAAATCGCTCGGCGGCCCGCACATCGGACGGCTGCCGGTAGAACCGCCGGTAAGCGTCAAACAGGGGCGCCAGGATCTTCGCGTCCCGAGGCCCGGCCTTTCGCACCTCGAGGCGATGGCCCATGGCGGAAGGCGCTTACGACGGCTCAACGACGCGTTTTTCGATGGTCTTAAAGAGGAGTTCGAGAGCTTCGACGCGCTTTTCCAGCCGGCTCAAGCGATCCGGCGGAGCGGAGGCCTGAGGCGCGGCTGAGGCGCCTCCGGCGCTTCCGGGTACCCGAAGCTCGTCGCGGCCCTCCGGGGTTTCCATCGTCCCCGAGCTCCGCGAAGGGACCGCGAAGGAAGCCGCACCGGCGACGGGTCCCGAAAAAAGGTGTTGGTAGCGAGATTCTTTGTGCCCGGTCCGGCGCGGAAGCCTGACCACCAAGGGATCCTCTTTCCGGGCGCACAAATCCTGCAAAAGGCCTTCCGCCTCCGCCGTGCTGTTGAAAACACAGAGCCTGTCGGTGCGCGTTTTGATTTGGCCGGGCGTCTGCGGCCCCCGGAGCAGCAATGCGCAAACGGCGCCGATGACCTGGGGGGTGCCTCCGCTGAAGAGATTTTCGAAGTGGTGCATGAATTTTGGGACCCGGCTTCCCGGCACGCTGCGCCGTTCCACCAGCTTTTTTTCTATAAGGGAGGCGACGCCCCGCCCCGCCGTGTCTGTGTCCAGGCTCATGACCGGGTCCCGGCTCGATTTTTGATTGCAGGCGTTGATCAGAGCGTTGAAGGAGAGCGGATACTGCTCCGGAGTAGTGATCGATTTTTCAACAAGCGCGCCCAAAATGCGCGCCTCAACGGCGCTTAATTGAATGAGCATGCCTATATTCTAGCAAGGTCAAAATCCGGCGGCAATAGACCCAATCCTCATTAGGTCTTTGGGCCCAGAGCGGCGCCCCAAAACCAGAGTAGAATATAAGGCGATACATTGCGCGGCCCCTGAGGGGACCGTCAACGGAGGAAGAAATGAGAAATTTTGTCGCCGCTTGCGCGCTGTTATTGTCCGCCGCCTTGGCCTTGTCGGCTTCGGAGCCGGCGGCCCCGAAGGTTGACTGGGACAATGGCGATCCAGTCCAGGCGTTTATTCTGACGATGCGAGTTCAAGGCCAGGACTCCGAGCCCGCGGGCCGGGAGAAAAACCCGCCGGCCTGGGATGAAATTCCATCCGCCAAGCAGTGGGCCCAGGCGGTCGGGCCGGACGAGCTCCCCGGTAATTTAAATATCTATACCGCAAAGGACGTTGAGTTGGTCCTCAACGACACGGAAGATCGCGTGGGAGCGAAATTCTATATGCGGCGCCGAATCAGCCGCCCCCGCGGCGGCTCCATTCACAGCTCGCGCAGCGTCCTTTTCCGCTTTCCCCAGCTTCGCGTTGACAAGCAAAGCCGGGAGATTTTCATCGGCGACGAGGTGGTCGCCTCCTACACGACCGGCTGGTTCGGCCGCGTCAAGCTGTCCAAAAACTACCGCCTCAGCTACGAGGTGCAAAAGCGCACCGAAGACGACGGCTTCAATTACCGGGACGTCTCCTACGTCAAGGTCTATCTGGAACGGACGGAGAACTGACCCGAATTTTCCGAACTCACCCGTTCGCCCCGGCCCCCACGTCCTGTTGAATTATCCAGCGCCTTGGCGCTCGACGCCTTGCAAAATTTGGGAACCGGGGCTATAACATAGAGTCCAAGCAATAGGTTGAACTTCGCGCGATGCCGATAAAAATCTGTTTTCATGGAGCTCTTTTGACCGGACGCCGGCTTTCCCGCCCCCTGGCCTGCTGCCTAATGATGGGAGCCGCCGTCTCGGCGGCCGACGGCCCGCCAAAAATTCCAGATTTAAGAAACCCCTCCTTTAAAGAGGCGTGCCCTCCGGGCAATTCGAACGCGGCCATGGGCATTATCGTCCCCGCCTACATCTATCCCGGCATGGGCCGATGGCCGGGGTTGGAGAAAGCCGCGCGGCGCGCCTTAAAAACGGATCTTATCGCCATCGCCAATCCCTACAACGGTCCGGGGGAGCAAATCGACCCCAACTATACCGAGGCGATCAATTCCCTGCGCTCAGCGGGCGGCCGGGTGATCGGCTACGTCCACACAAGCTATGAGCGGCGGCCGATAGAAGCCGTTAAAAAAGACGTGGAGCTTTGGTACGGGCGCTACCGGGTGGACGGAATTTTTATCGATGAAACGCCCGCCGCCGCCTCGACGTATTACGATGATCTTTTCGAGCATATCCAAAAAACGCACCGGTCCATACGGCGGAAAAAATCCGCAAAAGCGGCGCAAGAAGCCGTCGTGGTCTACAATCCCGGGACCTATGAGCGCGACAACCGCTATCCGGTCGGCGAAAAAGGGAGCGTCTGCATTTTTGAAAATTCCAAGGGCGCGGAGGAATTCTTGGGCGGCTTGGACGGTGAGGATCCCTCCCGCCATTGTCTGCTCGCCTACGCCGTGTCGCATGAGAATGAGGCCAAAGCCATCGTGGATGCGGCGGCCGGGCGCGGGATCGGCTGGGTCTACGTGACCGACGACGGCGGCCGGGACAGAAATCCATGGGATTCCCTGCCTGCTTATTTTCAGGCCATGGCCGCCTACATCGCCGCCTGCAATTCCGTAAGCGCCGGTCAGACCAGCGCGCCGTAGTCTTTCCCCGCATTCCCCATGAGCCAGGCCTTTATCAACGAAGACGACGCCCACGACGCCGGAGACCTGCTCGACCGGCCTCAAAGCGCGGAGCCCAACTACGTCACCGCAAAAGGCTTGGCGCAACTGCGGCAAAAGGCCGATGAGCTTGCCGCGCGGCGCGCCTCTCTGGCGGGCAAGCGAAACGACCCCCTCGGTTCCCGGCAATTTCAGCAGGCGGAGCGGGACCTGCTCTACTTTCAAAGCCGCCTGGAGAGCGCCATCCTCGTGGACCCCGCCACGCAGCCCGCCGATGCCGTCCATTTCGGCGCGTCGGTCGAGGCCAGGGACGGCGAGGGCGCCTTGCTCGCCTTTTCCATCGTGGGTTTGGATGAGGCCGACGCGGCGGAAGGCAAGGTCGGCTGGACCTCGCCCATCGCGAGCGCTCTCATGGGCGCGCGCGCGGGAGACAAGGTCGTGTGGAAGCGCGAAGCGGGCGACGCGGTTCTCGAAATCCTTTCCATCCGCTACCCGCGGGATTGACCGCGTGAAAAAATTTATTCAAATCTCCGTCGGTTTTCTAAGCGTGGTCGGGATTGTGGCCGTCTTGGTCCACCTTTTCCAGGTGACTCCGCCGAAGGGCATGGCGATTCCTCCCGGCCCGGAGTGGTTTTCGGAGCAGCTTCCACGCTACAAGGAGCATCCGATCCTTGAGCATGTCCACATCCTCTTGGGCGGATTTTTTATCCTCGCGGCTTTAGTCCAGTTCCAGCCCTCAGTGAGAGCCCGTTATATACGCATCCACCGCATCCTGGGCCGCTTGGTCGTCATCGCCGCGCTTTTGATGGGCGCCTCCGGCTTTATGCTGGGAATGCTCATTCCTTTTGGGGGTTTCCCGGAGAGAATCGTGGTCGCGGCCGGGGCCGGGCTCTTCCTCTATTCTCTGCTGAGAGCATTTTATCACGTGCGCCGTAAGCAGATTCCGCAGCACCGGGAATGGATGATGCGCTGCTTTTCGATTGGACTTGGAGTGGCGGGAAACCGCGTCCTGGACGGGCTGCTTTATCCTCTCCAACTGGTCCCGGATAGAGACCTTTTTTGGATCACTTTACTTTTAGCTTGGGTAATCTGCTTGTCGGCGACCGAGGTTTGGATCCGAAAAACCCGGCCCCAATTCAGACCGGGTTTCTAGGAGAAAAAAATGGGTCTGGAGCGGCTTTTTAGTATTTGCGTAGTGGGCATTGTTCCGGCATGGCTCTTGTTGATTTTCGCCCCCAACTGGAAATGGACCCAAAAAATAAACGGCGGCTATATCCCGTCAATCCTTTTGGCTATCGTTTACACCTTCCTAATCTTGATCTTCTGGAGGGATTCCGCCGGAGATTTTTCAAGCTTGGCGGGGGTGTCCAGAACTTTTCAGACGCCCGGAATCTTGCTGGCGGGGTGGGTGCACTACCTGGCTTTTGATCTCATCATCGGGACTTGGGAACTCCAGGATTCCCAGAAGCGCGCGATCCCGCATGCTTTTTTGATCCCCTGCCTTGTCCTGACTTTTCTTTTGGGCCCCATGGGATTTCTGACGTACATCCTCCTGCGGACTGTTTGGATTTTCGCCGTCCGCCCCGCCAAGGCGGACTTATAAAGTATTGTAGAATAAATCTTTCGGGCCGTTAGCTCAGCGGTAGAGCGCCTGCTTTACACGCAGGATGTCGGGGGTTCGAATCCCTCACGGCCCACGCTGATTTCTCGACAGCGGAGAGGTCGAGAGTTGCAGAAAAACGAAAAGAACCGTTAACGCAGCGGCCCCTTCGCAGTGCTCAGGGACGAAGGAAGCACCAGTGGTGCGTGACGTAGAGCGCCTGCTTTACACGCAGGATGCCGGGGGTTCGAATCCCTCACGGCCCAGCCTATTACCCACCCGAGTCAAAATCAGGACACAAAAAAACCCTCCTTCGTCAGGAGGGTTTTTTTTGAAGCGTGGCGTGAAGCGAGCTTAGTTGCTGGCGAGGATGGTTTCTGCCACTGCGTCCTTTTTGAAGAAATCCCCAAGTTGCTGGAAGGTGATCACCGGATGCGTCTCCACATGGCAATGGTCGATAATCACGGAGCCGAGCAACTGGAACACTTCCTCGGTGGACTGCACGTCCAAAAGCAGGAAGCCGCCGCGGGCGTCGGCGAAGATGTTGCCGACTTTCAGCTTCTTCGATATCTCGATATTGCGAAGCTGCGTGCCCATCAGTTGGCGCAGCTCCAGAATCTGCTGCCGGTCGGTAATGGTGTTGAAGACCTCAAACTTAACGAATACCTGCATGGTTGTGCCTCCTTGTGACGATTAAACCGCCTATGCGGCGGATGAAAAAAGGCTAACATAAAATGAACCGCAATGAAAAGGACGGCGGTCAAGTTTTTTTGCCGCCGCCCAATAACATGCGCCGCGCCATGTTCTTTTGGGCCGCAATTCGCTATCCTATAGTCAATCCGCTCCGGCGAATCGCCGCTGAACAGAAAGGGTTTAATACCCGGCAGGGAACTAGGGGGGCCGCAAATGAACAGCATTATGGAATTTATGCGCCAAGATCACGCCAGGCTTGACGGCATCTTCGCGGAGTTTGGCGGCGTCGACGTTCAGAGCGTGAAGGCCAGGGAGTTGTTTTCGGCGTATAAGAACGGCCTGGAAAGGCACATCGCCTGGGAAGAGGAAATACTTTTCCCGGTTTTTGAGGAAAAAACCGGGAATCGGGACTCGGGCCCCACCGCCGTGATGCGCATGGAGCACCGGGAAATCAAGGTGCTCTTGGAGAGATTGTATCTCCGGGTGGAAAACGGCGACATCGAAATAAAACCCATCCAGGAAAGGCTTGGGGACGTTTTGGCGGAGCACAACCAAAAAGAGGAAAGCGTCCTCTACCCCTGGTTCGATCAATCTCTAAGCGAAACTGAAAAGCAAGCGCTCCTGGATAAAATCAAATCTTCCACCGCCGCTCCCTAAAACGCCCCCACCCGCCCTTTGCTAGATTGCCCAAGGCGCAATTTGGTATCCTATCGCCGTCCGCAAAGCTTTGCCGGATTAGACGCCTTGCCTGCGCAAATTCGTCAACGCGGACGAACAGATTTAGCGGGGTTGTGGTGTAGCCTGGTCTAACACGTCGCCCTGTCAAGGCGAAGACCGCGGGGCGCCTGCGAGCAGTCAAGCCTGCGGCGCAGGCTTGGGAACTGCAAGCGAGCTTTGGCGCTGGCGCGAGTTCGTGAGCGCCCAGGCTTTCGGGCCCTTCCTTAAACATCCACAGCGGGCCCGAAAGAAATCCCGTCTTATCGGGATTTGAACCCCAAACGCGCAGGTTCAGATTTAGCGGGGTTGTGGTGTAGCCTGGTCCAACACGTCGCCCTGTCAAGGCGAAGACCGCGGGTTCAAATCCCGTCAACCCCGCCATTTAGTGAACACCCCCTTTATGGGGGTGTTCCGCTAAATGGGAGTTGCTGGTTTGTTCCGCGGTCTCTCCCAGACCGCGGGGCGCCTGCGAGCAGTCAAGCCTGCGGCGCAGGCTTGGGAACTGCAAGCGAGCTTTGGCGCGGGCGCGAGTTCGTGAGCGCCCAGGCTTTCGGGCCTTTCCTTATATACGCACAGCAGGCCTGAAAGAAATCCCGTCAACCCCGCCAGTTTCTGAGCCAGTCGGGCCAAAAGATGGAACTGGAGACGCGAATGTCGTCTCCGCTCCTTCTTATATAACTGTGCTGTCCAGTTCAAAATGAAACATTTGAAGCCACAGATGTGTTGACAAACTTAGCCCCTTTTGGAATTTCTTC
>Ga0156243_1120_pt1 | contig 16099 bp, 14 predicted proteins | sample RifCSPlowO2_12_FD_107890 | JGI IMG/M metagenome (GOLD analysis project Ga0156243, IMG submission 107890) | Elusimicrobia bacterium RIFCSPLOWO2_12_FULL_59_9 | reverse complement strand
TCATCGCCAAACCTCGGGCTGCTCTTCCATCAACTGCAGGAACGCCGCGACAATGTCCGGGTCAAACCGGGTGCCGGAGCCGTTTTTGGCTTCCAGAACGGCCTTTTGAACCAATTCATCGTTTTTGACGCCGATGATGCGAAGCTCCTCAACCGCTTCCACCAGAGCCAGTATCCTGGCCCCTAGGGGAATCGCGTCCTTGGCGAGTTTGTCGGGGAAGCCCTGGCCGTCGAAGCGTTCGTGATGGTGCTGGATGATGGGCATCGCCCCGGCGATCATATGAATGCCTTCCAGCATTTTGATGCCCACCACCGGATGCAAATCTTCGCTGGGGTTTAACTCCGCCAGGCCCATGCTGCGCATGAGGGCCGGGTTGCGCAGCCCCACGTAGCCGATATCGTGCAAAAGGCCGGCGTAATAAATGGCGTTGTACTCCGCCCGCTCCACCTCGAAGAGCCGGCCGATGGCGCAGGCGAGCCGGGCGGCGCGGTTGGGATGCCCATGGTAGCGGTTTTTGGTGGATTCTATCCCCATGACCAAAAGCTCCAGCACGTGGGAGAAGAAATTTTTCTGATCGGCGACAAGTTTGGCGTTGGTGATGGCGACCGAAGCCAGGTTGGCCAAGCTGTTCAAGAGCCCGAGGTCTTTTTCCGTGTAGGGCCTATCGCCGCGCTTGTTGAGCACCTCGGCGACGCCCACCAGCTCCCCGCGGTAAAACATCGGCACGCAGATGAGAGAGCGCGTTTGGAAGCCCGAAGACTTATCAACCTGCCCGGTGAAGCGCGGGTCCTTGCTGGCGTCGTTGACGATGAGAGGGGTCTTGCTTTGCGCGACGGTTCCGGCGATGCCCTTGCCGATGGGGACCAATATTTTTTTGAGCGCGCCCACCTTGGAGCCGGTGGCCGTTTTGAAAAAAAGATTTTGTTTGAGGTCGTCGACCAGCATGATGGAACTGGCTTCCGAGTCCAGCAGGCGCTCCGAGGCGAGGCCGATTTTTAAAAGCAGGGCGTCCAAATCGAGAGTGGAGCTGAAGCTGCTCGCGATTTGGAAGAGCTCGTTGGTGCTTAGATCTGCTGCTGGAGTTCCCGGTTCCGGGGCCATAGGCTCCTCTGTTAAATGCCGGCTATTTTTTGACCTCTTCGGCCTCCGCAGTCCCTCCGATGACTTCGCGGACGGTCGTGAGGCCTTGAATGACTTTCTCCAAGCCGTCTTGGACGATCATCCTCATTCCGTTTTTGGCGGCGAAATCCCGCAAGGGATCCGCGGCGTATTCTTTCAAGGCGAAATTGCGGATTTTTTCGTCGAGCACAAGCAATTCGTGGATTCCCACGCGGCCTTTATAGCCCGTTTTTTTGCATTTATCGCAGCCGACGGGCTTGAAAAACTTCGTGCCGGGAGGAATGTCGACCGCCTTTTCCTTAAAGGTGGCGAGCTCAGCCGCGCTGAGATCTCCGAGCTTTTTGCAATCTTTGCAAAGCCTGCGGGCCAATCGTTGCGCCAAAATCGCCTTCGTGGTTCCGACGACCATGTAGGATGGAACGCCCATCTCGATGAGGCGGGAGAGCGACGACGGGGCGTCGTTGGTGTGGATGGTGGAAAACACAAGGTGGCCCGTCATGGCGGCTTCCAAGGCGATGTGGGCGGTCTCTTCATCGCGGATTTCGCCCACCATGATGACGTCCGGGTCCAGGCGCAAGAAGGAGCGCAGGGCGGTGGCGAAGTCGAATTTCTTGTTTTCTCCGAGCTTGAGATCCGGATTGACGGGCACCTGCACGATGCCGTCGATGTTGTATTCCACCGGGTTTTCGGCGGTCAATATTTTTATGTCGGCCCGGTTGATGTAGTTTAAGGCGGAATAAAGCGTCGTTGATTTTCCGGACCCCGTCGGCCCGCACACGAGGATCAGGCCGAAGTTTTTCTTGCCCCCGATGCCCTGCAGCAGCGCCAGGAACTTCTCCTGGGTGTCGGGCAAAAGACAAAGCTGATCGATGGTGACGTTGACCGAGGAGCGGTCCAAAATACGCATCACGCAGGACTCGCCGTAAACGGTGGGCACCATCTCCACGCGGAACTCGATGGGCTTGCCTTGGGCCAGAATTTGAATACGGCCGCTTTGCGGAATTCGCCTCTCCGTGATATTCATGGAGTTGGTCATGATTTTGATTTTCGCCGCCAAAGCCGTCCGGTAGCCCCAGGGGATCGCGAAGGTGCCCTTTTGGAGGTTTCCGTCGATGCGGTAGCGCACCACCACCGTGCTGTTTTTGCCGGTGGGGTCCTCAAAAGGCTCGATGTGGATGTCGGAAGCCTTGCTCGAGAGGGCCGTCAGGATGATAGCGTTGACCAGCCTTTCGACTTCCGGCGCGCTGGCGTCCACCTCGGCGATATCCGTCTTTTCCTCCTTCTGCAGCTCCAGGCTGCCTTCCTCCTCCTTGAGAGAGTCCCCTTTCACCGAGTCGAAAAGCTTGTCGATCTGAGCCCCCTCGGTCTTGCCGTAAGCCTTGTTGAGGGCGTTTAAGATGTCCTCCGGCAGGGCGTAATAGCTTTGAATTTCCAGCCCCGTGCGGAGCTGAATATCCTCGCTGATGAAGAAATCCTTGGGGGTGGCCATCGCCACGAAAAGAACGCTCTCCTCCTTGGCGAAGGGGATGGCGTTGTGCCGCCGGGCGACCTGCTCCGGGATGATTTTGACGATTTCGGGATCGAGCTCCATTTGGCCCAAGTCGACGGCCTTGACTTTCCATTCGTCCGTGAGGGCCTTAAGGAGCTCGGGCTTTTTGATGGCGCCGGCTTCCAGAAGCGCCTGCGTCAAGGGGATGCGCGTGGCCTTGGCCTTTTCATCCGCCGTTTTGATGGCCGCTTCCGAGACCAATTTGCGGTCGAGAAGGATTTGGTCTATGGTTTTCTTGCGGACGAGACCTTTGGTAACCGCCATTTTAGGCTTTGTACTCTCCAAAAACGCGCTTGAGGGCGCCGATGATTTCGCCCAAGGAGGCGCTGTTTTCAACCGCCGCCAGTATATATGGAAACAAATTTTCGCTTTGATTGGAAGCCGCTTTTTGCAGAGCGTCGAGCGCCCGGCTCGCTTTGCTCCCATCGCGCCTTTTTTTGAAAGCCGCCAGCTTTTTCACCTGCCCGGCCTCGATTTTGGGCGAAATCTTGAGAAGCGGGATTTCTTGCTCTTTCGCGCGGCCCTCGGGCCTGTAGCAGTTGACGCCTACCACGGATTTTTCTCCCGATTCGATCTCTTTCTGAGAGCGGTAGGCCTCGCTTTCTATCTCCTTTTGAGGATAACCGGCGGCGATGGCGGCGGTCATCCCTCCCATGGAGCGGATTTGGCTCAGCGCCGCCTCGGCGCGGCGGAGGATCTCCGTGGTGAGGGCTTCCACCGCGTAAGAGCCCGCCACCGGATCGACGCTGTCCGGGATGCCGGTTTCATGGGCCAGGATTTGCTGGCTTCGCAGGGCCAGCTCCGCGGCCTTTTGGCTCGGCAGGGCGAGGGCCTCATCGTAGGAATTGGTGTGCAGGGATTGGCAGCCTCCCAACACCGCCGCCATGGCCTGGAGCGCTACCCGGATGACGTTGTTTTGCGGCTGCTGGCTGGTCAGCGTCGAGCCGCAGGTCTGGACATGAAATCGGAGTTGGCAGGATTTGGGGTCGCGGGCGCCGAAATCCTCGCGCATCAGCCGCGCCCATAGTTTCCGGGCCGCGCGGAACTTGGCGATTTCCTCCAAGAAGTGATTGTGGCAGCCGAAGAAAAAGGCCAGCTTCGGGGCGAATTCATCCACGGGAAGTCCCCGCTCCAAGACGCGGCGGATATAGGCCTCCGCGTTGGCGAAAGTGAAGGCGATTTCCTGGACGGCGTTGGAGCCCGCTTCGCGGATATGGTAGCCGGAGATGGAAATCGGGTGGAAGGCGGGGAGATGGCGGTTGGCGTAGACGATCGTGTCCGTTACCAGGCGCAGGCTCGGCTCCAGCGGAAAAATGTAGGTGCCTCGGGCCAGGTACTCCTTTAGAATGTCGTTTTGAAGCGTGCCGCGCAGCCGCTCGAGCGGGATGCCGCGCCGCTTGGCCGTCGCGACGTAGAACGCCAACAGAACGGGCGCGGTCGCGTTGATGGTCAAAGAGGTCGAAACGGAGGCCAGATCGATGCCTTCAAAGAGGCCTTCCATGTCCTGCAGGGCGCCGATGTGCACCCCGACACGGCCGACTTCGCCCGCGGCCTTCGGATCGTCGGCGTCCAGGCCGATTTGGGTGGGAAGGTCGAAAGCCGTGGAGAGCCCCGTTTGTCCCTGCTCCAGCAGCCAGCGAAGCCTCTTATTGGTTTCCTTAGAGGAGCCGAAGCCGGCGTATTGGCGCATGGTCCACAGCCTGCCCCGATACATGTCCTTGTGGATGCCTCGGGTGAAGGGGTATTCGCCTGGAGGCGGCGCGGCGTCCGCGGCTTGGTTGTAGACCCGGCTGATTTCGATTCCCGAGGAGGTCAAGAATTTATTTTCCATCGCGAAACTCCAACTGGTCCCCTTCGGCCACGCGGCCGGACAAAGCCCCCGACTCAAACTCCAGGGCGCTGCGCGCGCCGCGCACCCACGGAGACAGGCGCCACGGGAGCAGGCCGCGGAGAACGCGCACCGCTTTTTGGTCCCGGTCCAAAAAAACAACGTCCAGGGAAAAACGCATAAAGCAGGTGTGAATCATCCTGCAGGGAATGAGCCACATGGCGGCTTGAGGGCCCGGCGAGGCCCGTCCCATAAGCCCGAAAAGCCGCGCGCTGAAGCCGTCGGCCTTCTCGACGCGCTCGGCCAAGAGGCAACCGCGGGTGGCGTTGAAGACATCCGTCACAGCGAGAGTTTACTACATTTGGAAAGAGGCGGCCAAACCCCTATTTTTGGTTTAATAGCGGCATGTCGCGCAAAAAAAAGAAGCTTTCCGATGCCGGCGCGCCGCCGCAGGGCCTGTGGCGGCGTCTTTGGCCGTATGCCCTCGTATTTTCCGCGGCTTTCGCGCTGCGATGGCTGCATATCCTGGAGGCCGGCCGTTCCTATCCTTTCTTCTACGCTTTCGCCGGAGACGCGGCCAGCTACAACGATTGGGCTCAGCGCATCGCGGCGGGGGCCTGGATAGGCGGCAAAGTTTTTTACCAGGACCCGCTCTATCCCTACGGGTTGGCTCTGATTTATCGATTCGCGGGCTACCACACTTTTCTGGTCCGGTTTCTGCAGATCGCGATGGGCTCGCTAGGTTGCGTCGTCATTTATAAGACGGCCGAGATATATTTCGACCGGAAGACGGCGTTGGCGGCGGGGCTGGCGAGCGCGGCCTACGGGCTTTCTATTTTTTATGAGGGCACGCTGCTCAAGGACGGCCTGAGCCTGTTTTTGAGCGCCGCGGCGATGGTGTTTTTGGCGCCGGCCCGCCGCGAGCCGTCGCAGGGGCGCTGGTTTTTGTCCGGCTTGTGCCTGGGGCTTTTAGTGCTGACGCGGGGCAACGCCGTGTTGATGATCCCCTTTCTTCTGGCTTGGCCCTTTTGGCTTTGCGGCCGCGCTCTCCGGAGGCCGGCGCTGCGCTACGGCGCGCTTTTTTTATTGGGCGCTTTGATCCCGATGCTGCCTTCCTTGGCTCATAATTATTTGGTTGGAAAAGACATCGTTTTGACCACCAGCCAGGCGGGGCCGAACTTCTACATCGGCAACCGCGCGGGCGCCAGCGGCACGTATGAGCCTCTGGCCTCCGGCCGGCAGACGCCGGAGTTTGAGGCGGAGGACGCCCGGCGCATCGCCGAATTCGAGACGGGAACAACTCTCAAGCCTTCCGAGGTGTCGCGGTTCTGGTTCAAGAAAACCCTGCGCGAAATCTCCGCCGAACCCGGGCGATGGCTCCGGCTCCTGGCCCAAAAGGCGTGGATGTTCGCCGACGGCTTCGAGATGCCGGATATCGAGGATTATTATCTGGCCAAGCGGTTCTCGGCCGTGCTGCGCCTGCCGCTGCTGAGCTACGGCTTCATGTTCCCGCTCGCCGTCTTGGGAATGCTGTGCGGCTTTTCCAGGTTCAAGGAGCTTTTTCCGCTGTACGTTTTCGTCGCCGTCAACGCGGTTTCCGTGGTGATGTTTCTCTTTTTGGGACGATACCGCCTGCCCTCCGTGCCGGCGCTCATCGTCTTCGCCGCGTTCGGCTCTTTGCTCCTGTGGGAGCGGTTCCGCGCCCGGCGCTATGGGTTCGCGGCGGCCGGTGCGGCGTTTTTGGCCGCGGCCTTCTGGCTCGTCAATCGGGGAAAAAATGAAAAAATCGCGTTCTATATGACCACTTCGTTGGCGAATTTGGCGACGCATTACCAGTCCGACAAGCAAAACGACAAGGCGATTTCCATTTTGAGGGAGGCGCTGCAAATGGACCCCGCCGACGCCCAGGCGCATTTTTTTCTGGCCAACAACTACCTGGATATGAAAAATTACGCGGCGGCCGTCGCCGAATACGGCGAGACTCTGCGCTTGGACCCGCGGCACTCGCAGGCGATGTATCTTCTGGGAGCTGCTTATTTCTATCAGGGCGACGCGAAGAGAGCCAGGGAGGAGTGGGGGCGCGTGCTGGAAATTTTCCCTTCCCATCCCCAGGCCCGCCAGGGTTTGGAACTCCTCAAGCAGCGGCGGAGCGCTCAGTGAATGACGGCCACGCGGCCTTTGAGGAAGCCCTTGTCGGTCCTGACCGTGTAGATGTAGACCCCGGAGGCCACGCGCTGGCCGGCTTCGTTGCGGCCGTCCCAGGAAAGGCTGCGCTGGGTGTCCACCAATTCTCCCGCCATGGTGTAGAATTGCACGTTGAGGTTGTTGCCCTGGAAGGCCGGCGGAATGCGGATGGTCAGGGAATTGGAGCCGCCGTTGTGGAAAGGGTTTGGATAGGCCTCCGGTTTTCCGGTCAGAGCCGCCAAAGAGCCCCGGGTCAATAGACGGAGGGCGGAGAATGCATCCACCTCGCCCCAGCCGTAGGTGGTGTCAAACCCCGCCGAGCCCAGGTCTTCGGCCGAGTTTCGCAGAGTGTAGACGATGGTGGCGGTGCTGACGTCCGGTTTGGCCGACATCAGCAGCGACACCAGGCCCGCGACGAGAGGCGAGGCGAAGGAGGTGCCTCTTTGGGCGCTGTATCCGCCGCCCAGTTTGGTGGTTAGAACGATGTCTCCGGGGGCGACCACGTCCAGTTCGGGACCGCGGCCGGAAAAAGAGGCGATGGTTCCTCCCGAAGAAGTGGCTCCCACGGCCACGACGTTTAAGAGCTTGGCGGGACACTGAACGGCCAAAAAATAGTTATTTTCAGGATCGGCGTTCCCGGAGGCGGCGACGACCGGAATGTTGTTGTTGAGGGCGACGGTGATGGCGGTTTGAAGCGCGGAAGAGCAGGACGCCGGACATTCTATGGCGTCGGAGCCCGGCTTGCAGCCCAGGCTCATATTGATGACGGTTCTGCCGAATTCAGAGACGTTGGCCGTGGCGACCGACACGACGTACTCGATTCCCCGCACGATGTCGGCGTCATTGGCGCAGACGTCGCCGACGGCGCAGTCCGAGCCTCCGGTCCCGTTGTGAAAAATCTGCACCGGAAGGATTTTGGCCGACCAGTTCATTCCGGCGATGCCGACCGCGTTGTTGCCGACGGCGGCCGCCATCCCCGCCACGCCGGTTCCGTGGCCCAAAATATCGGCCGCGGCGGCGGCGCCCGTGGTTTGGGTGACGGCGTTGTACATGCGATTTGCGGCGTGCAGGTTGGCGGCCAGGTCGGGGTGCGTCGTTTCGATGCCCGTGTCCAAGATGGCCACCGTCGTGCGGCTGCTGGCGCCGGTCTCAAAGCTCCAGCCGCCGTAGGCGTCCACCTGCTCCAGCCAGTATTGGCAGGTGGGTTTCGAAGAGTCGAAGGGTACCGGGCAGGGTGCCATGGGATCGTTGGGCACTGTGCCGATCGGATGGTAGATGTAATTGGGCTGGACCTCCAGAACGTGCCCCGCATCCCCGGCGTAGGCGGCCATCGCCTGCTCGATGCTGACGGCGGGGGGAAGCGCGATTTGGGTCCAGCCGGTGGACTCCATTTTACCCAGAACGGCGGCGCCGGGAATGCCGCCGTGGGCCTTAAGGCAGTCGGCCCCGGCCGAGGCGGAGAATTTGACCAGCACCTGGCCGCCTTGGGCGATGCCGAGGGTTTTGCCGGTGGCGGTGTTTTGAACGCGCACCGCCGCCAAAGCCGGCGAGACGAGGAAGCCGGCCAAAGCGGAAATCAATATCGTGTTTGCGGGCTTCACTTATTTTCCTCTATTTTGATGGCATTATGGTAGGCCGCCAGTATATCTTTTTCGATTCTGAGCCGCAATTTTGGGTCCAGGATTTTAAAGCATTTGGAACCCTGTCCGGGATAGAGCAGTTCAACGGCGCCGTTGGGCTTTTTTAGAATGCCGAAAACGACCGCCAGCTCGTTTTCAAAGACAACTTCCACGTTGGCGACCCGTTTCGGATAGGGGAGCAGCGCGACGCTCCCGACCCGGAAGTCCGCGCCGGGAGCGATTTTTTGGGCGGCGGCGGATGTCGGAGAGGGGCCCTTCTTGAAGGCCGCCAGGGCGCGCTCCAAGACCTCTGTATGCAGCCGTTGCGTGAGGATGCGCATCTCGGGATAGAGCTTGCCGTTCTTTCCTTCATAGGCCGGAAGCTGAAAAGAGTTGAATTCGCCGTTGGAGACCAGCCGCAGGCGCGCCAGGGCCAGGGCATGGTTGAAAGTGAGGTTGATTTCTTTTTCAGCCCCCGAGTGGACAGCCTTGAAGGCGGTGACGCGCAACTGCGCGGCGCGGCAAATCTCGGGCGCGGCGGCGGCCAAAGCGCAGCAAAGCGCCGCTCCCAGCGAGGCGGGGTTAACTCTTGCGCTCAAGGGCTTGGCGGGGACGGGCGGAGTTCTCGCGGTCGATGATGCCGACCAGTTCGTAGACGTCGCCCAACTCGTAATCGGCCCCGGAATCCTTGGTGTCGAAAGTATTGCCGTATTTCGCCCAGGCGGTGCGGATTCCGAGCGCTTTGGCGCCGGCGATGTCGCGTTCGGCCCAGTCGCCTACCATCAGGGTTTCCTCAGGCGCTGTCTTTAGAACGTCGAGGGCGAATTGAAACGGCTTGGGGGAGGGTTTGCGCTCGTTGGTGTCGTCGAAGGTGATGATTTTTTCAAAATAATGCTGGAGGCCCAAAGAGACGATTCGCAGCCACGCCTGCAGGCGCGGGGCGTCGGAGATGACGACCATGGGGATGGCCCGTTTGTTGAGCTGCGTCAGGGTCATGTTGACGTGGGGGTAGAGCGTCATGTTGCCGTCTTTGGCGCGGCGATAGCCCACGATGCCCGCTGCCAGGATTCTGTAGTCGATGGCGCCGAACTCCTGGAGCAGGACTTTGTCGAAGATGTCCTGCTGCTCGATGCCCTCCTTGTAGATGTCGTAGATTTTCTTGCTCATGACCTCTTTGGGGGTGCTGAGCCCGGCGTCGATCATGGCGTCGATGGCGGCGTCCACGGCGGCGCGCTTCATCTTCATGAAGTCCATCAGCGTGTTGTCGATGTCGAAAATGATGCTTTTGATCATGCGCGCTCGATGTATTCTCCCGTCTCCGTGCTGACGACCACTTTCTCGCCTTCTTCGATGAAAAGCGGGACCTTGATTTCAACCCCGGTCTCCAGCGTCGCCGGTTTGGTCATATTGGAGACCGAATCGCCCTTGACTCCCGGCACGGTCGAGGCGACCGCCAGGGTCACTTTTTTAGGAAGCTCGACCGTGATGAGGTTCCCGTCGATGTAGATGCCTTGCACCTCCATGTTTTCGCACAAAAACTCGCACGCAAGGCCCAGCTTTTTTTTGTCAATCGCCATCTGCTCGTAGGATTCCATATCCATGAATTGCAGGGACTCGCCCTCGGCGTACAGGAAGGTTTTTTTGCGCTTCAAAACCTCCACGGTCCTGAACTTGTCGGAGGGGCTGAAGCTGCGCTCGGTGATGGCTCCCGTCAGCAGGTTCTTTATTTTTGTCCGCACCATGGCGCCGCCTTTGCCGGGCTTATGGTGCTGGAACCAGATGATCTCCAGGATGTTGCCGGCATCGTCGAAAATCGCTCCGTTGTGAAATTCTCCCGCTCGGATCATGAAAATCTCCTTTATTGAGTCAGAATTCGGCTGCCCTTTGAGGTGACGGCCAGAGTGTCTTCGATGCGCACGCCGAAGCGGCCGGGCAGGTAAATGCCGGGTTCGACGGTGACCACCATTCCGGGCCGAAGCTTTTCCCTGGATTTAGGAGCGACGCGCGGCGGCTCGTGGATGTCGATGCCGACGCCGTGCCCGGTGCTGTGGATGAAGTACTTGCCGTAGCCGGCGCGCGCGATCACGCGCCGGGAGGCTTCGTCAACGTCTCCGGCGGCGACGCCCGGCCGCACTTTGAGCATGCCCGCGCGCTGCGACTTCTCCACCAGCCCGTAAATCCTGGCGTAGGGGCCGTTGGGTTTTCCGGTAAAAACGGTGCGGGTCATGTCGGAGCGATACAGCTTGTAGACGCAGCCGAAATCGATGACGATGGCCTGGTCTTTGCCGATGATTTTTTCCGAGCTGCGATGGTGGGGCAGCGCGCCGTTGGGTCCCGAGGCCACGATCGTTTCAAACGCGACGCCTTCGCCGCCCAACTGGGTCATCAAGCTTTCCAGTTCGCGGGCCACGGAGATTTCGCTGCGGCCGGGCTTGATGTTCGGCTTCAGCAGGCGGAAGGCCGCGGCGGTCATGGCGCAGGCCTTTTCCACGCGCTCCAGGTCGCGGCGGGACTTGACCGCGCGCAGATGCGCGAGCAGGGAGGGGGTCTCGACGCAGCCCGCGTCTTTGAGGCTCTTTCCCCGGGCGTAAAGCTCTTTTTCGGAGTCAAAACCCACCCGCCGTAGATTGTGCTTTTGGGTGATTTTGCTCAAGGCCGGCAAGAGGGAGACGGCGGCGAGTATTTCGCAGCCCGGAACGGATTTTTGAAAGTGATCCTTGAGCAGCATGGGCAGCATCGCCCACACCTTGCGCCGGCCCACCAAGAGCGCGAAACCCTCCTGGGGAAAATCCGTGAGGTAATTGAGATCGGACTGGTGGGTGACGATGTAGCCGTCTAAACCGTACTCTTTGAGCGAATTTTGAAAATCCCTGATATTGGCTGGTAGAGGCATGGATGTGTCGAGCTTGCGCGCTCCTCCTGGTGGATGATTTCAGACGTGTTCTTCGAATTCTGGTTAGTATATTAAAAATGCTAGAATCCCACAAGCGATTCTCCGAAGAGAAAAAGCATGGAAATTCTTCTTTTTTGGCTGGGCCGCATCGGAGATTTTGTGGTGGCCAGCCCGGTCTTTGAGGCGTTAAAAAGGCGCTACCCGGGGGCGCGGCTGACGCTCGTCTCCTGGCCGGGCGCCTGTCCTTTGGCGGAGCTCGATCCCCACCTGCGGGAGGTGTGGAAAATCCACCCGTGGAGCGCTTTTTGGCGCAATCTGCCGCTGCTGTGGATGCTCATCACCCGGCGTTTCCACCTCGCGGCGGATTTAAATCCGTCCTATTCCAGGTCCTCCGCTTTTCTGACGGCGCTCTGCCGCGCTCGCCAAAAAATTTCCTTCAAAAAGAAGCTTTCAAGCCTGCTTTGCTCCGAGAGCGTCGACTTCGACGCTGAAAAAGACCACATGATGCGGCGCTACGCCGCCTTGTGCCGGAGGCTCGGCGCTGAATTTGAATTCAGGCAGAGGGTTTATCTTCGGCGGCGGCATGAGGCGGCGGCCGAGTCGGTGTTATCGGCCGGCGCCCTCGCGCCCGACGGGATCCGCGTGGCGGTGCATCCGGGGAATTTCAAGAAGTACGACAACCGTTGGCCGGAGCGCAAATTTGTCGAGCTGACCCGGCGTTTGCTGGACATCCCCAAGGTCCAGGTTTTCTACCTGGCCGGTCCGGGAGAGGAAGCGCAGGTTCTGGCGATGCTGCAGGAGCTGCCGCCCGCCGTCCGTTTCTTGCCCCCGATGCCCCTTGCCGTCACCGCCGCCCTCCTCAAAAAGATGCGGCTTTTTATCGGTCATCCGACGAGCACCATGCATTTGGCCTGCGCCGTCGGCACGCCGACGCTGACCCTCATCAGCCGCTACAATTATCATTGCTGGCGTCCGCTGGAGCCGGGACACCATTGGGCCGTTTCCGAGCAGTGGGACAGTTGCCGGGACATTCCTGTGGATGCGGCGTGGATGAAACTGCGGGAAGCCCTGTCCGTTGCGGGGTAGCGGATTCTATTGCGTTCGGCCGATTTGCGCGGTCAGGGCGGCCTGGGCGGTTTGTCGCTCTATTTGCTCCAGAGCCTTGGCGATGACCTCGCGGAATAGCAGCATCTTGCGCGCGCCGCTTTCGGCATAGGCCTGCTGCAGCGCCGGTATCGCGGAGGAGTCTCCGATGACTCCGAGGGATTCGGCCGCGCTGACGCGGAGCTTCAAATCCTCTCCATAAAGGAGCACTTGGGTGAGCAAGGGAACGGATTGCCGGTCTCTGAGCATTCCGAAGATGGAAATGAAGATGCGCAGGATCGAAGCGTTTTTCTCTTTTCCCACGGATGCGCGCATGACGCTTAGAGCGGAGGATTTATTCAGCAGTTCGGGGGCGAATTTCGCGAGACTGAGGATGGCGGCGTGCCGGACCGCCTCGCTTTTTTCGTGCCGCCGGCTGGAGCAGCGGGCCAACACGGACGCCACGCGGCCGCTTCCGAAAAATCCGAGCGCCGAAGCGGCCGCGGCTCTGACCTTGGGCGATTTGTCGTGTTGGACCGCTTGAACTAAAGCATCCAGAGTTTCCGTTGAGGTCAGCGCCCGGCCGGTTCTAAAGAGCTCCGACAAAGCCGCTTTCTCGCGCCCGGCCTCCTCCGTGGAGAAAAGGAGTACGGCGATATTGTCTTCCAAAGTGGCGGGTCTTGCGGCTTGCGCGGGCGGAGCGCCGGCGGCCAATGCCAATACGAGGGTCAGGGACATCCAAAACCGCATCGAGACCTCCAAGTGAATCGCAAGAATCCAGGTATTGTAGCGCACCTTTTCGCCGCGTCATAGAGTCTTTCGGCCTAAAGGGCCGGTGAAAAAAGACCTAGAGCCGCCTGGGACTTTCGGGCACCGCTAGAGATAAGTTTCAAAGCAGCGCGTGAGAGCGATGTAGCCTTCTAGAGAGACGGTTTCGGCGCGGCAGCCGGCCGGGATGCCCGATTTCAAGAGGGCCGCTTGAGCTGCTGCCTTGCCGACGCCGAGGTTGTGCGCCAGAGCGTTGAGGATGGTCTTGCGCCGCTGTCCGAAGGCGGCGAAGACGACCTTAAGAAATTTTTCCTCCGTGACCTCCGCGGGGAGCCCGGGGACGCTCCTGCGCCGGAATTTGACCACGAGCGAATCCACCTGGGGCGGCGGGGAAAAAAAGCGGCTTGGAACGGGCAGCGCGGCCTGCGCCTCGGATTTTATCGCGGCGAGAATGGATAAAACGCCGTACTTCCGGCTGCCGGGCCCCGCCACGATGCGCTCCGCGACCTCTTTTTGAAACATCAAGACGGCGACGTCCCAGCCTTTCCAGTCCAGTATTTTCCGCAGGATGGGGGAGGCCACGGCGTACGGGAGGTTGCCGATGATCGTGAAAGGGGCCGACCTTCGCAGCTCGCCCAAATCCAGCTTCAGAAAATCCGCGCGGATGAGGCGCAGATGGGGAGAGTCGCGGAACTTTTCTTTTAGGCGCTCGGCCAGGCTCTCATCCAGTTCAACGGCCGTGACGTCGCCGGATTTTTTGAGAAGGCGCTGCGTCAAGACGCCTTTGCCGGGCCCGATTTCCAGCACCGGCGCGGCCGCCGCAATGTCCGCCAGAGCCACGATGTCGTCGGCCGCCGCGCCGTCGCTCAGGAAATGCTGGCCAAGCCGGGCAGGCATTATGGCTTTTCCGCGCGGGTCCAATTGAGGGAGATCAAAAGCAGCACGCTGCCGACGCTGATGCAGGAGTCGGCGACGTTGAACACGGGCCAAAACCGGAAATCCATGAAATCGACGACGAAGCCGTAGGCGATGCGGTCATAGAGGTTGCCGACGGCGCCGCCGACCACCGCGGCGACGCTGAAAAATCCGAGAGAATCTTTGGGCGGCCATTTCCTGAGCCAGAGCAGCAGCAGCGCGATCAGGGCGAGGGAGACGGCGATAAACAGCGTGTTGCGGCCCCCCAACATGCCGAATGCGGCTCCGGAATTTTCCACGTATGTCAGGTAAAAAAAGGGGGTGACCGGTATGGATTTATCCGGGTAAAGGCGGCTCAAGGCCAGGCTTTTTGTGAAACGGTCAAGAGAGAAAATGCACAGGATAAGAGGGACCGCGATGAGTTTTTTGTTCATGCGGGCCGCCCCGGTCACGACTGGGAGCCGGCGCGGACTCCGGCATCCGGCAGGCCGTCCACGGCCTTTAGGCAGCGGTCGCAGAGTTCGGGGTGGCGCGGGTCTGAGCCCACCGTTTCCTGCCAGCGCCAGCAGCGCGCGCATTTTTTTCCGGCGGCGTGAGCCACCTCGACGGCCGGCTCCGCCGCGCCTCCGGCCTCCAGCAGGGAAAACTGGGAGGTGATGGTGATGGCGGGCCAATCAATCGGCCGTTTTTTGTGGTAGTCCAAAATTTCGGCGTGCGGCCGGCCGAGGGTAAGAGTCACCTTGGCCTCCAGGGAGCTGCCGATTAAATCGCAGCGCCGTTTGTCCTCCAGCGTTTGCAGGATTTTTTCGCGAATTTTCAGGATTTCGCCCCAATGGGAGGCGAGCTCCTCCTGAAGCCAGCCGCCCGGACATTCCGGAAAACTTTCTAGAAAAATGCTCTCCTGCATGGGGCCCGCTTGAACGGCGCCGTGCTCCTGACGGAGCGTCTGCCAGGCTTCCTCCGCGGTGAAGGACAATATGGGCGCCAGCAGCTTGAGCAGGGCGCCGAGCGTTTCCCATAGGACGGTCTGCGCGGCGCGCCTCTGCTCCGAGTCTTTGGGAAAGGTGTACAGGCAGTCCTTTCGGGCGTCCAGATAGAAGGAGGAAAGATCGTTGATGCAAAAATCGGCCACGGCGCGCGCGGCGGCGCGGAAGCGGTAGTCCTGATAATGTTTCTTCGTTTCTTGCGCCAAGCCGTAGAGCCGGTGCAGAAGGTAGCGCTCCAACTCGGGCATCCGGTCGTAGGCGACGGTGTCGTCCTTGGGCGAGAAATCGGAGGTGTTTCCCAGCAGGAAGCGCAGCGTGTTGCGGATTTTCCGGTAGGTATCCACGGGGCCTTCCAAAAGCTTCTCCGAGAGGCGAACGTCGGCGGCGTAGTCGCTCAACGTGATCCACAGGCGCAGCACGTCCGCGCCCAGACGCCCGGTGATTTCTTGGGGGGAAACGACGTTGCCCAAGGATTTATGCATCGCCCTGCCTTGATCGTCCATCACGAACCCATGCGTGAAAACCGCCCGGTACGGAGCCCGCTCTTCAAGGCAGACGGAAGGCACCAGAGAGGCTTGAAACCAGCCGCGGTGCTGGTCGTGGCCTTCCATGTAGAGGTCGGCGGGGAAGTGGCCGGAGGGCTTGAGAACGCCCAGCCAAGAGGCGCCGGAATCCACCCACACGTCCAAAATGTCCATTTCTTTTTTAAAATCCGCGCCGCCGCAGGCGCATTTGACCTCGGCGGGCAAAAATTCCCGGGGGTCCTGGTGGAACCAGAACGCGTCGCCTTCGCGGGCCACCTTGTCCTCGATGCGTTTAAGCGCGGCGTCCTCCAGCAGCGGGCGGCCGCAGGCCCGGCAGTAGAGAATGGGAATGGGCGTTCCCCAAACCCGCTGGCGAGAAATGCACCAGTCGGGGCGCGATTGAAGCATATTGGAAATCCTGGCCTTGCTGGCCTCGGGGAGCCAACGGACCTGGCCTACGGTTTGCAGAAGGTCCCGGCGAAGGCTTCCGCGGCTCACGCTTAAAAACCATTGCTCCGTGGCCCTGAAAATAACGGGCTTCTTGCAGCGCCAGCAGTGGGGGTAGCTGTGTTGGATTTCCGAGGCGCCCGCCAGCAGGCCCGAATCGGCTAGGTTTTGGACGATCACGGGG
>Ga0156243_1038_pt1 | contig 16229 bp, 12 predicted proteins | sample RifCSPlowO2_12_FD_107890 | JGI IMG/M metagenome (GOLD analysis project Ga0156243, IMG submission 107890) | Elusimicrobia bacterium RIFCSPLOWO2_12_FULL_59_9 | reverse complement strand
GTGGAGGATTTTTTGAAGCGCCCTCCTGGTTCCTCCTTGAAATCCCCCGGGCAAACCGCGGCGCTGCTGGACCCGCCGCGCTCGGGCTTGAGCCCTTTGGCGCTGGAGCGGCTGGCGCGGCGCGAATTTGCGCGCATCATCTATGTTTCCTGCGACCCCGCCTCCTTCGCCCGCGACGCGCGGCGCTTGGCCGACCGGGGCTACGCGCTTAAAGAGGTTCAGCCGGTGGATTTATTCCCGCAGACGGCGCATGTGGAGCTCGCCGCGCGGCTCGACCGGCTGCGATGAATTTCAAAATAGGATAATCATGGAAATAGGAATCGTCGGCTTGCCCAACGTCGGAAAATCAACGCTGTTCAACGCCCTCACCTCGGGGCACGCGGCTTCGTCCAATTATCCCTTCACGACCATCGATCCCAACGTGGGCGTGGTCAGCGTTCCGGACAGCCGCCTGCAGACGCTCACGGGGATCTTTTCGTCCAAAAAAACGGTCCCGGCCTACGTGAAGTTCGTGGACATCGCGGGGCTGGTGCGCGGGGCCAGCCAGGGAGAGGGCTTGGGCAACAAGTTTTTGTCCCACATCCGCGAAGTCGACGCCATCGCCCACATGGTCCGGCTCTTCGCCGATCCCGACGTCGTGCACACCTTGGGAGGCGTCGACCCTTTAAGAGACGCGGAAATCATCAACACCGAGCTCATTCTGTCCGACCTTCAGTCGGTGGAGCGCCAGGCGGAAAAATACAGGGGCCCGGCCAAGTCGGGGGATAAAGCCGCCCAGAGACGCATGGATATTTTGGAGAAAGTGCGGGTGGGGCTGGAGGCCGGGCAGCCGGCCCGCTCCTTGGGAATCGCGGATGAGGATTTAAAGGCCTTCGCGCTTTTGAGCGCCAAGCCGGTGCTTTATATCGGCAACTGCGACGAGGCCCCGTCGCCGGAGGCGGCGAAGCCGCTGGAAGAAATGGCGGCCAAGGAGAAGGCCGGCTGCGTGACTCTGTGCGGCAAGCTCGAGCACGAGATCATCCAACTGTCCGAATCCGACCGGCCGCAGTTTCTCAAGGAGATGGGGTTGGAGCAAACCGGCCTGGAGAGGGTGATCGTCGCCGCGACGCGGCTTTTGAGACTGCTGCACTTTTTCACCGCCGGACCCACGGAGACCCACGCATGGACCATCGTCGAGGGCATGCGGGCCCCCCAGGCCGCCGGCCGCATCCACTCGGATTTTGAAAAGGGTTTCATCCGCGCCGATATATATTCTTTTAAGGACATCGAGAAGCACCGCTCCGAGCCGGCCTTGCGGGAAAAGGGCCTCATCCGTTCGGAAGGTAAGGAGTATGTCGTCCGCGACGGAGACGTATGCTTTTTCAAGTTCAACGTATGACCGCGCCCGCTCCGATCGCGGAGATGTGCTCTCACTTCGGCGAGTGCGGCGGCTGCGCTCATCAGGATTGGGCTTATCCGCGCCAGCTTGAGGAAAAAGCGCGGACGCTGGCGGGTTATTTGGAGGCCATCGGCTGGACGGCTCCCGTGCGGGTCCGCCCCTCGCCGGACATATGGCATTACCGCAACAAGGTGGAGTTTTCCTTCGGCCGGGTCCGGCCGGACGGCGGCTCGCCGGAAGGCGGCACCCTTCACGGAGTTTCGGGTATCCCTTGCCAGAGGCAAGGGACGAAGGGAGCGCCAGAAGCGCGCGACGCCGGCGGTCCCGGATCAGCGTCTCCGGCGCTTCATGTGCCGGGGCCTCAGGTCCCGGTCCCAGTGGGGGCCCCCCAACCAGCCGGCCTAGTGCTGGGCTTTAAAAAAAGAAAAAGATGGGACTACACTCTCAACATGCGGGAGTGCCGCATTTTTTCTCCCCGCGCGGGCGCGCTGCTGGAAGCGGCGCGGACCTGGGCCGGCCGGGAGAGCCTGCCGGCGTACGACTCCAAGACGCATAGCGGCTTTTTAAGGCACCTGGTGCTGCGCGAAGGAAAAAACACGGGGCAGATGATGGTGATTTTGGTGGCGGCAGCGGGCGGGTTGAGCCCGGAGGCCGTGGAGGGCCTCCAAAAGAGCTTCGCCGAGGCGGCGCTGGAGGCTTGTCCGGGGGCGACGGTATTGTGGGGCGAAAACGCCAAACTGGCCGACACGGCCGTTTCCGACACGCTCAAAACGCTCTCCGGACCGGGCTATATCGAGGAGCGCATGGGGGATTTGGTTTTTCGGATTTCGCCGCACTCTTTTTTTCAGACCAACAGCCGCGGCGCGCAGGAGCTCTACGCCGTCCTGCGCGGCTGGGTTGAGGACTCGGCGGCGCGGCGGGTGCTGGACCTTTATTGCGGCGGCGGGGGCATCAGCCTGACTCTGGCGCGCTCCGTGGAAAAAGTCGTCGGGGTGGAAATCCATCCGGACGCGGTCGCCGACGCCCGGCGCAACGCGCTTCTCAATGGCATCGCCAACGCGGAATTTTATCCCGAAAAGGCGGAGGCTTTTTTGAATTTCGGGAGCATGGCCCGTTTCTTTCCCGGGGAATCGGCGGGCGGCGGCCAAGACTGGACGGCGGTGTTCGACCCTCCGCGCTCGGGCCTTCATCCCGGCGTTTTAAAAGCCCTTTTGGCCATCCGGCCGCGATTTTTAATCTATGTTTCCTGCAATCCCAAGCTTCTGCCGGCGGATTTGAAAGCCCTTAGTCAATGTTATAAAATGGATAAGATTGAAGCGTTCGATTTGTTCCCGCATACGGACCATTTTGAAGCCGCCCTCCAACTTTCATTGCTATGAGCTTGCCTTATACGCCGGATTTAAACCCGCAGCAAAAAGAGGCCGCGGAACACGCGGGCGGCCCGCTGTTGGTGGTGGCGGGCGCCGGGACCGGAAAAACGCGCGTCATCACGCACCGCATCGCGCGGCTTTTGGACAGCGGCGTGGCCCCCGGCCGTATTTTAGCGGTGACTTTCACCAACAAGGCGGCCCAGGAAATGCGCCGCCGTTTGAGCGTCCTGTCGCCCGGAGGCGGGCAGGCCGTCTGGATGCACACCTTTCACTCGCTGGGATGCCGGCTTTTGAGGCAGCACGCCCCGCTTTTAAAGCTCAGCCGCTATTTCACCATTTACGATCAGGACGACCAAAAGAAGCTGGTGTCCTCCATCTTGAAGGACGCCGTTTTCGAGCCGCATAAAAACAAGGCCAGCCTCTTCGTCAACCTCATCTCCCGCGCCAAAGACGATCTTTTGGACGCGGATTCCTACGCCATCCACGCCATGACGGCCCAGGACCCTTTCCGGCAAACGGTCGCCCAGGTTTACAAAAAATACCAGGAGCGGCTGGATCGGGCCGCCGCCCTTGATTTCGGCGATCTGCTGATCAAGACCGTTTTTCTGCTGCGGGATTATCCGGCGGTCCGGGATTATTATCAGGATCTTTTTCTGCACGTTTTGGTCGATGAGTACCAGGACACCAATCACTCCCAGTACGTGCTGACCAAATCCCTCTCCTCCAAGCACAAGAATTTATGCGCCGTCGGCGACATGGACCAGTCGATCTATCAGTGGCGGGGCGCCGACATCCGCAACATCATGGAGTTCGACCGGGATTTCAGCGACGCCCGGATCGTCGCGCTGGAGGAAAATTACCGCTCGACGCCCAATATCCTGGAGGCGGCCAACCGCGTCATCGTCCATAACCGCTACCGCAAGCCCAAAAATCTCTGGACTCAAAAGGCGGCCGGCGCGCCGGTCACGGTGCGGGAGCTTCGCGACGAGACGGAGGAGGCTTACGCGATCGTCCGCGCGATATCGCAGCATTTGGAGCGCGGCCGAAGCCTCAGGGAAATCGCCATTTTTTACCGCACCAACGCCCAGAGCCGGTCCTTTGAGGAAGCCTTGAGCCACGCCCAAATCCCGTACCGGATTTACGGCGCGATCCGCTTTTACGAGCGCAAAGAAATCAAGGACGCCCTGGCCTACGCGCGGGTGGTTTTAAACCCGTCGGATTCCGTGAGCCTGGCCCGCGTCTTAAACGCGCCCTCCCGGGGCATCGGAAAGACCAGCCAGCAGGCGCTCGAAAAATCGGCCGAAACGAAATCCATGACGCTCTACGAGGCCCTCTGCCAGGAAAACGGAGTCTGCGCCAATCTCACCCCCGGAGCCGCGCGCGCGGCGCGCGAGCTGGTGGGCGTCATCGAGGGGCTGCGCTCCGAGCTCGACGCTTTGAGCGCCGCGCAGCTCATGGAGCGGATTTTAAAGCGTTCCGGTTATTGGGACGCTCTGGAGCAGGAGGCCGAGGAAGACCCCGAGCAGGCGGCCCGGCTTGGGAACCTGCAGGAGCTGGTCAACGGCGTCAGGGAATTTGAGGAGCGCTGGACTTCCAAGGAAACGCCGCCGACTTTGGGCCAATACCTGGAGAACGTGTCCCTGATGACGCCTTCCGACGAATACGACGACGAAAGGGCCTGCGTGACGCTCATGACCATCCATTTGGCCAAGGGCTTGGAGTTCCCGGTGGTGTATTTGACCGGCTTGGAGGAAGGGCTCTTTCCCATCGGCGCGGGCGCGGCCTCGGAGGAGGACCTGGAGGAGGAAAGGCGCTTGTGTTATGTGGGCATGACGCGGGCCAAAGAGGAGCTTTTTCTCACCTACGCCGCCACGCGGCGCATCTTCGGCCAGTCTTACTCCAACCTGCCTTCGCGCTTCATTCTGGAAGCCGGCTTTCTCGATCCCGCGGAAAACAGGCCGCGCAGCCGCAAGCCTTTTGCACCCCCGCCGGGCGCCAAGCCGTCCGCCGGCGCGTATTTGGAGCCGGTTTCCGCGCAAGCCGGCGGCGGGCCTTCGGGACCCCCTCAATTCCGGATCGGAAAGCGCGTCAAACACGCGGAGTTCGGTTTTGGGCGCGTCATCTCCAAGAGCGGCTCGGGGGAGGCCATGAAGGTGACCGTGTTTTTTGATCGAGGCATGGCGAAGAAATTTCTCGTGCGCTTCGCCAATCTGGAGGCGGCCTAAAATGGCGCTGTCTGAGAAGGAAATCGAGCACGTCGCGATTCTGGCCCGGCTGGAGATTTCGGCGGCGGAAAAAACGCGCTTCGGAAAAGAGCTTGGACAAATTTTAGACTACGTGGAGAAGATCAAGGGGCTGGACACCAGCCGCGTGGACCCGACCGCCAGCGTCTTGGGGGACGAGGACGTTTTTCGCGAGGACGCCGTCCGCCTCTTTCCCGGCGCCGCCGCGCTCTTAGACAACGCCCCGGACAAGGAAGGGCCGTTTTTTAAGGTCAAAAAGGTGGTGGAATGAGCGTCGAGTTGGAAGATTGGAGCGCCGCCCGCATCGCCGCCGCGGTGAACGCGGGCCGTCTGAAGGCGGAGGAGGTCGCCGCCGAGGCCTTCGCCCGCATCCGCCGCACAGATTCCAAGGTCAAGGCCTTCTTGAGCTTGATGGAGGAGGAGGCCCTGGCTTGCGCGCGAGGCGTCGACGCGCGCGTCGCCTCGGGCCGGCCGGCGGGACGGCTGGCCGGAGTTCCCGTCGCGGTCAAGGACAATATTTTGGTGGAGGGCCAACCGGCGACTTGCGGCTCGAAGATTTTGGAGGGATTTAAGGCGCCGTACGACGCCGCCGTGGTGGAGCGGCTGCGCGCGGAAGGCGCCGTCATCGTGGGCAAGACCAATCTCGATGAGTTCGCCATGGGCTCCTCCACGGAGCATTCCGCTTTTTTTCCGACGCGCAACCCCTGGGATTTGGAGCGCGTGCCGGGCGGCTCCAGCGGCGGCTCGGCCGCGGCGGTCGCCGCGCGGATGGTTCCTCTGGCCCTGGGCTCCGACACGGGCGGCTCCATTCGCCAGCCGGCGGCCTTCTGCGGCGTGGCGGGGCTTAAACCCACTTACGGGCGGGTGTCGCGCTACGGGCTGGTGGCGTTCGCGTCCTCGCTCGATCAGATCGGGCCCCTCGGCCTGACGGTCGAGGATTGCGCCTTGGCGCTTTCGGTCATCGCCGGCCACGATCCCAAAGATTCCACCTGCTCAAAAAGACCGATGGAGCTTGACTTGGATTTTTTGGAAGAGGGCGTGAGGGGCATGAAGATAGGGCTTCCCAAAGAATATTTCATCGAGGGGCTCGCGCCCGAGGTGGAAAAGGGCGTCCAGGCCGCCATCAAGGTTTTTGAGAAGCTGGGCATGCAGATTCAAGACGTGTCGCTGCCGCATACCTCCTACGGCGTGGCGACCTACTACGTCATCGCTCCCAGCGAAGCCAGCGCCAATTTGGCGCGCTTCGACGGAGTGCGCTACGGCTTCAGCACCAACCGGCGAGGGGCTCCGGCCGCCGCCACCCGCGATTTGCTCGAGGACTACCTGAAAAGCCGGGGCGGGGGCTTCGGCTCGGAGGTCAAACGGCGGATCATGCTGGGAACCCATGCCCTGAGTTCGGGCTACTACGAAGCCTATTACGGCAAGGCGCAGCGGGTGCGCACGCTTTTAGTCCGGGAGTTCGAGGAAGTTTTTAAGCAGGTGGACGCGATATTGACCCCCACCGCTCCCACTCCGGCTTTCCGCCTGGGGGAGAAGGAGGGCGATCCCCTGCAGATGTACCTGGGCGACGTTTTCACCATCCCCTGCAACATGGCGGGCCATTGCGGGATTTCCCTGCCCTGCCCCGGCGAGGGACTTCCGGTCGGCGCGCAGCTTATGGGAAAGCCTTTTTGCGAGCGCGAGCTTCTTAAGATCGCGCGCAACTACGAGAAGGAGGCTCCGTGGAAACCAAGAAAGCCGGCGATGGCGTAGGCGCCCCCGCCGAGGAGTTTTCGGCCGGCGGCGTGGTCTTGGACGAGCGCCGCGTTCTGCTCGTGTTGGTGCGCAACCTGCGGGGCGAGAAGGTGTGGACGTTTCCCAAAGGGCACGTCGAGCCGGGAGAGACTCCCCGCCAGGCGGCCCTGCGCGAGGTGGAGGAGGAGACGGGCTACCGCTGCCACATCTTGCGGCCCCTGTCGGAAGTGAACTACGCTTTCCAGCGGCAGGGGCGCAGGGTCCGCAAGAAGGTGCAGTGGTTTCTGATGCGCTCGGGCTGGCGAGTGGGAGACCCCGACGAGGCCGAGATTTTGGACGTGCGCTGGAGCGCCGTCTCCAAGGCGCGCGAGCTGGTGCGCTATCCGAGCGACCACCAATTGCTCGACTGCATCCAGAGCTCCGTCAAAGAACAAGATGAGCCCAGAGATATTTGAGACGGTCATCGGCCTGGAGGTCCACATTCAATTGGGGACCGAAAGCAAGCTTTTTTGCGCCTGCTCGGCCAGGAGCTTCGGCGCCGCGGCCAACTCCAACGTCTGCCCGGTGTGCACGGGCCAGCCCGGCGCCCTGCCGGCGCTCAACCGGCGGGCGGTTCAACTGGCGATCCGGGCGGCTTTGGCGCTCGATTGCCGGGTCGCGCCGCGCTCGGTGTTCGCCCGGAAAAACTATTTTTATCCCGACCTCCCCAAGGGCTATCAAATTTCGCAGTTCGAGCATCCTTACGGCCTGGGCGGCGCGCTGGAAATCGAAGCGGACGGCCGGGTCAAGAAAATCAATTTGGAAAGAATTCACATGGAGGAGGACGCCGGAAAGCTGATGCACGACATCGGCGGCGAGAAGCTCGACGGCTCCTTGGTGGACTTAAACCGCGCCGGCGTGCCGCTCATCGAGATAGTCTCCAAACCCGACTTGGGAGCGCCCGCGGAGGCCTACCAATACCTGACGACCTTAAAGACGGTGCTCCAGTACGTCGAGGTTTCCAAGTGCGATATGGAAAAGGGCGAGATGCGCTGCGACGCCAACGTCTCCCTCAGGCCCAAGGAAAACCACGGCGGCCGCCTGGGCGTGAAAGTCGAGGTCAAAAATTTAAACTCCTTTAAGGCCGTGCAGTCGGCGCTGGAATACGAGATCGAGCGCCAGGCCAAGGTGCTGGGCTCGGGCGGCCGGGTGGCGCAGGAAACCCGGTTATGGGACGCGGATCTGCGCCAGACCCGCTGCATGCGCTCCAAGGAAGAGGCCCACGATTACCGCTATTTTCCCGAGCCGGATTTGCCGCCCCTGGCCATCTCCGCAAAGTGGGTGGAGGAGGTCCGCGCCGAGCTGCCGGAGCTGCCCCAGGCCCGCCGCCGCAGGCTGCGCGAGGAATACGGGCTATCCGCCTACGACATCGGCGTGCTGACGGCGCAGAGGGCTTTGGCGGATTATTTTGAGCGCGGCATGCGCTCCCAGACGCCGCCGCCGAGCGCGAAGCTGCTCTCCAACTGGATCACGACCGAGCTGTTGGGCCGCTTGAACGCCGGCAATCTGGAGGTGGCTCAAAGCCCGGTTTCGACCGAGAATCTCGCCGCGTTGACGGCCCTCATCGAAAACGGGAGCATCTCCGGCAAAATGGCCAAGGAAGTTTTCGGCCGGATGTGGAGCACCGGCCGCGCGGCCGGGGACATCGTCGCGGAGGCGGGCCTGTCGCAGGTGTCCGATGACGGTCTGTTGCGGCAGTGGATTGAGACGGCCATCCGCGAGAATGAGAAAGCGGCCGCGGACGTGCGCGGCGGCAAAACCCGCGCCGTCGCCGCCATCGTGGGGGCCGTCATGCGGGAGTCCCGGGGCAAGGCCAACCCGGCCAAAGTCAACCAGTTGATTTTGGAAATATTGAAGTGAGGCCGCCGCTCGTCGCCGCGGCGGAGAAAATATGAGAAAATTCATCGTCAAAATTTTGTGGATGGCGGCCGCGGCGCCCGGCCTTTTGAGTGGAGCGAGGCTGGAGGCCTATGACCGGATATCCGTCCTGCCGGCCGTCGAAGGGCGCAAGGAGATGCAGCGCCCATCGGCGGTGGCCGCCGCTTTCGGCCGCGTTTACGTGTTTGACGAGGACCGCCAAGCCCTTTTGATTTACACCGATGAGGGGCAATTGGTGCGCATGACGGGCAAGGGGGGGAAAGAGAGCGGCGCTTTTTCCTCGGTGAAAGGCTTGAGCCCGGGCCCGGACAACACCCTGTATGCGGCCGACACTGGAAATTCCCGCGTCCAGATTTTCGACGCGGAGGGCCAGTTTTTGAGCGCCTTCGGCAGCGCCGGCAAAAAGCCGGGGCAGATGCGCTCTCCCCAAGGCGTGGCCGCCTGTCCAGACGGGCGGGTGTATGTGGCGGACACCGGCAACTCCCGCGTGCAGGTGTTTTCTCCGGAGGGAATTTTTCTATTCGTGTTCCCCTCCGCGGGCGGAGATGAAGCGCCGGAGTCTCCGGGCAAAATCACCTGCGACTTGTCCGGGATGATCCACGTGTTGGATTCCGGCCGCGGGCGCGTCGTCAAATACGGCCCGGACGGGAAATATCTCGGCGCGGCGCAGTTGGGGGCCGATAGTTTCGCGGTGGATGATTACGGTTTTCTTTACACGCTCAAAAACAAGGCGGGCAAGGTGGAGGAGTACGGACCCAAGCGCAATTCCTTGGGAGAGTTCGGGTCCGCGGGCAAAGGCGCCGGCCAATACAATCGTCCCGAAGACATCGCCGTCGCGGGCGGGGTCATCTACGTCGCCGACACCGGCAACAAAAGAATCCAGCGCATCGCCGTGGAAAACGCCGCCAAGACCGATAAGCTCAGGCCCGCTTCCACGCGGGCGACCATTCTGGTCGGCCGGCCGGACCGCCGCTGGCAGTATACCGTCAGCTTGCTGTCTCCGGCGTCCGAAAACCGCTTGGCGGGTTATTTGCCGCAGTCCTCCGAGGTGGCCATTTTTGGAGAAGGGGGCGTCCTCGCGCAGCGTTTTGGAGGCAAAGGCGAAGCCGCAGGCAGGATCGGGAAGGCGTCCGCGGTCGCCTATCATGCCGAGCACGGCTTCTACGTGGCCGACGCGGCCAACAACCGCGTGCAGAGATTCAACTCCTTCGGCTCGCCGGCCGGCGTCATCGGCGAAAAAAAAGGCTGGGGCGGCCGCCGCGCGGACGGAATTTTGAGCTCCCCCGGCGGCGTCGCCGTCAACGACAAGACGCTGTATGTGGCCGACACCGGCAACTCCCGCGTGCAGGTGTTCAATCCCGAGGGCGCATTTCTTTCCGAGTTTTCGCAGATCGGCTCCTACGCGCTCAAGGAGCCCACGTCCCTTGCCTGGGACGAGGCCGGTTTTTTATGGGTCCTGGACGCCAAGCTCCAGAGGCTTTTTAAATGCGAGCCCTCCGGCAGCCTGGCGGACTCCTGGTCGCCCGGAGAAAAGGGCTGGCCGGCCGACTGGACGCTCTATGCGGCGGCCGCGGACGGCAAAGGCTACGTCTATCTTCTGGACCGCGAGCGCGGCCGCGTGCATCTGGTGGACCGCAAGGGGCGTTGGGCGGGGAGCTTTTTTTCGGCGGGTTCGGGCGAGACCGAGCTGGCGGAGCCTTCGGCCGTCGCTTTCTGGGACGGCCGCCTGGCGGCGGCCGACCCGGGGCAAAAAGTCGTGAAGGCCTATCCCTTGCGCGTCTCCGTCCCGGCGCCTTCCGGCGTTCGCTTCACGGCGGAGGAAGGCAGCGTTCATTTGGAATGGGAGGCGCCGGAATCGGGCTGGGCGGCCAAGGTCCGCGTTTACCGCGCCGCGTCGTCCGCGGGGCCCTTTGAGCTCGCCGCGGAAACGGACGCGAGCTCCTTCGACCAAGCTGATCTGAAAACGCGCACGACGTATTTTTTCCGCTTAAGCACACTCTCCACGACCGGGCAGGAGGGCCCCAAGTCCCAGGCCGTGCCGGTTTACGTTCCCGGCAGCGCCAACCGCGCCTCCATTGAAATCTCGGAGGTGAGCATCCAGGATATTTTCTCCTCCAACTATAAATCTTACGCCAAGAACCCCCTCGGCCGGCTTTGGATCGCCAACAACACGCCCGACGCCTATCCCAACGTGAAATTGAGCTTCGCGCTCAAAGGCTTCATGGACTTTCCCACCGACGTGGTTTTGAAATCGATTCCCGCCGGCGAGAAAGCCGAGGTGCCTCTCACGGCCACCTTGAGCAACCGGGTACTGGAGGTGACCGAGGACACTCCCGTTCAGACGGAGTTCAAGTTGACGTATTATGAGCAGGGCCAGGAGAAAATCCAGACGCTGACCAAGACGGTCAAGGTTTACTCCCGCAACACCATCATCTGGGACCATCCGGAGCGGCTCGTCAATTTCATCACCCCCAAGGAGCCGTCGCTTTTGGATTTCACCCGGAAAATTATTTTTGAAGGTTCCAAGGGCCTCAAGGGCGCGTCGCTCATCAACGCCAACGTTCTCACCGCGGTTCGCGTTTGGAACGCTCTGGGGGTTTTGGGAATGCAGTTTTTGGCCAACCCCACGAGCCCTTACGAAAAAGTTTCCGAGGATCCGACGCTGCCCATCGACTACGCGCAGTTTCCCACCGAAACCTTGAACCGCCGCAGCGGGCAATGCGACGACATCGTGGCGCTCATCTCCACTTTGCTGGAGGGCTTGACGGTGCCGACGGTGCTGCTGGATTATCCGGGGCATTTGGCGCTGATGTTCGGTCTCGGCGGCGGCGATCCGCTGGAAATCGGCCTGCCGGAGGACCAGATGGTCCGCTATGAGGGACAGTACTGGATTCCCTTGGAGGCGACTTTGATCAGTTCTTCTTTCGATGAGGCTCACCGCCAGGCGCTTTACAGCTACCGCAAGATGGAGCAGCTCAAGCAGGTGGCCTATGTGGAGGTGAGGAAGGCTTGGAGGGATTACGAACCGGCCACTTTGCAGGCCACGGACTGGACGGCGCCCCTTCCGGATTTCGAGAAGACCAGGACCCGCGACCACGCGGTCTTAAAGGAGCTCGTGGAGCGGCGCTACGGCTTTCTCAAGAGTTATTACCGCCGGCAAATCGAAAAGTCGCCGAAGAACACCAGGGCCATGATTCAATTGGGCCTCGTGGAGGCTGAGGCGGACAAAAATGAGGCCGCTTTGGAGCAGTTTGAAAAGGCATTGAAGAGCGAGCCCGGCAATCCGGACGCGCTCAACAACCTCGGCAACCTGGCGTTTATGAGCGGGGACTACGCCATGGCGGAGGACTACTATTCCAAGGCGAGCGGCGCCGATCCCGAGGACGCGGGCATACTGCTCAACCGCGCCCGCGCCGCGTTGAAAAGAAAAGAGCCTGCCGCGGCCCGGGAACATCTCAAGAAAGCCTTGGAACTGGACCCGACCCAGGAGATTGTGGTCGGAGCCTTGATGAAGGAGGCGCAGCCATGAAGGCACGCATTGGACGGATGAGGACGGGAACCGGCGCCGGCTGGAGCGCGGCGCTGTGCTTGGGTTTAGGTTTGGCCCTCTTGCCCGCCGCGGGCTTTGCTCAGACGCAGGCTTCCGAGACGGCGCCCGCGGCCAGAAAGGCGCGCTCGTCCCGGCGAGCTCCCGCGAAGGCGCCGGCCCAGCCGGACTCCGCTCCGAAATGGAAGAAATGGCTTCAAAATTTGGCGCACGGCTTGGAGGTCTCGCCGGTCCGCAAATACAGGTCCTCCGGCACCGACCGGGCCATCGTCGCCGCCGTTCGCGGCGCGCCGCAGCAATCGGCCGATCCCTACGCGCTGTATTGGAAAGGCCAGCGCGCTCAACTCAAGGAAGCCAAAATGCGCCAGCAAGAGCTGGAGCTTAAAGACGCCGTTCAAAAGGCTCTCGATGGCGATTTGAAAGGAGCCGTCGCGGACATTGAAAATTTCAAGACCAAATACCCCAAGAGCCCGCTCGTAAAGGACGCTCAAGAGGCCCTGGATCAACTGAAGCCTTTGGTGGAGGCGCAGGAAAAGGAACCGGCCCCGGCGGACGGCGAGTAACCGGCCGGTCTTATGTCCAAAAGCGTCAAAGCCAAGAGCAAGACCTCCTCTCCCGCATCCTCGCCTGCGCCCGCCCCCTCTAAAACGTCTTCGTTTCAGTCCGCGCCGCTTCCAGCCAACGGGGGCGAGGGAAACGGCATGACCGTGGAAGCGCTCAAAGAATCCTTCCAGGACCATCGCATGTATTCCCTGGCCAAGGACCAGTACACAGCCACCCCGCACGACAACTTCATGACTCTATCGCTCGCGGTGCGGGACCGGATGATAGGGAAGTGGATACGGACGCAGCAGAAGTACCATAAGCAGAATCTCAAAAGGGTCTATTATTTATCGATGGAGTTTCTCATCGGCAAGCTGCTGCGCTCGAGCATCCTCAATCTCGGGCTGGAGCCGCAGGCGCGCCGGATGCTTGAGGCTTACGGCCTTGAGTTGGACGACCTCGTCCGGGAAGAGTACGATGCCGGGCTTGGCAACGGCGGCCTCGGCCGTCTGGCCGCCTGCTTTTTGGACTCCATGGCCACTTTGGGCGTTCCCGCCAGCGGCTACGGCATCATGTACAACTACGGCATCTTCCACCAGAAGATCGTCAACGGCCAACAGGTCGAGGTCCCGGATGAATGGCTGCGACTGGGCACCCCCTGGGCGATCGAACGGCCGGAATACACGATCCGCATCCGCTTCAACGGCCGCACCCATAAATCCATGGACAAGGACGGCCGCCTCAGCGTGCAGTGGATGGACACCGACGACGTCCTCGCTATGCCTTACGATTTTCCAGTCCCCGGCTACAAGAACGACGCCGTCAATACCCTGCGCCTGTGGGCCGCGCGCGGCACCGAGGAGTTCGGCCTGGACTACTTCAACACCGGCGACTACATCAAGGCCCATGAGAATAAAATAATCTCCGAAAATATCTCGAAGGTGCTGTATCCCGTCGACACGTTTTCGGGGGGGATGGAGCTGCGGCTCAAGCAGGAATACTTCTTCAGCGCCGCTTCGCTGGCCGATATCGTGCGCCGCTTCAAGACGCACAGCGCCGACTTCCGGGACTTTCCCAAGAAGGTCGCCATCCAACTCAACGACACCCACCCCTCGCTCGCCATTCCCGAACTGATGCGCATTTTATTGGACGAGGAGCGGATGGAATGGGACGACGCCTGGCGGGCGACGGTGGACACTTTCGCCTACACCAACCACACTTTGCTGCCGGAAGCGCTGGAGACTTGGACCATTCCCCTGCTGGGCAGGCTGCTGCCCCGCCACCTCGAGATCATCTATGAAATCAACGCCCGCTTCCTGCGCGAGGTGGCCAATGAATTTCCCGGCGACGCGGATCGCCTGCGCCGCATGTCGATCATCGAAGAGGGCGAGCCCAAGCGCCTGCGCATGGCCCATCTTTCTGTCGCGGGAAGCCACTCGATCAACGGGGTGAGCGCCTTGCACTCGGAGCTGGTCAAAAGCGACCTGTTCCGCGACTTCCACGACTTATGGCCGGAGCGCTTCAACAACAAGACCAATGGGGTCACGCCGCGCCGTTGGATTTTGGAATCCAATCCGCGCCTGAGCCGCCTCCTCGATGAGACGATCGGCGAGCGCTGGCCGACGGATCTTCTGAAGCTTAAAGGGCTGCTTGCAAGGCGCGATGACGCCGCTTTCCTGGAGAGGTGGCGGCGGATCAAGCGCGACAATAAATCCGATCTGGCTGGTTTCTTGGAGAAGAAATGGGCCTTCAAGACGGCCCCCGACTCGCTCTTCGACATCCAGGTCAAGCGCGTCCACGAATACAAGCGCCAGCTTCTGTTCGCTTTTTACCTGATTCATAAGTATCTGGACATCAAACACAGCCCCAACAAGGAGCACGTGCCCAGGACCGCCATGTTCGGCGGCAAGGCGGCGCCCGGCTACGGCATGGCCAAGCTCATCATCAAGTTCATCAACTCGGTGGGCGGCGTGATCAACGGAGATAAGCGCGCCCGCGGCCTGCTGCGTGTGCTGTTCCTGGAGGATTACAGGGTCTCTCTGGCCCAGCGCATCGTCGGCGCCTGCGACCTCTCGGAGCAGATCTCGACCGCCGGCACCGAGGCCTCCGGCACCGGCTGCATGAAGTTCATGATGAACGGCGCCCTCACGATCGGCACTTTGGACGGCGCCAATATCGAGATACGGGAGGAGGCCGGCGCGGAGCACTTCTTCGCCTTCGGGCTCAAGACCGGCGAGGTGGTCAATCTGAGGCAGGAGGGCTACCGCCCGCGGGAATTCGTGGACCGCTCCCCCGCGCTGGCCGAGGTCATCGGGCTCATCCAATCCGATTTCTTTTCCCAGGTCGAGCCCGGCCTCTTCAAACCCATCTTGGAGTCGCTGTTAAACCATGACCCCTTCATGGTCCTCGCCGATTTCGACGACTACCTCCGCGCCCAAGACGAAGTCGAGAAGCGCTACCTGGACCCGGCCGCCTGGACGAGGAGCTCCCTCATCAACGCCGCCAACAGCGGCAAATTCTCCTCCGACCGCACCATCGCCGAATACGCCCGCGAAATCTGGCAAGTCCCGCTGGGCGCCTGACAGCGCAAATTTCCTAAATTATGGTCAGGCCTGTCGCAACGCAAGACCTGACCCCAAGCTTTCGATCTATTTCTTGTAGGGAAGCTGCTGCAGTGTAATCTGGCGGGCCAAGGACTCAAACTCGGGATCTTTGTGGACAAGGCTGGCCTTAAGATGTTCGGCCGTGGCCGCGATCCAAGCGTCGGCGACGGATAGTTTCGTCGTGGATTTGATGCGGGCGGCGGTGAGAGCCAAAGCTTCGTCGCTCTCGACCACTTGGAGGGGGAGTTGCTTGAGCTCCAAAAAACCGCGGCGGGCGGCGATTTCTCCTTGCTCCTGCTGAAGGATGTAAAAATACTCCATCATCGACATGAAAGAAATATAGACGCGTCCCTTGGGGCCCGCGTCTCTCAATAACCTGTCTACAACCCCGGCGCCCGGCTCATTTTCCTTTAGGCAGAATAGGGCGGAAGTGTCCAGAACCCAAGTCTCAGATTTTTCTGGCATCCGCGCGGCGGGAACGCAGCAAAGCTTCGGTCAATTTGGAGCCCTGGGCAGAGGCCCGAAAGGCGCGGATGGGGTCTGAGGATATGGGGAGCACATAGATGACGCTTCCATCTTCCACCCATTCCAGCTTCTGGCCGGGCTTGAGCTTGAAAGCCTTCCGGATCCTCGCGGGGACTGCGGTCTGGCCCCGCTCCGTCAAAGTCGTTTCCATGCCCATACTGTTATTTTAGCAGCAACAAATAAATATGTCAAGCTTTTTATTAATACTAGCATGTCACGCTTGGCGGCGGGGATTTGTCCGGATTTTCCCCAACTCCGGGACGCACCCTGAATTCAAAGGAAAAAATTTGACTGGGGGCCTGTGCGGGGATTCCCTCCGGCCGGTCGCAGAGTTCCCGGCACTGGGCGCACCGGAGGCGCATGTTCCGA
>Ga0156243_1048_pt1 | contig 16307 bp, 20 predicted proteins | sample RifCSPlowO2_12_FD_107890 | JGI IMG/M metagenome (GOLD analysis project Ga0156243, IMG submission 107890) | Elusimicrobia bacterium RIFCSPLOWO2_12_FULL_59_9 | reverse complement strand
CTCTTTTGCCGGTGGGGTCGGGATCATATACGATGGGGTAAAGAGATTAAAGGATTCCCCTCCTGAGTGGCTAAACGCGCCGAAGGGAATTAATCCATGAACTTCCTTGCAACCCTTATTATATGTTGGCTCGTCGGCATCGCGTTAGCCGTGTTGCAAATCCAACGAGAGAAGGATTTCTGGGGCAAACCGCTTATTTTCCGCCGGCTCGGGGTCATGTTATTTGCCGTTGCCGTCGGATGGACGGGAGCCGCCGTATTGTTTAGAGGATTCATGATGCATCAAGCGGTTTTCATGCTCTTGGGTCTTTTCATGAGCGTGGCGGGAATGTTGGGTGCGTTTTTCTGCGAACGACGAATTGAGAAATTACGCTCGGATATGGCGCGGCAATTCTCGAAAAGGCCGCCTCAGTGACGGTGATAAACTGCCTCACCGCACTTTGGCTGCTTTGGGCTTTCTTGGCGATCTTCAAAGTATTCGGGGAAAAGGATTTTTGGAGCCGGCCGCTGTTATCCTGGCGCATTTCGCTTTTTGCCGCTTGCATCCTCATGCAGTGCCTCGGATTTCTACTGATAATGGTCGGCCAACTTGCCCCGAATTTTCCAGTCGCGGTTATGGGAGGGATGATGTTTCTATGCGGGGCGGGAATATGGATCGCCTGCGACAGGCAGCTTAAGAAAACCCTCCGGACGCTCAACAACCAAGCCGCGCTCGCGAACGAGGACAATAACCGAATCTCGACGGCGGGAAAGCCAAGCACGTCGCGATAGAACCCGACGTGCCGCTCAAAGTCTTCGGAGAAAAGCCCCGCCCAAGAAAGCCCTTGGTATTTCATGGATCAGCTAATACCAAGCCGGTCTGGTCCCTCGTCCTCCAACCTTGTCGAACGAGGTCAAGACCCAGCCCGGCCTACGGGCTTCGACATCGAAAGTCATGCGGTACTTCGCCCCACCGACCTCGAATTCCCACCAGCGCAGTGAGGCATCCCCTTCTATCGTGTTGGGCTCCAGATCGGACGGATGCGCTTCCAAAAAGCGCAGGTTTGCCCGGATGTGATCTTGAATATGGGTTGGGAGAGTATTCAGGTGTGCCAGTAGCGCCTTGTCGCAGGAGACCGACATGACTACAGGTCGAAAGGCGCCAGACGGTCTTTTTGAATCGCTTTGCGGCTTTGGGCGATCTGCTTTCTTTCTTCGGCGGTCAGGGCGGCCCGGGGGAGGACGCGGCTGGCCTCCAGGAGCTGAGTCTGCCTCCAAAGGCGGAGGGTGTTGGGCGGACCTGAAGTGTTCTGGAGAATCCAAAGGCGGAGACTGCTGCGAGGAAAGAGGATTTTCTTGCTGATGCGAAGAAAGGGGATCGCCTTCTGCCGAACCTTCGCCAGGACGGTGGAGGCGGGCATTCTAAGAAAGTCGGCCACCTCCTTGACTGTCAGCATCTCGTGGAATGTATCCATATTCATAGTATAGAGCAGGTTAAATTGGTTGTCAAGAGCTTTAATTAGTTTAGGCTATTTTAGATTGTTTTTAATTAGTTTCTCAGAGTCTCTGTACCAACTGTGCACGAAGGCCGCTCCGACAATCGAAATGGCCGCCAAGCCGAAAACTCCCTCCATTTCGGTGAGCATGGGTGAATCGCTGAGAAACAAACCCCTGGCGCTATGCTCCGGATTTCCAAAGAGCAGCTTCATCCACAGGAAATTCCAGACTCCATGGAAGAAGCCGCGGACCAGGACGCTCAGGCTTCTTTCCACGAGCCATGAAAGGAAATAGCTTGCAAGGATGACGGTTCCCGTGAACACGCCGATCATATAATACGTTGAGCCGGTATGCGCGACAAAAAGGGAGCGGGCATGCCAGCCAGCCCACACCAGACCAATGATGAGCGGAGCATGCGTGAACCCGCGAAGCTGATTGTGGAGATACCCCCGCCATCCGATCTCACCGCCGAGCGAAGCGAAGGTCCATACCACCAATGTCGCCACGGCGCTCGGCCAGTGAATCATCGGTTGCGGGTTCCAATGCAGCTTCCCGAACGCAATACCCATCGCAACGGTCAGGGCGCCTACGGCGACGGCATAGGTGGCAGCCCAGAGATAGGATCGCCCTGCTCCAATCCTCAAGTTTAAAATTTCGCGAAGAGACTCCCGCTCCCATAGGGCAAAAAGCGCCGCCGTCAAAGCCGGAAGCCACATGGCGAAAAGGAATCTCAGAATGTTGGGGGCGAGAAGATCGATGACAAAATTGGAGACGCCAGGTTTAGAATTGCCCAAACCGCCGTTGTTTTCAGCCTATGAGTCGGCATGGCTCAAGGTGTGCCTCTTCGTCATCAAATCGCGCCCTACTCCGGAAGACGCCGGACCTCAGAGATCTCCGGGCTTGCGGACTCGTGGAAAATGTCGGCCAAATAGCGCTCGATTCCGCGTTCATGCACAAAGACGGGAATCACCACTTCGTCGGCCAAACGGCGCTTGCCCTCCCCATCAAGGTAGTAGAGCCGCCAGCCCGATGCCAACTTTTCAACCCCCATCCGCCTGCCAAACACATCGAGCTTAATCATCGAATAAACAGGATCACGCGACGATGCCATCAGCCGTCTTGAGCGAGCCCTTCATGAAAGGGAAGTCGAATGGGTCAGGCTGTCAATACAACTGATGGCCGCGGTTGCTGCCTCAGTTACCACATTCCCATAATGCCAAAATGTCAAGCCTTGGCACAAATTCAATTCCTCTCAGATTCTGAATGGTTAGATGGCTATTGAGCCCCTGCTGACCAACTCCAGCCAAACTGCAACTGCAGAACAAGCGGCACCAGCTCCGAAGAGCATCAGTTGGCACCAAAACGCGCACCAAGATAATCGGCCAAGAAACTCAGACCTTACACGTTTCTGCCCAAGGTCTGGCTCGTCGGACGCGCGAGTTCGCACAATCCGTGCCGCAAGACGAAAATCTCGGAGTCGGTTCAAAGTGCAGCATAAACCAGCTATGACGGCCCCCGCGAGGATTGCCAAAGATATGGTTGCCGGGAAAGAAGTGGCTTTGATTTTCGCATCCAGCAAGAGGTTGGATTGAAACGCTAGTGTAGTGAGTCATATATCCCTTTACACAAACTCCCGTCGGAGAGAATCGCCCCCCGACGGCAGCAAATGTAAAGAAGCGTTGGAATCACTACACTAGGAGGCCGATCGAGAGACCAAGCACCAAATTGTTTATCGCGCCGAAGTGGTCTCGCGCAATTCCTTGCCAGCGAACAAAGCTATCTTTGTCGTCCTTTGTCACGACCTCTCCGCAGGTCCTCTAACTATCGAGTACAACCGGGCTCAACACAGACTCGCATGGGCTGCGATAATGGTTCTGACTCCCATTTGCCACAACCTTAAGGTTCAACTTTTTCAGCCGCACATTGGACACTACCACCGAATCACAGCATTCATATTAATTCCCATTGCTCAGATGGCGGCCATTGCTGTTGCACCTGCGACGGCCTGCACATCCTTATTTCCAGCGAAAACCCGGGCGCGGACACCGTTGCAGAAGTTCTCATTGATTCCCTTAGCGTGCCTCTGAGTCGCGAGAATGATGAGGCCAACAAAGCCAGCCGCCATGGTAATCAGAAGCAACATTTTCAAGTTAAATAAAATCTTATGCGCCAAGCACCAGCAGTTATTGTCCCTCCGGCACAGTTAGCCCTCGCCTCCGAGCAATATTTAGGAGGAAGATTTCATCCTGCATCGCTCCGGCCATGCTTTCAACCACACGCTGCGTTTGTACAAAGATTTCAGAATCGGGTCGTTTGCGGTCAACATCATGATCGAGATACTTGAGGAATTTGGCTTGGTGGTCCTTATAAAGCTCTGGATGGAAAAATAGGAACTGAAGGTAGTCGTGCAGGGCATTCATTTTCTCTGCATGGAACACTTGCGTCTTATAGTACACAAAGACCATTATCAAAAATAGTACCCATCCAATCCACTTCATGACGGGAGGCACCTCCAATTTCTATTCCGTTTCGGATTCGATTCAAAAAGATTTGTGATTACGGAAATATCAAGATTAATTATGGGCACCCCTCATCTAGCATTTGGCTTTACGAAATTTATAAATCAGTTTACAACCAAATCTATGGAGAGTCAATGGCGCACCCTATGAGGCAAGTGGGCAGCAAGGGGGTGGCGAGGGGTTCCCGGAGAAAACCCTCCCGGAGGACCGCCTTCACATGCAGCGAGTCCGAGGGAGGGAAGGGCGCTCTCGGAGGCGACCCTGTTTTTCGGAGGGAACCCCTCGACAATCCCCCATCAACACATTACAAACTAATTTTGAGCGCGCCCACAATCAATGATTTTGCCGAGAATGCGCCGGCCGCGGGCGCCGGTGGCCTCGGGACAGTGATTCGTTTTGCCTTGCAGGGCCCGGTCGGCCATGAGAGCGAAGCAGGCGGCTTCTTTGGCCGTTGAGGAAATGCCGAACTCGTCCATGAAGCGGACTCTAATATTTTTCATTGGCCCCGAATAAAACGCCTCTTTAAGATGCCGCACCAAAGCCGGATTCCGCGCCCCGCCTCCGCTGATCACCACTTCCTTGACGGGGTGATGCGGAAAAACGAACCTCTCATAGGCCTTAAAAATAGAAAGCGCCGTAAAATAGGTCAGCGTGGCGACCCTGTCCTCCAAACGCCTGCGCTTCAGCGGCCCGGAAAACTTTTTAAAAAAAGGGTCAAGGAAAGCGCTGCGGTCTAGGGATTTGGGAGGCCTCCGGGTGAAAAAAGGATCCCGAAGCATGCGATTCGCCAACGAATAATCAATTTTCCCGCGTTTGGCCAAAAAGCCGTTTTTGTCGAAGCGCTTGCGCCCCCCGCTGGTCCTTTGAACCTCGGCGTCGATGAGGCAATTGCCAGGACCGGTGTCGAAGCCCAGCGGGGCGGCGCCCCCACCGACGACCGAAACGTTGGCGATTCCCCCGATATTTTGAAGCGCGCGGACGGGACCCCGGGAAAACAAGAATTCATCCAGATACGGGACCAAGGGCGCCCCGCAGCCTCCGGCGGCGATGTCCCCCGGACGAAAATCCGCCACCACGGGAATCCCGGTCGCCTCGGCGATGAGGGCAGCCTCTCCTATCTGGAGCGTGTTGCGCTCCCGATCGCCGGGGCCGTGATAGACGGTTTGCCCATGCGAGCCGATGGCGCGGACGCTTCTCAACGGCACGCGGTTTTGCCGCAGAAAACGGACGGCGGCCCGTCCGAAAAGAGCTCCCAACTCAAAATTTAGACGGGAGAGCTCCGGGACGCTCAGCCGTCCGGCATTGAGAATCGCAGTTTGAAGCCTGCGTGAATAAGGGAAAGTTCGCTCGGCCAAGACGCGAACTTTCCGGCCGGAAATCGAAACGAGCGCAAGACTGGCGCCATCGGCGGAGGTTCCCGACATCAAGCCCACCGCCAGACGGCCGCTCATGCTTCCAGCGCCCGGCGCAAACTGCCGTTGGCGGCATCGAGCATCTTGCGCGCCCGCGGCAGGGAAATTTTGCGGCGGGCCATCAGAATGGCCGTCTTCGCGCTCTTGGCTTCCTGAAGCAGCCGCCGCGCTTCCTTCTCCGGCACTCCGCCCAACTGCCGGATCAGCCTCACGGCTCTAAAAACCAGCTTGCGGGAGACTGGTTTTAAATCCACCATAAGATTTCCATAAACCTTTCCCATCCGGATCAAGGCGGTCAAAGTGAGCATGTTTAAAACCATTTTCGCCGCCGTCGCCGATTTCAGGCGCGTCGAGCCGGACAAAATTTCCGGTCCCACTTTGGGCGCGATCGTCAAATCACAGTCCCTGATCCCCGAATAGGGATGGGAGCTCACCAGCAGGGTCGAGCAGCCGCGCCGTTTGGCGCAGGAAAGCGCCGCGCGAACGTAAGGAGTGGCTCCGCTGGCCGCCACGCCCACGACTACGTCGCCGCGCCTGACTTTGCTTCGGACGGCCTTGGAGGCCGCCGCGGCGTCGTCTTCCGCCCCTTCCCGGGACCGGAAGACCGCGCCGCGCCCTCCCGCCATAATCGCTTGAATCAATAACGCGGATGTGCCGAAAGTCGGGGGCATTTCCGCCGCTTCCAGCACGCCCAGCCGACCGCTTGTTCCCGCTCCGACGAAAAAAAGGCGTCCGCCGCTTTCCAGAGCGCGGGCGATCATTTCGGAGCCCCGGACGATGCGCGCCTTTTCGCGCCGCACGGCGCGGACCACCCTCAAATCCTCCCGGTTCATCAGGCTGACGATGGCGGCCGGGGACAGGGCGTCCAAGCGCCCGGACTTGGGATGGTTTTTTTCCGTCGGCAAACGGGCGTAGAACGCGGAGGTTCGCATGGGTGGAGCTAACGGCTTCCGCCCGGAGGCGGGGAGCGCTGCGGCTCAGGGGCGGCGCTGATGGTGGAAACGACGATCATAAAAGATTTTGACGGATTTTGAACCCACCGCATCACTTTCTCAAGATTTTCCCCCTCCAGGAGAGGCGCCCCATGCCCGTCGATCGCAGCCAAGAAGGAGACCTGTCTTCCCGTGGAGAAAACGCCTAAATTATAAAGCAGCTTGGCGCCGGAGAATGAATACTCGTCGTTTTGAGAGGTCATCAAAAGCAGCGGCCTTCTACCGTATTGCCGGATGTCGTTGACCGTGCGCACCTCGCGGTAATTAAGCGACGGGGACGCCAAAATCGCCATGGGAATTTCCGGGTGGCGCGAGGCGGCTTTGAGCATGATATTGGCCCCAATGCTGCCGCCGACCAAAACCGTTGAGCTGGAATTGACGCCTTGGGATGATAAGAAGACCAGCGCGGCCTCCACGTCCGCGGTCATTTGATTCCATTCGTTGTCTTCGCCGCGGCGCTGAAAGCTGCGAAAATCCGCTCTTCCCTGGGGCCCCATCTGGCTTTCGCCGTGTCCGCGAGCGTCGTACGCCAAAATTCCGTAGCCTAGGGCCGCCGCGGTCGAAGCGAAATGCTCCCACTCCCCCTTGCCGGCTCCAACGCCGTGCAGGCAAATGAAAGTCCATAAGCCGGCGTCGCGCCTGGGCGCATACCACGCGCCCAACTTCCACCCATCGGCCGTCCTGAACTCCACTTTTTCCCCAAAAGCGACTTTGGGAATTTGCGGCGGCAAACTGCGCTTGGAAGCCGCCTGCCCCGGCGGGGCGAAAGCTCCCGCGAGCCCGAAGAATGCCGCCGTCAAAAGAAAAATAAATATTCTATAGCGCACGCGATGCTTCGGGTCTCAGGCGGGTGAATTGAGACAAATACGCCTGCCGCTCCTGTTTGAGGTCTTGGACCAAGCGCCGGTAAGTCGGCGCCCGGTAATAGGACCGGGGCGAATATTTCCGCGCGAAATCGTCGATGCCGGGCACGCGCGCGGGCGTTTCGTATCCCCATTCGGCATCGGCCATCCAAGCTCCGGGCTCGAGTTTCCCCTGCCGGGCGATAAAGACCAGAATCGCCGAGGAAACCGCCTTGGTGATCTTCACTCCCGCCGCCCCCGCGCCGCCGTTGTCGGCGCCCTTCCCGATGGAGCCGGTGTTGAGCAGGTAAACCTCGATGCCGGGATTATCGCGCAAAATCTCCCAGAACCGGTTTCCCTCGTCCTCCTCCAAACCGACGATGAAAGGATTAAAACCCACCTGACGGATGGATTGTCCGGCCTTGGAAGGATCCCCGGCCGACGTTTCGATGGACTCGCCGAGCATAAAATAGGCCGCCGCCTGATCCCGGCTGAGGCGGGCGACCGGCGGCACCACGGTGTCGCGCCGGGTGATGAAAACCACCTTATCGACCCGCCCCAAATCGATTTGGTCCGAAGCGTTGGGGAGCAGGTTTCTCCGGCAAAGCGCCCGGCCGTTGGTGCCGTTGGCATAATTGAGAAAATCGACCGCGCCGGCTTCATCCACGTGCACGTTCTCAAAGACGGAGTTTTCGTTGGTCAGAGCCGCATAGAGGTCCGGCTGCTCCTCCCGGGCCAAGCCCTCCGTTTTCACGTAAAAATTGTCCTCGCTCCCATAGGCCGCGCCGTCTCGGGTCAAAAATACGATGTCGTCTTGCAGCGTCAACACCCCTTCCGGTTTTTTCAGGCCGTGATCGTCCAACGTGAGCGTCGTCTTGCCCGTGCCCGAAAGGCCGAACAAGAGCATGCCCACGTCCCGCAGTTCGGCCCCGGACGCCGCCCGGATCAGCTTGCTCCCGGCATGCAGGCCGAGGCCGCCGCGCCGCTTCATGCCGAACATCGCCAAGCGCAAGAATGACATCTTGGCCTCGCCCACGTAGTCTATGCCCAAGACGTAATTGACGCCCCGGTCCGGGCAAAGGAGCACGAGGCGCTCAGGAAGCCCGGACCGCGCCGCCTCCGGGATCAACTCCTTCCACTGCGGCAGGTAAACCGTGAGCACGTCCGGTTCCCGGGACAGATTCTTCTGCGCCTGCGAAGGCGCGAACAGAGTCTGCGACCAAAGCAGCGCCACGCGGGCATATTCTTGAGGCAACCACAGACGCGCATGGAAGGACGCGGACGGATGCCTCCCGATCACCCGGTCGATCCTGTACCATTCGACTTTCGGCATGGCCTGCGCCACCCATTCGGCGACGCGGCGGGCGAATTCGGGCGCCATCGCGGCCTGATGGCGGCCGGCTTTGGTTTCCCCTTCCAATAGGAATGTGTTTTGGGCGCTGCGGCTGGAGGCGCGGCGGGTGTAGTAGGCCGGAGCTCGGAAAGAAGTGGTTCGCTCTTCGAAAGCGGCCCGGCGCCGCAACTCGGCCGGGGAGGGATTGGAAACGCTCTTAAGTCCCGGAAACGCCTTGACGGGAAAAAGGGTTTTCGCAACCGTCATAGCCCGCCTTTGGCTTTGCGGGGGACGCTCCTTGAGGCGTTGCCGGCCACGGCCGGTTCCAAGTCGACGATCTCCTCCGGAGCGAACCAGAGACCAATCTCTCTTTGCGCCTCGGCGGGATCGCTAGAGGCATGAATCACGTTTTCCATCACGCCCTTGGTGGTGATGCGCCCGTAGGCTCCCCGGAGGCTCTTGGGATCGGCCTGCTCGGGATGGGTCGCACCGGCGACGTCGCGAACTTTCTGAACGGCGTTCTCGCCTCTGTAAACGAAGGCCAAAACGCCGCTGCTCAGCTTGCCGTGAAGCTCGCCCTTGATGTAGCGGATGAGCTCCGGGAAAAAGGGTTTATTCCGAAGATGTTTGTAGTGCTCGTGAGCCAGCGCATCGGACACTTGAACCACCTTGGCCCCGACGATATAGAGCCCCGCCTGAGCCAGGCGGAAAACGACGTGGCCCGTCAGATTTCTCTGCAAGGCGTCCGGTTTGATCAAGACAAGGGTATTTTCAATCATGGCCGCGCATCCTTTTGACGAGGTTTGAAACCGTTATTTTATGAAAATAGCCGGCATGAAACAACAATCCTCACGCCCTTATTTGGCCCCGTATTTTTTCCGCCCGAAACTGGTCGCGCTCCCGGGCGGCAAGCTCCTTCTGGGCGGCCATCTGGATATGGGCCGGCTGGGCGGTTAAAAAAATATCGTTGAGCTGCGGCAGGCCCATCGGCATCGCCCAGCCCAGCGCGATCCCCAGCCGGATGTAGGACAGGTGGTGCATCGCTTCCTCGAAGGTGATGATCCGGCAATGGCTCAAAATTCCAACGGAGCGGTACATGGAATCTTCAAGCTTTAGCCGCTCGCCTCCGGCGCAAAGTTTCTGCCTTTCCTCCTTCTCGCGCACAACCAGCGTCTGCACCACATCCGTGAGGTGTTTGATGAAATCCTCCTCCGTGCTGCCCAGGCAGGTGGCGTTGGAAAGCTGGAATAAATCGCCTAAAACCCGCGTGCCCTCGCCGTAAAGGCCACGCACGATGACCCGCATGCGCGACAGGCTCTCCAAAACGCGGTTGAGGCTGCCTGTCCACACCAGGGCCGGCAGATGCAAGAGACAGGACGCGCGAAGGCCGGTTCCCAAATTGGTGGGGCAAGCCGTCAAAAACCCCCAATCCGGGTCGTAGGCGAAATTAAGCCGTTGGCCCAATTCATCATCCAACCGCCGGAGCGCCTCCCAGGCCGCGCTCAATGACAGGCCCGCCTCCAGGCTTTGCATCCGCAGGTGGTCCTCCTCGTTGATCATCAGGCTCATTTTTTCCTTCTCGCCCACGACCACGCCGCGGTTGGCCGGCTCCGCCGTCAAGTCTTTGGAAATCAAGTGCCTTTCCACCAGCAGGCTGCGGTCCAAATCGTCCAAATCTTCCAGCCGCAAAAATGCGGCTTTCCCAAAAATCCTGTTTTTTCTCGTTCCCTCAAATATCTCGCCGATGACCCGGCTTAAATCCTTCGCGCGGGCCTTGCCCGGAAAGGCGTGGCGTTCCAGATTGCGTGCCAAGCGGACGCGTGAGGAGAGCACTATCGCCGATTCCGGAGCGTCGGCCGAAAGCCAGGCGGCCTTCAATTTCAGCATGTTGTTAAGCTGCATCGCCCTTGCCTCTATTCGGACTGCCCCGCTTGGCGGATTTGATCCCGAAGCGCGGCGGCCGTCTCAAAATCCTCTTGGGCGACCGCCAGCTTGAGCTTTTTTTTCAACTCTTCCAGGTTTCGGCTGGAGTTCAACCGGTAGGTCCGTCCCTGATGCCGGGGAAAACCATGGATGCGCGAGACCAGAGGCGCTAGAAGCGGCCTGAAGGAAGCGTAGCAATGGTTGCAGCCCAAACGGCCCGTTTCGCGAAATTGCGAGTAGCGCAAGCCGCAGGCTTGGCAGGCGGCGCTCTGCTCCTTGAGGCCGCCCGGCTTGATTCCCAAACCGCTCAAACCGGCGAGGATCTCCGGGATCGACAGCGACGAGGGCTCGGAGACCAGAGAGATGCCGCGCTTTTCGGCGCAATCGTCGCACAAATGCAGCTCGATGACTTGGTTTTGATCGATGGCCTTAAAAAATACGCTGGCTTCTTTTTTTCGGCAATGGGAGCACAACATCATTTCGCGGAGCCTGCGGTTTCATAAACGGGCACCCCGGTTTTTCGCGTGAGATCGCGGAAATGACCCACCAGTTGCTGCGTGCGAGGGCCGGGTTTGCCGGTCCCGATGACGCGCCCGTCGATTTTGACCGCGGGAAGAATTTCCGCCGCCGTGCCGGTCAAAAAAATCTCTTCGGCTTGGTACAAATGAAACAGGGTGAAAAGCTCCTCTTTGACCGGCATCTTCAGCTCCTTTCCGATGAGCTCGATGGCGACCCGGCGCGTCACGCCGTCGAGCAAGCCGGCCCAGGCGGGCGGCGTATACCAGACGCCCCCCTTTAAGAAGAAAATATTATCCCCGGTGCACTCGGTCACGTAGCCTTCCATATTGAGCATCACGGCCTCGCCCGCTCCCGCGCGCACCGCCCCGTCTTTGGCCAGGATATTGTTGAGGTAATTGAGCGATTTAATGTTGGGGGTCAGAGATTGATGGCTCACGCGACGCAGATGGGAGGCGACCAAGGTCACGCCTGTTTGGTACGTGGACTCCGGATAAAGCGATATATGGTCCGCGATGATGATCAAAGACGGGACCTTGCACTTTCTCAAGTCCAGGCCCAAGTCGCCGTAGCCCCGCGTCACCACCAGCCGGATATAAGCGTCCTTAAGCCCGTTGAGCCTCACCGTCTCCACCACCAGGGACCGCAGCTTCTCCAGGCTCCAGCGCGGCTCGATGAAAATTCCGCGCATCGACTCAAAAAGCCTCTCCAAGTGCTCGTCCAGCTTGAAAACGCGGCCGTTATAGGCCCGGATTCCCTCGAACACGCCGTCTCCGTAGAGAAGCCCGTGGTCGAAAACGGAAACTTTGGCCTCCTCCTTGGAATAGTACTTGCCGTCGATATAAATTTTCATCGCTCCACCCCCGCCCGTTCCGAGATTTTGCCGTCCACCAAATGGACGATCCGCGACGCGTACCGGACCGCCTGCTGGTTGTGTGTCACCATCACCACAGACACGTTCTTATCCCTGGAAAGCCCGCGCAAATCCTCCAACACGCGCTCGCCGTTGGCATGGTCGAGGTTGCCCGTGGGCTCATCGGCGAGGATGAGGGCCGGCTGGTTGGTCAAGGCGCGGATGAGGGCCACCCGCTGCCTTTCGCCGCCGGAAATCTCCCGGGGAAATCGTTCTATGATATGGGCCAAGCCGAAAGACTCCAGGTTCTCCATGGCCTTTTTCCGAAACGGCTCCAAGCGGCCGGATTGAGAGGTCGCAATGAGCGCCGGCATCAAAATATTCTCCATGACGGTAAACTCGGGCAGCAAGGAATCAAACTGAAACACGAAACCGATTTCCCGGCTGCGAAGCGACCCCCTTTCATATTCCGACAAACGGTCGCTGTCCTTGCCGAATAAATAGATTTTTCCCCTTGTGGCGCGATCCATCAAGCCCAACAAATGAAGCAAGGTCGATTTTCCGGATCCGCTGGGACCGAATATCATCAAGAACTCCCCGGCCAACGCGGTGAAGTGGACGTCCGTGAGCACCGCGGCTTCCTGCGGTCCCTCAAAATAGCTTTTGCAAAGACCCTCCGTCTGGACCACCGCGGAATCAGCCATAATGAATCGCCTCCACCGGGTCGACCCGGGAAGCTTTGTAGGCCGGATACAGCGTGGCCAGCACGCACAACACGAAGCTCCAAAGCGCGACGGCGGCGACGTCGCCGAAATCGACCGCCACGGGCACTTTGGAGATGTAATAAACGTCCGCCGGAAGGCGCACGATGGGATAGCGCCCAATGAACCACGAAAGTCCCAGGCCCAGAGCTACCCCGGCGGCGACGCCGAGGCCGCCGATCAGAACCCCTTCCCAACAAAAAATTTTCCAAATGCTTCGAGGAGTCGCTCCCATCGCCTTCAAAATGCCGATATCCCGCGTCTTCTCCATGCTGAAAAGTATCAGGTTGGAGGCGATGTTGAAAGCCGCGACAAGCACGATGAGGGTCAAAATGATGAACATCATGGTCTTTTCCAGCTTGAGTGCGGCGAAAAGAGTCTTGTTCATCTGGCTGAAGGAGCGCACCGAATAGCGGCCTCCCAATGCCTCCTGCAGCCGGCGCGCGACGGCGTCGGCTTTTTCCAACTCGCTCAAGCGAATTTCTATTCCCGAAGCTTGAAATTCCGGCCCAAAAAAGCGCTCCGCGGAGCTTAAATTCAGATACGCCATGGAGTTGTCGAATTCGTAGTACCCCGTCTGGACCAGCCCCGCCACCCTGAATTTCTCCATCTTGGGGACCATGCCCATCGGCGTCTCCATGCCCTTGGGCGAGACCAGGAGGACTTCATCCCCGAGCCAAGCGCCCAGGTTTTTGGCAAGCTCATTTCCTAGAACGATGCCTCTTTCCGGCGCGCCCGGCAATGCCTTCATCCGGAGCTTTTCCCAATCGCCCTCAATGAGAGATTTCCTAAGGTCATTGACGGCAAAAGTTCTATCCAGGTCGATGCCTTTGACCACCACCCCCAGCGACCGTCCCGAAACGGTCAAAATGACTTGGCCCAGAGAAAACGGCGACCAAGCCACGATGTCCTTCTCTTTCTGCAACGTTTTTTCCAATTCGGAGAGCGAGGCGGGGCCCGCGTCGCCGTAAACAGCCACGTGCGCCTGCGCGCCCACGATTTTTTTGCGGATGTCCGAATGGAAACCGTTCATCACCGCCAGGGTGGTCACCAGCGCCGCCACCCCGATCATGATGCCGGCCACCCCGATGGACGTCGTCACCATCGCGAACAGCCCCTTGCGTTTGGCCTTTAAATACCGCTCGGCGATAAAAAACTCAAAGGACATTTTTCAAGGTCGGAAACAAGATCACGTCCCGGATGGAGGCCTGGCCCGTCAGGATCATCACCAGGCGGTCGATGCCGATGCCGACGCCGCCCGTCGGGGGCATGCCGCATTCCAGCGCCTGGACGAAATCCTCATCGAGAATGTCGGCCTCCTCGTCTTTTTCCTGAGTCCTCTGGCGGAGCTGCTCCTCAAGCCGGGTTCTTTGCACTTCGGGATCGTTGAGCTCGCTGTAGGCGTTGGCGATCTCTTCCCGGGCCGCGAAAAACTCGAAGCGCTCGACCAGGGCCTCGTCGCCGGGTTTGGATTTGGCCAACGGCGTGATCGCGGCGGGATAGTCGAACAAAAAGGTCGGAGCGTCCAATTCCGGCAGGATTTTGGCGTCAAAAATTTGCTCAAAAACCTTGGCGCTGGGCAGCTCTTCGGCTTTGGCGTTGCCCGCGCGCGCCGCCAAAGCCAGCAAGGCCGGCCGATTGAAGCTCTGGCCCGCCAAAATCTGATGGATATCCTCTCCGCATTTCTCCTGCCAGACCTCCGGCAGCCGCAGGGCCCTGAAGGGCGGCTTCAAGCCGAGAGTCCGGCCCCGGTACTCGACCTGCTCCACTCCCAACGCCGATGAGCACCGGTCAAAAATTTTCTCCACGAGTTCGCGCATCGTGTGGTAGTCCGCATACGCCTGATAGGCTTCCATCATGGAAAATTCCGGGTTGTGCCGGGTGTCCACGCCCTCGTTGCGGAAAATCCGCCCGATTTCATAGACCCTTTCATAGCCGCCGACAATGAGCCTTTTTAAGTAAAGTTCCGTGGCGATGCGGAGGACGAGGTCCTGGTCGAGCGCGTTATGGTGCGTCACAAACGGCTTGGCGGCCGCGCCCCCGGCCTTGGGAAGCATGACCGGCGTTTCCACCTCCAGAAATCCGGCCTCGTCCATGACGGCGCGGACCGCGCGGATAATCACCGTCCGCTTGCGGAAAGTGTCGAAGGTCTCCGGATTGGCGAGCAGGTCGAGGTGGCGGCTGCGGTAGCGCGTCTCGACGTCTTTTAGCCCGTGCCATTTTTCAGGCAAAGGGCGCAGGGATTTGCACAAAAGCGTCACGGATTCGGCCTGAATGGTGATTTCTCCGGTCTTGGTCTTGAATATTTTCCCCTCTACTCCGACAAAATCGCCGGCCTGAACCGCTTTGACCAGTTGGTAGGGCTCGGCGCCCAAAATATCCTGCTTGAAGTAAACCTGGATTTTGCCCGTCGAATCTTGCAGGTGCGCGAAAGCCGCCTTCCCCATCGGCCGCATAAGAACCACGCGTCCAGCCGTCTGGACGCGGCTCTCCAAGGCGCTTTCCGCCGACTGCCGCGCCGAATGAGTCTTGGCGTAGCGGTGCGGATAGAGCTCCACGCCCCGGGCTTTGAGTTCCTTGATCTTTTCCTGCTTGTGGCGCAGGATTTCATCGAAGGACGTTTTTTCAGACGGATTTGGGGATGATTCGGCTTGGGAAACGCTCATGTGCCGCCGGTTTGTTTGCCGGAACCCAGAATGGCGCGGACTTTCTCTCGCAGAACTTTCGGATCAAAAGGCTTCTCCATATATGCCGCCACGTTGGGAGCGTGCTGGAAAAGGTCTTTCATCTGGCCTTTGGCGGTCAAAACCATCACCGGGATGGAAGCGGTGGTCCGGTCGTCCTGCAGCTTGGTGTTGACCGTATAGCCGTCCATGACCGGCATCATGATGTCCAAAATGATGAGGTCGGGTTTTTCGGGCATGCCTTTGAGGGCTTCCAAAGCGTCGGAGCCGTTGTAGGATTCAATGACCTGGTGGGTGTCCTTTTCCAGCAAAAAACGTATCAAGGCCACCACGTCCCTTTCATCATCCACGATCAATATTTTAGCCATGGCATAGCATCCCTGTCGTCCGCGGCGCGGAGCTTTGTTTTCGATTTCAGTGTACTAGATTTGATGGCGAGCAGACAATAATCAATAACTCTACCGCTCCTTTTAGTACAATGCCTCAAAATCATGGCGAACTCGCCCCTTCATTCCGTTCGTGTTTTGGATTTTTCCAAGCTGCTTCCGGGACCTTTCTGCACCAAAATTTTATCCGACTTGGGCTGCCAGGTGATCAAAGTTGAGCTTCCCCACTGGCCCGACATCATGCGCACGATGCCGCCGCTGCTGGGGCGCGAAGGAGCGGTTTTTTCAGCCCTGCATTCCCGCAAAAAGTCGTTCTGCGTGGATTTCAAAAAGCCCGAAGGCCTGCAGATTCTTTTTGAACTCCTCGCTACGGCCGATGTCTTAGTGGAGGGCTTCCGGCCCGGTCTGATGCGCCGCATAGGCCTGGGACCTGAAGTGCTTTTGAAGCGTTTCCCAAAACTCATCTATTGCTCGCTGACGGGTTTCGGCCAAAGCGGCCCGCGGAGCCAAAGAGCCGGCCACGATTTGAATTTTCTCGCGCTCAGCGGTTTATTGAGCTTGGGCGGCCCCGCTTCCGCTCCCGCGCTGCCGCCCATTCAAATCGCCGATAT
>Ga0156243_1020_pt1 | contig 16339 bp, 10 predicted proteins | sample RifCSPlowO2_12_FD_107890 | JGI IMG/M metagenome (GOLD analysis project Ga0156243, IMG submission 107890) | Elusimicrobia bacterium RIFCSPLOWO2_12_FULL_59_9 | reverse complement strand
CCCAACGACGTCCTAGCGCTTAAATTTTTTGCGGGAACCGATTTTGGCGTGGGTCCCAAAATCGCCAGCCACACCGTCGTTCTCAATGGAACCAGCGGGCCCAACGACGTTGAGCATCCGGGATTCGTCGTCCGGCCTACGGTCAACCGTTTGAGGGTCCAATTCAAGGACATCGCTCCCACTCAGATCAAACAGGACAGCAAAAACATGGGCATTTTGCGTATACAGGCAGAAACTGATCAAAATTCGGTAGTTTGGGAGGAGTTGACCGTGGAGCGCACCGGAACTGGCTTCGATAGCGAAATTGACCTGGTCAAACTCTTTGCCGACGCCAACAATAACCAGAATTTTGACGACGACGTCCAGGCCCCCCTGAGCGTGTATCCCAACCTGCGTTCCGAGGGGACTGAAATCTTCAGCGGCGGAAAAGTCACCTTGCGCTTAAATCCCCCGGTAGTGGTGACTCCGGACCCGCAATATTTCTTCCTCACCTATGACATCTCCCAATTCGCCAAGGTCGGAGCGACGCATGGGCTTAAATTTTCCGACACGAATGAATTCAAGGTGAAAGTCCCCGGCGAGGTGCAGTTTGTGGTGAGCAACGCCACCACCAGCGCGTACTCCACCAAGCGCGTGGAGGTGCTGGAGGCCTCCAGCACGGTAAAAGCCGGTTTCGAGGATTTGGCGGAATTGTATGTGGATACTGACGGGGTGGAGCAGGCGAAAAAAGACGTGCCCGTGCTTAGGTTCAATTTAAAGACCGATTCCGCCACGGCCGTTTGGACGGACCTCCAGGTCCGTCGCGGCGGATACTCCAATCTCTCGGGCAAGAACTTCGGTCGCAACACCGACGTCCGCTTTATCCGGATTTACAAGGACATCAACTCCAACGACAAGTTCGACATCGACGATGCCGATATCTCTCAAGTTGGAACTCAACTGGCAAGAGATCTCGGCGTCCTCCAGCCGCCTTTCAACCTTTTGGTCAATTCGACGAATACCTTTCCAAGCTCCGGGCAAATCTTCATCCGGGAAGCCGAGCTCATGAGCTACAGCGGCACCGGCTTCGACTCAGCTTCGGGAAAGCCGTTCTTTAAAATCGTCTCCCGAGGCGACACTTTGGGCCAGGGTGCGACTCCCGTCATCATCCACCCTGCCGGAAGCCTCGTGGCCAAGGTGGACTTGTTCGATCAGGCCAACGACGCGGTCAGAACGCGGGTCATTCAGTTAACCGTGCCTCAGCTCATCGCGCCCTCCCCGCAGACTTATTTTGTGACCTATGACATCGCCGAGACTGCTGATGTCGCAAATGACGATCAAGTGTCCCTTGAAATCGCCGACCGGTCTTGGATAGGGGTTTCGGCCTTAAACCATGTTTCGCCGCGCTACAACTTGAACATCTCCCGCACATTCCCGGATGGAAACGTGCCGGGCGGGCTCGAATTCCCTTACACGGGCTTAAATATCAGGATCAAGCCGATTGTGATGGAAATTTCAGGTTTCAGCGTTGCGCCTGCGGCGGCCAAGACGGGTACCGAGGCGGTGCCTTTCCTTCAATTGTTCCTTAACACCAACAAAAACGCGGCCATGGTGGGAGCTCTGGCCTTCACCCAGACCGGTACGGTCGCCGTCTCGACCACTGCCAACCGGGGCATGGGGGATTTAAAACAGTTGGCGGTGTGGCTCGACGACGGCGACGGCGCCTTCAACATCAATTTGGACGTGAAACTCGGCACGACGATGGCTTTTTCCAAAGCGGGCGTCCAAGGATCGCTCCTGGTAATGTCAACGGTGACTTTAACCAAGGACGGCATCCCGGGCATCCAAGTGACGACCGCGCCCGTGACGCTATTTGTGAGCGCCAATGTGGGCGTGGCGGATGACTCCGGCGCGGAGACCATTTCGCACAACGTCGGTCTGACTCTGGCCAACTTCAGCGACATTTTGGACGTCCAACTTAAGCCCTTGCAGCTTCTGAACTCCCTCGATTTGAACAAGCGGCCGCCGGTCGCCTCGGCCAAGATTCAAATCGCTCCCGCGGTCATCGCCGCGGTGCCCCTCATCAGGCCCATCACCATCGCTCCCAACGGTTATCCGGCTTTTGTCCTACTGGACATTTCAAGCAACGTCATGAGAGACGCCCTCAACCGGCCCATCGTGGATCAGTCGAAGTGGGTCCTCGTCAAAGGCGAACCTCTCATCGACATCAACCAGGACGGGCTTTTCGACAACATGGACTTCACCGGCACGGGCTTGCGCAAGGAAATAGACCTCAGCGGCGACGGCAACCCGGATATGGACATTGACGACGACGGCATACTGGACGTGGACTTGAACCAGGACGGCGTGCCCGACAAGATTTTAGACAACGGCGCGGGTCAGCCTCTGATGTTTTTGACGGATGAACACGAGGAAGATACGCCGATGTCCGACCAGGGCTTCGCCGTCAGCGCCTGGAACAAGAACACCAACAGCCTGGTCGCCCGCTGGCCTCTGGCGGCCGGCACCACCGGATTTTATCAGGTGGGGGCCGGAGACACCTATGACGACCCCATCGGCCAAAGCAAGGCTTGGATCACCATCGGCGTGGCCTCCCCCGGGAGCGGGACCTCGGGCTTGGCGCGCATGGCGCGCGTGCGCCCCTCCGCCGGCTCGGAAGTCGTCATCTCGAGCGCGGCGCTCAAAAACCTCGCCCTTCCCGTGCCCAAGGTGACCCGCCTGTTTACGAAAATGGGCCCCAACGACACGGTGGCCGAGGTGCTTTCCACGTTGGGATTTCCCGACGCCGGCAAGAAGCTTTATATCGGCAGCGAAATCATGACCATCACCGGCAAGACCGGGACGACTTTCACCGTCGCGCGCGGGAAATTCGGCTCCACGCCTCAGGTCCATCTGCCCAATGAGGCCGTCAGCGACAACGCGACCATTTTCTCGGTGCGCATCGTCGATTTCGAGGCCGACGGCTCGACGACGACGGTCTCGCCTCAGAGGCCGCTTTTGGTCTATCGCGTGGATTCCTCGGCCCCTTCCGTGACCGGCAAGCCCATTCCCCAGGTGCCTCCGGGACAGCCGGCCGGGCCGACTTTCCAAATCAACTGGGACCCCTCGGCGGATTTGGAGTCCGACGTCGCCAGCTACGAAATTCAGGAGCAGGTCGGCAACAGTCCGATATGGAAAACCATCGCCTTCATTCCGGCGAAGCGCACGGGCGGGGTCTCGAACAGTTTTTATCAGGTGGGCTACACCAACCTTCCGGGCGAGAGCCCGCGCAGGTCCGGGGAATTTTATGCCTACCGCATCCGGGCCCACAACTTCGCCGGCGTGGCCTCGGGCTGGTCGCCATCTTCGACGCCCGTCGGGACGACGAGCATCGGAGAGGTCATCAGCAAGGTCTCCAACTATCCCAACCCCGTGGATTTGAGAAAGGGCGGCCCGGCGGGGAAAACCGTCATCACCTACGTTCTCAACGCCGACGCGGAGGTCAAAATGAGCATTTTTGATCTTCTGGGCTACGTGGTCCGGGAGTTCAGCTTCAGCCCCGGCAGCGAGGGGGGGCGCTTCGGCCCCAACTTCGTGGAATGGGACGGGAGCAACGCCATGGGCGCCAAGGTTTCCAAGGGCGGCTACATCGTGCGCATTCAAGTCAAATCGCCGGCCGGGACGGCGACCGCGATCCGCAAGGTCGGAGTCATCCATTGAGCTCCAACATGAAAGTCCGGGTGCTGGTGGTCGACGACGAGGTCAATTTCCGCAAGTTCTGCGAATGGGTCTTGCGCCAGCAGGGCTGCGAGGTCGTTTCCGCCGGGACGTCCGGGGACGCTCTGCTCTCCGCCGCGAGCGGGGTGGACTGGGTTTTGACCGACCTCCATCTTCCGGATCAAGACGGCTTCTGGCTGGCCCGACAGCTCAGGGACTTATATCCCGATTTAAAAATCGTTCTGGCGACCGGCTCTGCGGCCGACTCGGGCTTTCTGAAGGAGGCCGAGGAGTTGAAACTATGCCTTCTGATCAAACCCTTCAACCTAGAGGATCTCATCGACGTCGCGCGCCGTTTTTCGTTTGGGCCTTGACAAAGTGGGAATTCCTGTTATACTTCTAAGAAGGTCAACACCCCGCCGCAGGGTGGGGTGCGTGAGCCTGTAGCGCGTTGTTACGATAAAGGCAAAGTTCAGGGCAACCTGAACGGCGCAAAACCGAAGCTCCGGGAGTCACCGGAGGGCTGGGTTGCCGAATACGAATGGCCTATCGCCGAGTTGACAGGGCTTTGAATGCCCAATGCGGGAGATTTATTTCGCTCGCATGGAAGATTGCCTCTATCTGCATGGTAGGGGCATTTTGCTTGTGCATTCAAAGCCCTGCCGTTTTTGGCCAGAGCGGCGGGCAGCCGGGAAAGGTCCTGTCTTTTGGAATGGGGGCGCGGTCGCTGGGAATGGGAAGCGCCTATTACGCGGTCGCCGATGACGCGAGCGCCGCTTTCTGGAACCCCTCCGGCTTGGCGATGATGGAGCGCAAGGAGCTGATGCTGATGGACGCTCAGCTTTTTGAGGGAACCCGGCTCAATTTATTCACCTACGCGCACCCGACGGCCACCGGAGGAACTTGGTCGCTGAGCGCGCTCCAGCTCAAAGCCGACGGCTTTGAGAAGGTCAACGCCACCTTTGATCCGGTCAGCGGCGACGCGACCAAGATCGAAACGGCCGGCGAATTTTCCGATATCCAGCAGGCGTTTGCCCTCGCGTGGGGGCGGCAGTTGACGGAAACCCTTTCTTTCGGGGTGTCCCTCAAGCAGCTCACGCGCCAACTGGACGATTCGAAGGATGCTTTCCGGACGGTGGACTTCGGCATGGGTAAGGAAATGGGCGAGATGTACAAGATCGCCTTCGGCGTCCAGAACGCCTTCAGCATCCGCTCCGGCGACACGGAGGACGAGCTTCCGCTCAATTTGCGTCTGGGCAACTCGGTGCGGCTTCTGAAAAAGCGCCTGGTTTTCGGCTTTGACCTCGCCAAGCCTCAGGGTTACGGAATGGAGTGGCATTTCGGCAGCGAATACCGCGTCTTGAGATGGCTGGCGCTGCGTTTCGGCGTGATGGGCTCTCCCGCGCTGCAGGAAACCGATTTCGGCTTCGGCTTCCAGAGCAAGAGCTTCGGCCTGGATATCGCCCAGGGGCTTCACGAGTTGGGCAGCACCACCCGGGTGTCCTTGAGCATGCGTTTTGGGGACTCCAGGCAGGACCGTTCCGAGCAGGAAGTCAAGAAGCTCATTGAAGAGGGCTTCAAGTCTTTCCAGGAAGGCAACTTCCTGATGGCCGTGCAGCGCTTCAACCGGGCTCTGGAGGCCGACCCGGGGAACCGGGAGGTGCAAAGCATGCTGGCGCGGCTGCAGATGGTGGTCGGCTTCGTTCCCCGCTCGACCGGCGAGGAGGAGCTCAACACCTATATCCGCCGGGGCGCCGTCTTGTACGTCAACGGCCAGGACCTGAGATCGTCGGTGAACTCCCTGCGCTATGCGTTTAACCGGGACCCGAAGAACGAAAAGCTCCTCAAGCTCTTAAATCATGTCGAGCGCGAAGCGGGGGTCAGCGAGCTCAGCCGCATGCCGGAAGGCCCCGAAATATTCACCTTCATCGATCAAAAGATTTACGACGCCCGGCAGGCGATCTACGACAGCAAATACGATCTGGCCCTGCGCCGGGCCGCGGACGTGCTGGATTTGGAGCCCCAGAACCTGAGGGCGCTTGAGATCATGGGCAGCGCCTTCTTCCTGATGGAGGAAAAGGATAAGGCCAGGCGGGTCTGGAAGAAAGTGCTGGAGCTGGATCCGGGCAACGAGATCGTGGCCAACTTCTTGAAGCAGTTGGATTGATTTTTCCCGCCCGGACTTGAAAATTTAACTTCTTTCCTTTATATATAGATGGGGAGAGCCATGATGCGCAAGTTTTGTGCCTTGGGCCTGATTTTGGGACAACTCATGCGCCCCTGCGCCGTCTTCGCGCAGGCGGCGGTCCCGGATTTCGGGCTCTTGGAGCAGGAGCAGGAGTTCAAAAGAAACACGAAGAATGAGATTCAAACGCAAATCGTGGATCCTATTTTAGGCAAGGGCCAAGCCCAGGTCTTCGTGGACGTGGAGATGGAGGTCAAATCGCGGGTGGCGCAGGAAATGCGCGAAGGCATGGGGGTTCTCGAATCCTTCAAGGGAAAACAGGGAAAGGCGACCGACAAGAGCTATGATCCGCAGTACGTGCTCCCCGGAGTGCCCAAACCCAGATTCCTGACCGACACGGGCGTCGGTCCAAGGCCCGCGGCCACGCAAGGAACTCAGGCGCAGCAGAAAAGAAGCGTCAACGACCAGGTGCTCGGCGTTCAGACCATCATCAAGCGCTTTGAGGTGAGCATCATTCATGACAACGCCATTCCGAAGGCGAAGCTGGATTTGGTTAGAGACCGCATCATCTCATCCTATAAAAAATACAAGGTCCAGGCGGCTCAAATCATCTTTCAGTCGACTCAATTCCAGCAGCGCTGGTGGGACTTGGCGACGGATCCCGGCGTTTTCGTCCCGCTTATTTTCGCGGTGCTGCTTTTTTTGCTTCTGCTTTTTTTGTTCGGCCCGTTCGGCTCTTTCCTGCGCAGCTACGTGCAGACCCTGCGGGAGAGCTCGGGGACGGAAGTGACCGTCGATTCCAAAATTGAGAACGCCAAAGAGCCGGGAGGGGCGGGGGCGGGGGGAGGAGGCGGCGGTTTCTTCAAGGAGGGCAAGCCGGAAGCAGACGAGGAGGAAGATGAGATGGAAAATTTCAAGCCCTTTAGATACATCAACGCGGACAATTTGAGGCAATTGGCCTACCTCATCCGCAAGGAAGAGCCTTGGATCATCGCGGTCGTGATCACCTACCTTGCCCCGGAATTTGCCCGCGTGATCCTGACCTCTCTGCCCGCCGAGTTGCAGTCGCGCGTCGCCATCGAAACGGCCACCATCCGCCAACTGACGCGGGAACAGGTCCGGGCGATCGATGAGCAGATCAAGGAGAAAGTCAATTTCGTCCTGGGCGGCGTGGACCACCTGACCAAGATGCTGGAGGACGTGGATGAAAACACCCGGCAGAACATCCTCGAGTATCTCAAGAACGAGAAGCCCGCCCTTTATGAGAAGGTGCGCGAATCCATACTCACCTTCGAGGACTTTCCGTCTTTCCCCGAGCGGGTCATGCAGATTTTTATCCGCGAGCTGAGCACCGAGCACATGGCGCGGGCGCTGCAGCAGGCGCCGCCCGAGATTTTAAATAAGTTCATGGCCAATATGTCGACCGGGGCGGCCTCGCTGCTTAAAGAGGCGATGGAATACGAGAAAAAGCTGGCGCCCTCCCAAGTCGAAGAGGAGAGGAAAAAACTTCTGGACGTGCTCAAGCGCTTGGAGAAGGAGGGGCGCATCGTGGTGCGCAACAAGAAGGTCTCCGCCGTTTTGGAAGGTTTGGATGAGGAGGTCTCAGTTTCGGAGGAAAGGTCCCGTCTCGGCGCCAAGGTGGCCAAGGCGGCGCTGGGCTCCGCGCAGTCCGCGGCCGAGCCGGGCGCCGCGAACGCGGCGAGCGAATCGGAGCTCCAAAATTATTTCTCCGCCGGGATCGCGTGCTACCAGCAGGGCCAGCACGAGCAGTCTCTGGCTTATTTTCAGCACGTGGTGAATTTCCAGCCCGAGCGCTGGGAGGCGATCCAGTATCTGGCCGGCGCCTATTACGCTCTGGGGCAAACCCAGCAGGCTTTAACTTGCTATGAAAGGCTGCTGGCCATACGGCCCGACGCCGAGATTCAAAAATGGGTGGAGAGCCTCAAGCAGGCTCTGAGCGCTTCCTAACCGGCCCGCCTTTCCGCGCCCGGCCCACGGGCCGCTCTTGGGGCAATCTTTTTGTAACAACCCTTTTGTATCCTTTATTGACGCTAGGGGCGTCGTTACGGGAGGATTTATGGCCGAAGAAAAAAAAGATTTTTCAGATTTCAAGCCTCCGGTGCCGCCGGCATCGGGGGGAGGGCTGCCTCCGATTCCGCCTGTTCCGCCCCTCCCGCCCGGGATGTTTCCCCCAAAAATGCCCGAACCTCCGTCCTTCCGGGGCCATCCGGCGCAACCCCCCTCCTCTTTCGAGCAGCGTTTCCTGAATATTGAGCAGCAGTCTAAAGAAAGCGAGCTCGCCAAGCAGGCCACCGAGGCCAAGCTTCGGGAGATGGAGAAGAAGCTTCAAGAGGAGCGCGAGAAGGCGCTGATCGCCACCCTGCGTTCCCAGGAAGAGGCCAATCTGTCTTCCCGGGTGGAAGCTTCTCTCAAAGAGGTGCAGGACAAGCTGCGCCGCGAAAGACGGGAGCAGGAGCTCATCGGCGCGCGCACCAAGCTGGAGAGCCGGATACAGGAGCTTGAGCAGCGCCTGACGCAGGAAAGGGAAACCTGGGTTCAGACGCTTAAAAACCAGATGCGGCACAGGGAGGTTCAAGAGAAGGAGGTCGAGACGCATTTCGCGATGCGGCTGCAAGAAATGGAGCGGCGTTGGAGCGAGGAAAAGGCCCAGCATCAAAAATCCCTGGAGGCCAAAGACGAGGAGATCAGAAGCATAAACCGGCAGAAAGAATTGGGGCTTCAGGAAGCGGAGGCGCGCCTGCAAAGCCGCCTGCAGGAAGCGGAGCGGCTTTGGCTGACCGAAAAGGCGAATTGGCAGAAAGCGGCCAGCGACAAAAGCGAGGAGCTCAGGTCCGCCAAGCAGGAATCTGAAAAAAAGCTGCAGAACGCCGGCCAGGAATTTGAGAGACGCATCGCGGCGCTCAACCAGGAAAAAGCGATCCTAGAAACCAAAGCCCATTCGTTGCCGGAAAAGGACAAGGAAATTTACGTCCTGAACGCCCAGAAAGCCAGGCTGGAAAACGAGGTTCAGCTCGTGAGCCGGGCTTTTCAAGACAAGGAATCCCGGTTTTTGTCCGAGATAGATGGCTTTCGCAAGTCGCTGGCCAACGCGGAGGAGCCGCTGCGCCTGAAGTTGGAGGACACCGTCCAGAGGCTTCAGGCCGAGTTCCGGGAGAAAGAGGGGCGGCTGTTGGATAGCCGCGCGCAGTTGGAAAAGACCATCGCCTCCCTCAAGGCGGACTTTGAGCGCCAGCGGGAAACGGAGCTTAAGTCTATCCAGGAGTCGTTCGCATTTCGGGAGAAACATCTGCTGCAGAACGCCGAGCAGCTTCAAAGGCAGTTGTCCCATCAGGAGGAAACTCACAGGCAGAATTTGGAAAGGTCCTTGATGGAGCAGGAGAAGGCCTCCGCGGAGAAGGAGAAGCAGCTTCAAGGGAATCTGGCCCGGGCTCAGGAGGCTGCGGCGCAGCAAGCCGAAAACTTTAGACGGGAGTTGGATGAGGTTAAGAGGGAAAGCGTCGAAGCCGTGATCGAGCGCCGTGCGCTTTCCGAAACTCTTGGCGCCAAGGACAAGGAAATTGCCGTCCTCTTGGGCCAAAGAGAAGGGCTGCAAGCCGCGTTGAGCGGCGCGCAAACGTCGTTGGAGGAGGCCGAGCGCAGCCGCAATAAATTATCCGCCGAGCTTGAAGGCGCCGGCCGGGCCGTGATCGAAAAGGAGAAGGACAACTACGCGATTGCCGCGCAGAAAGACAGGCTCGAAGGCGAGATTAAATCCCTGCAATTTGCCATGCGGGAAAGAGAAGGCCGTCTGCTGGCGGACATCGACCGCTTCCAGCGGGAGGCGGCGACGGTTCGGGAACGTTTCCAAGCGGAGAAAGACTCGGAGATTCGCAGGATTCAGGAGGATTGGCAGCGGGACAGGGCCGGCGCCGAGATGGATTTCAACAAGGCATTGGCCGAGAAGCAGGGCCAGTTGGATGAGCTCGCGGAAAAAGGGGAAGACTGGAAGGCGCAGCTTCGCCGGATGCAGGCCGTCAACGGCGCCATCGAGAAGGAAGCGGCCCAATTGCGGGGACAGCTTCAGGCCGCGCAAGGACAGGTCAGAATTGAAAAGCAGCGCTGGAATCTGATCTGTCAAGGGCAGGCCCAGGAAATTCTTCGGATCAAAAAACTGTTGGCTCAAATGGAGGAGCAGCACCAGGCCGATTTGGCCAAGCGCCAACACGAAGGGCTGCTCAGGCTCGAAGAGGCGGAGGAGAAGGGGCGCGCCAGCGAAGCCGCCGTCGCCAGGCTTCGCGAAGAAATCTCCGTGCGGGACGCTTTGGTCGAGCAGGCTCAGGCGGCCGCCGAGGCGGCGCAGCAGCGGGCCGAAGCCACGGAGCGCAGGAACCAGGAAGCCCAGGCCCTTTTGTCGGAAAAGGAAAGCGAACTAAACCGCCGCGTGGAGGTTTTGGTCCAGGCGCAGTTGGCGGAAAAAGTGGGGGAGGCCAGAAGGCGGTGGCGGGAGGAATTCCAGCAGCATTGGGAGCGGCAGGCGGCCGAAAAGGAAACCGAATGGAATCAAAAGCTGGCCGATGAAAGAGTGCGCTGGCTGCGCGAGAAGGAACGGGTGGTTACGGAGATTCAAAACCGGACCCGGGAACAGCAGACCGGCGCCCTCAGAGAGTTGGAGGACCGGCTGAGGCTGGAAAGCGAAAAGTCCATGGAGACTTTGGCCAAAAGGCTCAGGGAGGATAAGGAGGCGGGAATCGCCGGGGCCCAAGCCGCGGCGCGCAAGGCGAAGGAAGAAGAGCTGGCGCTTCTGCAGGCGGCGCACGAGCAGGAAAAAGATAAGCTCCGGCTGCAATGGGAGGCTTTTGGGAAGGAGCAGGAGGAGGAAAAATCCAAGCTGCGCCAGCAAATGAAGGAGATGGAGGGCCGCGTCGACCAAGAAGTGCAGAAGTACGCGCGGGAGCTCACCGAAAGAAAAATTCTAATGGAGCAAGAGCGTCAAAACCGGTTCGATGAGTTCGAAAAGGAGCGTCAGAAAACCCAACAGGAGCTCGATAAACAGAAAAAGGAGCTGCAAAAAACATTCACCGACAAGACCGCCGTCATGGCCGATGAGTTGGCGATGGTGAAAAAGAGGTACAACGAGGAATTGGACAGGGGCCACGCCCAGTTGAGCGGAAAGACCGCCCTTTTGGAGAGGCTTGAAAGCCGCATAGAGGAAGACGACCGGGCGCTTGAAAAAATCCAGAGAGAATACGCGGAGATGACCCAGGCGCTGGTAAAGACCCAGGAGATGGCCGAGGGGCGGCAAAACGCCTGGCAGGAGGAGAAAGTCGGCCTGATCAAAGAACAGGAGCTGATGAAGCAGGATTTCCAGGCGAATCTGGAATCCATCCGCGCCGAAAAAGAAGGCTTCCAAAACGAGCTGGAAAAAGCCGGGAAGGAGCATGCGCAGCAAGAGGAAGCGTTTCGGGCGGAGCATCAGCAAAAACTTGAGGAGGTTCAGAAAAAGCTGGAGGAGACCCAGAAGGACCTTCAAGGGCGGCTGAAGCTGCTTGACGGCCAATTGCGCGACGAGCGAAAACGGAAAACCCAGTTGGCGGATCAAATCAAGGAATTGACGGCGCCAAAGCCCTCGTGGCTCGACCGCTTGAAGCAGACTTTTCAAAAAAAATAGCATGATCCAGGTTCAAAAAATCAACGGGCAAATCATCACGCTCAACGCGGAATTGATCGAATCGGTCGAGGCGGCGCCGGATACGGTCATCAGCTTGGTGACCGGCAACCGGTTCGTGGTGAAAGATACGGTGGAGGGGGTGGTCCAAAAAGTTGTAGATTATCGCAAGCGGGTGAATGCCGAAAGGCGCGTGATCAATCCGATAGAAGGACTTGAAAAAAGCTGAGGTTTTCCGGGCATTATGGATATCGCCACCATAGCGGGCATCTTCGTTTTCCTGGGGCTGGTCGTTTCATCCATTTTGATGGCGGAGGGCATTAAGGGCTTTGTGCCATTTTTAAATCCCGAGGCGGCTTTCATCGTTCTAGGGGGGACGTTCTGCGCGCTTTTGGTTAATTATCCGATTTCCCAGGTCGTGGGGCTGGGGAAGGTTTTAAGGAAGGTCCTCACCTCCGTCGGCGAAGACACCTCCGAGATCATCACCACTTTCGTCAACTTGTGCGAAAAAGCCAAGCGGGACGGCTTTTTGGCTTTGGAGCCGGACGTCAAAGCCATCCGCAATGATTTTTTGCGCCGGGGCGTCCAGTTCGTCGTGGACGGGGCCGATCAGGAATTCATCCGGAACATGCTTGACACCGAAATAGGATTCATCCGGGAACGCCACAAGGTCGGCCGGGAGATATTTTACGCCTTAGGCACATATTCGCCTTCCTTCGGCATCATCGGCACGGTGCTCGGCATGATTTTGATGCTTTCCAACGTCAACGACGTGCAGGAAGTCCCCCGGCGCATGGCCCTGGCTCTGTCGGCCGCTTTCTACGGCTTGGGATCTGGCTATCTCATTTTTCTTCCGATGGCCGGGAAACTGCACCGGCGTTCCGAGGAGGAGCTTTTGATCAAGGAAATCATCGTCCGGGGGGTGCTTCTGCTTCAAAGCGGGGCCGCCCCCAGCGTGATGGAGGCCAATTTAAAGGCCTACCTGGAGCCCTCCAAGAGAAGGGCGGTGAAGCGCTGATGGCCTTGAGACCCGCCCACGGCATGGTGGATGAGATCGATCCGCGGGTGGCCAAATTCGGCCATGCGGCCCCCATGTGGCTTTTCCCTTACGCGGATTTGATGACCGAAATGGTCTGTTTTTTTATCATTCTTTTTGCCCTATCCAGCGCTTTGAACAAAGATCTTCAGGAAGGCGCCAAGGAGATCCATGCGATGTTGGAGGAGCAAAAGATTCAGGGCGAGGTCAAACTGGACCGCGAGGGACTTAAGATTTCCCTGGAGGAGCAAGGCGAGGTTGAGTTTTTTGGAAGCGGCCATGCGGAGCTTACGCCGCATATGATTAAATTGATGGAAGGGATAGCGCCCGTGCTAAAAAAAATGGTCCAAAAAAACGACATCGTCGTCGAGGGTCATACGGATGACCGGCCCATCCGGACCGCGAATTTCGCGTCCAATTGGGAGCTTTCCACGGCGCGGGCGACCAATGTGGTGCGCTATTTGCTCTATCAGCAGGGATTTCCGCCGGCAAAATTGGCGGCGGTCGGCTACGGCGAGTTCCGGCCGCTGGTTCCCAACGACACCCCCGAAAACAGAGCTAAAAACCGGCGCGTAAAGTTTTGGATAAAAAATTGAATCGCGAACGCTCGCTTTTTAGGTCCCCATTGCCGGCCATAGTGTTCACCTTGAGCCTTGTCGCGTTCGGCTCGGGTTGCGGATTCCTTTGGGGGAGAGGCGTCAAAAAAATAGCCCAAGAGAATTTAACCGACGGGCGCCTGACCGACGTGATCGTCACCCACCGCGTCACCGGCAAGCGACAGCTTTTATTGTTTTCGAAGCCGCAATACACGTATTTTCTTGAAGGCTATATCCAGGGGCAGATCACCGATTATGACGACAACCCGATCGCCGGCGTGGTGGTGGAAGCGCTCTTGACCGAGGGGGCGGCCGCGCAGGAGGAATCGGGACGAACCGAAGTCCAGGGAACTTCGCCCAAGGCCGCGCCCGGATTGACCGGATCGGCCTCCTTCGATTCAGCCGTCAGCGACACCAACGGAATCTACCGCCTGAGATTCTTCATCCCTATTTATGAAGGTCACGTCAACGTGAGGGGAACGCTGCGCTACAATCCCGGATGGGATCAGGAAAGGATGAATTTGGGTTATTCTTACGAGCCGCAAAACAAAGACAGCAGTTTTCGGATATTTTATGATCAGGATTCCGGTTTTCTCCTTTTCGGCGAAGGCGTGCGCAAATCCATCGTCCATCCCGTCAGCAAAACGGAAGCGGCGCAGCAGCTTCCCGGCGGCGCCCGGCCCAAGCCTACCCCGGCCGCGACGCTCAAGGCCCAGGAGCAGGATAAGGCCAAAAAAGGGCCTGCGAAGCCGGCGGAAGGCGCCGGGGAAGAGCCCGCCCAGACGGTCGGCGAAGACATTTTTAAGAATTTCCCTTTCGGGCAGTAGATGATATATCTTGACCACAACGCGACGACGCCCATCCGTCCGGAGGTATTGGACGCCATGTTGCCGTTCTTGCAGGAGCAGTATGGAAACCCCTCCAGCGTCTACGCCCTCGGCCAAGCGAGCCGCCGGGCGCTGGAAGAGGCGCGCGCTGAAACGGCGCGGCTCATCGGCGCAGCCAGTCCCGATGAGATCGTCTTCACCTCCTGCGGGTCCGAGTCCGACGTTTTCGCCGTGATGGGCGCCGCTTACGAAGCTTTTGAAAGTTCCGGCGGCGTGAAAAATCAAATCATCACGACCTCCATCGAGCATGAGGCCATCATCAGTTGCGCGCGCTTGTTGAAGAGAAGAGGTTTTGAGACGCTCTTTCTTCCGGTGGACGGCCAGGCAGCGGTGTCCGCCGGCGCCGTTGAAGAGGCGCTCAGCGAGCGGACCGCGCTGGTCAGCGTGATGCATGCCAACAACGAGGTGGGGACCATCCAGGCCGTTGAGCCGATGGCCCGCCGTTGCCGGGAGCGGGGCGTTTTGTTCCACACCGACGCCGTTCAATCTGTCGGTAAAATCCCGGTGAATGTGGAGAAGATGGGCGTTTCCCTGCTTTCGCTCTCCGGCCACAAGCTCAATGCGCCCAAGGGCGTCGGGGCGCTTTATGTCCGGCGAGGCGCGCGGCTGCAGCCGCTCATCACCGGCAATTACGAGAAATTCCGGCGGGGCGGAACGCTCAACGTCGCCTCTATCGTCGGCCTGGGAGCGGCGTGCCGGCTGATCCGAACCGAGGGCGAACGGCACGCCCAGGAATGGGCCCGGATGCGCGAGCGCCTCGTTGAAGGAATTTTAGCCGAGGTGCCGGACTCTCACTTAAGCGGCGATCCGGTCAACTGCCTGCCCAATACCGTCCATTTTTGTCTGGAGGGCATTGACGGCCACAATCTGGTGGTCGCGCTCGATATGAAAGGCGCCGCCGTTTCAAGCGGCGCCGCCTGCTCCTCCGGCGCGGCTGAGCCCTCCCATGTCCTCAAGGCCATGGGCATTTCCTCCGATTGGGTCCGGGGCGCTCTGCGCATATCTCTGGGTTGGGGAAATCAGCCGCAGGAAATCGAAGCCTTTTTGAAGATGCTTCCGCCCGCCGTCGACAAGCTTCGCGCCGCTAATCGCATCAGTCGTTGAGGCAGGAGAAAGATCCAATGAACGATAAAATCACCGGGTTGCTGCAAACGATGGAGCGCTTTGAGATCGAACTGCAAAGCGGGCTTCAAACGAAGCGCGAGGAGTTGCGGATTTGGATCGGGCAAGGCAGGCTGCGGTTCGCGAACCAGACCGGGGCTTTCCAGCAAAGCTTTCAGCGGAGGCTTCCCGCCGTTGCGCCCCGCGCCGAATTGCTGAATCTGCTGACATCCCCGGCCATTTATTCTATGATCGTGCCGCTGCTCCTGCTTGATATAACGATCACCCTCTACCAAACCATCTGTTTCCCGGGCTACGGGATCCCCAAAGTTTCCCGCGCCAAGTATATCATCCATGACCGGCACCGCCTGAGCTATTTAAGCGGCCTTGAAAAGTTCAATTGCTACTACTGCAGCTATGCCAACGGCTTGATGGCCTACGCCAGGGAAATAACAGGAAGGACGGAGCAATACTTCTGCCCCATCAAGCACGCGGCCGGCAGGCCCTCGCCGCATCCCCATTACCACCGTTTCTTCGACTACGGCGACGGGGAAAAGTACCGCAAAGAGCTTAAGAATATCAGAAAAGACTTGCAAGAGGCGGGCGGCGCGGCGGGATTGTTGGAGTAGGGGGGCGTTTCAGAAAGGCGTTAGGCAAAATCTCCGGCTCCTGGCAAACACTACCTTAGTGTGTTTGCGCGAGCGCTTGGGTTAGTTTTAAATCGTTGACTGGGTGGGATTCCTGCTCACCCAGCCTGCATGTCGAAGGCCTCCTTCGAAGCCCGGGTTCCTCGCTGCCGCTTCACCCCATCGCTCTGCTCCGGGGTTGCGCTATCTGCCTCTGGGTGACCGCGTACTTCTGAAGCGGTCACGGGATTTTGCCGCATCCGGTGGATGAGAAGCCCCTGGGGGGCGTCAGGCAAAATCCCCGGCTCGGAGCAGACACTACCTTAAATGTGTCTGCGTAGAGCGCTCAACTCGGCTCGTCACGCCGCTCTGCGGCTTCAAACGTCCCTGAGCGCTGCGAAGGGGTCGAATCTTTCGTGTAATTCCGCCAAAAGACTGGCGGAAGGGGTGGGATTCCTGCTCACCCGCGCTTCATTCGAAGCGCTCCTTCGCAGCCCGCCGGTCTCGCTGCCGCTCCACCCCATCGCTCCGCTCCGGGGTTGCGCTA